>JAABUL010000875.1_pt1 | contig 62054 bp, 98 predicted proteins | sample 5559151 | NCBI WGS metagenome assembly JAABUL01 (sample SAMN10711876, study PRJNA513368) | rock metagenome | isolation source: Antarctica rocks | place: Antarctica: Victoria Land, Pudding Butte sud
CCGCCGACAGCCTCCATCGCCGGCGGCGGCAGCTCGCACTCGCCCGCATGCAGGTGAGCAGCCGCGGCAGCGTCCGCAGGCACGCGAGACCCTCTACGAGACCCTGCAGTTTGCACGTACATACGAGGGCTCAGAGTTCGAGGCGCTGACGTGGCAGTGCTTGCGGCGGCAGGTCGCACTCGCCCGCATACAGGTGCTGCAGCTGGGGCAGCGCCCGCAGCTCGCCAGCCCCTCGGCCAGTCCCTGCAGCACAGGAACAACGCTACAATTCTGTTTCCACTCTTTTCGGGTCTCAATCGAGTGACATTCAAGGCAGTGTTTGCGTTCAACGTGCAGCAGCCCGCACCGCCAGACTCATTCTATGCAGTGCCGCCGTCCCTCACAAATGACGAGTCCGATATATATATATATATATATACTGCATATATATATGCATATATATATCCTGCAGTGCTCAGGAGTTGGGATCGACCATGCATTGCTGACCCGCCGTTTGAAAAGTTCCTATGTTTGACGGGGTGCACCCCGCGGGCGGTGCAGCCGTGGAGCCGCAGCCGCTGCAGCGCCAGCATCGGCGTCACCGGCGGCCACAGCCTGCGGAACGCAGATTGATGAGCTTGAAAAGTTTAGACGCCTACTGCCAGGTACTCAACTTATGTGCTATAAAGACAGCGACCTTGCTCGAGCTGCGCCAGACAATCCCGCAGCCTTGCATTCCTCACCCCAAGGCCTTCGTCAACGGCGGCGCGGGCGCATCAGGCGAAAGCTGTACTTGCCACCTGATAAGAAGCAGTTTTGAAAGCTACAAATACTCACCGCAAGGCCTCATCAATGGCGGCGCGGGCGTAGGGGAAGCTCCCGATGTCCTCATGCGTCAAACCGGCGCCGTCGCCGCCCTTCCATGCAAAACGCGTCCACCTCGGCGAGCAGCCGGGCTTCCGCCTCGGGACTCTGCGACAGCCCGGCGATCGCAAACTGCAGCGCAATGATCGCTGTAGTGAAGCTCACTTGACGTACTGGATCACTGGAGCGGCGTCCAGCGCGAACCGCCGCCCGATGCACAGGTGCCTTCGCCGCCACTCTTGAGCTGCACTGCTGATGAGAACAAACGATGCAGCCATGCCTCCTGGCATAGTCACGTGCATGCAGACATACATGAACCTGCTGCCACCTAAGCGCCGCCGCCTCCGCCGCCGCCGCCGCCGCTGCTGCTGCTGTTGCTGCTGCTGCTGCCAGTCCAATGAAGGAGATGGATCACGCACTACCTTGACTCTTCACAAGGTGATCAGCACTTGCTGCCTGCTGTCTCTCTGGCCGGTCGGGTGCTGCGCAAACAGAGCATCGTACGTATCATGGGTGTCGTTGCAAGCTTCCTGAATGCAACAATGGATTCTCAGATGGATACCTCGGAAGGATCGAGGAAAGTGACCCCACCTGATCATGTTCTCGTCTGTACAAGGCCTGCAAGCTGTCGGCCGTCCAATCCACGCCACCTGGCGAGCGAAACCTGGCAGGTACTCACGGTCCCAGGACCGAACGGACCAAGTCACTCGCCGCCCGACCGTCAGCCTCACTCGCGCATTTGCACTCCGCCTCTGTGCAGTCAGGCAGCCGGGAAGCGGCGGTGGAAACAGCGGGGCTCGGATTTCACGCAGCCGATCGCACCGCCTGCTTGGAGCACCCAGCCCGCCGGCTTTTCCGCCAGCTCTGCCCTAAGATGGCGGCCTGCAAGGCAGCCGTCTTCTACCTCCTACTCGCCCTGTCCGCCCACTGTGGTGCGTTCTGCTTTCAAGCCAGTCCAGGACGTCGCTATATACGAGCTGTCGGCGCGGATCGCTGGTGTTTTGCTGGGGGTCATATCTGGGTGGGGCCAGTCCGTCCATGGGCGGTCGAGAAGTCTCGCCGGTCTTCCACGCTAAGCTCCTTTGGACTGCATGAGTGGATCACTGGCTGGCACGCATGATTCACATGTTCAGCAGGCTGGGGCCCTGACCTTGCCAGAATCACCCGGGCGACATGACCCCTCTGCGGCGCCTTGGGTCGTGCCTGCATTGTCACCTTGACGATTATTTACCAGCGTCTTTCAGCCAGCTGATCTGCGAACAGCTTGAGCCCAGACTCCTTGATTCCGCGGCATTTACGGCCGGCACGGCATCCGACTGAACGGCAGCAACTTGTTCATTATGTTCGGTATAATTTTTGAGTCCCTGTCCTTCTGGACATCGCAGCGGTGGCCACGCAGAGCAGCAACGTATCCCGGAAGCTGCTGCAGGCAGCTGCGTCCTCTGGTTGGTCTTCTTGCGCCTCACTTGCGCTGCTGCTGTACACCCTTTCCGCGGCCCAGAGTGGCACGTACATGACAGCTGACGTGACACACGTTCCGTGTCGGCCAAATGCCCCTGTAGCATTGCTCGTCGTGTTCACCTGCTTTGGGCACACTTTGCTGACTAGAGTCTGTGTCCTCACCTGCAGCTGCCGCATCGTCAGGCAGCGCTGCGGCCAGCAGTGCCGCTGCAGGCGCCGCCGCGGCCAGCAGTGCCGCTTCCGCCGCATGTGAGATGCTGCTGCCTTTTACGAACCCCATGCACCGCCCCTTCCCAAACAGCAGACGATCTTGCATAACTCACAGCTGCCTTGCCTGCAGCAAGCCTGAATACCACCACGAGACCGAGGTTCTGCTGTGCACCCTCAGCACACCCCTTGCATTTGTGGCGAGCTCTCGAAACGACATTCTTTTGCGCACAGCTGACACCTTCGATTCTTCTGGCGTGCAGCGCCGGTTTCCACGCCTGTGCAGCAAGTCGTCCCTGTCGTGAAGCAGCAGGACATCCAGCAGAAGAAGGTCGTCGTCCTCGCGCCGCCGCCGGTGTGCGCTTTTCTATGTTCTGATTCTTCATATCCTGTCATCTTTACTATCTTAGGCATTCTCTTTGTTCTGGCACCATGCATGGTCTTGATGTACTCGCGCTGCCGCCAGTGTGTCGCCGCCGGTACGCGTTGTCCGTGTCTTGTCACGCCCCTGCAGAGGGGCGTTTCCTCTGTTTCCTCGGCAGACATGACACCGCTTTAGCGTCGCCAGCATGCATGGGCTTCAGCGTGCCTTTGCGGCTGCAATCTTTCGCATGCCTCCTCCGGTTCCTTTCATGGTTCACATGCCCCACTTTTCTGCACGTTGGCGGTTCTGCGCACCTGCCGGTGGACAGAACGACTCGGCTGATGCAATCTCAACCTTTGGTGTGTGCCGCGCAGCCGCCGCCCAAGGCCAAGAAGGTCCAGCTTGTGCCGGTGCCGGTGCCAGTGCCCGTGCCCGTCCCAGTCCCGGTCCCGGTAAAGTACTTTGAAATACATTTCGACAACCCAACAGAAAATATGGACCTTTAGTGTTCCGCACTGGTTCGGTCTGCAGCACTCGCTTCCATGCGCAGCCAGTTCACAACTGCCCGACTATGCATCAAAGCACACTTGTGTTATCTGTCGCTCGATGTCGTCCGTTGAACATTGTGCAGGTCCTGACGCCGCCACCGCCGCCGGTCGTGGCCATCAGCGGAGCTCGCGTCAGCGGAGCTCCCGTCCTCGTCGCTGCGCCTCCGCCACCTGGTGAGAAGCACTTCTGAAAGTCTGGCTGGACTCCACAGACTCTGGGTTTACTCTGATTCCCAGTGAGATCCACATCATGTCGACTCCCAACTTTTGCTTGTACGGCCGAATGTTCCGATATTCTGACCCCATTTTGCATTCCGCATGTCTTTTTTGACGCCGCCTGTCGTCCTGACGCTGTTGCTCGCCATTACTGCAGCCCTGAGCAGCGCTGCGGCCGCAGCTGCGGCCGGCCGCTAAGCTACTGCCTCACCCCACAAAGCAAGCAAGCAGAGCACCCCCAGCAGCGGCAGATCTCAAAAAAGTTCTGAAAGTTTGGGAACCCGGTTGTACTATAAATTCAATACGCTCCCGCAGGCTTCAGCGGCGCTGCAGCTGCAGCTGCGGCTGGTCGCTAGGTCATCTCATCCCCAAGCAATCGAGCAGGATTTACACAAGTCGACAAGGTCGGGTTCTGGTGTGGGCCTCATGATTTCGCTGGAGTACTGGGTTCTTCTCCTACTTGGTTGATCGTTGCGGAGGAAACGTGCGACTTTGGTAGTGATGGATGCTCGAGTACTTGTTGCATGCACCAAAACAGAACATTTGCCTTGTCTGGGTGGCTGCCCCGTGCCGATGGCGTGCCGCCGGCGCAGACAGTGTCGCCCAGACGATGCACCACAGCACTATTGAACGACTTCACCGCACTGACAAGACGATTGTATTTACATTGTATCTGCACCATTTGAGAGTTTCGTTCAATGCATTGAACTGAACAACTTGTAAAAGCACTGTTGGATTGCTGACCACAACCCCTCGGAGCTGGCCTCCTTTCAAAGACCGGTCTTGCATTACTTTGACAGAGCGCCAGAACGTACTTCACCCTGACCAACCCTGCCTGAAGTGTATTGTGCCCAGCCTGCACTGCGGTTGCGTTTCCGATGGGACAGGCTTCCGATGGGACAGTGACCACAATCCCTCATAACACTGTCCGCCACTTTCTCCTTCACGACGCGCACACCATTATTTCGGTGTTTCGGTCGTTGGCTTTCAGAGAGCCATCTGCATACGTCAATTCGACCCTCTTGAATGCAGGAACGGAGAATTGCTTCCTTCGTGTTCAAATACCTTCTGCGCCGCGCCGCAAGCGCAGCCACCGTCCTAGTCCCGCTAACACTTGGCGCCGAATGGATACTCCCTCGCCGGCAGGCAGTTTGCCATGTTTGCTTGTGTCTGCCCTTCTGTCTTCATTCACAGCTGTGTAGAGTGCTGCAGCGCTTGTGACCTGCAGCTGCGCTCTTTCCCTTCCTCTGGCCTCCCATCAAGCCCCCATTCACGAATTGAACGGCAGATGCCGAGCCTGCCTTTCAGCGTCGCTGCCAGTTTTGGGTGCCACAACTTCAGTGCTCGTCAATCGCACACTTGGCACGTTGCCAGTCCTCCAAAAGCCGGGAGCGTCGCAACGCGCCAGTGCCCAAGTTTTCTCACAGAAATTGAACCGAGATTGCATTCTTTCTGCGTTGCTAGGGCCAAGCTGCTCGTCGAGATTACTCTTACCAGCCTTCAACAGCTATTGCAATCGGCCGAGTGGCTAACGCAAGCTTGAGCAGTTGCCGCAGCCCTGCTCAGTGTGTCGCAACCAGCACCAACCCACTGGCCCCGCAGCCCTGTCATCGGGCTCGCAGTAGTGGACACCCAGATCGTCTGAGGCTTCACAGACAGTGGCCCGGCATGGCGACCACGCCGGAGGAGGAGGAGATTATAAAAAAGCGCTTCCTGACGCAGACGACCGTCACGCGCGGCGAGCCTCCGCTGAGGCGCCTCGCGCAGAGGTCGGTTTCCTGTCGGACACGCCTAGTTCTTGCTGTTCTTCGTTCTGCCGCTCATGGCGCTGCCAAAGTTGCTCCTCCGAGCCTGTGCATTCGGCGATTTTGCGGCCTTGCCCGGCTCGGAAGGGCGGCGGTGTTCTGCAGCTCAGATTCCTGGGCGCACCAGGCGTCCAGTAACTCGATCGCGAAACTTCCAAGTGCGAACCTTCCAAGTGTAGCATGCAAAGCGTGTTCGTGCTCAGCATTCCCTGGCACCGCCTGATGGCGGCGCAACCTGTGCCATGCCAGCAGTCCGCTGCAATGCCAGCAGTCCGCTGCCTTGCCAGCGCCCCTGCTCCACGGCATCTCCTCCGACGCCGCCGCAGGTACCTGCAGTTCAGCGAGGCGCTGTCAGGCGGGCAGGCCGCCAAGGCGGCGGAGCTGGCGGAGGGGTTAGCGCGAGACCTGGCCGGCATCACGGCGACCGGCGCGAAGCAGGCGGCGACGGTCGCCGCCAACGGGCGGGAGCAGGCGGGCTATGTGGCGAGGCGCGCCGCGCTCGAAGCAGATATTGCCCAGGTGAGAACGGCGACTTGTTTCTCAGCACCTCCGACCAGCACATCCGCATGCAAGACCGGTGCGGGGACTATGCCTCAGAGCATGAATGCAGTAGGCTCCCTGGCAGCGTCGCGTCCCCGCAGGGGCCCTTGCGCCTTCTCCTCAAGTCCAGGCATGCCTGGCTGTGGAGGCGCGGCTGTGCGGCTGCTGTAGGGCATCTTACAGTTCCTTCCAACACCGAGGTTCCTTGGCATTCGACAGGGGTCTTTTTCCCCCCCCCCCCCCCCCCCCCCCGCCCGGGCTGGGCGCGGCAGCACGCGCATTTGCACAGCTGCAGGCTCTGGAAGCGCCCCGCGCCCCTAAAGCCAGTCTCAAGTCGAGCAAATGTGTCGAGGAACTGCGCCTCGCTGCGGCGCAGGAGCACGAGCTGATTGCCAAAAGGCGGGAGGAGCTGGCGGCGGCGCGCATCCAGAAGAATCGCAACGAGGAGTACGAGGTGGGTTCCCGCAAACACAGCCCGGCCGTGTTGCCGCAGCTTCTGGGGATCCGGCTTGCCGCTCCGTGTCTCGAGGCTGCGGCTAGAATTGTCGTTGATGGCGCCGCAATTCTAGCCGCACTGAGACAGCGCCCCCTGCTAGCAGCCGGTCAGTCCAGCCTGGCGGCTGCCGCACAGCCACGGCAGCAGCACGGGCCATCGTCTCTGCAGAGTCGTGCACATGCTGGTGCCGCCTGACCGTGGCCAGACCCTTTGAAGGCCAATCCTGAAACCTGTATGCGTCACATACACAGGTGCTGCGCCAGGCGGTGCTGCGGTGCCCACTGCGAGCAAAGTCGGTGGCGGACTTAGAGCCATGCCCTTTTGAGCACTGCTGTCTGCATTGTCCTGACAAACCTATTAAATCTGTGTACACTGTCTCTTGCAGGTGCTGCGTAAGGCGGTCATGCGCTACCCGCGGCGAGCAAAGTCGGTGGCGGACGCGGAGGGCGTGCGGCGGAATATCGAGGCGGTACAGGCTGAGGGCGTCGCCACCGGCGCGCTCATCGACGTGAGTCCTCCTGAAACAGAGATTCTGGAATGTTCAGATCCGGGCAACAAATACACGTACGCGTGTCGGTCATTTGACGCCGCGACATTGAGACAGTCCAGGCGGAGGGCGTCGCCAGCGGCGCGCTCATCACTGTGAGGGCCAATTTCTTGAAATTTGTCAGAAGCCTCCAAAGTTTGATGCATTGAAACGAGACTGGCATCCCCTAGTTGGGCGTCCGTATGCTGGCCAGCCAATGCCGAGACATGGAGGCTGGAACAGCGCCACAAATGGCGCGCTCATGGATGTGACATCTCTGCTGACCCCTGCTCATGTGTTCTGCAACTGCAGCGGCGGCGGGAGCGGATACAGGAGCTGCTGGGCAGCCTCGACGGCCTGGCGGCGGTTTTCGAGGCGGAGGACGCAGCCGCAGCGGGCGGCGGCAGCGGCGCCGCGCCGATGGCCGTGGGATAGCCGACGGTGGCGGCGCCCGGCAGTGGCCGTGGGATGGCGTCCACCGTTCTGACGGCAGCCGTAGCGGGCGGCAGCCACAGCAGATGTTAGCAACGCCGCGCTCATGGCCGTGGAGGATGCCCGGCCCTTTCTAGCGGCAACCGCCACACGGCAGCGAGACGCAGAGGGGGGAAACTGTCATAGAAAGACACAAAAGTAACACACAAGCGAAATTGTTCAGAACCCTGACAGCCAAAGTTGGCGGTTTTGCATTGTGCGAGGGCTGCAGCATAGCTGTGGTGTGGCTGCGTCGGCTACAAGAACTGTGTTGTGGTTAAGACCTTCAAGTTGTACATGGCATTGTCAACAGTAGTTGATGCCCTGCCACGGATCAACAAGAAACGTTTACGACATTCAGCTCACACAGCGGTGCGACCCCTCCTGAGACAAGAATCAATGCCCAAGAGTAACAGCGCAAGGTTTCCCCAGTAATAGCGCGGCATCAAAACTGGGAAACCAGTGCACACATATACAAAATTTCAACTCGAATACAAACCAAAGAGAAAATGAGAACCTGCAGGCTGGGCTTTGCAGCAACGACACCAACGACGTCCCTGATGATCGCATGCCAGCCACCCTCGTTCTCAATATTGTTCAAGCGATGTGTTTCCATGCATTTCCGTTCCCCACGCAAGTCCACGCCCGGTGCACTACCCGCTCCTAGCGGCAGGCCTTTGCAAACATGCTTCTTCCCCTGCAAGATTACGGCCGGTGCACCTCCCGCTCAGAGGCAGGCCTTTGCAGACGTGTCCTCCGCCGCGTGCTGCTCCTCCGAGGTGCAGCTGGTGGACCTGCCGTAGGAGCCGTTGAAAGATTGAGAGCCCTTCTCGGCGTCGACGGCGGCGACGGCGGCGGCGGCCGCCGCATCGGTGCCGCCGGCGGCGCTGAAGCGGCGGGCGCCGCCGCCGCCGTCGCCGCCGCTGCAGCGGCTGTCCATGTCCCGGCTGGGGTGAAGCTGGAAGGAGCGGCTGATGTCCAGCGTGGTCCGCGAGAACTTTGTGTCCGGCGTATACACCCTGCCGTGGCAGCAGGCCATCAGGCGGTGGCCTGCGTGTCAAAACATGGGAAATTCATTCTTCCTGCGTGTGTTCCCGTTTTGAAGAAGTGTACAGCTCGCTGTGGCAGCAGGCCATCAGGCGGTGGCCTGCGGCAGGATACATTGAGCGTGTGGCGTCGCAGGATGTGCTGTTGGTTCTTGGCATGAGCCCGCGTGCCGATACAGTCAGCTGCCACCGGAAAAAAAAACGCTGTGTCACATTCAGTCCGCATGCCATGCCAGGTACTGCTTCTATTCGTCAAGACGACAGCCAAGCGCCGGAACACAAGCCATGCGGAGGACCGCACCAGTTTCCGAAATCTGGTGGAGGCGCCTGGTGATGCCTGGGCACGCCGCCAGCATGTGCGGGATAACGCGCTCCGTCGCCGCGATGAGGATTCCCACCGCGATGGCCAGCAGCATCATGTAGAAGAGGCCTGTCAGTGAACGCACGTCCAGCTTGCTGTGGCTGACCTGCGGCGGACAGGTTTTCAATCATTCAGCCTCTTCATACGTTCAACAGTAAACCCTGGAAGCGGCAACTGCACGTCCAGGCGGCTGTTGCTGACCTGAATGCCATCACGTAACACGTTTATAAATATAATAGAGAGACAAGCATGTCACATAAACTGTAGGAGCAGCCTGTCTGCGACTGCGCACGCAGGCGGCTGTTGCTGACCTGTGGCACAGATGGCGCAGCTTTAGCTGAGTCTGCGGAAACTGCGGGGATGGTGTCCTCCGCAGGGCTGAGGAACAAGGCGGCGGCCTTGAATCGTCAGGAACAGGGTTCGGACACAGGCAGGCAGTGGACATTTGAGAAAAGTGTGCCCGTTGCAGGGGCTGTGCGCACCTGCAGGTTTGCGCACTGATCGATGTCGGACGTCCACTTCCTGCAGCCAACGTGTAGGGTTCGTGAATCCGGTAACCTGCAGTGGTTTGCTGCAGCCACTGCAGTCTGACGAGCTCATTGAGCATCACTTCTGACGCTGTTGCGTAAAAAATCACCAGTGGAAGGACATGGCACGCAGTTGAGAAGCGGTCCCCCATGACCTAATGAACATAGAAGATTCCCAAACTGACTTTTATCTCCCCCATGACCTAATGAACCGCACCTGATGAGCTGATCGAGGACGCCGTTGCTTTGCACCTGCAGGGTTTGCACACATTGCAGTTGGCGAATGCCCGTTGCCACGTCCTTCAGCACTCTGCTCACAGGAGAGCCACTCCATGTGGAACCAGGCAGGGTGACACCGACGAGACTGAGGCAGCGCGGCTGGTGATCCCCGGCATCAACTCGACGGCAACAGCCGAGTCGCATATTTCCTTGGCCTCATCTCGCCGCCCGCAAGGAAGGCCTACCTCCAGCAGCGCAGTGTTGAGCGAGGCGAGCAGCGTCGAGTTTTTCGGCAGCCCAAAGGACAGAGCATTGGGGCCGAAGGGGTTGCCGCTGGTGGTGACGTCGCATGGCAGCGTCTGCGCGCAGCGATTGTCAGATTTGCCGACGGAGGTCCAAGATTGATGTGGCAGGCAGTGAACGAAAACGTCAATTGTGGGGGTGGTGCCGGAGAGCTGCGGGCAGGGCATTCCCAGCCTTGACCAGCATGTTGCCGTAGATTCATAGCGGATAGGGGTTGGGAAAGAGGCGCTGCCGTGGACAGCGTCGCAGCGCGGTGTCTGCAGGCGCAAGGAGTGAGCGGAGGCAGCGTGCCCGGGCCGCGCCTGGGAGAAGTACTGCAGCGTGGCGGCATCCGTGAGGTACGCGACGACCTTGCCGGCGCGCAAGTCCGCGACCGCTGCCTGGGTGCTGCTGTACGTCCGCATCCTGCGGACCAGCACAGCCATTCAGATGCTGCGTTGGTCAGCGCTGCCGTTCCTTGACTGTCATGCCTACCCGCCCGCGAACGCCACTACTTAGGATTTAGGGTTTAGGTTTAGCGTTTAGGGTTTAGGGTGATGTTGCATGTCCCCATCCTGCGCAGCCACACGCGTCGCAGCGTCGGTGGTGATGATGATTCGTTGGCAGGTTCATTGGCACACTCAAGCCAGGTTGGCGCCTGGACCGCCCATCCACGTGCAACTTGATGACGAAATGTGGACGGGTGGTAGCACCCCCGGAGTCAGCGCGGCGGCGGCAGCAGGCTCGAGCGCGTTGCGAATGCACGTCCCAGTGGAGCTGATACCTGGATATATACCTAAACATATACCATGTGATGCATCAAGCGTAATGTCTTTGCGATTTAGGTGGCGGCACGGCGGCGACGAGATGGAGCGCGTTGCGGAAGAGGGACTCGGACGAGCCGGCGGCGCCGGCGGCACAGGTGACCTGAACACTGCTTGAAGATGTGACACCGAAAGCAGTGGGCGCCCGGGAGTCAGCTAGCGCAGCGGCGACCGGGGCGAGCACGTCGTGACCAGCAGGTTGATTGAAGACTTGTGGAGATGAAAGCACTGAGCACCTGTGGTTCGGCGCGGCGGCGAGCGGGTCGAGCATGCTGCGGATGTACCCAGGGGGCATGAAAGTAGATGGTTCAGGTTGAAAATTGATGGGCGCGCACCGCGAAGTCAGCGCAGCAGCTACGGGGTCGAGTGCGTTGCGGAAGTAGGATTCGGTGGAGCCGCCGGCGCTCACCGCGAAATCTCCGCCGTTTCGCAGCAGCGTCAGCGTGCTGTCGATCGTCGGCATCAGCTGCTGCACCTGCAGCATGGGAAACAAGCAGGGCCTCGCAATCAGGCGGGATGCCAGATTGCGGGGTGGGGAGCTGGTGTTCATGCCCACCCAGCTCGCAAATCCTGCCTGGCGCTTCCTCTGCAGTCCTGTCGGCAGCGCGCCAGCCTGGCGGGGCCGGGCAGAGTGCTTGTGTGCCAAGGATGAGGCCGGGCGTGCCCCAGCTTGGTCAAGGTAACCCTTCTTCAGCAGCATTGGCGAAAAGTAATCAGCCGCATTGGCGAAAAACTATCAGCTGTAGTGGCGAAACAGCATGAGGCGGAGGAACACCGTCAGAAATGCGGCCAGGTTGGCGATGTAGGAGCTGAGGATGATGACACTGAAGGCGCCGTACGCCAGGATGACTAATCGCACCGCCCAGCTGCGGCTGCGCGGCTGCGGCATCTGCGTCGCGTCGCGGGAAGCAAGTCTCAACGATGACTACCGACAGTGCTGCAGCTGGTCCGGCATCTGTGAAGGCGCAATGCGTCGTTTCCGTTGGCAGCGCACCCTCAAGCACAACGTGTCCATAGTGTCGTGTTGTTGGCGCCAGCCATGCCAGGGACGAAGGCACGCGCCAGTCGTCGCAATGCGCTGTCGGCGTGTCAACATGCATCATGGCAGCCCTTCCATGCCGCCAAACTCTGCCCTTTCGCATTTCAAAAGCGCATTCGTTCTGATCTCTTCTCTCGCCGCACCTGGCCGAGCTGTGTGGCGGCTGTCTCCATGATGGTGCTGTCATTTGCTGCAGAGAGAAAACAAACCATGCACATATTCAAGTCTCGTTGATGAATTCCGGGTGGCTGATTGCCGGATCCCGGCATCAGTCGTGCTGCTGAGCGTTGTGCATCACGTACAGCATGCCTATGCCACGCAGAACAGAGTGGTGCATGTGTGAAGGAGAGGTATTCCAGGGTCCGTCAATCCTCACGCAATGTCGAGCACACAACGGTGGTCGAGTGCACGGTGGCAGGCCTCCGGGATCAACTTGCGGCAGAGTCCGCCAGGATTGCACACCTGACTCAACCACATACTCGGCCACAGCGTGATGCTCGACGTCGAGTCGTCGCAGCCGCCGCACCTGCAGCCGGCAAATGGCAAGGCCACATGTCAAAGAGTGGGTTTGTAAAGCCAGATGCGGCTACCAGCGTGCCTGCAGCCTCGCTCAGGTGCAGAACAGGAACGATGTCGAACCAGAAGCCAGGTCTCAAGATTGCCGATGGGACATCCATGCAGCTGTGTTTTCAACACTTCGGAACACGGTTTTGAGCGTCTCACCTCGAACCGCCCGGCGGCGACACGCGGCTGAGGGCATTAGCGGTGGCGGCGACGCCCAGCGTGGCCAGTTTCCTACACCAAATACTTCTCCCTAGTGCCGTCTCAGCGTCGCACCTCGAATCTGCCGAGCGGCGACACGCGGCTGAGGGCGCTGGTGATGGCGGCGATGCCCAGCAGCGTCGCCAGGATGGCCAGCCACAGCTGCCAGGTGAAGGGCTTCAGGAAGGCCAGCGAGTCGGCGCCCTGCTTCTCCGCCAACACCTGTCGTGCGCGGGGCGCAATTCCATGATGGGGAATTGCGCCATCATTCTGGACTCCATGCAATGAGACTCGGCGGTAAACCAGGCAACAGTTGGCGGCGGGCTGGGAATCGCCGCAAGGTGCACATAGAGCACCGGGCTGGGAATCGCCGTCATGTTGTGCTGCTGGAGTTTGATTTGTGAGCACACCAGGGCAGACTTCTGGCCCCATCTGGACTAAAAACCCTAAACCCAGCCCGAATCGCCGCAAGGTGCACAGAGAGCACCGACTGATCGGTCAGCTGCAGGGATCAGACTGACCGTCTTCTCACGTAGGCTCCACCACCTGAGGATGTGTCAGCACAACTACGCAAACATCCAGATCCTGTGCAGCAGCGCACCAGGATGCCAATGCCGCCGTTGAGGAAGCTGTACGAAAAGTCCACCGCCTGCGGCCGCGGCAGCACGACGGACATCGGGAAGGCGGCTATGTCCGCGCGCCCGCTCGTCAGCTCGCCCATGACTCCTGCGGGTTGGAAAGCAGGGTCCAGGGTTTTCTGAACAAAGGCAGCACGCTGGACCACGGGCATGCGGCGCAATCGGGACTTTGCGTACCAGCCCACCCACGGCGCCTGCTAAGCGGCAACTACATCTTTATTGAGCTAGATGCTTTCAAAGTGCATGTGGTCATGGTCGGGGGTGTGTCATTTCACTTGAGGTAGAATGTTGTCATGACATGCAGTGACGAAGGTTCAGCAAGATACGAGATCAGAGAACGAGACAACACTAGCTCTGGAGAGAGCCTTCAGCATCAGCAGGAGGCGGCAGTGCAGCAGTGGCGTGGCAGCCAGCGTGGCTGGCTCCCGACCGCACCTGCCCATGTGCCATTGTGCTTCAGCTGGCCGCCGCTGGGCGGCACTGCATAGTACTGCAGGGTGGTGTTGTCCGCGGCGGCGGCGCCGTAGGACAGCAGCACCGGCAGAAGATCCACCAGCAGGCCGTAGAACTGGGCGTTGCCGCTGCGTGCTGAGTCTAAGAAAACAAATGGCGGCCGGTCCGCCGCGACGACACGCAGGAAAGTAGGCGCCATGACCAGGCACTGCCTGCAGGCGAGTATGGGAGCATCATCATGATCGCGCAGGACTCGGTGCATGATGTCGAAGTCCTTAGCGCAGCCGCGTTGCTGAGGTTTCTTCGAGCTGGGTTGGACCTCGTGCACGGTGACTGAGAACTCCACGGGCAGCCCCAAAGATAGCCGCCGAGTTCGCAAATGGACAAGTCAACGGCGTTTACGAGGATGGTGCCTCTTGCCTTCAACGCAGGCGCCTGATCGCGAAGCGGTCGAGATGTCGCTGCTCACAGCGCAGCGCCCAGCTGGGGAGCAGTATGGCAGCCGCACGCGTCTTCTCAGCTCCGAGGCAGCGTGCCTGGCTTTAAAATGCCGGCTACGCCAGGCTGCGGAACGCTACAAGGCCCATGGGCAGCACCTACGGTGCATTGCTGCAAGTCCTTGCGATCCTTGTGTGTTCAAGGCTCTCCACAAGGTGTGCAGATGCCGGCGGGGCAAGCCGCTGCGATGCGGGCGCAGAAATAGGTAGAAATCGACCTGCTGCACCTGGCGGTCCCCTTGCCGGATCGAAATGCGTCCAGGAAAGCTCTCCTACCACCCTTCGGACGGCGAACGCGCGTAGCTACCTCTTTACCTTTGCGCGCTGACTGCTCTCGAGATTCAAAAAGCGTAGCAAGCAATCTGAGGCACCTCCTCTTGAAGCGCAGCCGTACTCAAGGAAAGACCCGTGCATGTTGTACCATTTTTCGATCTGGTGAGCTTGGAATGATGTGATGCACGATCTGCTTCATCTTCAATCAACCCTCCAGAAGCAGCAGGGACAGGGTACGAGGTGTCAACCTTCCAGAGGCTGAACGAGCGCGCATTCGCAGGTGACCACGTACATCAGCATCGCAATGGTATTCACGCAGCAATGCCGCCGCCGCCCGCCCGCTGCCGCGTGATCAGCAGCACACCTGCCCGCAGCAGATACGTGAGTTGGCGGCGGCAGCGGCGGCAACGCCTACTGTGGCTGAACTTATGCATCAGGTCGCATCACCGCCACAGATGGGTAAGCCGTATGCAGTTGGACATACGGTGCTGATGCCCCTCCCCTTTGAAGGGTGGCGGCGCACAACATAATGGTCGTGCAATACGGTAGTCGTTGCCAACATTCACTCTACTGCAGACGCAGCGTGACCTGATTGGCAACGCTCAGCAAGCCAAGCATGCATGCTAACAAAGCCTCAAAGCAAGTTGCGCCACCCTGTAAGTGCTACACTCTCCGTGTCCCGCCAACAAGGACAGTACAGCGATCAACTTCGAGCAGGTCCACTCCCCAGCAGTCTCAAAGGACCCGCCAGAGCACGCGGCCATCATACCGAACCCTGCTCATGACCTGTGATGCAGTCACTCTTGACGGCATCGCCAGTCTTATCCTGACAACGAATATTCCCTGCAGTTTCAAACCTACCGTGCTGCAGAGTGGATGAGTAACAGCAAAACAAGCGCGCAGGCCCGCCGCATTCACAGTGGCCCCGCGCGGCAGAAGCGGCGGCAGGAAACCGCCGTCAGGCCGCGCGGCAACCGAAACTGCAATTCAATTGAAATGTGCGCCCTGCGGCTTGCCGCTCAGGTGGGCCCGGGTCCAAAACCCATCGCCGCGTACATTGCGGCCTCAATCGCGGCTGAGGCGCGGGCGGCGGACGGCACCAGCGGCCGCTGAGCCGCCAGCGGCGGCGGCGCCGGCGGCCGTGCCAGCGCCGGCTGCACCTGCGCTGTCGCCGCAGCCGCTGCGGCGGGTCCGGGCGCCGCCGCGCCACACCGATGCCGCCCCCCAGCAGCCCGTCATTTTGGGCGGCCAGGCACGGCGGCAGGTCCCGCAGGAACCAGGGGCGGAGATGCGGCGCCCCGTGTCTGCCGTCAGCATGCGCTGCACCAGGTCCACCAGCTCCGGCGACGTCTGAGCGCAGCAGCAACTTCAGTTGCGCATCGAAGTCGAGACTGTATTGTGTGTGTTACAAATTGCGGCAGGGCATTGCAGGAGGATTGCTAGGAGCTGCAGTGGCATGCAGAGGCGGCAGCTGCTGCGAGGTGCATGTTCATCAATGATGATCCACCTCAACAAAACAGATCTCATGACAGTGCTGACGTCTGGCACGGCAGGCAACTGCAGCAGGGCGTCGGGGCAGGATGTGGACACAAGCACGATGCTGAGACCCACCTGCACTGCACAATGCTGAGACCCACCTGGGCGGCAGCGGGCCGAAGGCGCCAGCCATACGGAACATGGCGCCGGAGGAAGCTCTCGCAATGTGGCCGCGGGGCAAACCGACCTGCAGGAGTTGCTGGGCAGAATGCACCCCAAGCGTCATGAAGCTCACCTGGGGCGGCAGCGGGCCGAAGGCGCCGGCCAGGATGCGGGGGATCATGATGGTCGCGCTGGTCGAATGCAGTACAAATATGAAGCTCACCCAGGGCCAGGATACAAGGGGGTTCGAAGTAATTTGAGGCGGCAGCAGGCCGAAGGCGCTGGCCAGGATGCGGGGGAACATGGCGGTTATGCGCTCCGGGCAGAGCAGCGCCTCCTCGGCCCGCCTCAGGAAGGGGTACCGCCCCGCTGCCATGACACACAGCACCACGCCGCAGGACCAGATGTCCACCTTGCTGCCCCTGCAGGATCTGCGGCACAGCAGGTGATGTGTGCAGGGATTGGAAGCCCTGCCGCCATCACGTACAGAACCACGCCGCAGGACCAGATGTCGACTTTGCGGCCATCGCACTTCTGGCCCCGCAGGATCTGCCCCAGAATCGTGTCGTGAGTATGTAGTTTGTTGGAAATGTCAATGGATGCCGTACAGCACCACGCCGCAGGACCGCTTGTCGACCTTGCGGCCATGGTGGACTGCGGCGTAAACCGTGAACTTGATGTAAGGAAGGTAGGCCGGGCTTTCCGTTCATCCTGGGTACACCATGGAATCAGAAGTTCTGGCGCTGCGTTTCAGCGCGGGACAGGCTTCCGCTGCTAGTGGAGCCCGGACACCCGGACAACGCCAGCGCTCTGGTAGGCAGCCGATGACCAAGAGCAAGCGTGACAGCAACGTGCATTTGCCACCCGATTCCGGGGAGGCTGCAGCGAATCACAGGTTTTGAGCTTGGTGCGGTCAAATTGATAACGGCTATGTTGTCTCATGCGACCCACCTCAGGCGCCATGTACTTGGGCGTACCGCAGACGGTGCCGACGGTGCTTCCTGCCACCATGTCTGCTTCCACCGCCTTGCTGACCCCAAAGTCCGCCAGCTTGAGCTGCTGCCGCGCATGCCAGCCGGGCGTGTCGGCCGGTGGCGCGTCAAATATCATGCTGGAGTGCGCGGACGCCGAAGACACTGAGCCGCCGGACATGCTTCGGCGGACGGCGCTGCTGCCGGCGGAGGACAGGCGTGAGGAGGTCGGCTGGGCCTCGGCAGCAGCGGCGGCGGCGGCGGCGACGGCGGTGGCGGCGTGACTCCCCATGGCGGCGGTGGCGGCGGCAGCGGCGGCGGCGGCGGACGCGGCGGCGGCGGCGGCCAGTGTGGACAGCCGCTGCGTCTGCGCCCTGCGGGAACTTTTGCACAGGACTGGCACATGCAGCAAGACCACTCGTCGATGCGTCAACGTGTGGTTTGCTATTGTTGAACGCTGTTGGGACAGTGATGGTTGTGGCCACGCCAGGGTGCGCTCAGACTTAGACGATTAAATATTCAGCTTGGCGGTCGTTTGAGGTGCTGCAGTGCAGAGTGGTCCCACGGCGGCTCACCGAGACGCCAGCAGGATGTTGCCGAGCTTGATGTCCCGGGAAATTACGCCAAGGCGGTAGCTGTAGTCCACCGCCGACACCAGGGAACAGCGCCCGCACCTGTGCCTCCGGCAGCGGCCCAGCCTGCAGCGCAGACGTGGTGGCAATCAGTGATTGCTAAGCATGTTGGTTGCAGTCATAAATGTCAGTGTTAAGTGAAGACGGCATCATAACGGTGCAGGCAGCGCTGACCGCTGCCGCTGCTGCAGACCAGCATGCAGTCGCTGCAGCCGTAGCGATGCTTTGGGCCGCTCTTGCACGGATGGCAGCCCGTCAACCGGCGCCACCAGTTCAATGTCAGCTCAACCCAGCACCAGCCCAGCCCATCATTGCATTGCAGCACAGCGCAGCCCAGCCCAGCGCAGACAGAATGCCCCTCACCTCCCTGGCGACGTGGCGGCCGACGACCTCACTGAGGTCGCCCTCGTTGGCGAATTCCACCACCAACGCCAGGTGCCGCACCGTCAGGAAAATCTCCCAGATCTGGATGATCTGCGGCGTGATGGGTCGCATGCACATCGATATCCGGACACACGCTGCAGCTGTGCCTTGCGGCCACGACAGGGCAGCCAATACACAGGTTCAGGTGCAGTCTCAGATGCGGCGCTTAACACACGAAACATGGCAGAACACAGTGCAGCGGAGGGCGGCTCACGTGTGGGTGCCCAGTCAGTTTCTGATGGTTCAGAGGCTCCCTGCAGCATCACCTCACAGCTGCACTTCTGCCCTTAGCTGCGCTGCTGTTTCGTGCAGCATTATTGCACCGTGAGACCCGCATGACAGCCAGCAGTCGCCGCTCATATGCCGCAGCAGCGCCTTGGGCGCAAAATTGCATTGACGCAGATGACAGACTGCAGGCTTTCAGGCACCTATACAGAAAGTCGAGAGACTGCAACACTTCCAGATGGTTCGGGCAGACAAACACTATATACATTACAGCGCTACATTGCGCGGACGCAGCGCAGGACGCAGAAAGATCGGACCTGCTGCACAGCTTTGTCTGCAGCTCGGAGGTGCGCGGCACCAGATTGATGGCCATATGCTGTCCGTTGTCCTTGTCCACCGCCATTGCCGCTGCTGAAGCACAGCCGTGCACCGCGACGGGTCAGGCTGCGGCATGTGCACGCACACACGCGGCGGCGGGCGAAGTGAACTGTATACGGGCCGTGATGTCATGCAGAGCCGTGATGTCACGCAGAGCAGGCCGTGATGTCACGCAGAGCAGGCTGGCGGTGCCAAAAGCGCCAGAATCACCTGTTCAGCGAGCGCAGCTTTTGGTAGCGCTGCGATGGCATCGACTGCGTGTGGCTGATGTCGGACGCCACCGATGTGCCTGATGCAGACCGGGAGGTCGTGGGACAGGGCCAGCACGGCCCTATCCCTGACGCTCCTCCTCCGCAATCCTTCATGCATGCGATCCGGAACGTAGGGCGCAGTTCACATATGTGCGCTGCCAGGGTGCTGTTCATGCTTGCATGCCCCTCCCGGCATGTGCAGCTGCATTCCCTGAGCAGTTGACACGCAGTGCGATCTGATGAAGTGCTGAAATGCCAAGCGTGGCAGAAGGGATGCCGACACAGACTTGTAGCCAATGCAATGCACCTGGGCGTGTCGCCTGGCACGGCAGTGCGTTCGTCACCGCTTTTCGAGACGCGCGGCGTGGGACCTGACGCCTTGGAAGGTGTCCAGCAGCAGAAAAGCTCTCCTAGGTATGAGAGTCCAAGCATGATTTCGCACTCTCAAGTTCGGCGGTGAGGGCCAGCAAGTAATCGTGACAAAATCAACGCGACATGCGTTCGGGGTGCCATTGGAGCAGAAGCAGCACTGCTCCGACGAGTCATCATGTGATCTTCTCTCTGCGGAATTTTCTGAGCCCCCGCATTGGTGATTTGAGCGAGCTACAGCGATGTCAGTCATGGTTTGCAGTCATGGTTTGCAGAATTTGTATGGTTTGCAGAATTCATGCGTGCAGAATTCATGCGTGCAGAATTCATTGCAGAATTCATGGTTTGCAGAAGTCATGGTTTGCAGAATTCTGCGGTACAATGCAGTAAGGGTCACGTAAGCCAAAACCGGGGAAGGGGATTGAATCCACCCGCCAACCTGCCCCGTTTTCTGTTCAGCCACGACACAACTGTTCTTCCAGCTTACATTGTGACTTGTTGCGGCGAGCGCGGTGACCTCCAGCCCAGCGATGGCAGCTCCTGCCAGTGCCTCGCTTCGTGCGGACTTGCCCGCGTGCAGATTGAGACACGTCGCTCCTTTTCAATCTGGCAGCGCTGGCGCACACCAGAGGCCCTTCAGCAGGTACATGATGAACAGGTCACCTTGCTGGCCTCTGTAATCCCTGTAACGTCACTACCTAGTGCCTTGTTGACATTGTGCATGGTCCGCAGGCAGCCCGCCGCTCCTGGCGGGCAGGCGCGAGCGTGCGCTGCAGAGCATGCGCCGCCGCCGCAGCAGCAGCAGGGCCAGCCGAAGGGGCTGCAGCTTCCAGCAAAAATCCTCCCGTCAGACAGCTCCGCAGGCGCTGGTGGCCCGGCACGTGCAGCCGGAAGCACAGGGCTCAGCCGGCGGCAGGCGATGTCTGCAGCAGCGGCGTGCGCAGGGGTGGCGCTGGCGGAGGCGGTGCTGCTGCCACGCCCGGCAGCAGCGGCAGACGGCGCGGCGCTGATGGTGGCGCCGCCGACAGCGCAGGTGCCACAGGGCGGTCGCGCGCCGCGAGGCGACACGCTGCGCCGCATCGGCAGGGTAAGGTTTCCATTTGTTTCGGCGTTCCAGATGATCTTGTCCCCTGACGGCCATCGTTGCGGCGCCATGTGCGTCAGGTGTCCCTTATGAATTTGGAGCTCTGTGCCCGCAGCCTTTGAAATGGTCATGCTTGGTGTGTAACTAAGTCCTGCGGCTCGTTGCATTTTGTCATGGCCCCTTGTTGAGCTTCACGTTCATTTCCCCCTCCACTTCACGCTTGTTCCAACAGCCGGCGCGGTTCCTCCAGGCGGGTGTCCCAGACAGCGGCTGGCAGAATGAGCAGATGTTCAAGTTGTACCCTCGAACTTACATGTCCCGTAAAGCAACATCACACGCTTCTGCTGCGCCGCAGGTGGCGCACAGCGAGGAGGAGTGGCGAAGCCTCCTGACGCCGGCGCAGTATGTGACGCTGCGGCAGGCGTCCACGGAGCAGCCGACCTCCAGTCCGCTGTACACGGTGGGGTCGAGACGCTGCCGCTGCTTTTTATGCCGCATTTCATGCAGCATTTCCCAATACTCGGCGGAAGCAACACTTCTCTTCGTGCACTCCCGCGACCAGCGCCATGATCAACACCCCAATGACATCGCCTCCCGCCGCAGCCTGGTGGCGCGCAGGCCTCTCCACACTGCAAATCCGTGCATGGGGCCGGGCAGAATTGCCGGCCCTGCCGCCGGTTTGGGCGCTTGCAGAGCAGCATTGCTGAGCTCTCACACATGTTGCAGGTGCCTTTCAACCGTGTTGCAAGTTCCATCGACCTGGAGCATGATTGGGAGCGGGCGCCATTGTAAACGCACTATGTGCACAGCTTCGCTCCTCTGCATTTGTGCAGGAGTCCCGAGGAGGCACCTTCAAGTGTGCCGGCTGCGGCTCGCCGCTCTTCAGCTCCGCGACAAAGTTTGACGCTGGAACCGGGTGGGTCTCCCAGCGGGTTTCACACCCTGTCTATTTCATACCCTGTCCAATGTATACCCTTTTCATGTACTCCAGAGTGCATCTGACTGCTCATAGCCACCAGGTCCCATGTCACTCCCATACGCGCACATAGGATGGTTTCGTTTGTATCCTTGTGCAGGTGGCCTTCCTTCTTCTCCGCGCTCCCTGGCGCAACCATGGAGACGAACGACTTTTCGGCGGGCATGCAACGCACAGAGGTGCGCGACGCCGCGAGTGCCGATTTGATTTCGTCCTCCTTCCCCAAATGGAAAGACCAGGAGATGAATGACTTCTCGGCGGCCATGCGGCGCACAGAGGCGCGCGATGCCGCCAGCGCCAGCTGGCCGTCCATTCGCCTTCTTCCATTCGGCAGGAGCAGGGAGGACAGCACATGCTGTGTCTGTCAGAGGCGCTGCCCCCGCACTGCCGCCTCGGCGACCCTGCGGCAGCGGCGGTGCTGCATTGCTGCTGAGAATACTATAAAGACTTGGCAATCAGAACGTGTGGTGTCCCGCAGGTGCGCTGCAGCGCCTGCCAGGGTCACCTTGGGCATGTTTTCAGGGATGGGCCACCTCCGACGAATCTGCGGTGTGTTGATACTGCCCGAGTCGTGCTGACATGATGTTGTCGGCAACATTTTCATTGCCCTTGCTGCCGTCATGTGGGGAGTGTGTGTGCGCTACATTGCACGGCCGCTCTGCCCGTACCGATGTCTCCTGGTGCAGCCTTCAAGTCTTGTGCTGCTTGGTTTGCAGGTACTGCATGAACGGCGTCGCGATGACGTTCGAGCCCACTGCGCGCGCAGCATGACGGACTTGAGCGTGCATTATGGCCTTGGTCTACCGTGCGGCATCGCGGCGCCTGCTGGGTACCCTGCACTCTGCCAGGCGCAGCGCAGCCTTGGGATATCATGACAGCCAGTGTGCACGTCATGTGTCGCGTCATTTCAATGGTTGAGGCTGTCATGCCTGAAGCCATAGTAGCGGAGTTGGCGGACCATGTTGCAAATGGAGCGGCGGCGGTCTGATCATGTCTTCTGAGCGCTACACGCCCTGTGTGGCTCGGTCCTCCTTGGCCGCTCTTTTTTGGCTTGTTGAGACCCACGCTGCTTGAAGTTGTTCATGATCTCAACAGGCTCAAATCAAATTCCCAATCGATCCCACGGTATTGGCGCCTCCAATACCTCATCACGCCATTCTGTGTGTGACTCGCACGGTGCTTTTCGCCGGAAGCTTTTAATGGAAATTATGCCCCTCGCATGCCGGATGCCGGCTGCCACGTGCTGTACCGACATTGCCGCATTTTGCTTGCCCAGCGCCACTGTCAGCCGTTGCCGGGCCGGCCTACCCAAAAGCAATTCGACCCGCGGTAGTGGCGCTATGTGAAACCGGCAGATGGGTCGACGCAGTTCAGATATTTCTGTCTAGGTTGGGGGTTAGGCGTGATGCGCCGCATCGGGTCCTTCAAGGGCCTCCTGGATTGCTTTGCTGCTCCAGCGGACGTACACGGCGATGCGGACCTCTTTGGGGGCACGGACGTTCGGCGGACTAGCAGCAATGCCGGCAGCGAACTCAGTGATGCCACGACGAACGCGAGCGACCTGACACGATGGTGCGCGCCACGTCCTGTCTGTCTCGTCACATAGCTCTTTATGCATCATCGGCATGGCCTCTTATGATACCTACCGGCAGCAGCTCAGTAGTAGGGTGCTGCGTCTCGCAAAGAGCCGTCTGACCCTATTGCTGAAGACGCGGCCATCGAGGCTGCAATCAATACTTAGGCGATCGGTCCTGCGCCCGGCGCGCAGCACAACGCAAGAAACGCGTCTTGTCGAATGCCGGCTGCGCTCGAGTCAGCAACAAGATTCCGATTGTGCTCAGAGGTGCTGCCCGGTACAGCCTGGTTGCCTGGGCCATCCTGGGACCCGAACTGCCTGCCCGGACAGCGCTGACCTCCCTGCAACATCTCAAGCATGCACACGTCTTGACACACGCAGGTCCCCGGCGTCTAGTCTGACGATGGTGTCGGAGCAGCCGGCGAGCTCAGCAGAGTCACGCTACTGGAGCAGCCACGTCGACTCACTGCACGCCGATCGCCCGTTCTGGGAGGCCGCTGCCGGAGCCGTCGGCATGCTGGGTGCCCGATACCTCTTTACTGCACCCATCAACAGGTGAGCTGAATGGCCAGCGGAGCCATGCACGCCTTTGTCGTGCAAGTCGCAGGTGCTTCTCAGGTATGTAGTGCTCAGCGGCATATGCCCTGCAATGGCGCACTATTCGGTGTAAATTGACGGAACCTTCTGCTGAGAAAGGGCTGGCAGGAGGACGTCTCGATCACTCAAGGTCTATTTCGGTGCCACTTGATCGACTTGCTGGTGTACGTGCAGGGGCGCGCAAGGCTGCGTCGTCAAGGCGGTGGACGCCACATCCGGAGAGGCTGTGGCCGTCAAACTCATCCCGCGCGGCGCTGCCCTGGACGTTGCCAGCGCCACGAGGTGCACATGATTTTGAGTGCACATGAACCACAGCCACCCTTCATCTCCTGGTGCAACAGCACTGCACCAGATATACTTACCTCAACCCAGATCTGTAGCCAAGCTGGACCGGCGTCTCATGCAAGGCTGACCTGTCAACTTGATGCCGCCGTAGGGAATTGATCAACCACTCAGCGCTGGTCGGGCATCGACACATTGTTGAGCTACGACAGGTTTACCTGACGCCCCAGCACCTGGCGATGGCAATGGACTACGCAGGTCAGTGGGCCTGCTGTATGATCGCCCTGTTTGGAGTGCAGGTCCGGTCCCTCCTGGCGACAGTGCGCCGCTGCCGGCGAAAGCGCAATCCTTGCAGAGTGGCAGCTCAGTGTGCACCTAACGTTATGTCAAACAAGCGTGAGTACGGATCCTCAAAGCCTCACTCTAGACTATGCCATTGCGCAGACCGCGGTGACCTGTCGGAGCACCTGTCCGCGCACGTGTATGCCACGGTGCGGAACCGATGTGGCCTGTACACTCGTTTGATCTGCGCCCTGACTGTGCTACATCTTGCACTGCTTGGACACCGCTCCCGAGAGCGATGCACACTCGCTCCAAAATGTAATGCACACCCGCTCACGCTCCGTTTGTTTCACTCTAGCTGCCCTGGCGCGCAAGCCTCTCAAACATCCTCCTTCTGGCCGATGCCCTTTCCTGAGGGCGCTGCTGCTGCATGCGCTGCAGGGGCGCGGTCTGTCAGAGCCCGCAGCCAGGCACATCTTCCAGCAGGTGGTCATGGCGGTCGACTGGATGCACCGCGCCGGCATCGCCTCGCGCGACATCAAGGTGGGCATCGTTCGCCGGCATGCTGCACCAGTCACAGCACCGTCTCGGCTTGTTGCAGCGGTTTCTGCTGTGGCTCACGTGTACTTGATTGCCAGACGCCCTCCTCGTCTGCCATGCTGCTTGCCCGTTGGCGCCTGACATCCACGCCGCAACTAGCGGCGCAACTGCGGGGTCTGGAAGTTCCTCGGGCAGGGACGTATCTTGCTGGCGGGCAAGCGGCATCCTCCGCACGCCACTCACTCGCAGCCTGCTGCGCCGCAGATGGACAACATCCTGATGCACGGTGACGCCGGGCTGGTCAAGCTGGCGGACTTTGGTTGGAGCTGCAGCGACGCCACGGACGGCTGGGGACGATCCAAGATGTGTGGCACCCCAGAGTACCTCGCGCCAGAGGTGCGGTTCCATCACTTCATATCGCCTGTTCGGTCACTCGCTATATCACGTGTGGATCCCTGCACGGCCCAAAACCTCGCGCCGCATGTGCGCGTCAGGGTGCAAAGCGCGTGACGCACTGCACGACAGCGCGACACCCCTCGCCGGCAATGCTCTTGACATTTTGGTCGCAGTCCTCATTTGCTGAGGAAAATCGCCGCTGCTGCCGTACTCGCGGAAACAGCAACCTGGCCATCTTGCCATCCGGCCGTATTGCCAGCCAATGTAAGCCATCTGCATACGCTTCCACGCCCCTGCAGGTGCTGAGGCGGGGCGTCTACAATGCGCGGGCGGCCGACGTGTGGGCCGCCGGCGTGTTGCTGTGGGCGCTGGTGGGCGGCGGCTTCGCTTTCCTGCGCCCTGATGAGGAGGCGCTGGACCGCATTGGCCGTATGCGCGTCATGGAGCCCCGCATCTTCGCTGGCGCCTACCGCCCGCTGCCCGAGGTGCGCACCTGTTCGAGTATGTTCGTCCGAGAGGAAGAAGAGCTCCTCAACTGCACCGCGAGATTCCCCGAGGTATCCTCGCTGGATCCTGCCGCCTGCTGCCCAAGCTACAGTCATTGATAGTTAGAACTTCACCCTGAGCCCTTCCTCCTGACGCGTGCTGGAGCGAATGAATCCACTGCATCGTTATTGTTTGCCCATCGAATGCAAGGCTCGGCGGGCCCCCTTTGCTGGAGCGAATGCACAGCTGTGCGTCGGTCGTGCCGTGCTGTGCTGATGCCCAGCGACATGATCAACACAGCAGAGGCTGCCGCTCAAGACAGCAGCCTTTCGCCCTGTTGCAGCTAGTCCAGGTTGCCAGTGCAGAGAAAACAACCATCGACTCAGTCTGCCTTCTGCTTGGCCGCAGGTGTCTGGGGAGCTGCGGGACCTCATTCGCCGGATGCTGGAAGTAGACGTGGCGCGGCGCATCACCATCGCGGAGGTCGCCCGCCACCCCTGGGTGGCCGCGGACATGCCGCCCGAGCTGTCATCGCTCAATGGGCGCCTGGCGGCGGTCAGGGCAGCTTCCGGCGGCGGCGGCTGCGATGGCGGGGCTTGGCCCCCGCCGCCGCCGCACCCAGGCTTCAGCCAGGGCGCCGGCGAGCTGCGGGCGCTAGTGCGACAGGCGGCGGCGCCGGTCGGGGTCCAAGGCCAGTTGGTCAGCGGCGTCGGGCGGCCCTCGCAGCGGCGCGCGAGCGGCGCCTGCAGCCGCGACCCTGCCGGCGCCGCGGCGCCGCTGAGCAGCAGCTGCCCCTGCCACTGACGGCGCGCACGGTGTTGCACTTTTGGCGCTAGTCCCAGTGACGGTGGCGTCTTCGAACGGCGTCTTCGAAAGGCGGATGCGCCACCCTGGATGTATGCCGGATGAGGACGGTGAAATGGCCGTCTTCAGGACGGAGAATGGCCGTTTGAACGACGGAGTAATCGAATGTACCAATTATCCGGCATGCGGCGGTGGCACTCGGGCGGCTTAGGCGCCGCACACAACACGTAACAAGCCCTCTGTATGTGGCTGGGTAGCTGTTGAACAGCGGGCCTTTTCTAGGTTCATGATGGGGTGAAGCTGTTGAGCAGCTTTTACATTTTCTTAGTTCACGATGGAGTGGACCAGGACGAGGACCGCACTCTGCGGGTCGGCAGTAGTTGCCGTCCTGCAGCGCCGGTGCCGCTGCCTCGGTCCACCCCATCTTGTGTAGCCGCTGAAGCCTGCAGACCCGTCGGCGAACGTCGGCGGAGTCCTAGTGGTCGTGGATCACTATGGGCGCAGGCCTGTGTTTCTTTCCTTCGACAGAAACGTATTGAATTTGGAAGCTGATGCCGCTGCAGGAATGGTCCTGAGGGGCACCAGTTTGTTAAATTGCTTGGAGATGACGTTGTGACTTGTATATTTGCTCGGACAGTGTTGCAATCATGGAGTTGTTGTGAACAGTTGTAACAGATAGGAAGTCCATGTGAGCAGCCAGGATTCTGAAGGTTTCCCGCCGCTGTGCACCCTACATACCTAGGCACAACAAGTTTCGCTTTGCTTATCCTTGAGGTCACGGCTGGAATAAGTCCTGCTCTAGTTGAATATTATCGAAGAGTCACCCGAGAAGTCCTCTGTTTGGCTTGCCTGTATCCTGTCCTGTGTGTTGACCTGCGGCGGTCGGCCGGCGCCCTCTCGTGCTGTTGGCTGGCCACACTCTGCTGGCTCAACTCTTGGCAGAGACAGATCGCTCAACCACATATGCGTTGCCTGTTCTGACTTCATGCATCTGAACCGGTGGCTGTCGGATATTGCGCCATGTGCGGCTGTCCTGCTTCTGGGCACCTCCGAATGAGCAACGTCACGCAGGTTGTCGTCAACCCCCAAGGGTTACCATTAAATTAATCGCGGTGATCGCCGGAAGGTTTCGATTGACGGCCATTTTGCTTCCCCATCGATACCGCTTGAGCGCAGCGCACGGCATCATGGGCCCCTTCAAACGCCTTATTGGATCCTGCTTTGCACCGTCGGACACGCTGGGCGGTCACGCGAAATGCCGGCGAACGGCGAGTAGTGTTAGCAGCGACGTCAGCAGCATGGACGGCACCCACTGGTAAGCGTTTGCGGCGCGCATGTGTCTCATTCCATGTGGTCCTGGTCTCATGTGCCCTCTGGCAGCATGCTGCGCAGCCGCCTGGAACATCCTGCCGGCCAACCTATCGGGCTTCTATTTAGGGCCATTACCGCCTGCACGAAGCACCCTAGATCAGGGCCTGGTCCTGCGGCCTGCATCTTGTCGCTTCCTGATAGTCTTCGAATCGCAGCCGAGCGGACGCACGCTTGGTCGTCACTATTGCGTCGCAAGTTGTCGCCGCAATATGCATTTTCCTGACTGTCGAAAGGCAGGTACTCGCGACAACTACACTGCCTCTTTTCTCTCTCTTTTGTCTACATTCAACGTGGTGTCGCCTCTCGCAGGTCGCCCACTTCGAGTTCGGCCGGCTATTCGGACGACGACGTGGCTGGCCACGTGGACGACGACGTGCACGTCGCTGACGACCGCAGCAACGACGGCGCCGCTGAGGCGGCAGCAGCCGGCGTGCTGGGCGCCAAATACCTCTTGGCGTCCCCACTAAACAGGTGCGCGCCTTACGCCGTGCAAACGCATCTGCACTCACCGATCACCCAACCTGCGAGGACGGGCGCGCTTTTCGTGACCTTTCACGCAAGGTCAATTGCTAGCGTACATTGGCCCTTCCACGAGCCCTCCCCGCTTGGCGATGCAAGGTATCGGCACTAACCTGCGCCGACGAGACTGCAGCTCGTCTGTGACGCAGACATACGCGCCGCCCAATGATGTGTGTCAGCAAACGTCAGCAGTGTCAATATCAGCCGCATGTCGTGACGCCTGCAGGGGTGCGCAAGGCTGGGTCGTGAAGGCAGTGGACGTCGGCTCAGGAGAGACCGTGGCGATCAAGCTGCTGGAGCGAGGAACGCGGCTCAGCATTGACACCACCTGCAGGTGATTCAGCAGGTCCCCTGCTGACCAACATGTGATGCCGAGCTCCCTTCGCCAGCTAGCAGAGCTGACGGACAGCACAATCGCAGTACTTCAAAAGCGTCTATCGCCGTATATCGTGCTACTGTCCAGGCGGCAAGCGCCTTCTTGGTCAGTAGCCTGCCTTGTCAGTGGCCTGCCTAGTCCTGGTTCGACCAAGTCCGGGACACTGCCGTGGCTGCCTCAAGCCCCAATTGGCACGTGCAGGACAATCATGCATGCCTCACCGAACCTTTCCTCTCTGGCAGACGCATCTGGCGTATCTAATGATCCTGACTCGCAGTGTGTTGTGACCGCACAGGGAGTTGGTGAACCATGCGGCATTGCAGGGCCACCCGCACATCGTCGGACTCCGGCATGTCTACCTCACGCCAGACTATCTGGCGCTGGTCATGGACTACGCAGGTGCGTCGTGCTGTCCGTGCATGCTGCAGCTCAACAAACTGCGCTGCGGAAGCGGCGGCGGCGTTGGCGGCGGCGGCGCTGACCTCACACGCCGCTGCGAGCCATCAGCCCATTGCTGGTCTGCAGGGTCCATGCCAGTGTCCATTGAGTCGGTTTCTGCAATCGCTGATGACAAGTAGCTCACTGTTATATGTGGCACGGCGCGCAGACCGTGGGGACCTTTCAGAGCACCTCTCCAAACATGTGTTCGCCACGGTGCGCACAAACGTCTTCCTGCGTTGCCAGCCTCAGAACTGACATGTCATCGAATCCCATCAAACGTCTGCCTTGACATCCCATCGCCAAAGGCATGGTTCGCTCGACATAATCATGCCGATGTGCTTCGATTGCAGGGGCGCGGCCTGCCAGAGCCCGCAGCCAAGCACATCTTCCAGCAGGTGGCGACGGCGGTCGATTGGGCGCACAGGGCCGGCATTGCCGTGCGCGACATCAAGGTCAGTTCCAGTCGTGCTCACGACAGACTGTCTGCAAGTCTCCCCAGTTTTACTCATAGTGCGGCAGCGCATGTGTGCTGGGGTGCACCTTTTCTGCTCCTGCGCGCTCACGCAATCGCGCCGCTGTCGCTGCCGCTGCCACAGTTTGAGGGAGCTTGCCGCAGCTGCTCTCCGCAAGGCCCCAGCATAGGCTCAAACGCTTTTCCCCGCACTGCAGCGGACAGCAGACACAACGAGTCGGCATGCCACTGAAGTGAGCTCCTTCTTCAACTGCGCAGCTGGACAATATTCTGCTGCATGGCGCCGCCGACGTTGTGACGCTGGCAGATTTTGGCTGGAGCTGCAGCGAAGCTGAGGGCGACAGGAAAAAAGCGTTCAGGGCGTGCGGGACTCCAGAGTACATCGCACCAGAGGCAAGCTGCCACACGTCCACAGATCCAGTTACAACCTCTGGCCGGCATTCTGATCACCTGGCGGTGCCAAAGCATTGCTGGCAGTCTTGCGCCGGGTGCCCTGCCGCGTTCGACCATGCTCATCGCGGCAGCCCGCGAGAACAATCCCTGAGTGTGTTCTGCAGCTGGGCGACTCGATGCCTTCGTTCCTGCGCGTCCCGCCTGCTGCGAGTCCCAGCACTGACATGCAATGTCACTACCGCGCAGATCATCCTGCGGCGCGGCGGATATGACGCGCAGGCGGCGGACGTGTGGGCCGCCGGCGTGCTGCTGTGGGCGCTGGTGAGCGGCGGCTTTGCTTTCCTGCGTCCGGACGAGGAGGCACTGGAGCCCGCCGCCCGCATGCGCGCCATGGCCCCCCGCATCGTTACCGGCGCTTACCGCACGCTGCCTGTCGAGGTGTGCAACTTGATAGTAGCTCTTTTTACAGTAGTCCATCCTGCATCGCACGTGTGACCACACACAGCTTGCAAAACAGTCGATCCGCAGCTGCAGCCGCCTGGATTGGTGTGGTGTTCAGAGGCGGTGCAGCAATCGCAATAGCAACTGCGGCGATCCCAGCTTTATTCCCTTCCAGGCCCCAATCTGCTCCAGGCTTCGTTCGCCTGGCCACCCGTAAATTCTAGTGATAATCCCAAGCCTGACATCTGCATCTCGCCCGGCAGACGTCGCCGGAGCTGCAGGACCTCATCCGCCGGATGCTGGAAGTGGACGTGCGGCAGCGCATCACCATCGCGGAGGTCGCCCGCCACCCCTGGGTGGCCGCGGACATGCCGCCGCAGCTGGCATCGCTCAACAGGCGCCTGGCGGCGATTCGGTCGGGCGCGTCCGGCAGCTGGTGCGGCGACGCCGCCCCGGCCGGCGGGCCGGCGGCGCAGGCCTTCGGCCAGAGCAGCAGCGAGCTATGGGCGCTGGTGCAGCGGGCGGTGGCGCCAGTGGGGGCACCGCCCCCAGTGGGGACATGAGGGCACCCGCCAGCCTCTGGCGGCGCCCGATCCCGGGGCGTTTTCCGTACCCTATCAAGGTTCACACGGCTCCAGAGGAGCCTACGGCAGTGCCAGCCGCTCGCGGCTGGCGTGCCGACCATAGCGCTTCCAGGCGCCATGGCCGGCACGCCGCGGCCGCCCTCCGAATGAACATACATACATATAATAAAAGGCTGTGCACCACGGTGCGCACACCATCAAGGAGCGGCTGTATTGGGGCTGCCGTGCGCCCCGTAGTGACATGGCGTATCGTTCTTGCTCTACTTCTGAAGTCTGAACTATCCAAATCAGCATATGGTATGTTGTCAGTTTGTGGAGCAGCCCAGGACGACCCTCGTGGTCGGCATGCCGCAGGCATGCTGGCCTTGGTGGTCTTTCTTAATCTGCTCTGCGGCCTTCAGCTCGGCGCTCTGCCGTTCAATATTTTTTTGTGTTGCAGCGCCACGGCGAACCTGCTCAATTTCTTTCGTTCAGTGGGCGTCTCAGTGAAGCTTTCGAACCACCTTGCCAGCGGAACCGACCTATGTGCGACTGGCATGGATTGCAACAAGGCAGCAGTAGCAGTGTGTTTTCGGGGTTAACGTATATATTTTGTATGGTCAAAAATGATTGATCCATTTCATTGTTCTTGTTGAAACCCTCATCATTGTTCTGCTGCATTTGCGTCCCAGCCAGATCATGACACATCCCTTAAAATGGTCTCGCCTGAGATGAAGAAGGGCTACTACGCCTGCAAGGTACCTTTCTTGCTGCTACTACCACCAGGCTGTGGCCTGCAACGTCAATCAGTGCGCCGCGGCTGTGAAACACGACATGAGAGTGTGCTGCCGTCACGCGCTAGAGATCAGCACCTGCAGATACTGCCACGATCGACGGCAGCAGTCGAACACGAGTGACGTCAGCACACACACGGCACACTCTCTCAGTCAGACACATGATCGGTAGTCCATATCTCGTGTAGACATACTGCATGCCACATTTTCGCGGTGGCGGCGGCGGCGACGTGAAGATATTTGTTGTAATGGCTAAATTTCCACATGGTGCACGTGGGCGGGGTAGGTCTGGTTGCTTGGTTTTCGCACGGAAAAACTCCCGTACATTTGCCGAGACTCCTTCATCCAACGTTAACAGCACCGGCCCTGTTGAAATCGGTGCGTTGGAAGCCTTGATTTGAGGCGTTCACACGCCTGCAACCTGACATCCAACTGTGCCCCTATATCTTGACTGCAATGCAGCCAGACGGCTGCATTGCAGTCTGCTATTTAGACTCAAAGCCGCATTTGACCAGCGCAGCTGCAGTGCGGAGGGCTCTCTGCGTGTGCACGACACACTTTCTGTCATGCTGCCGTGCTGTCTCCGACATGTGCGGCGGCGCGCATGGCGCAGATCGCCGGACGAAATTGCATCCCCACATGACAGTCGCCTCTCAGTGGATCGGCTCGATCCGGATGTGCGATCGCCTGGAGGGTGACATATTTAGGTCGGGGCGGAGGGGCACAAAAGCAGCAGGCCCTTACTGATGATGGGGCAGGGGCAGCTTTCAGTGATTTCAGCAGTGATGCCTCACGCGCACTAGCCCTGGCCACTTACTCCCGCCTCTACCACACGGGCACGCATCTGCCGGCTCCAGGCCACCGCACCGAAAAGTGTACCCTTTATTTTTGACCCCAGTCATCACCCACGACACCGTTGCGCCATGGCTGCAGGCGCGATCGTCGAAGACAGCCTTGAGGTCGCCCTCTTGCCACACTTTCCCGACACGCTGCCGCCATGATGCAGCTTGCCGCTTTCCTTGCGGCGTTCGCGCTGGGGACCGCCGGACCCGCCGCCACCGCCTCCGTCGTCTCCATGCCGCTGGTGCTGCAGGCGGAGCACCAGAACGTGACCGCCACTGTGGAGCAGGGCGGCGCCGCGGTGAGTGTGTTCTGTTGATGTCTACTCTGTGGCTCTTGTTGTGACTTTTGCAGCGGACGCCCTCTGGAACAGGAGCCAGCCCTGGATCTATCTGTGCATGTGTGGACTGGGCACACGCTGCGCCGGTGGCCCCCTGCCCGCCGCCGCCTGCGGCCCGAGCGGACCTGTGGCTACCCTGCTTCAAGCTGTGTAGCGTCAGTGTGAGAACACCGCAAACGGCCGCAACAGCTTTGCCCCTTGGATCTGACGAGCCGCTGGAGCCACCTAAATGATCCTCGCACCTTGCCCCTTCTTGCCGCAGGCCTGCAAGCGCAACCCTACCCTGCTGGCGGGCACTGCAAAGACCGCCGCCATCTCATCCAATGACTGCGCAGCTCCTCAGACATCTCGTCTCTCGCGCCGCAGGCCCTGGTGTACAACCCTACCCTGCTGACGGGCACCGCAGAACTCGCCGCCATGCCAGTCAATGACTGCGCAGCTCCTGACGTTCATGCCCCTTGCGCCGCAGGCGTTTGTGTACAACCCCACGCTGTTGACGGGCACTGCAAAGATTGCTGCCATCAAGACATTTGGTTCCGCGGGGTCCTCCTCGTCCCGCATGGCGGCGCAATTCCCGGCGCTATCGGGTTTCGGCCTGGCGCAGACGTGCGCATCTGACACTGGGACATTCTGTCTCAATTTGGTTGTTTGGCTTGGCACATGTCTGCGCGCACTTTCAACAAGTGCCTGCTGAGGGGCGTGACGCCTGGGATGCGCAGCGGGCAGTGGCAGCAAAACACGCTTTGATCTGCCCCCTACACTGCAGCAGCAAGCCACGCAGGCGGACTGACTGTCGGAGCCCTGCTGGCGCATGACAGTTCCGACACACTCACTGACTCGATGCCGCCAGCGGTACAGCCCAGTACTTCCAGCTGCTCAGCCTGGCGGCAGCCACCTGGCGTTGGACACAAAGCCTTTTGACATCGCATGCACGGCTGTCTACTCACTTACTACCGACACTCTTCGCTGCAGCTACTTTGAGCTGGCGCCCTGTGCCAACCGCGCGCCGCACACCCACCCTTTCTCCTCCGGTCTGCTGTATGCGATTGAGGGTGCGTGCCCTCTTCACTTTACTTCAGTGCGCCCCAGCTTCGATGCAGCAGAGGCAGCCGCACCGGAGGTTCCTGCGTGAGCTGCAGGCCGGTGCCCCAGATGGAAATGCACAATGCATGGCGCCTTGCCGTGGGGCCACATGCCCTTGCTACCTGGCGCGCCTGCAGGCTGAAGTGCTGCGCCGACAGCTATATTCCCGGCGCATCTGCCGCCATGTGCTTGAGCGCTCTCCGCTCTGCTGCAATCTGACGAAGTCCTTTCTCAAAATCAAACCTGCCAGCAAGCCTCGTCTTCGTTTGCCATGCAGCCACCACGCTGGAGGTGGGCTTTGCGCTGGAGGACGCGTCGGGCGCCGTCGTCAACAACATCTCCACCGGTGCTTCTGCCGTCTTCCCGCAGGGTGCGCAGCACTCAACTCATCGGCCTTGCGCTTTGGAATGTGAGCGCTGCCGATGCAGCCTGTGGTGCTGCCTCAACCGTGTCTGTGTCTTGCCGCGAGACAGCAAGCACGGACATATCCACGACAGCAGCGCCGGGATCACAGTGCACATGTGACAGCTGCCAACATCCCTCTGACCCATGATGCGTGTCGCCGGCTTGCAGGACTGCTGCACTACCAGCAGAATCGCGACTGCAAGGTAGGGCCGCCCCGCCGACCAGCTCCACTGCTGCGCTGCTGTGTCCGCTGTCTGCTTGCTGCTGCCTGTCGGCGCAGCTCACGCATGGGTGCTTGCCCGCCCGCGGGGCAGCGGCGGCTGTCGCGCCTGAAGTGCCGCATGAGGCACTATGGCTCGTGCGGACAAACGGAGGCATGGCATGACAGGCGGCGAGGACCCATGCGCGGACAGAGTGTGGCCTAGTGATGATGGTTGCGAATCTGTGCCGTGTGCAGAAAGTCGCCAAGTTCACCATCTCCTACAACTCTGACAACCCCGGCACCGTCAACCAGGCGCAGGTGTGCCCTCGGCATTCCGCACCGCAGCAAGCACCGATCCGCGATGCCGGCCAGCGCTGTCTGTGCTGAACATCTGCTGCAAGCTGCCCCTGAGAGCCCTGCTGCCGTGCATGCGAATAGGACAGATGCGAACAGACGCCAGGCTGACGCCGGAGAGATGGTGGGTTGGCAACATGACTCTTGACGTCCGTTTCTGTCACAGGCGCTGTTTGCGCTGCCGGCGGAGATCATCGCTGCTGCGCTCAACGCGACGCCCGCGCAGGCGGCCGGCCTCGGCGCCTCCATTCCCACGAAGAACATCTACCCGGGTGAGCAAGGCGATTCAGCTGCCGCATTTTTTACATATTGGAAGTCCGGCAGTCGGCCTGGGCATGCCAGCCTGCACGATGACGGTAGCTGCTGGTTGACATGTGAGGGCGCCGATTTGTGAACCAGTGCCCAGCTCCTGGTCTGACTCCCTTGCCGCGTTGCCAATCAGGCGCTGTGAGCATGGGTAGTGGCTGCGTTGCTGCCCAACCTGTGAAGGCATAACAATATCCAGTTTGAGTTGTGTTGTGCACCGGCAGGTGTCATCAGCACGACTGCATTGCTGCCTGCGCAGTCCCAGAAGCTGTGTGGGCCCCAGTCTCATATTTCCATGTTCTGCCATCTGCAGGCGCCATCAGCATGAGCAGCGACTGCGTCGCCGCCTGCGAGGCCGCAGGCTTCGCCGTGGCCAGCCAGGAGAACACCACCGCCACGTCGCTGCCGGCCGCGACCGCCGCCGAGATGGCCGCTGACACGTCCGCTTCCACCCCCGCCGCCGCTGCGCCGGCGCCCGCGCCGCAGGCCGGCAGCCTCTCTGCTGCGCCCTCCGCAGCGCTCGCAGCGGTCGCCGCGGCGCTGCTGGCGGCCAGCCTGCTGTAGGCCGCCTAGCCGTCAAGGAGATTGACCCGTGAGGGTTGGGAAGGGGGGTAAAATCCAAGGTGGAGCTGAGCTATGGGGCGGTATGGCCGGAGGCTGCGTCAAGGGACGGGGGTGTTGAGCAATACACATCGTGAAGGTTGTATGCCTCGGCTGCAGCAATGTAAACGATGTTGCCATCGCATTGCAACCAAATAGATGCATTGCAGTTACGCCGCACCTAGCTTTGATTGGTTCAGGGTCTGAGCATGACGGGGTTTTGGCATCGTGAAAGAGTGGAGGACTGCAGTATCGTGCTTTGAGAAGTTGTTCATTGCAGCTGCATGAGATACCATGGCGTGCATGTGTGTTTGCACATTGAACTTTGCAACTTGTGCGGAACACTTGGTGAGCTTCCTGTGAACATTGGTCCACAGCTGTTACTACTAGTTCACAGCTTCACTTACAGGTATGACAGACCTAACCAGCGCTCATTCGCAGACGTGATGCACACCAGATTTCGCACATGTCAACCAGCACAGGGCGACATGAAGTCGCAAGCGAAATCGAGAACCTGCTAAACCGTGCCTTCATTAGCTGTGGCGGGCGGGCGCTGCGGCGGCGGCAATTCTCTCTGACCCCATCCGCCGCCCCGACTGTGTCAGCCCCTGACGTTGGTGTGCCTCGCCAGCGCCTTTTGCCGCAGCTGCGCCAGGTCACCCTCTGCTGCGGCGCCGCCGCCACCGCCGCTGCTGAGTCCGTCGGTCCAGCTGTCGCCGCCGAGCATGCGCAGGCCGCCGCCATCAGGGTCGATGTGGCCTCGGCCGCGCTTTGCCACCGCCGACGGCGCCCCGCTGCCGCTGCCCCCGTCGCCCCGCTGCCCTCGTGGCGGCGGCGCAGCCTGCCCAGTGGCGCTGCCCTCGTGCCCACCGCGCAGCTGATCGCCACCAGCGGCGCGGCCACCAGAGCGCTGCCATGCGAGCGGCTTCACAACCTCCACGCTGTGTCGTGGGGCCGTCTGGATAGCCGCCGGTTCCGATGCACAGGCGACGGCAACCCGCTGGTGCTGCGCGCCGCGGCCGCCCGAGCCGCCGCCGTTGGCAGCATCGCCATCTGAAGCCTGACGCCGCCTCTTGCCATGCTTGCGGTGCCCATCTGCACCGCCACCTGCACCGCCAACGTGCTGGTGCCGCGCATGCCGCTGCCCAGCGTGCTGCTGCTCGGCCGCCTCCGCGTCTGCACCGCCTTGTCGTCCCTGCCGCCGCCCGCGGCCGTCTCTGACCTGTTGGGGGCGGGTCGCAGCGTCTGCGCCCTCCCGCGGGGGCAGCACAGCCGGAGACCTGATGTCTGCCAGCTCGGCGGGTCGCGCCTCAGCATCGACTCGCCGCTGCGGCCGCCCGTGCCTGGACTTGGGCTGGCGGGCCGCGCCGCCGCCGTCTGCGGCCTTTGCTGCCGCGGCATTTCCCATCGCGCCAGTGCCTCCTCCGCCGTTCGTCGCCGTCGGCGCCGGCGATTGGCCGCTGGCCAGGGCGCCGCTGCCGGGCTGTGGCAGTGGCGTGCCGAACTTGAGCGCCCGCCGCCTCAGTCGCTCTGCGTCCGAAGCTGCAGCAGCGCAGAAAGGGTTATCAGGGTAGTTCCAAGGTCTTGAAAGTCCCCGACAACCGATGCCTCGATGCGATACTGAGCATGCCTGCTGATGCCTGACACATTGCAGCATGGCACTGAGAGTTTGATTGCGACTCGTCTTGCGGGACGAGTCTTCAGGCAGCAGCCCATTCGACAGGCGCTTGACATGGCAACTGCACCGCAGGAGTAGCATTGAATGCATGTTCTTGAAGAATGCAACCCCACCCGGCTGCTGCGCAACTGTGCCGCCAGCCTCTGGCGCTGCCGCTGACGCCACGCGCCCCGCAGATGCGGGCGCCCGCCACTGAGCTGCCCCGCCAGCAGCTGCGCTATGCCGCTGGTGCGGCTCGCGGCTGGTGCGCGGCCCGCCAGACCGTGCTTCATGCTGCCCGACACGCCGCCTGGGGCCATTTTCCGCAGCTGCACCAGCAGGATCTGGGGCATCGTCCGGAATCCGCTGAGCGCCGCTGCCGCTGGCCACGCTGCTTGCCGCAGTGTCCTCGGCGTCTGCGCCCCGCCGGAATGCGGCGGCGGCGCCGCCGTTCGCGGCGCCATTGCCTCTGCTGGCGGCGCCCGTCTTTGCCCGCTGCGCTGCGGCCGCCTTCACGAGCGGCAGGTACGCATCGCTGTCTGAGGACCTGTCAAGGTGCAGCAAGAAGGGCACCGTCTCACGGCCTGGCTTCGTCAGACATCGAAGCCTGTTCGAAAAACAGCTGTTGACCTCACCTTAGATTCAGGCCTGGCCGGCACGACCAGGCATGTAATCAGACAGGATCCTGGACTTGCAACGCCACAGTTCTGAGACACAATGACAAGTGGCTGGGTTACAGGCATGAACAGCGGGGGGAGGTGATCAAGCCGCACTCCAGGGCGCTGCCGATGGAGAAGGAGACACAGGCGCTGCCGCGATCGGGTGACGGTGACTTCCTGTTTCCAGCTTCCCTGCCGCCGCCGCTGCGCGCTGGCCCCTCTTCTGAGTCCACTTCGCTGCCGGCGGCTGCCAGCGCCGCGGCCGCGGAGCCCGACAGTTCTGCAGACAGCTCGCCGGACTCCCTGTCGCTGTCTGTGGCCGCGGCGACGGGACCTGCAGCTGAAGTAGGTTTCGAGCTGAAGTCTGTGGCTTGCTCGTGAGTACAGTGCCGTAGGCAGGAAACTCCCTCTTTTGTATCTGCAGCCCAGTGGTGAGCTGCACGTGACACATAGAACGCTGCCGCCAGAAGCCAGCTCCTCCTAAGTGTCTGGCAGACCAGATTCGTGCTAGAACATGCTAGACCACCTGCGGCAAGATCGGCCGCCGCGCCGGCAGCCCTGTCGTCTGCCGCCAAGCTCCTGCCGGACGCCGCAAAGTCAAACAGCTTCTCCGCAAAGCTGCGCGCGTGCTCGAAGACGTACGGCCGCGCAGCTTCCTCTACGGCGGAAACGAACGCCTGCAGGCATCAGAATGATGGGCCGCGTGACCCAATCCTAACACGTTTGGGCGTCTGTGTGCCTGTTTGCATGGCTTCCATGTCTTCACGCGGCGGACGCTGTGCCTGCTGATGTCAAGCATGCCCCCGCTGGCATGTGAAAATGCTGAGGCCTCTGGCACTGTACACACCAGGACATACCAGATATCTCAATAGCCGCGCACAGCGGTGCCACGCCGGGCCTGTCAACTCACCTGGCAGCTGGCGCCGCCGCCGGCGGCCGCGGCGCCCGGGCCCCGCCGCGGCAGCGGCTTGCACACGCTGCGCATTGTGCCGCCGATGTGCGCCGCCACGATGTCCACGCCCTGCGCCAGCGCCAATTGGCTCCAGGATTGCGATCTTCCAGGGAATTGATCCTCACTAGAGATTTCACCACGCCACCGCAGCTCAGCATGTGCGGTCATGAGCAAGAGGCAGCGGACGAGTAGGGGCAAGAGTCTTGCTTGGAACAGCTAAAAACCTGCAAGAAGCTGCACAATATAACTTGCGTTTGAGCGGGAAAGCAAACCTGCTCCAGCATGAGGGCGATGAGCTCTCGCCGCACCCAGGCCGCCACATCCGCTCGCGCGATGGCCGCGGCGCTCACGCTCTGCGGGCCTGCCCTGTAGGTGCGCCAATGTGATGGGGTTCAGCCAAGACGCAGTCTTCCTGAGGCGTGTTTGTGATGCATTGTTTGGGATGGCACTTCCTGCTCTACAAGCCCTGCTTCAGCATGCGCGGAATGCTGTGCATGCACTGCGTCTCAGCTGTGCGTGGTGTGAACCACAACTATGCATGATGAGCGCCAGCACATCATTCCAGCACCTGCCAGACATTTCGTCGGGCTGCTGCGCTGCCTGCGTGAAGTAGGAGGCCCGCCGCCGCCGCTGCACCGCCGTCAGGTCGACATTGGCGCCATCCGGCAGCGTGTCTCCCGACACCCGATCCCGTGTCACCCAGTTCCTCCTGCGTGCATATGATGTACTTCATACCTTGAACCATTCATTAAGCATACTGAAATGTGATTTCAAAGCAGAGCGCCATGCGGCAAACATCACATGGTTTCAGGCTGGCGCTCCGACATGTAACGATACAGCCCATTGAGTATGTTTAATCTTACTTGTAAGAATTGTGATGCCAGTCGTGCAGGATGGAGGTGTAGGCTGCCTTGCACAGCGGGCAGGTGAAGGCTGGCCCTGCAGCTGGCGGGTGGGCACGCTGCGTGTCTGTCCAGCGCGAGATGCACAGCAGACAGAACCTGTGAAAGCAGCCGTCCAGAAACGCCTGCAGCAGCAAGCATAAGCGTGTCAAATGGAGCCGAGGTGCATGTGGTATGGGCATTCGTGCAGGCCTGCGGACGTCCCGCGCTTACCTCCTCGGGCGACTTGTCTCTCAGGCAGATGGCACAGCTCCAGACACCCGGCTCGGCCATTTAAATGTGAAAACAGCTTTGGTTGAGGCCGGCCAGCCAGCAGGGAATGTGCACATGCATTTCTGCTGCAGGGTGGCCCGCGGCAGTGCCACGGAAAGTTGTCATTGCTTGCAGCACGATGCGTGAAACACAATGCATAGGGTCGCGATCCTTGTGGCGAAGGTTGTGAGGGTGCATGTATTAATCTTCTCACAGATCCAGAGCCTTGGCAGTCATCAAGCAAAGCCGCCGCACGTCACCCCGCCATGCCTCGCCGCAGCCGGGATCCAGTGCAGCATTACGGCACTTCATTAATGACTGCGCTCCCATAGTATCCTGTCGCACTCAGATACATGGTCCACAATCCCAAGATTCCATCCAAAGGTTGCTCCGAATCACGCTGTCATGCCGGCGTGCGGGACCCAGACCTTCCACCAATTTGGCACTGACTTGCTGGTCGCTCAGTCCCACGTCCCCTGCCGCTTCCCAGCCTCTGCCGTCGCGACGCACGTCAGCACGAAGCGCCCGAGTCGACTCACAGGCTGAGACCCAGGACCGCCAGGACGGCGATGCCTGCAGGGACCAAAGGAACGGTCAATGTTTGCATGTCATTGATGGTTTCATGTCACTGCAAGCGCAGGCAGCAGGCATTGAATCAATGGCAAGGATGGTCAAGCCGCGGCGGCAGCTGTCACTGCACGTGCTCGCCTGCAAGGCCCACAATGACGGTGGCGGCGGTGGCGGCAGAGTCGGAGGTGCCGCCGACCTGATTCACAACACACACTCACGAGTGACAGGTCGTGCTACTCAGCTCACCAAAATCTGTTTCTGCACCTTCATGGCGTGAGGCTCCGATGCCATGCTGTACTGTTTGATGTGATCGCAGCATGCTCCAGTGGCTACAGCTGCTGCGCAGACTCAAACCCTAGAAAAACCCCAGCCCACCTTCTTTTCCTTCTCGGCGTCGTACTTGGCAAAGCGCTTCTTTGTGGCTGCATGCGCCACAGGCAGCCGGTCAGACGCAGGCCAAGCACGTTACTCTGTAATGCTCAACGTGCAGTTGACGCATCTGCCTGTTGCGATGGCGATGTTCAGTGCGAAGCTGCAGCGCTGCATGTGCGGCACTGTCAGGCGCACAGGGCATTCCTTCGAAGTGCAGAGCAGCCTCACCGCTGCACTGCGGGCAGCGGAAGCTGCCAGGCAGGTCCTCAAACGACTTCCTGCACGCAGGACACCAAGCCATCAGCCATGCTTTCAGCATGCCGGCTGCCAGAGGGAAGCACCCGATGCACCCATGTGTTGCATCACCCGTTCTGATTAGTGCCCTCAGTGTTCAGATTTCCGGTGTAAATGGCAGTTTCAAATTGCTGGCGCAGCTGGCAGATTGCTGCGGCGCAGCTGGCAGCGTCCATCAAAGGCGCAAGAATTTAAAGTCTGTGGGGCGGCCACCCATCGGCGGCCGCGATGCAGCAAGGGATTCCCGTTGAGGATGGTGCTGAAACCACATTTGGAATCCGAAGCCGCAAGCCACAAGAATTGGAGACCGAAGCCCAAAGCACGCACTTGCCAGTGTAGATCCAGCCGCAGTCGGCGCAGATGTGGGTCGCAAACTCCTTCTGCGCCGCTGTCAGCTTGCGGCCAAACCGCTTGGGCGCCTGGACGGAGCACAGCAAACTGGAGTGTCAAAACTGCCGTCGCGTACGCAGAATGAGGCAGCACGCCTAACGCGTCTCACAGAGAGAGATAGATGTTACACCATGTCGCAAGCCCTGAAGGGCTAAAAGGGTGCCAGCTACGGGGTTGGAACCCCTCACTGCTAAGCTAATCAGTCTGAATGAAACTGTCGAAACAGGCAACGATGAAGTCCATCACAGCAGCCTGACCTGTCTGGTTAACGAGCTCGCGCATGGACTGGCCGTCCCAGAACATAGCCCAGGGCCAGAGCGGTCCGGAGCGTTTGGCTGTCTGGCGATGTGCTGTGTTCTGGCTATGAGCGATGGCCAATGGCGTCAAGGCCAGGCAAAGCACACAGAGAATCATCTAGGTGCTCATAGAGAGCGCAATTGCACGCGCGATGCCCTGCCACAGCCGCGTCTACTGTCGGAAACGAACTATTCACCCAGCACTGGGCTGCAGCCCTGCCGATCGAAGCTGCTGCCGCCGTCGTGCTGAGCCGCTGGTGCACCGTGGTGTCTCTAGAGGTCGAATGCTACGCTGGCAGTCTCCGGGCTTCGCCTCTCCCAGGCGGGTGGCTGTGAAAGCCAGATCACAGCCACCCATCGAAGGACCCGGAGGGAGTCAACTCCGGCGGCTCCGGCCGCCGGAGCGCGGTGCCCCATGTGATTAGGTTAATTATAGTGCGTGTAATTAAACAAGCTGAAAACGTGGGCTGCGGACGGCACGACTTGCACTGCACTGGACAGGATTGGGGTTAATGACGATTGCGGCAGGCAGGCTGCAACCGCACCTGCAATTTAGGTGTATTGCAATCTTGCTAATTGTCATTCTCACTGAAGGATAAAGTACAGGACGCAGTCAAGCGCACCGGCTTCTTAGGCAGCCGCTTCACGTTGACGTCATTGTTCTCGCCCTTGACCTGCATGCACCAAAGTTTCCCCGTCTTTCACGCGCTGTGATTCAGCTTCCTGGCGGCCCAGCCTCCATCGGTTCGCGGCGGGCATTTGCAGCAGCACGCGGCAAGGCCCCCCAACGTACAATCGCATGTGTCGCGCAGCCTCGTGACTCCGTGCTGTCGGGCAGGCGCGCAGGCATTGAGGGCACGATGCTGATGTGCTGTTATCAAACTCAAACAGTGCGCCAAGCCTGCCGCGTGCTGACAGCCGCTGGGAAGCAGGCAGAGTCCTGCGCACATAGGGCTGGGTGGCAGTATCATGCAGCAAAGCAGGCGCAGGGGATTTGCAAAGCGCACATAGACGAGGGCGACGGGGGAGGGGCAGGCGGTGAGCGCCGACTGCGTGAGGCCCTTGCTGTCTGTCGGCCACAATTCGTCACCAAAGAACGAGGAGGCGTACACGATCGTGTCGCCCTTCGCGATGCCACTCTTGGCGGCGTTGCCACTCACATTCTGTGATGCACAGGACAGCCGTATGGTGAGACGCAAATTCATGTTAGGTTGGACATTGTGTCGCTCATTTGCGATGCCGCTCTTGGTGGCGTTGCTGCTCACGTTCCGTTCGGAACATTGAAGGCGCAGGATGAGGAGCTGGCTCATGCAGTGGTGGCAGGCTCTGGCGGCGCGCTGATAACAAGCAGGGAAGGGTGCCTGCCGCTGCTGCTCAGGTGGTGCACTGCTGATGGGGTTGGACCATCACAAGCCGCACCACAGCTGCAGCCCTGGCCGCGAGGCGAAGGGGACGCGGGAAGGACACGCCACTGCCTCCCAACACGGATGACAACCCCATGTTGTGAACCCAGGACCCGATTTCAGTGCGGCGCTCACCGTGACAACGAGCCCTCCGCCCTTGGCCTTGCTCTCCTTGAAGCCGAGGCCGATGGGCTTTTCAATCTCCACGGGGATCTGCTTGGCGGCGCACACCGCCGGCAGCGGGCGGCGCGCCGCTGCGACCGTGCCCTTCCGCTGCGCCGGCAGCGAGGTGCCGAACAACGCCGCGCGCCGCACCTGCGGCAGCCACCAGGGGAAGCTGTGAGAAGAGAGTTTCCGTGCAGTGAACCTGCGTGCGCGATCTTCTCCACAAGTGTGAGCCGCTTATTTCATGGTGCTGCCGCCAGCAGGCCTTCCGGCAGCGTGCCACACGCCCGCCGCCATCAGCATCGGGAAGGAAGATTTGGCATCCTGCGACCACGACCATGTTGCAGGACGCATGCCAGCGTACAGCTGCCAATGCTGGCCAGCAGTGCACCGTGGCAAATGTTGGCAGCTTTGCCGCATCACAGCACGCTGGCAATCCCAATGTATATGGCGGTTTGTGAGGCGGAACACTGGCACTGTGGCCGTGCAAAATCCACACATCAATCAGAATGTTGTGATCGGAGCTACACAGACGTGCGTTGTGTAGCCAAAGGACACATGACAGTTCCTGTGTGCCTATTGTTCAGCAATATGGGAGAAAGATGGCGCAGCATGACCGCTTGCGGCGGCAAGCGCCGTCGCATCATGCGCCATCAAAATTGCTGCATAGCGGCTGCCGCACCATAGACGTGCATTTTGTGGTTCCTGTTCATTGAGTGGACGCATTCCTCGCAAAAACATGTTGCAAATCCCGGGAATGCTGTGGCACTAATGCAGCCACACAAGAGCGATGCAGCCGTCGCCCATGGCGCAGGCGTGGCGAGTGGCTGACCGGTAATGCTGGCACAGACGAAGCGCTCGCGCGCGCTGGAGATCGCTGCTGCCCGTTCGCGGCCGCGGCCGTGGGACACCTGGTCAGCATCGCTTGAGACATGTTGCGAACTTCAGTCACAGTGACGCGTTCTGGACAGCGGCGCAGCCAGTTGTACACCTGTTCCGATGTTTGAGACGGCAGTGTGCTTGGCAGAACTGCTGGTTGTGCAGCAGGTGACGAGATCAGGGCCTGACACGTAGCAAGATGATCTGGAGCACACTTTTAGGGTTTACAGAGCAACGTTGAGCGAAGCGTCCCGCGCCCAAAGCAGCTTGCTACACACGTTCGCAGAGGCTTGCGAGAAGCAGCTTGAAACGACGTGACGTCTTTCTACCTTGCACGGGTGGACATACACAGCGTGAGTGCCGCACCCGCAGAGTCTCGGCCAGCTTCTTCAGTGGCCCGTGTGGATAGCGCCAGTCATACCTTGGCGCACCAGCGGTCCGTCAGAGGCAGCTGATGAAACCATGAGTCAAGGCCGCGGCGCAGCCAGTCCGAGGTGAGACGTTACGGCGGCTCTCGCGATGTAGGAGGATTCACGAGACTTCGAGCCGACTCCAGAACTTTCGGTTCAAGCGGCCAATGTCACCATGCTTTACTTCGGCAAGCTGCCAGTGCGCGGGATGCTGCCACCTGTGCAGAGTCGCACGCCCGTCAGGTTTGGCCGCTTGGCCTGCGTGCACTGATATTTAGACAGCACAATAAGCGCCGCCCTTTGGTGTCTCGCTGCGGGACAGCACGCCTGGAAATCGCACGTGGGCTCTCTAGGATTTTTGCTGCGGGAGGCTGCCAGCCCAGTCAGCCTGGCAACGCCCGGGCTTTCGAGCTGTTCTCATGCAGTCTCGACTGCCCTGCCGGCCCAGAGCCGAGCGCATGAATCTCACGGTGTGACTGCTGTGGTGATCTGGATGGTATGCTGACACAGCACCGTATTGCTACCCGCAGGTCGCCCGCCATGCACGCCGGCGGCCTGTCCATCGCGCTCGCCGGCGACTCGGGCGCCAAGAAGCGCGGCCTGTCACAGCTCAACGGCGGCGGCGGCTCCAGCGCTTCAGACGGCTTCGGCGCTGTCGGCACCAGCAGCGCAGGCGGCGACGGGCAACACCAACAAACATACCACCAGCTGCCCGCCGGCGGCCTCAGCAGCCAGCTGGGCAGCGGCACCTTCCCCGCCATTGGGCAGCTGTATTCGAGCCGCGGCGACAGCGGCAACTACAGCGGCTTTAGCAGCTACAACCCCGATGCCTCGCCGGCATTGTCGCCGCTGTCGGCGACGACGCCGCACGGCTCCCAGCGCAGCCCACTGTCCGAGGCGCTGGCCATCTCCGCGGGGGCGCCGCGCCGCAAGATGCCGCGCCGCCACCCCGCGCCGCCCGGCGACGCCTCCGCCGCCGGAAACTCCTTCGGCGAGGACTATGCCGCGCTCGCGCAGTCCGACGCGTCTGACGACGACGACTTCGCGGTGCCGATGCCGGGCATGCCAATGTCCATGCGCAGCGGCGGCGGCGCGGCGGGCGGCTGGGCCATCGCCGGCGCGCCGCCGCACCTCATGACCTCTGGTGCCATGAGCCTGCCGCACCACGCCTCGGCGGCTGAGCTGGCCCATGGCGGCTTCCGCCCGGTGCGCCCGCTCAATACTTTGTCCTCGTCTCAATTTGGGTCTTGCCTGCCAATTGCTGCAGGTGTGACTGCTCGCTTGAACATGCTGTAGTGCATCAACACGCTGCAGTCGTGTAGCGGCGGGATGCTGCCCTGCCTGCTGCGCTGTCTCAGCGGCGCGCTCCCAGAACTGCGGCCAGCGCAGATGACGCGCCAAGTCTGCTCGCCGACTGACTTTCCACCAACACCGACGCCGTGTATGTGCTGCTGTCCTCCAGGGGTCTGTCATGGAGGGAGCCGGCCGGAAACTGCGCGGCACGGAAGCCATGCGCATGCGCAACGAGGTGCGCATTTGCACTGGCCTGGTAGCCTGCACACATTTGTTGAGTTTTGTGCTTCCTTCGTTGCTCAATGCCCTGCCTGCCTAGCGTGTTCTTGTTGCAAGCACATGCCATGCTTCGTTCATCATCCTCCACCAAGTCGTCTGCGAGCCAGCTCTCCAGTTGTTCAATAGGGTGCTGCAAGGTGTGTGTGGTGTGCGGCGCAGGTGCTGCGGCAGACAGGGTTCCTAGAGCCCAACTCCCACAACATGTTCGCCGATCATGCCAGCAGCAGCCCCGTCACCGCCTCAAGTCAATGACAGACCAAGACCGGCGGCACCGTTCATATACTGGCCGCACAGCGCTGGCGCCGTCACCAGCTCAAGCGGCGGCGACGGCAGCCAGGCGCTTGATGGCGCACCAACGCGTCCGCGACGGCGCTCTGGGTTCGCGAGCTGTGGCGGCCAGAATTTCAGGGAACGGGACCAAAAAGAGACATCTCAGGCGAGGGGAGAGCGCACTTGATAGTCAGGCGATGTGAGGCACGGAGCGGCGGAGATACTTGCCCCGGCATAAAGTGCAGCGAGCGCAGAGCCGGGGCCCCTTTCCACGCGTCTTTGGAACGCACACCCATTCTTAGAGCAGCATTTTGCAGAGCAGCTTTCCTTAGAGCAGAGCAGCCATTCTCAGAGCGGCACCTTAGCGCAGCTCGTCGGTCAGCCGCCGGCGTTCGCTCGCCTCTGCTCCAGGCAGCGGCGATCTGCGACGGCCTTTTGATTCCGGATGCCTGCCTGGCGCCCCTCCTGAATGGGAGTGGCCCGGGGGATACCTCCACCCTTGTGGAGTACAGAGACAGCGGCAATTTTGGTGCAATGTCGTTCAAGCAGGGTTGCCGACAGCATCGGCACGTGCATTCAGACGAGCGCTTGTGTGCAGCGTTTTAATAGATTTATGCGCGCCGCGTGCTCTCGCCGGTGTCACGCTTACCTCGTGCATGCACGAGGCCGGCAGGACACTGGCAGTGCGAGGGTGTCGCGTTTTGAACATCTGGGTCCAGCCTGTGCGTGGCAGCGCCGGCTGTGGCCAACAATTTTGATGCCCTACCCTGCATGTGTGGTCGGCGCGAGTGCCATGCACAGTCTCAGCCTGGGTAAATGGAAAGCTGTAGAAAGCCCTAAGGCTTAGAAAGCCTGAAGGCTTAGAAAGCCTGAAGGCTCTCGAACCAAGCACATCTCTGCGCATAGCCCTGCCTGTCAACAATGCAAATGCATCTTCTTCGTCACCCAGAGCACCTCATCGTCACCCAGGCATTGCACTGCAGCGGGTTCAAGTCATTCTGCCATGAATTGTCTGCTGCATGAACCGAGTTCTTCTTCGTCTTGCGCTTCGTTTAGTCTGAGCGTCATGTCGCAGTTGTTCTCTGGCAACCACGTGCAGGAAGAATGCCGCGGAATTTGCGGCGGCAGTGTTTTGTCCCTGTCATGTCACGGCTTCAAAGCAGGGTTTCACTTCAGGCATGCAGTCGATCGTTGAAGTGTTGGACAGCATCTGGCTACGAATGATCGAGTGCACGACATCGGTTCAATGCGAACCGCATCCCATTCATGCGGTGAGTCGCCGGGGGAGAATCCCAACAGGTTTTCTCGCACACTGAAGTACGCCTATAGATTGTGTTTGGCAGGCTTCTCAGTGCAGATCCCGCTGCCAGCGCAGCACTCGCCACCTGTCAGGCGCGTAGATTGCGAGTGCCGCGCAATGCAGTGGCAGCGGGTGCTGCGACTGCCCGTACAGGCACTGCCCCGTGCTGCAGTCCCAGCTTGCGGCCCTGCGCTGCTGCTTCTGCCGTCGCCGCTGCTCACACGTGCAGGGCTTGGTGCTGCCGTCTGAGCTTGCGTCCCTGCGCCGCTGCTGCCGCCGCCGGTGCCGCTCAGACTCCCGACCTCTTGTTGCCGCCGCTGCTGTCGGTGCTGCCGCCGCCGCAGCCGCAGCTCACGCCTGCACGGCCCCGCTCACGCCGGGCATGGGGTTGGGCTCCACTGGGAGCGGCTCCGGCGGCGTCGGCTCATTGACTGCAGCAGCACAACCATCGAGACGTTCATTAACAAGATTATTAAATCTTTTTGAATATTTTTACTCGTTTAGAAACCCAACCATTTGGAATAGCCAGCGAGGCAGTCACATGACTTGCTGACCAGTTCCATGCGTGACTGGACGCCAAAGCCCGGCACAGCATCCGACACACCTGAGCTCGCTCTCCGGATCAGGGTGGAGGCACGTCCGACGGCTGTGGACGGCGTAGGTGTGGCAGCCAGTGTGCGTTATTTTTGACGGACCCGATTTACATCCCAAAGCCACGCACGCAGGTTGGCGCAGCGGCCAATGGCGTAGGCAATGGTGACGGCGTTGTATCACCTCCACATGCTGAAACACTTTGTCATCGTTGGTTTCTCGTTCCTTTGGCCCTTCACAAGCACGCACCGGGCTGGCGGCGCGGCTGACGGTGTAGGCGACGTTGATGGCGTCGCGCATGGCAGCCTCAAGGTCGACATTTCTTGAGAGAGACATGACTGGTCTATCCGGCTTTCAGGCGCGCACCAGGGGGTTGGCGGCGCGACCGACGGCGAAGGCAACATTAGACGGCATCGCGCATGCAGAATGGGAAATCAGTTGAACATCGTTTCCGAGACACACTGTATCCAACCACTTTCAATTATCAAACCACTTTCAAGCAAGGCGATGGCGGCGCGGCCGACGGCGCAGGCGACGTTGGCGGCGTCGCAGGCTGCCGCTCTGACGACATTTCATTTCGTTTCATTCCGTTTCCGAGTGATCTGCCTGTTGTTGGCTTTGAGAGACGCACCGGGGTTGGCGGCGCGGCCGACGGCGAAGGCGACGCTGACCGCGTCGCGTGTGGCGGCCACATTGTGCGTGCGCACGATGTTGGCGCCCGACTGCACGCACAGTGCCGCGGCGGCTGCGCTCGCGACATCACGGTCCAGCGGATCCTTGTGGCCTGCGCTCCAGGGGGTATTCGATAAAAAGTTTAACATTCCATGTGGTTTGTGGGATTGTGGCCCAAGTGATGCCTTGGAGAAAGGCTTGCTTTGGTGTTGATGCCTTTGCAGCATGAACTGCCCGTGGAATGCGCACCAGGCTGTGCCGGCGCCGAGCTGTTCAAGAGCTCCAGCATCGCCTGCCTCGAGGCTCGGGCTTTGGCCGCTGCCTCGGCGGCCGGCGCTGCATGAGGCTCGCAGCAGCTGCCAGTGCGCAGGGTGCAGGGTGCTCTTGCGACATCAGCACCTTTCTGTTGTGATGCAGATCTGCTTCGTGGCTCTGCTTTGAAAAGCGTCAAGACACCCATGCACCGGTGTCGTGCAGCTGGATGCAGATGCGCCAAGGGGGGCTTGCCAATGCCCAGGCGAAGCCAGCCTGACTACAAGAAACACATAGTTCGCAAGCCCAACGGGTTTGTAGGGTTCGAAACCGCGAGGCGCACCGGTGACGGAGCCGAGGAAGGTCTTGCGGGAGGGGCCGACGAGGAGGGGCGCGTGGCGCAGCGCCCCCCGCAGCGCCCTACGCAGCCGCGGCAGCCCGCTGATCAGCTGCAGGTTGCCGTCCCGCGCCTTGGCGAAGCCCAGGCCTGAGTCAACAAGAGCACATCAGCATTTCAGTAGGCGGCTAGGTTTCAAGGGAGTGCATGCATAGCCAGCGCAGCCGCGGCAGCCTGCTGATGAGCTGCAGGTTGCCGTCCCGCGCCTTGGCGAAGCCCAGACCTGGTTCGACAAAAACAGATGACAAACTCAGCCAGGGTCTAGATGTCGAAGGAGCACATGCGCAGCCAGCGCAGCCGTAGACCACGGGCAGGTTGCTGTCTTGCTGCTCTTGCTACTGGAAATTTCCTGAAGGTCACACTCAAACCTCTTACAAGTGCTTCTCGCTTGGCAAGCGCACTGGGGTCCAGCAGCATGCGCCAGGACTCGATTCCGGCGGCCAGCGCCTGCTCTGCTGCAGCGTGATCCTCTAGGAAACTGAATTGTTCGTGTCTTTTGCAAACCAGGTACATCAATCCGAAAGCAATCCGCACCTGGGTCCAGCAGCATGCGCCAGGACTCGATGCCGGCGGCCAGGGCCTGCTCCGCCTGCTCCTGCAGCTCGAAGCCCACCTCCGCAGCAACGTCCGCGTATGCGGTGTTCTCTGGCAGCGTCATGGTGCTGGGGTCCCCCCGCCGGTGCATCAGCGAATACGGCACGCCCAGCCGCGCCACCTGCGGGGACAACGTGTTTTGACTCGGGAGGTGGTACTGCTGCGCAGGGGTCGATTTTAAAGTGCAGGAGAGTCTCAGACAGCGACCGGACACAGATTCGGCTTGAAGGCTGCAGCGCAGCCCACACAGCCGTTCGCTGGACTGGGCGAGTCTTGCATCATGGAAGACACGTGATTTAGGCACTCAGTTGTTACGGATTCGAATGCGATAAAGCAGGCATACCTCAGCATGCATGTCGGGGTCGAACTCGCCGCCCGACACATCGTTGACGAGATGCGCGCCGACGGCCACCGTGGAGTGTGCGACTTCGGCATAGAATGTGTCCACCGCGATCAGCACATCCCGAAACGTCACGTCGCTCGCCAGCGCCCTGTGATGCACAAAGGGGAGCGACCGACAGTCAGGATCCAGGGTTCGGTGTTGTACGATATTGCATCAACAAGACAGCAGCTGGCGATGGCAATGTGTGTCCTGATGATGACAATGCACGCCACCTCCACAGGGACTTCAGTGGCTCGAAGTACAGGCAGCGCATCCATTGGCAGCTGTTTCATTCTGCCGCATCTGCAGGAGATCAACAAATGAGAGGCACACATACACGCACCCGATGACGGGCATAACGCGCTGCAGCTCCACCTCGGGCGGCAGTCGCGCCGCGTGGGGGCGCGTGCTCTGCCCGCCCACATCAATGATGTCGACGCCTGCCGCCACCATTTCCCTCGCGTGTTCCACCGCCGCCTCCACCTGCAGCTGCAATCGTTTTCGTTTGCAATCAGGTGTGCTGCGAGACGTGCTATCAGGTATGCTGTTTGGCTGCGTCTTCTAGCTGCTGAATTGTGCTTTGCCGAGCCGCCATCACCATCTATCTCGCGTGCTCCACCGTCGCCCCCGCCTGCACCTGCATTCGTTCCGGTCTGCGGTCAGGCGTGCTATTAGATGTGCTGTTAGACGAACTCCTCTGCTGGATTCGTCCGACTGCTGGATTGCTATTCAACGCCCGCCACCACCGAATTCCTCGCATGCTGCACCGCTACCTCTGCACTGCTGCCAGGCGCTGCGTTCAGGCGCCTGGGTGCAACAGACTGCGATCTGCAGGGGCCTCACGGCGGAGGCGGCATCTTCAAGGCGGAGCAGCGGAGCTTTGCTGCCGCTGCTGTGTCCTGTGCATGCGCCGCCGCCGCTTGCAGCTGCATCACTGTTGTGAGCGGCTCATGAGCACATGCTGCTAAGTCGTTGCTCCGTAGAGCCTCCCCCCTCCTGCCCATCCATGGCGTCCTGCCAGATGGAGCCCGTTCTCGACTGCTCACGATCCTGGCTTGCGACTGGCAATACGAACTTCCTCTTCGTGACCCTGATTCTGTACTACTACAGTGTCAAAGAAATGTACTCGGCGCTGTCTAATCTACCACCTTACGAATGCTCCCCAGTAAACTTGCGAGTGCTACACGGCCTCTCACTCTACTACCATCATCCTCTCTTCCTCACATCACTCCACAACGCTTCCAGCTGTGAGCCCACAAACGTCAAGACAACGTGGTTGTCCGCTGTTGGAGAAGCATTCGAATCGAGAATTGTTCTGCGTCACTCCCCTCCGCCGACTAATGAAACTGGAAACTCAAAGTGCGGCTGCGGGCAGCAGATGTCACCTCGAGGTATAAGTGCCGCCGTTGGAGCAGCTGTTCTGAGAAGCTGTTCATGCAATTCGGGCTTTGCGCTGTTCCTTTTGCAGCCGACTCATTGAAACATGGGGTGCGGGCAGCGGATGTCACCTCGAGGTAGGTGCCGCCATCGGAGAAGCTGTCGGGGGTGACGTTGAGGATGCCCATGGTCCAGGGTCGCGCCTGCCACGCCCACAGCGCGCCGTGCCCCAGCGGCAGCACCGCCCGCAGCTCCTCGCCGCCCACGTTCGCCTCACCTGCGCGCGGGGTTTGTTTTTTAATAGATGTGTCAGCAACCATGGAGGATTGGACGAGTGTTGGCTGTGTTCTTTGTCCAGCGGCAGCTCCGTCCGCAGCTCCTCACCGCCGACGTTCGCCTCGCCTGTGTGAGTAGCGAAAAGCTTGGCTGCAAGTTGTTGCGGTGGCGAGCGGCGGCCGCAGCGCAGGCCAAATGCGCGGTCTTCAGTAGGCTGCGTCACGGTCTGGCTGGGACTGGTCACCGGGCCAGCGCGCAGCCAGAGCGTGCGATAACAGCTGTAATGCTTGCTCCAGGTGTAGTTTTAGGACGCGCACCTCCCTCCGCTTGCCACGCCTCGTCCGCCCGGTCCAGCATCGAATGCAGCCCCGGTCCGCCTGGCAGTCGATCGTCTGCAGGTTGCCAGACGCATGTCAGCACAGCAGCTCGCACCACAGAAAGGTATCAATCAGGCGGCGGGTTTTCCTGCCAAGCATTGCACTTCTCGCGGTTCAAACCTGAGGGCTGCAACTGAACGCTGAGTAAACAATCAAGCTGCTGCATGCATACAAGTCAGCAAACAGGCGGAATGTGGAGCAATTTCAACATGAACGATCATTCATCGTTTCGTGTGATGCTTTGCACATCTATGGTGCACATCTATGAAGCTGGCGCACCGCAGGCGAGGTCGGCGAGCGGCGCCTTGACGAAGCTGCGCTCGTGCCACCGCTTGTGCGGCACACAGAGCGACCGGTCCTGCTGCGTGCCCACCTTCTCTGCCTCGCCGCCTGCAGGATTGCAGCGCAAGACTGAGCTGGCGTGGGAGTGCACAGCTAACCAGTCTAGGGATGGGATTATGCATCTAGGGATGGAGTGTAAGCTTGCGCATGTGGCCATCCGCCCACCCATGGTTTTCCCTTTTTGGTTGATATAACCCAGACACCAGACCGCTCAAATTCCATCGTGCAGGGGAAGGGTGAGTAGGCAATGGTGGACAGCGGCGCAACACAGAGATTGTCAAAGCATAATATAACCTCAGCCCCGCTCACTGGTGTTCACGGTGGCGTCCTCATAGAAGATGACGTCCAGGTCGATCGGCCGCGGCCCGAAGCGCTGCCCGCCAAAGTTGCGACCGATGGAGCTCTGCAGTGATAGCGCAGGCCTTCGGTGGGCTTCCAGCAGATGCACACTGGCGCCGCCCAGATGGACCACAACAGCGCAGTGCAACCGACGATTGCGGGCTCGTGCAGTGCAGGCAGCCGCGCAGGTGCAGGCAGCTGCACGATCGCAGGCAGCGGCGCAAACACGTTTGTGGAGCTGATGGCAATGCAGCTGCGCAGATGAGGAAAGCGATGGTGTAGCACCTCGACGGCCTTGAGCGCGGACAGCAGCTGGTCGGGCGGCAGCCGCGTGCGCGCCGCGATGGCGGTGTTGAGGAACCGCGGCTGGTTCTCCACGTAGGCAGGCGCAGTCTCGTACAGCCGCGCCCGCCGCACAACCTGGAGTGCGCGGGGCTTGTGTGTTTTCATTCTTCATTTCGAACTTGATTGTTTATTTTGACCATTCTTCATTTGTTGTCGCGTTGTTGTGCCGTGGAGGGGCAGGCAAGCGGGCTGTTTCACAGGCTCTGTTGCGGGTGCGCATCATCATGAGCCAGCTGGGGCCACTCCGCATAGCAAGTGTGCTGTGGTTGCATGTACAAGTGCATGTGCATGTGCATGTGCATAAAGCGTGCGCCGTTGAGGTTTTGGTGACCCTCATGCCCAGCAGCACACCTCGATGCCGTGCTGCGGCAGCAGTGCCAGCGCTGCTTTGATGTTCTCGTAGCGGTCGCCCTACAGGGCAACGATTCAGTCTGAAGCCTGACGCATGCATTCTGTTCTGCAGCCTTCAGTTCTGACCCCTCGTGTCCATGGCAACAGCAAAAAAGTCCACACACCGTGTTGGCGCCGACAGCGATGGCGATGCCCACTTCCTTGCCCTGCGCCGGTTGGCTAACGGCTGCTGCCACAGCTGCCGATGGCGAGGCACTGCTGCTGTGCAGAGCACGCCCAACAGCAGCAGCGCCTGTGCACGGCCTGCAGTTCCGGAATAAGGGCTCCGTGAGACAGACTCGTCTGATTTCAACATAGCTGCGGCATCAGTCGGCTTGCCGGAAGGATGGCGCACTTTTCCGCGCGGCTGAACTGCTTCAGACTGCGGGAGGCCGCCAGGGCGGCCAGCGCTCTGTTGAGAGCCATCGCAGGCTCCCCGAGGGGATGCCGGACACCCGATTACAACGCTGGTGGCGGAGCACGTGGTGCGATCAGCATCTGCCTTCAAGCTTCTCTGACGCTGAGTGATCCGCCGCTGTATCAGCTCCACATGCAGAACACTAATCTGTCTGCAGCAGCCAGCAAAAACAGGTTTCCTGCAGTAGCTCAGGAGCTGCCTCGCGGATGCTTGCTTTGTGTGCAACGAAATGTTTGCAAAGCAAGTTTTCGGGGCTACGCTCAGCTATATACTTATTGCAGGTCGTTCAGTGGATGAGGATGACTAATTCGTTGAGAATACCACTTTTCTGTGGGGAACTGGCCAAACCCTGCTCAGAACAACTCTAGCGATCAGCTGCCCGATGACTCTGTTATGTCGCGCCGCGATCATGTGATGCTCTGTTATAGATATAGGTTGCGTACCTCCACACGCGCTGCATGTCCCGTGCGGTCTTGTTGAATCACGCCAAGAACCAAAGGGCGAAGTGTCATGAACCCGTTGCGCCAAGATGTGAAGTGCCCGCCGAGCGGGTATACGCGATGTGCTACCAATCGCAGTCTCTGTATCAGGCTGGCTACTGCGGTAGCTTCTATCAGAGGCCGGTACAATCGTGACTGCCACGTCGCGCAGCAGGTACTAAGCAAGGCGACTGACCCCTCTGGCACTTGCCGTAACCAATAAGCTGACTGTCGAGTACACGGCGGATCCTCCAGAAAGAAGAGAGTACCCAAGGAGGCCTCGTGCAAGCACCCTAGGTTATGCGGCACACCACCAACACAGGCACGTGCGTGGTAGACTTTCGGCTGGCCGGCGAATCCAGCCTGATACCGCAGCTCTTGTGTACAACAACTGCGCCGCTGCCCGTATACAGCAGCATCTGTACCGTCGAAGAAGCAGCCGCACGCACTGAGAGCGAAAGCTTCGATATCAACAGATGGTACAGGTGATCCCATTTGCGAGGGTCCAGACCCTGAGGCAAGGACATTTCGATGAATCTGCGCCGAGCCTGTACATTACGCCTCCACCGCGCACACAGATCAGGACGTGACTTGCTAGTACAGCTGCAGCCCGAGGCGCGCTGGCGGTGCGGCTTCGGACTGTCTTGCATAGTGGATCAGGCTCAGATACAGTCGCATCTCAGTGTACCGCGGAAGCAGCTGCAGACCGCTCGCGGTTGTGTTTGCCTGCATCACTGGACATCGCAAGCTGTACACCAAGGCGGGCGCTTTCTGCTTGCTGGAGAAAGGGTGAGGCGGCGCAGGGAGCTACACACACACACACACACACACACTTGTTACACCTTTCGTTAGGCTACTGAGAGACGTCGAGGACCTGTTTGGGTCAGGCACACTTCTCCAAGACGATGTCACTGGTGCTGGCCTCATAAAGTTCGGTCCTGGTTGCTGCGCAGAGCGGACGCTGCGCCTATGGGGTTTGAGCGGCGGCGGCGGTCAGAGGCAGGCCGGAAGCCAGCCTGCTGAGTCTGCTACACGCCCGCCGCGCAGCAGCGGCGCCATGCTCAAGGCACCATACCGGCGAGCAGGCCTCCGGCTCATCCTGTAGCTGCACCAGCAGCCGCAGCTGCGATGCTGACCGACGATCCGCCGAGCAGGTCGCCCTGCCGAGCTGCGGATGCCTCCGGTGCGACAAGCGGCTGCGCCGCAGGGCCGCCGGCCGATCCGGATGGTCAGCAGCATGGCCAGCCTGCCGAGGACGCTGCGCAGCTGGAGGGTTCGCACCCACCAGCTCCAGCGTCACAGCCATCCAGCGGCAAACAAGCTGAAACGCCGGCGGTGCAGCCGCCACGGCCGCCGCAACAGCTGCCGCAGCCGCAGGCTTCGGCGCCCGAACCGTCGATCGAGCCGATTGATGGGGGCCGGGACGGAGCCTCCGAGGCTGCCGAGGGTGGCTCCATTGGCGACAGCGGCGGCAGAGGAGACGCCGCCAGCCTCTCCGCGCCCTCCCCGCAGCTGCAGCCCTCGTCAGAGCTGCCCGACAAGCCTGCATGCCGGGTCAGTCCCCGATGCATTTCCTCGCCCTGCTTGACGCCTGCTGTCTGTCCATGTATGACACTCAATGGATCAGTGCAGGATTTGTTATCCCGGTACAGATTTAAGATTGCGCTGACGCTGACACGAGCCTGCTCCTGGGCTCAAGCGCATTTGCGGCCCCTGCACCAAGCGAGATTCAGTATTGTTGCCGTCTGCATTGCACCGTCTCACCATCGCACCTTCCTGGTTGCCGCTATCAGCCAACAACAGGATTTCCATGCAAGAAGCAGCCTTGACACAAGAACGAGTCAACATGGTTGATGAGTAAGCCACTTTTCACTGGCAGGTGGACGGCTGCCGGCAGCCGCTGGAGCGAGAAAAGGCCTTCTTCAGGCGGTACCGCTGCTGCAGCTGCCACAGCAAGCAGGCCAAGGTACGTACACCTCGTCAGCCCTTGCGGCTGTCGACCGAGGCCGCCTGCGGGGACCGGTGGCGATGCTCAGATTCTGGGCCAGTCAGCGGCTTCACCTGTTGACACCGGCAGTATTCAGATTGCATGTGCAGGCGGCTGGTGCGCCCTGTCCCAACACATTCCACAATAATGTCGTCGCAAGCGTTGCGCCCAGCAAATGATATCAGCACTTGCTGCCTGGCTGCTGCCAACACCTTTCGTCCGCCAGCGCAAGTGCAGCTGGATGGCAGCTTTCGACAAGAGTGTTTCCCATCAAGCTAGCCGTAGAGATGATTAGTGATTGCTAATGCTTCACCCACGCAGGTGCAGATGGATGGCAAGGAGCAGCGCTTCTGCCAGCAGTGCTGCAGGTTTCACGAGCTGGCCGCCTTCGACGGCGAGCGCAGGTGTGTCTGGCCGCTGCCGTCAGACGCGGTATATGGTCGCTCTGAACACACCAAAACAGCTGCAAAGAGTATGGTGCAGTTGAAGCAATGTGTGGCAGCATTGCAGCCTTGTAGTGCTGAATGCTAGCCTTGCTGCCCGACGGATGCAAAGCGTTCTAGAGATCTCGCTCTTCCTTTACCCAGGAACTGCCGGGTGAAACTGGCGCAGCACAACCAGCGGCAGGTGGCGCGCCGGGAGAAGGTGGGGCCCGCCCTGCAGCGGGCACCGTTGCCGCCGCCGCCGCTGCGGCAGCGGGCGTCGCCGCAGCAGTTTAGCCCTGTCCTGGAGGGCGTCGGGAGGGCCAAGCGCACCGCCCTGAGCGACAGTGGCGGCAGCGGCAGCGGCGTAGGCAGCGGCGGAGGCGGAGGCAGCGGAGCAGCCAGCAGCGGAGGCGGCAGCCCTACTGGCAGGGCGGCCGTGGCGGCGCCGCTGGCGAAGCGCAGCCGCATCGAGCGGGGCGATGCCGGCATGCAGCCCACTGCGGCGTACATGAAGGGCGCGGAGTGGCAGGTGCATTTATGACTGTTGCTGAACCCTGACTCCCGAACTCCCTTTTGTGCGCTCGCTAGGGCTGTGTCACATCGACTGCGTCAGGTCAACACCTCGACAGAGGTGGATCCTGCTGGTCGTGCCAACGCTCAAGGAGGCGTTTGCAGCCTGGAGCAAACAGCCATAGCCGTCAACATCCGGAATGACCGTCAACCGAGTCCCTGCCACTGTGAACTTCGACTAGCGGGCCCTACTCCCCCATCCAGTATGTCCTGAGTCTGCGCTGTCTTCCGCAGGCGAGCATCTCGCTGGCGCAGCGGGAGGCGCAGGCAATCCTGGCGCAATATGTGCCGAGACTCGCGGCCGCTTCGCGTCCGCTGCCGACTGCGGACGAGTTTTATGCCCGTTTTGCGGACAATGCGTCGCCAGCGGCTGCGCTGCGCCTGCAGCACACCAGGGCTCTCCTGCAGCTGGGCTCTCAGGTCAGCAGCCGGCCCGGCGGCGGCGGCGGCGGAACCGGCGGCGACGGCGGCGGCGGAACCGGTGGCGACGGCGGCGGCGGCTTTTCACGGGAGGCGTCCTCGTCCTACACTGACGCTGCCGTCGCGGCCGCCGCCAGCGCTGCGCCCATGCAGACAAGCCGCCTCGACACTACTGGCACCGCTGCACTGGACGGCTTTGGCGCCCGGGGCGCAGGCTCCGCCGCGGCAGAGCTGCACCTCTTCAGCGGCGGAGCGGCGAGCGGCGGCGGAGCGCCGCCGCATCATCCGGCGGCCACGGCGTCGACGGCGGCAGCCGCCGCGCCCGCGTCGCAGCTGCAGCCGCCTCTGGACGGCTACGACCCGGTGTTCCAGCAGCTCATGGTGCGTCTTTCGCTTGAACAGCGCCTCTTGAAAGGCACTTGCATGTTTGGAGAGGTGGGCGTCCCAGATTGTGCAGGTTGGCGGCTGCGCATGTCCTGAAGCCGCGCCAGCCTGACGACTCGCGGTTGTGGGGCCACTCAGTCACCCAGCAAGGCAGCGGCGAAAGGTGTCCTCTCCTCTGCACCTGTGCACGAATGCGCTGCACAAAGGCCACCATGTTCTGCAACCAGACCAAAGTTGCTCTGGCACCTACCGATCGATGCAGGTGGCAGAGGCTGCAGCAATCCGGAGCGGTCATGCAAATGGGCTTGATCAGCAGCCAAACGTTCATCTGCTTCAGCATTTGCTGCTTTGTCCTGAGCAGGTGCACTGGATGGAGGCAGGCCTCCACAGCCGCAAATATGATGCCCCTCCGCCGCCCGGCGTAGGCCGTCAGCCAGCGGGTTCGAAGCTGCAGCGGTCGTCGCCAGGTGCCGTAGCGACGGCAGCGGCGGCGGCCCCGCTGCCATCGCCGCAGCGGCGCCAGCGGCAGCTGGGCGCACATGCGCCTGCGGGCCTGCAGCGGGATCATGAACATTCACAGGTGACGGCGGCGCAGCAGGAGCAGCAGCAGCAATCGCAGCCAGCGCTGCGACAGCAGCCGGCGGAGCAGCCGGCAGCCCCGCCGCCCGGTTTCGGCGGCTTCCTGTCTGTCGGAAGCAGAAAGGCGCCTCCGCCGGCCGCCCAGGCGAGCCCGCAGCCCGGCCAGCGACCTGCAGGGCCGGTGCCGCCTCTACAGCCGGCATCAATGCCGCCGCAGCACAAGCAGCGGGTCCGCCCGCAGCCTGGTGCGGCGGCGCGGCGGAACAGCAGGCCGCCAGAGCTGCTGCAGCCGGCGCCGCCGGCCGCGCAACGCACTCGTCAGGACATGCAGCGCCTTGCGTCAGGCGACCTTCTGTCAGCAGGATCTCTGCCCGACGCTGCGGCACTCAGCGGCCTGCTTAGCCTCGCGACAGGCGGCAACCGCGGCGCTGCTCCGCCCAGGCAGGCAGCCGCGCCACCGCCGGCTGTGGCAAACGCTTCCGCAAGAAAGCGGGCTGCTCCGCCGGGCAACGATGCGCCGGACGCCAACACGGCGCCGTCGCAGATGTGGCGCGGCAAGCGGCGTCGCACGCCGGTCACCTTCCAGCCGCCGGCCCGCGCGGGGAAGCCCAAAATGTACCCAGCGCCCGCGGCGCTCGGGGCGACTCCCGCGGCTGGGCCGCCGGCGGCCCTGGCGGAGCAGCGCGCGGCTCTGCTGGCAGTAGCGCGGCGGGCATCTGTGTGGGCGCCCCCGCGGCACCTGTCACGCCGTGGCTGGGCGGCGCTCATGCGCGCGTCGCTGGTGGCGCTGCCGCTGCGGCAGCTGTTGGACGCTGTGGTGAGACCCATAGTTCCCCGTTCCATGTGTCAGCCCCTTCATGAAGGCAGGTGTCCTGGCTGTCCACCAGGGCGAGAAGCAAGGATCGCTGCTGTGAAGGTCTCGTGTCTCGGCAAACATGGTCCAGTCACCTTGCAGGTTTTCTGTCTCAGCCGCCTATCGATCAGCCGCCTATCCTACAATTCAAGTCGGCTGATCCTTGCGGATCCTGCCGCAGGCGCGGCGCCGCCGGCGGCAATGGGCTCGCCGATGTGGTAGGCGTCAGACAAGGCAACAGCATTGCCCCGAAACCTTTACGGATTCCGCTGCAGGTGTGGCATGTGCCGGCGGCGGTGGGCTCGCCGATGTGGTGGGCGCGCCGGCTGGGCAGCGCGGCGCTGCTCACCTCCTTCCCCTGCCCCTCCGCCATCCCGCCGGGTCTGGCGATCGGGGTGCTTGCGCTCTCAGAGTTCAGCCTGCGGCTGGCGCCCGGCAACACGCTGCTGTGGTCGTGACGGCAGCAGGAGAAGGGCCTCCGGGGAGAGCAGAGAGGAGCAGCGGCGCCGCGGCGGCAGCGCTGCAAAGCGGCAGGGCTGTGACAGCGGGCTGCGACGGCAGGGCCGCGACATTGGCGCCGCTCCCGGCCCCGCGCCACCTCGCTTGACAGCTTAGAGCCTGTCGACCGGTGGCAGTTCCGTGGTCACTTGAACTCTGCTTGCGGGGATGCCGCAGGGCGCGGCGATGCCGCAGAGCACAGCAGCCCACGCCCACAGCCGGCGGGCTTGAGCTGCCCTCCGCTGCTGGGAGCTGCAGTCTGAACCCTGGTGGCGGTGATAGGCAGGCGCGGCAGGCGCTGAGGCACCTTGCACTCTACAGGTGTGGGCAGCTGCTTGTCGTGCCCTGGCTGCACAGCAGACATCGGGCAGTTGTGTTTGCATGCAGAAGGGTGCTGCGGCTGTTCAAAATGGCTGTATTATGTTAGCCCAGACAGGTTTTGATTTGATCCTGGAGGTTGATGGTTCGCTCTCATCTGCTGAGCAGGAGTTTGCTGGCTCTGCTCTGCTTCTCCGACTGAGTGTGCGTGTCTGCTGATGACATTCAGGACGTGATCAACCCATCTGATGCGGCCCAACAGCAGTCGAGTCAGCTGTCTGGCGCCTGCATGGGCCTCACTCCTGCAGCCAGCTGGCGAGACATGCTATGCACGGCGACAGGTGAGCAACTCCACCAAGTTGCTGCGCGTCAGCCGTCAACACCATTGTCAAGTTACACATTGCGGATGCAGGCATGCCACTCCGTGAGAAGTATGACAGTGGACGGATCCCGTCGGGAGCTTCAATTGTTGGAAGGCGATGCTAGACAGCAACAACGGCTGAAAAGTCGTCTTCCTCGTCGCAGGGGGCTGCACGGAATGCTGCTGCCTTGCACAGGACGAGGTGCAAAGCAAGATCGCGGCGGCATGTTGAAAAGCGGCATGCAATACTGCGCGACACAGTATGCAGCGAGAGGCG
>JAABUL010000877.1_pt1 | contig 62031 bp, 18 predicted proteins | sample 5559151 | NCBI WGS metagenome assembly JAABUL01 (sample SAMN10711876, study PRJNA513368) | rock metagenome | isolation source: Antarctica rocks | place: Antarctica: Victoria Land, Pudding Butte sud
TTCTACTTTGTTAAACTAGGAAATCTATCTAATTCTAAAGTTAGAATTGAGCGAATCAATTCGTTCGAATTGAAATCCAAATCGACGATTATACTAAATCTAATAATATAACAAATTGTAATCTTAATAATATATTATAATTGTATAGATTTTAAAATAGTAACTTATAATATAATAATAGTATTTTTAATTTCTTAACAATTCGATTCGATTTCTAATATTAAAATCGAATATTAATTTAAATCGAATTAAATTGATTTTAAGTTAATATAAATTAAATTAAGTTTCGAATCAATTTCTAATATTAAAATTGTTAAATCAAATTAATTATAATAATTAAAATCGAAATTTAATCTAACAATTAATCTAAACAAAAAATACAATTTCTTTCTAATATTTAAGTTCTTAAGTATTAAATATAATTATTATCTTATTAAGAAATATATTTAGAAGCTAATTATAAAATTAGAATCTTTTTTGCAAAAATAAGAATTTTTAATTACAATACTTTTTAATTGTAAGATTGTCTTAATATAAAGTTTTACTAAAATAGATAAAATTAAATCAGAAAAAATATTTAATTGAAAAAATAATTTGTAGTATAAAATACAAAATATAGCAAATCTTAAAAAAATTAATTTCTTAAATATTAAATTTTATTGTAATTAAGATATTAGAGAAGTATCTTTAAACAAGTTTGTTAAAATATTGTTATAAATTTTATCAAAATTCTTAATTTCTAATAAGTAAAAAAAAAAGAATAAGTATTTTATAGTTAATACAACTATAAAGATAAACAAAATAATTATTTAAGATATTAATATATCTTCTAATATCAAAGAGTTTGCAAAAGAATTTGCTAGAATAATAATTGTATTATTAATTAATTTCTTTAAGATATAATTAAATAAATTTTGTATTAAAGAGTTGCAATCTTATTGTTTTTATAATCTGTCTAAAACTATTTCGAATAATTTGTTTGTCGCAAGATACTACAAATTCAATTGCTTAATTTATAAGAATTATAATATATATTCTTAAAAAAAATCTTAATAAGTGTTGCTTATTTGTAAATACTATAAATATAAAAGAATTTAAATTAAATTACAATAATAGAAAGATAATTCTAGAAATTAAACTATTTGTTTTAAAGTATATTTAGTAATTAGATACAATATTAGTAAATATAAAATTATTTAAATATATAATATTTGGCGAAAAATCTTAATTTTGCAAGTTAAATATTAAGATTGTCGATTTTGTATATAATTCTAGTAAGCGCTTCTTTAATATTATTAAGATTATTAAGATTATTAAATAGTTATTGTATAAAAATGTTTCTAAAATAAAAGTCTTTATAAAAATATACATTTATTATTAAATCTAGATATTAGAATTTATAATTGTTGCAAAATCAATTTATTGTTTGTTTAAAACTAAATATATTTTTGTTTAGAGTAGTATAATTGTTGGATCGAATCAAATACTTTTTTTTTAATTCGATTTACTCTTCTAGATCTTGTAGAGTTAAACTAGAATTAAGTTGCAAATCTAATTTCAGAATTAAGATTTTATTAAATTAGTATCAAGAATTTATACTAACTTTGTCGCGTTAGCTTTTGCTTATCTAATTTTATCTAATCTTATCTTATCTAGCGCTAGTTTATATTAAGTTAGATTAGAATTTAGTTACATAATTGTATTAACTATATTTGATTAGTTTAGAATTTGCGCTAATTTAATATAGTTAGCGCGTTATATAAAATTATAATTAGACAAATTAAGTTAAACGCTTAACGCGCATTCTTTGTTTGTCTTACTCTATTAAACTAGAAAATCTATCTAATTCTAGAATTAGAATTGAGCAAATCAATTTATTCGAATTGAAATCTAGATCAACAATTACACTAGTTTAGAGTTTCGAACAAGAAAATATTATAAACAAACTAAAGATTGCTTTAACAAATATATTAACAATATATATATTAAATTACTTTATTTTAATTAACAAAATTATTTTAATTATAAACTTAAGTTTAAAAAGCTAAGAAATTATATTAATACAAATTAATACAATAATAAAGAAAAGATATTTTTTACAATATAAAAGTAAACTCTAAAGCAAATAAAAATCTTAATATAATATTAAAAAACAAAAATATTAAGAACTTATAAAAATCTTAAAGAAAGTGCAATTCTAATTATATAAAATTTAATTTATAATTAAAATTAATATTAATAATTTAATAATTTAACTTAATTGCTTTGCAATAAACTTGCTTAGCACTTTAATAATTTGCTAGTAAATTTAAGTTTATCTTTTCGATTTTAATATACAATATATATCTAGTTAAAAGTATATAACAACTAACAAACTTTTAAAAAAATTAAAAAAATTAAAAGAGTTATTTAACAATATTAACAAAATTAATAACAAAGATATTAATAATTTTATTAATAACTAATTAAATTATATATATATTTGTCTTGCACAAATAACAATATTAGAAAAGAACAAAAAAAAATTGAAAAACAAATATTTCGATAAATTTGAACAAATAGTTTGATATTTTAGTTTGCTACAAAAATCGAATATAAATTAGAAGAATTTTTGCAAATTTAAGAATTATACTTTTTATTTTTTAGTAAAAGAAAAGCGTTTGTTTTGAAAAATAAAGAAAAATATATCTCTATATAAAGTAGTAAATAGAACAAAAGACAAGAATTAAATTGTAGAAAACTTATATAACAAAAGTAACTATAAATAGAGGGAAAATATCTATTAATATATTGCAAATAAATATTAATAGCTAAATTTATTTAGTTTTTGCAAGAAATATATTGCAAACTATAATAAATATTAGCAAAAAACTTTTAACAAACAAAAAGAAATTATATATTCGACTTATATTTTCAATTTGTAAAAAAAAAAAAATGTAAATTATATTTATATATTAGCTACAAAAATACTTATTAAAGTATGTTTAGTAGTTGCTCGAAATAATTTAATAAAATAGATAGAAATTAAAGTAATTTTAAATTTTAAAACACTTATTATAGTAAGATTTCTATAGAAAAAATCTTTTGTTAATATAAATATATTAAGAAGATAATTATAAACAATAAAGTCGAAAATAAAGTCGAAATAAAAATCAAATTTTTAAAAAGATATAATATTAAAAAAGTAACAATATCAACTTATTACTTATAAGTAAATAGAATATTAAAAAAAGAGTACAAATCTATTATTAATACTTTATTCAAATAAATAAAAAGAATCTTTACAAATTAATTACAATAATTGTATACAATCTTCTAAACAAATAAAACGACAATTCGAAAATTTATTAAGAAAATATTATTTTGTTTTAAGTTTAAATACAAAGCTATATTATCGACTAAAATAAAATATTTAACTTAATATATTATAAATTAAGAGAAAATTTGTTTAACAATAGATTTATTAACGTTGCAAGTAAAACAATTAATTAAAAAAAAAACTATTTCGAAAATAGTCTTGCGTCTTTGTTATTTTAAAAAAAAGAACAAAAATTTCTTTAATAATAATTATTAGTTGCAAACATATTTATTTTAAATTAAAAACTTAATTTTATTATATAATATAAAACTATTTTTTAAATAATTAGATCTCTTTAAAATAAGAAAAAAAATCAAAATTAAAAACTTTTATATTTCAAAAAAAATTAATAATACAAGACTTAAAAATATTTATTTAAAAAATTAACTTAAGAAATATATAGAAAGAAATTAGAATCTTTAGATTTTTGTAAAATTAAAAGACAAAAATAAGAAAATAAAAGATAATCTTATAAAAGAGATAAAAAATTAATTTAATTAAAGCAATAGAAGATTATTTGTAATTATTATATTATTGTTATCTTATTACAATTATTTAAATTATATAGAAATATAATATTTCTATTAAAAGAAAAAAAGTTGCAATCTTTATATTTGTTTTACTTGCAAAAGTTTTAATATAAAACTTATTAATTTACAAGTATTAAAAAAAATTATACACAATTGTATAAAGTAATTTATAAGATATTATAGTTTTAAATATTTAAAAAAACAAATAAAAGACAAGAATATCGAAAAATTAAAATATTAACAATTTTAATTAATTAGAAGTAAAGAAGAAATACTAGTGTTTATTTGTCTACTTTAATTAAGTAAATTTAACAAATAAAAAGCAATTTAAAAATATTAATAATAAGTTTTAACTTAAAGTTCTAAAATTTCAAAAATATCTTTAAATTATAGAGAACAAGTTTCAATTATCTTTTACAAATATTCTTTAACAATAAATAAAATAATATTATATACTAGTTATATTAGCTTTATACTTGTTTGCAAATTAATATATAAACAAAGATTAATACAATTTCTTTGTATAATTAATAATATAAATATTGCAAACAACAATTAAGTCTATAAGTAATAATTCTTTGTATATAAAACTTTATATTTGTTAAATATTTAAAACAAGTTATTGCTTTATTTATTAAAATATAATAACTTAATAATCCAATCTTTTGTTTGCAAAATTCTCTTTTTTAATTTATTATTCTTGTATAAATTTTCTTTTATTAAGTTTGTATTATAATTAATCTAAAGCAACAATTAGAAAATACTAAATATAAACAATCTTTTACAAAAGAAACTTTTAAATCTTTATAAAAAAATTAATATTAAGAACAAGAATTGTTATTAATATTAACAAAAAGATCTTGTAAAGAGCAACAACTTATATTTGCTAAATAAAATACAAATTAATTTTTAACAATATCTACGTATTCTCTTTATAGTTAAAAACTAGCTTTTCTAACTAAATTATTTTAAGCGCAAGATTAACAAATATTATTGCAACAAATTTTATTATAGCAATTACAAATATTGTAGCATTAAATATTTTAAGCTTAAAACTAAATTAAATTGCAAAAGATAATTATATAATCTATAAGAGATAGTTTAACTATTAAAAATTGCGTCTATACTTAAGTAATTAATATTTTACTTTAATATAATAAAATTATTAGCAATAAGAAAAAAGAATATTTGAAAAATCTTCAAAATATAGTTTTAAATATTTTAGAAATAATTAAGAATTAAATACAAAATCTATAGCAAACAATTGATAAGAATATTCAAGTATAAATAGATAATTTATTATAGCAAATATTGAAGAATACAATATATAAAATTAATTAAAACAAAAAGTTATAAATTTAAAATAATTAAATTTAACTTTGCAAACTATAATTATCAAAAATTGCAAATATATTGTCTAAAAATATAAATTAATTAATTATCGAAATTGTAATATTATAATTATAACATTCCAAACTCTGCTATAACTTGTAGCCGAATTATATTATGTGTTAAGATAGCGCTTAGATCTTGTTTTAACAATAAAAAGTTTTTTCTTCGAGAATTTCTCTTTGAATTTTTACAATTTATTTCTTCTATAATTGTAGATCTATCTTTCTATTTTGCTCTTTATACGCATAGTGTGCGTCTTAATAGCGCTACTTCTATTATACAATTGTGTAATTTTATAGTAATAAATTGTCTAATCTTCTAAGAACAATTGTTTATTAAAATATCGAATTAAGAATTTAAAAAAACAACTTGTTTTAACAAAAACAAATTTGCAACAAAGACAACTATTGCAAAAAGCAATACAACTATAACTAGAAAATTCTTTGTAGTTATCGATTCTCAAAAATTATTAAACAAAAAATATAACAACTTTAATAACAAATTTTTAATCAAAAACAAACTCGAAACAAATGCAAACTCTATTTTCGACAATTTCGAAATTAATTACAAAACTCTTCTAAAGAAGAAAAAAAAGAAATCGAAATAGTTTGTTGTTAAATATAAGTATTAATTTTTTCTAAAAAAAAATTAGAAACTTCAAATCTTGTTACAAAATAACAAGATAAATATATTGTATAGCATTTTCGAAAAACAATATTTTGAAAAACAACAAATTGTTTTTGAAAAAACAAAAATCGACACTCGATTTAAGATTGTTCTATTTAGATAACTACTACAAAAAAAACTTTAAAAAATAGAAAAACTAAATTAGAAGTACAAAAATTATATTCGAATCTAATTTAAAATTCTTTTCTATCGAAAGCTATAAGATTTGTTAATATCAATTTTTTTTGCGCAACAATTCGACAACGCAATAAAACAACTACAAGAAAACAAATTCTATTGCTCTAAATATTTGAATATTCGAACAATTCTTATAGTATCTAATAAATCTTATAGAATTATTCGAGAATTGTCGACTAACTATTGCAATTAAGTATAGTTATATTAAGCAAAATTTTACGCAAAGCGTAAGCAACTTTGTTGTCTATTTAAAATTTTTAGAAACAAATTTAGAATTCTTTACTAAACTTTAGAAACAAAATACGTTTTTAAATAAGCTAAAAAACAAAACTTATAAAAAGATTATTGTTGTTTCTAATTTTCTTGTAACAAGAAACGCGCTCGTTGAGCTAATTGCGCGCGTAAAAGATGCTACTATCTTGCAAAATAATTATAAAAATCGATTTCAAAAATCAAGTTATAAATTTTGTTTTATTTCGAGAGATAGTTGTTTTAAACAAGAATTAAACAAGATAGTTTCTAGATTAAACTTTTGCGATTTTTTTTAGCAAAATTAATATAGAGATATTACTATATTCTTTTTGCAAAACAACTCGAATAGCAATAATTGTACAAACAAAATTTGCATATATTACAATTGTAATTAGTAGAAATATATCTCTTTTAATTGTTTTTTTTTAAGAAGAAAAATTTGCAAGTTAATACAACAATTGTTGCAAAACTAAGTATATTGCGCGTTACGCAAAAGATATTATTGTTTCGATATATTAGCAAAATTTTCGACAATTCGAAAAACTAGAGAAATCTATAACAATTATTGTTGTTGTTGTAAATTGCAAAGCAAAAATTAATGCAATTTTAATAAAGTTGTTTATATATATATTAGACAAATATTACAAAAAAGTAACGCTTCTAAATAAAAAAACATATATTAATTGTATTTTTGAACAATAAACAAAAATATAGTATTTAAAGAACGCAAGTCTTTTGTCTATTAAAATCAAAATCTTTTACAAGATTAAAATACAATTTCTAGAATTCTACAATATAAATATTAGAATTTGTAATAACAACAACAAAAAGTATATATTGCGTTAAATTTCTACTTTTTTTCGAAAATTGTTTAGAATATAATTGTTAAGCTACTATAAATAATAAAAACAAATTTGTATATTAATTAACAAACTCTTATATAAAGATATCAAGTAATAGAAGACAAGATTATAATAGATTCTTTCAAGAATTTTCTATTGTATATAGAGAACGCTTTAGTCTACGTACTTGTAACAAGTAGTATTAGTATTATTATAAAAGCAATTTTTTTCTTAATTTTTCAAATCTTAATAGAAATTTTATTGTACAAAAATTGTTTTTTCGAGACTAATATCTCTTTACTTTTAGAATATAACAAAGATAATTATACTATAAATTTACAATTTAACACAAAATTGTTATTTAAATTTTTGTATATATTGTTCGAAAAAGAACTTGCTATATTTCGAAATTATTTGTTCGAAAATTAAGTATTAAAATATATTTGCAAATTTACAAATTGCGCAAGCATTTTAATATTATTTGTTTTTAAAAAAGATAATACTTTTCAATTCTATATAGATTATCGAGAACTAAACTCAATAATTATTAAAAACAAATATTTATTATTTTTTATTAAAAAGACGCTAAATCGACTAATAAATATATACTACTTTATTAAGTTTAATTTTAAAAATATATACTATTATATTTGTATACAAAAAAAAAAAAATAGAAAATTGCGTTTTATATATACTATAGTCTCTTTAAGTATACAATTATGTTTTTCGACTTATCTAATACTTTTGCTATTTTTTAAGCTCTAATTAATAAAGTATTGCAAAATTTAATAAACTATATTTGTATTATCTATTTAAATAATATTTTGATTTACTTTAAAATTCGCAAAAAATATTAAAATTATATTTGACAAATACTTAATTAACTAAAATAGTTTAAACTATATACAAAATTTTCTAAATATATTTTTTTAATATAGAGTATCGAGTTTCTAAATTATATTGTTAGTAATATAAGTATTGTTATAGATATATTATAAGTAAAATTAATTTATATATAATTTCGATCTATTACGTTGCAAGAGTTGCAAGTATTTTTGAAATTCGCAAATTTTTATCAATACTTTGTCTAATATTTTGCAAGAATAATTAAATTTTTAATCGAGCTATTTAAAAATAGCAAACAAGAAAAACAAAATAAATTGTTTTTGTTTAATATTTTTGCTTTAATTATATTTCGAACTTTTATTAATATCTTTATTATTGTTTTTATATTAATATATTTCGATTTTAAGAATCGAATTATAATTGAAATCAACGTATCGAGATTTGCTATTGCAATTTTTTTTTTAACTTGTGCTTTGTACGTAGAACAACAATTAAACAATATAGTATTTTGTTATATTTTATTTTAGAAAGATAATTTTTGCTAAAACTTGCTATAAAATATATAATTAAAAATTGTTAGCTATTGTTGCGAAATTTTAGCAATAGCAATACTATTTTAAAAATACTTATTTGTTAATTACTATTCTAACAAACTATAACAATCTAAAATATTTTATAACAATAACGTTTTTTAATTGTTGTTAATCTTAGTAAGTTCTTTTGTTTGTTAAATATAACTTCGAAATTAAATATCGAGCAAAAAAAATCAATTTCGCAAATAGATTGTTAAGATAATTAGATTACAAAAACAAAACAAACAACAAAATCTATTTATCTATTTTTTAGAACAAGTTTAAAAATATTACAATTGCAATTATCGAAATAACTTTTGTTCTAATTAGAAATATAGCTAAAGCAATATTAATATTAATTTGTATTGAAATTGTCTTGTGCGTCTAAGATATTTTCGATACTAAAATATTTAATAAATTATTTGTTAAGAATATTTTTAAAATCTTTAATAATATCGACTTAAATATAGAGAAAAATATTGTAATTTAACAATTGCAACACAACAATATTAATGCAATATACAAATATAAGAACTTAATAAAATTTCTTTTCTCGATTTTGTTAATAGCAATAGAGATATTTTAGAGAAAGAATACTTTAATATTTAAAATAAAACAGCAATTAATTGTTCTTTTTTAGTGCAACAAGTGCGCTAAATATAAATAGAAATTTAATAACAATTTATTTTACTATTTTTGCGCAGTCTATATATCGAATAAAATTTTGTTGAAATTGGAATTACTATATTTGTATTATAATAATTTTTTGAGCAAAAATTATTTTGAAGTTAAAAAGACTTGTATATTAATTAATTAAAAGTTCTATTAATTTTGTATATTTGCTAAAATAGAATTATATATTCGAAAATACAATATATATTAGCAATTTAAAATGTTTCGATATTATTTATACAATAAGTTTTTTGCGCTATTTGTATTTACTTAATCTTAGAAGAAAATTTCTATAAATTTTATTATAGAATTTTTTTTTAATTGTAGTAGCAATAGTATCTACAATACAATTTTTGTTATTGTAGATTAAATTTTTAAGATAGTATTGTATATTTTAGTTAAATTAATTTGAACAATAGAAAATTTGATCGATATTTTATTCGAAAGAGTTTTTTTTTTCTTTAAAAGCGTAAAGAAAATTGTATTTAATAGAGATATATTGTTTATTAGTAACTACTAATTTGCGATATACTATAGTATTTATATAAAAAGAAAACTAAGTATTGTTTTTTATTTGTAGACAAATAAACAAACAAAAAAGCAAAATCAAATATTAGAATACTATTTTTGTTGCTATTGCAACTATCGACAAGACAATTAAGAATCTTTCTTATTAATAATTTAATATATATATAATAGTATTGTCTACTTATTCTCGAATATATTGTTTCTCAAAACTGTGTTCGAATATTATTTGAATTTCGATTTTAGTTAAAATAACAAAAAATGCTCTAATATCTTTGTTGCTCGAAAATATATACAAATTTTGTAAAATAAATGCAATTATATAAGAAAGCAACTAAAAGACACACAAAGAGCATAGATAAAATATTACAATAAAAAAATTAAATTTTAGTATTATAAAGTAGAAAACAAAATTATACTTTTTATTAAAAATCTTAAGAATGCTCGATCTAAAAAAAAGTTTTTCTACAAATATATAAGATTGTTCTCTATTATAAATATTATCAAAACGCAAATATATCAATTGCAATTTTCAAATAATTAACAAATTTATTCAATTTTTTATATTTTATTTCTTGAATTCTATTATTAGAATTTCAATATTGTCGAATCGACACAAATAATATTAATAAACAAAAACAAAAAATAAAAGATAAAAAAAATTCTAAACAAAAAAAAGAGATAGAAGAAATTCTACTATTTTATTCGATAAAAAAAATTTTCTTTTTGCAAAAATAGTTAAATATCGAAGCAATTCTTAATTTACGCAAATGCAATATTGAAGCAATTCTACAAACAATAATAGATTGTTGTTTTTATTTTTAAGACAAAAAAGCTATATCTTTAAATAAATTGAAACAATCTAGCAAAGTAGAATTAATATAGTTTAATCGACAATACTGCGCAAACAAAATAGAATTTCTACTATTGTTAAAATATATAAGAAGTTAAGTAGAAATTGCAACTTCTTAAATTTGATTATAATAATATAAAAAATAATATATTTTTGTTATCTAATTCTATATCTTTTCTAGATAGATTTTCTAGCTCAAATAATCTTTTAGTAAATGCACAATAAGTTTTAATTGCGTTTACTATTTAAATTAATTTAATTACATTTAATAATAAGATTCTTTTTCAACTCTCTCTTTTAATTGCTATATATATTAATTTTTAACTTATTTTTTATTGTTGTTGTTTGTGCGCAATAATATAGTAGTTGCAAATATATTTTTAAGTTTTTGTAATTATAGTAGAAAGTATATTTATACAATTAGTAACAATTTTTATTTTGTAGACAAATATATCTTTAAGAGTTTAATTAAAGTATTTAGTTTAATTCTTGAAAAAACAAAATTGTATATATTGTCGACAATAGTATTAATATACAAAAGAAGTTTTTGTCTAAATATTTATATTGCTTTTTCTTAAAGAAATCTAATTAGTATAATTTTTAATTAGAAACAAAACAAATAGTATTGTTTTTAGCAAATTTTTTTTTAAATTATATCTAATATATTATCTAGATATTAATATTAGCTAACACGAATTTCTTTTTTTTTAAAAAGTTAGAGTTGTTTTTTTTTAAAAGAAGTTTTAATAAATATATCTATTAATATATTATATTTAGTTTTTTCTATTAAATATTATACAAGCGTACTAGAGTAATCTTTATACTATCTAATTAATTTATCGAAAATAGCAACTTTTTGTTGTTATATTTCTATTTGTTAATAGAGCGCAAAACAAGTCTAATTTTAGCAAAAAAATTAAATAATTCGAAATTGCTATTTTTAGCTAAGACTTGCTATACAAATATTAGTAAATTAACAATTCTCTTGCAAAAGCAACAAAAAATCTTAAAATACTAATATGTTAATCTTTAATATAGTTGTGCAAATTAAATTTATAGAACAACAAGTAATAGTACAACAAATATAGCGCAAATCTTTCTTTTTTACACACTATATAATATATTAGTATAAAAGAAGAATTGCGAAAAAAGCTCTATTTACTATTGTTTTTTTATTATTTTGCAAATAGTACAAGTATCGCAAATAGCAAAAAAATACAAAAGAAATAATATCGAAAACACAAACAAAAAGATTGTCGACTTTATTCAAGAATTGCTATCGACATTAGTTTTAGCAAAATTCTACAATAGTTTTGCTATATATATTTATATCGATAATATTGCGTTTTGCTAGATATTAGTCGATATTATTAGAAGTTTGCGTTATCTCTAAAACTTATACAAAATGCTAAGAAAACTTACTATTCTTATTGTTGCAACTATAGATATACTTTATTAGTATTATATATATTGAAAAAAGATTGCAAAGAAATTGTTACAAAACTATTTTAAATATATTATAATAATAAAAAGAGTACAATATTCTAGTAAATAAATATTACTATTGCGTCTAATATTGCGCTAATTCGATTTAATTTAAACGCGCAAATCGAGATAATTTATAGAACAAAAAAAAATTTATTGCAAAATTACAAATTAATATTGCGCAAAAAACAAAATATCTAGTAGAGAGTATTGCATATAATATTTTAATTTTAGTTAATTAAAAATTGTAATATAATTTAATTGTAATTTCTAAAGATAAACTATTGTTGTACAATAAGTAAAAAGTTCTTCTTAAGTTCTCGATCTATAATCGAAAAGCATTTATAGAAGTTTTGCTTAATTACAAAATTGCTATTCAATAATATATAAGAGAAATATTCTTGTTGCTATTGTAGCGATTTTTTGCCTATAATATATAAAAAACATAAACAACAATACAAGAAAAATCTATTTATACATTTTTATTAACAAACAAATTAATAATAAACGCAAAATATAATTGCAATAGTCGCGCATTTGCAATATATAGCAGTTAGCAAATATAGCACTAATTTTAAGAATTAGAATTTTGAAAAGAGAAACAATTGTAATACTATAATTATAACATTTTAAATTTTGTTGTAACTTGTAGTCGAATTATATTATATATTAAGATAGCGTCGAGATCTTGTCTTAGCAATAAAGAGTTTTTTCTTCGAAAATTTCTCTTTGAATTTTTATAATTTATTTCTCTTATAATTGTAGATCTATCTTTCTATTTCGCTCTTTACACGTATAGCGTGCGTCTTAATAGCGCCACTTCTATTACACGATCATGTAATCTCACAGAAATAATATTGCAAATAGCAAAAAAGCGTAAAAATCTATAAAGAATTTTGAAGAAATTAAATCGAACTATATAAAATTAAATTAAATCTTGTACTATAAGATCGAAATATATTGTTAACTATATAATTAATAATTATAACAAAATAAAGTTTAAAATATTTAAAAATACAATAGTATCTATTAAGCAAAAGCTTTTAAAAGTTAAATTAAAAAATTATTTTTAAGAGTTTAATTTAATTAGAATTTTAGATATAAAGCTAAAGAAGATTTGTTAAACAAAAATTTAAACCATATTGTTTTTTTTTGCAAAAGATATAAAAGAGATACAAACTTAAAAAAAGAAACTAAAAAAATTTATATTATTAACTTCTTAATTAAAGCTAAAATTGAAGTTAAAATTTAAAAATAACAAGACTTACAAAAGATAAAGCAAGAAATAAAAACAAAAATCTAGAATTTTTTTAAAAAAACTTCTTTTTTATCTTTATAATTGCAAGATCTAATATTAAAATTATCTTTATTAGATTTTAGATTATTTAAAGTTATCGATACAATTAAATTATATACTTTAATTACTAAATTTGCAAAAATCTTTTTAAAAACAATAGCTATCTTTATTCTAACAAACAAGAAAAACAATATAAAAAACTATTTATATATAAAAATAAGTATAAACTTGCAATATCGAATTAACTATTATTGTACTATATTAATTAAAGTCTTTTAGCGAATTAAACTAGCTATATTAATAAACAAAGAAAAAGAAAATCTAGTTACAATAATATCAAAATCGATTGTCTATATAATTTATTAAATAAAATTAAAATTTTGTTTAAAAATAAATCAAGTCTCTAATAATTAAATTAAGAGATAAATAATTTAATATTATAAGAAACAAAACAATTTTCTAGTATTTATAAAATAAAATAAATTTAAATTTAAATCTATTATTTGTTTATTTATCTTTAAGAATCTCTTAAAACAATATATTTATAAAAAAGAAAAACTAATTTTTTTATTTAACAACTTTTAATAAACTAATATTTAACTTCAAATAATAGATAATATTAATCTAATTAAATAGAATTAATATAAGATTATTATTTGCAAGAATTAATTTAATTATTTAATAATAAATTTAAAATATTAGATATAGTTACAACTTTAAAATATACTACAAATAATATTATATTATTAGCAAAAAAATATTAATTAACAAAAAAAGTAACTTCTTAATTGCTTATTTTCTATATTACAAATAATAATATAGATAAATCTAGATTCTTATATAATATATATATTTCTACAAAACAATTACAAATATAAATTAATAGCAATATCTTCTTTGTTAATCTTTAAAAAATATTAAAATTAAATATTAAAATATTACTTTAATCTTAATATAAATTCAATTATCTATTAAGAGTTTTAGCGATTATAATTAACTATTTTTTTTATTATATAAAATAATTTGTTTTTTAAAAAGTATTTAATAGACAAATTTTATATATAGATTAAAATATAATTGCAAAAAGCAATAAGAAAAAAATAACTTAAAGAGAAAATACTAGATATTAAGTTAGCAAAGAAAAATTTAATAAAATAGAATTTATATTAATTAAAAATATTTTATTAATTAAAAAATCTACAAATTCTATAATTCTAAATCTTTTATTATAAGCTAAAAATCGAAATTAATATAAAAATCAAAATATTTTTTATCTATGTAACTTTGTCAAACAATAAAAAAAATTCTAAGAATTTTGAAATAAATATTAGAAGCAATATTGTTGCAACTTATTAAGACTTAACTTTGCTAAATTTATTTTTAACTAATATATCTTATTAATTTAAAATAACTATTAACTTTTCTTTTATATTTGATATTAAAAATACAATTTTAAAATATATATTCTAAAATTCGATAAAAGTAATAAAGAAATTAAGAATATTGTTTAACAATATAAAGAAATTCAATTATCTAATAAAGAAAACTTAAAAATATACAATATATTATATATATTATATTAAATTAATATAAAAAAAGATTTAAAAAATAAAAAATAAAGTATTTAAATTATTTTTATAAATACAATTTATAAAGTTTAGAAATTTAAAAGTACTTAATATATATTAATTTAATATTAAAAACAATTTAGATTCTTATTTATTTAATAATAAAAAGATAATAAGATTTAAGTCTTTAATTGTTTGTTTTAGCAAAAAAGAAAAAATTCTATTATTTCGGTTTAAAACTAGAAAGAAATATTATAAATTAAAATTAAATTAACAATTTAAATTAACTATCTTAATATAAAGTAGCTCCTATCTCTTTGAATAAAGCTGCGTAGTTAAGCGAGTCAAGTTAAATAGTACGTGCAATAGTAATAATAGCATTTGTAGTAAAACTAATTGCTAAGAAACGCAAGTGCAAGAAAAATCTCGCTCTCTATAAGATGCTTTCTCGCTTGCTACTAAGAGAAAGCAATGTGCAAATAGTATTTGTTAATCTAATATTAGTTTTGCTTGAATCTAGTTCGTGCGACTCTTTATTAAATACGCATTAATATATATTAAGTATACTATTGCAAAGCAAGTCTAGTATTGCAAAAAACACTTTATAATTATATGTTCTTTTAGAATTTTAATTTCTAAAATTTATATTATTAGTTCTAGTTGCAATATAATTTTTAAATTATTATTGTAACAATATTTATAAAGTTATATATATTGCAATATAAACGCACAAAGTTTTACTTTGCAATTATTTGTTTTTTAATAACAATAAATAGAAACAAATATTTAAAATAATTTCTTATACTCTATAAATAATAAAAAGATAATAAATATTTATAATAATATATTTACAAAATTAATATACAACTTTGTAGATATATAAAGTTTTATTTTACAATTATTTTGCAATAAAATAGAAACAAATATTTAAAATAGTTTCTTGTATCTTGTAGATAATAAGAAAGCAATAAATATTTGCAATAATATATTTACAATTATTAATTTTTTCTATTTTAATAATTGTAGATTTATCTTTTTAATAGAATTACTTTTAATAAATATTAAATAAACAATAATAATTTATTTCTCTCTATAATATATAGACGCGTTGCTATTGTTTTTAGATACAATATAGTAATATAAATATTATTATTATTATTTTATTTTCTTGCTTTTTATATTATTTCGCAAAATAATTTTGTAAATATAATTATTTCTATTTTTATATCTATTTGTAAACTATAAAGATACTTAATTATTGCAATACTTAATTTAAATTAGCGCAATTAATATTGCAATCTTTAAGTTTATTTTGCAATAATAATAATAATTTTTACTTGTTTTATAAACAAATATTGCAATTTTGCAAATACAATTGCAAATATTTATTCTTTAGTATTTTATTTGCTTATTGCAATTAATATGCAAGTATTAAATTTATTTATATACTATATAAGAAATAACTTTGTTTTAATTCTAATTGCAATAAAAATAATTGCAAAATTAGTTTAAAAATTTAATTAACTTTTTGTTATATAAAGTATTACTAGCATTTTTATAAATTATTAAACAATAATAAACAACTTAATAGTATTAATATTGTTTTAAAAACAAAACTAATATATATATAAACAAATTATTTGCGCAATCTTAACAAATATTTTCTTTTTATTATTATTATTGTTGCTACTATTATTGTTGCATCTACTTTTGTATTTGCTTTTATATTTTTTTATATTTTTTATATTTTAATTTTTGTTTCTTTTGTTTTAACTTTAATTTTTTTTGTTTTCTTAATTTCTCTTTTGTTTGTTGTAATTTTGTTTGTATTTTTTGTTCTTTTTAATTTGTTTTTTAATTGCAATATAAAATATATTTGCAAATTAAAAAAATAAAACTAAAACTAATAATATATAATAGTTGTTTAATATTATTGTTGCGTATTTGCTTTTAAATAAAATCTCTTTATTATATATCTCTTAATAGCAAATTATATTATTAAGTACTTTTGTTATTTTGCAACAAAATATTTTTGAAAATTAAATTTTATTGTTGTTATTATATTTTTTCTTGTTTAATATATTTGTTTTATTGTTGTTATTATAATAATCTTTTTTATTATCGTTAATATTTTTTAATTAAAAGTAAATTATTGTACGTAATATAATAAATATAATATATAAGTTTCAAAAAAAATATTAACTAATTTGTACAATTGCAATTATTGTTATTAGTAATTTTTTTTGCTTTTTTTAAATTGTTTGTTATTATATTGTAATTTTTAATTTTAATTGTTTGCTTTTTAATAAAAGTTTTTGTATCAAAATCTACAAATTATTTTGTTGTAATAAATTGTACTACAAAGTTTATAGTATATAAAGTTAATATATACTAATTTTGCTTGTAACAATAATTATTTTATTTATAATAATTGCAATTAAAATATATTTTGTTTGCTATTTTTAAAATAGCAAAGACTAGTTTGTATAAATATATATATATAATTGTATTTTTATATATTTAGATCTATTTTTAGATCTTTGTATTATTATAGAAATTTTTGTAATTTTTAAAAATATAATTTTTAAACTTTAATTTAGTTTTTTTTTTATTTATTTTTGTGTAATTGTTTTTGTTTTCTTAGTTTGCTAGTTACTTGTTTTTTTTGTCTCTTTTTCTTTAATATTTTTGCAATTATATTGTATTTTTTTTGTCTTTTCTTAAATTTTTAAATTTTATTTATTATGTTTTCGAGATACTTTAAAAGCTTTTATATATTTTTTTACAAAATTATATCAAATTATTTAATTAAATACTTAAATATATTATTTTTGATTTGTTTGTTTAATATTTTATTTATATATTTTTTTTTTTTTTCGATAAAAATTAATTTTAATTTTAAATCTTTGTTTTGCAAATATTAAAATTCAAATAACAAAATATAAAAGATAATATAAATTGTTTTGTACTTTATAAATAAATTTATTTAATATATTTATTTATTTTTCTTAATTAAAATAATAAAGAATTTTAGTTAATAATAATTAATTTTCTTCTTAAGTTACAATATATATATATTAATATTTTGCAATAATATTTTGTTATTTATTTAAAAACTTATTAATTTATAATTTTTGTTGTAACTTTTTATTTGTTGTTTTAAAATTGCTATTTACAATTCTTTTAAATACTTTTTAGTACTTTGTAATTATTTTGTTTGTTTTATAGTTAAGAGTATCTTTTTTATTAAAAGTTTATTTATAAATATATTTGCAAAATCTACAATATAATTTATTAATAATTTGTAAGAAACTTTTTTAATATTTAAGTAAATACTATTATTATATACAAATATAATTATAGATAGCAATTTTAATTAATTGTTCTATTTATAATTACAATAAACACGCAAATAATATTTTAAAATTTAGTTTTATCTTTTTGTTTAATTATTAATTTGCAAATAAAACACAATACTAAGTTAATACTTTATATCTAAATATTAATATAATATTAATCAAAAATAACTTATAAAAAGTAAATCTTTATTAAAAATAATATTATATATTATTTTATAATAATATACAAACTCTTTTTATAAAAGTTTTGCAAAATTTTTTATATTAAGTTTCTTAATAGTTGCAATATAAATTGCGTACTTAATTAATTTGTTAATTAATATTAAAATTGTATTATTAATTTTTTTAATATATAAATCTCTTGCAAGCAATATATTTATAATAAAATTTATTATTATTATTTCAAAGAATTGCGAATTTTTAAAAAATATTAAATTAAGTTTTTTGTATAATTTATAATAATAAATATATATACGCTAACAATTAAAACAAATACAAATATACTTATTAATTTCTTTAATTATACTAAATTAATAATATTTTTGTTGTATTATATTTTCGATTTATTAATATATAAAATACTTAAATATAAAGTTATTGTAATATATGCAAAGAATTTTATCTTTTATTATTGTGTTTTCTAAAATATAGATTGCAAGATTCTAATATAGTAGTTTATTTTTTTTAATATTCTATTTCGAAAATTTATTTTATTTATTTGCGAATTTTTGATATTATTGCTTTTTTATAATAAAAGTGTTCTTCTATTGTAGTTTTTGCAATTATATTGTTATTAATTCTTTTAAATTAATAAAGAACTTTTTTAATTCTACAATTTGTTGTATTAAAAATCGAGACAATCTAAAATCTAAAATATTGCGTAATTTTTTAAAAACTTTTTTATCTAAATTTATAATTTAGATATTTGCAATAATAGTATTATTTAATTGTACTATCAAAGTTGCAAGTTTAATTATAGCAAAAATATTTTTATTTTTTTGTAATTTTAATTAATATTTTTAATTGCAAAACTTGTTTTATAAAATAAACAAAAAATTGTTATTATTATTCTTGCTATTATTAAATTTTATAATATTAAGTCTTCTTAACAATATATTTGCGAAATTAATTTTTTTTTTGCGATATTTTATATTAAAGTTAAATGCAATTAATTTTTTAATTTAACAAACTTGTTTAATTAAAAACTTTTTTGTAATTATAAAATAACAAAAATTGTTATAATTTATAATTATACAAATAATATATTTATTATTTTGTAAATAATATTTTTAAAGTTTAAAAGCTAGTATAATAGTATAAAGCTTTTTATTGTATATATTTTAACAAATTTTAAGTTCTTTAAACTTGTAACTAATAAATACAATAAAATATTTTTGCGTATTTTTGTTAAATTAATTAAGTATATCTTTTGTTTTAAAATTTAATATATTAATTTTTATACAAAAAGAAATACTTTAATTATAGTATTTTAAAATAAAAACAATAATAAAAACAATTTTAAATATTTCGAAAACTTTTTTTGCTTTTTTAATATATATAAATTGCAAATATATTTTGCTCTTTTTTATATTTGTTGTTAAATTAATTAATAATATTATAATTTAAAAGAATTTACAAATAAAATATTAATAAAATTTTGCAAATTTAAAAAATATAAAAATATTTTTTACTAATTTTAGTTTAAATAATTTTTAAATAATTTTAATACAAACTTGTTTTATTTAAATATTTTACTTTTTAATTATAAAGTTTAAAAAAATTGTTTTGTTATAATTAAATATATATTTTGATAGCTTTATATACAATTAATATTTAAACAATATATAAAATATTTTGTAAATATTTTTTTAATATTGCTTTTTTAAATCTAAATAAATAAATATATTATTTAAATATATTATATAACAAATATTAATATACAATCTTAATACGCAATTTATATAAAATTAGAAAATAGCAAAAATATTAATAAAATTAAAAAGTATAATTTAGTACTTAAATTGTTTGTATTAAATACAAAAAGCTATTTTTTATTTATTGCTTTAATAAATTCGAATATAATAATATATATTATATATATTAATTTTAATAAAATATTTTGTATTTGCAAAGCGCTTAAATATTTTTAAAAAAAAAGAAAAAAAATATTTATTTTTAATAGTAATTTTATTGAATTTGCAATAATTTACGCAAAAATATAAATTATTATTAAGCTTCTTTACAAACAATACTAGAAATTTAATAAACTTATTAAAAAAATATATTTAGTTTTTCTCTAATATGTTTGCGAAATATTTTTGTATTATAATTAATTTATTTTGCAATATATTATATATATTAAATATATTTAAAAACTTTTTTGAAAATATTTTTATAATTTTTTTAATTTAGTTTAAAACAATTAGTTTTTTAATCTAAAATATATTGTATTTTGCAATCTTTTTTCTTATATATTTTAAAAGTTTTTTTAAAAATAATATTTAATACAAAAATATAATATAGATTTTATTATAATTTTTAAAAACAAATATAACAAATTGTATAAACTTCTTAAAATTAATTATTTAAATTTTTTTTTTTAATTATTTAGCAAAACTATTTTAATAAATTTAAATACAATTTAATTATTATATATTTAAATTAATTTTCTTAAATTAAAGTAACTTAAAAATTATTTTATAGTTTTGTATATTAATAATATAAAACTTAGAGCAATTGCTTTTGTGTATTTTTTTGCTATTAATAATAGCAATAGAAAGTTTTTGCATTTTATACAAAACAACAATACAATTGTTAACAATTTATATCTACAATATTAAAGAGATATCTTCGAGTAATTGCGCGTTTTTAATAAATAATTGCAAAATAAAGTTTTTCTTAGTTTCTAAGTTAATAAAACACTTAATTTTGCGCATATTATACAATATATTAACAAATACTATTTAAATTAATATTCTAATTTGTTGTTTTTAACTTTTTATATCTAATATTATAACAACAAATATTAAGTTTTAATTTTTCTTAAAAATATATTACTTTTGTTTTGCTTTTTTACTTACTTTTAATATTGCAAATATATAAAGTTACTTAATTTATAATTTATTTAATTGCATATATAGTATTTGTAATTAATAAATATAATATATTTCTTTTTAATAAATATCTAGCGATTATTTTTGTTTCGCTAGTTATTGTTAATACTATTTTTAATCTATATAGTTACAACAATTTTAATAATTAATATAATAAAGTTGTTTATATTGTTAATTGCGCTAAACAAATTATCTTATTTGCACGAAAATTAATTTTTTTTATTATATCTCTTAAAATTTTTTACAATATAAAAAATACTATTTAGTTTTAGTAGTTTCTTAATTAATTGCAAACGTTGTTTAATTTCAATAAATTTATAATATATTTACGTAATACTAATATAGCTATATTGTTAATAAAGTATTTTTTAACAAATTTTGTTGACGCACTTGTTTTTTAAATTTTGCATTTTCTTATTGTTAATAATTAACTTCTTTAATTGCAAATATAAATTGTTTAAATAAATAACAAACTTCTTAATTTTTTAATAAAATTGTTGCTTTGCATTTTCGAGTTTAAACTTAATTTTTATATTACAAATCTTAAATATACTAAAAATTTCTTTAATATATTGAAATAAATAATTTTAAATAATTTCTTTATTTTTATTATATATTTTTTGTACGTGTTTGCGCTATTAATTATGTTGCTTTTTTATAAAATATAATATAACTTAAAATATTTTCGACTCTTTATCAAAATAGTTTGCGAAATTATTTTAGATATAATTTTTGCAATTTTTGAATTAAATTTTTAAACTTGTATAGTTAATATACTTTTGTATTAATAATTTCTTAATATAATTAGTTTTTTTGTATTAATTAAATTAATAATAATTATTACTATATTTGCAACAATAGTTATTAATATATTGTACAAACTAAAGTTTTGCAATTGCAAATTCGACTTTAAATCTTAGAAATTGCAATATATTTGTATTATTAGTATACTATATAATAATATTTATTAAGATAGACAATATAGATTTGTTTTTAAAAATAAATACTTTAATATCTTTTTTGCTCTACTTAACAATTGTGCTAGTATTAAGATAATTATTTTTATCTAGTCTTTAAGATATATTATTTGCGTAAATTTCTTTATACAACTAATTATTAATAATATTTTAAAAGTTAATCGACTTCTAAATACATTTGCGAAAGCAAGTTATTAATAATTTGTTAATTATCGCTTCTAATTGAGTAGCTTTGTTTAGACAAAGCAATTAAAATTGTAAAATAATTACTATTTCTTTAAATAAAGTTGCGTAGTTAAGCAAGTTAAATTAGATAGTACGTGCAATAATAATAGTAGTATTTGTAGTAAAACTAATTGCTAAGAAACGCAAGTGCAAGAAAAATTTTGCTCTCTATAAGATGCTTTTTTGTTTACTATTAAGAGAGAGCAATACACAAACAATATTTGTTGATTTAATACTAATTCTACTTAAATCTAGTTCGCGCGACTCTTTGTCAAATACGTATTGACATATATTGAGTACGCTATTGCGAAGCAGATCTAGCATTGCGAGGCACGCTTTACACTTAAGACTAAAAATAACTTTTAAAACTATATATTTATTTTTTGTTTCGAAGAATTTAACGCAAGTATAACAACAACAATCTACTTTATTATTGTTACTTATATCTTAAACTAATTTTTCAAATTTATATTAAAGAGATTTATTACTATTGTTATTGTCTCTAGAAAGTAAACAAGATTTACAATAATTAATTTCTTTAAGTACTTAATTTTAATTTAATAATTTTTTTAACTCTTTAGAAAGTTCTATATAGACTAATTTATTATATTTTTTATATAATTAACTTAAATAATAAGTAAGATAAAAGATTTAGTCTAACAATTTAAGAAAAATAAAAGCAATTTTCTTATTTTCTTAATACAACTTTTGTATAAATAAAAACAAATATTTCTTAATTAAGTAATTAAGAGACAATTATTAAAAGAAAAAGAGTTATATATAGTCGAATAATTAAATAATATTAGACTATAGATTTAAAGATATTTGTTATTAGTATTAGTGATCTATTTGCAATATATATGCAATCTCTTTTATTTAGATCTTAGAATCTTAGCTACTTAATACACTATTAGACTATATAGTATAATATATATATATATTGCGATAAGTCTCTATTGTTATAGTTGTCTACTAATAGAGATTCTATTTCTATCTTCTTACAATATTATATACTTTTATTGTTAATTACTAATTTAAATCTCTCTTTTTACACAATTTTTTAATATATTTGCACTAGTTAAGATTATCAAAATAATTGCTTATTTTATTCTAATTTGTTTGAATTTTGTCTCGAATTTAATATCTTTTTTTTATGTTTAAATAAATCTTTTTTTAATATTATTAAATTTATTATCTTTTTTAATAACTTGCGTAAAGTAGATAAATAATATATATAAATAATACAAAATATCTTGTCTAGAACTAATATATTTAATTTGCTAACTTATAAATCGATTCTAAAAATTTCTTGCAATAAACTAATTTTTTAATTTGATTATAATAAAATAAATATAAACAAAAAAAAGTCTTAAGAAGAAAAAAGTACTAAAAAAAGAATATTTAAAATATTAATATAGTTAAAATAATACAAAAAAATAATATATTTTCGACTAATATACTAATATTTCGCAATAGTATATATAAAAGTAAAAGTTTAATATTGTTGTTTTTTGTAAAATTCGAAAATATTAAAAATTAATTAACTTTTTAATTTTTTAATTTGTATTTTAGCGTTTAATTTATAAGCTTTTTTATAACAAAATTAATAATTATAAATATAATTAAATTAACTATTGTATTTAGAGCTTAACTTTAATAGTACTTTAGAAAATAGCAAAAATATTTATAATTACTTTTCTTTTTAGTAAATTTTTTTTTTTTTTGTATTACTATTATAATAACAAAATTATAATTAATATCTTGTATATTATAGATTTAAATCTTGCAATTATTTATATATAATATATAATACTTTAGATAAGAAATTTGTTTTTTGTTAAGAATTTTATAAAGTAATTCGATTTTTTAAACTAAAATTTTTATAACAATATTATATTCTTCTTTTTAAATAAATATAATATATTGTTTTTTATAAACAATTATAATTGTTTTTTGCATTAATTAAAATTCGAATTTTCGAATTTTATTATTAATAAATCTTTTTTAGAAATTTAATTTATTAAATATTTTTTTTTTTTATTATTACTAATAATATCTAATAATTTTTATAATTATTAAAAATATTTTCTTTTTAAAGATTAATTTATCTATAAATAAATCCAATTTAAAATAATCTTAAAATCTAGTATATAAAAAATTCTTTTCTATTTATTGCTTAATTGTTATTTTTTTCTCTATAATATATATTTTATAATTTAAGAACAATCTTTTTTGCATTTAAATTTATAGTATAATTAAACTATTTAATTATTATAATTTGTTTAATTGTTTATAAACTTATTTAAAACTAATTCTATTAATATACTTTTCGAGCAAAACTAAAAGTTTGTTTAATATCTATTAATAATACTAAATATAAAAGTATATCTTAAGTTATTTGCGTTTGTTTTAAAAAAACTAATATATTATCTTTCTAATATTCTTAGATTAAATATTTATTTTCTACAATATTAATATAAAGATATCGATTATTTTTATTTTAAATCGAACAAAATTGTTAAAATTATCGAAATAAGAATTTTGTAACAATTACAATAAACTATATTAATATTAGTAAAAGATTATATATATTACTATATTATATTATCTTTTTAGCAATAATTGTTCTTTGCACTTTTGCTCTTAAATTAGCAATTAAATTATAACAATATTAATAATAATTTTTAAATTCTATTTTATATTTGTTTTTGTAGTTAATAATATTGTTTGTTAGGAACTAGACTCGGAATCTCTATCAAAGAGATATCTGAATTGATAACTAGATAGAACTTAGATCTATACTAGATTCAATATACAAAACAAAAGACAAGAGAGAAAAAAGAGAAATAAAACAATACTAACTATATAAGATTGCAAACTATATATTTAGCAAAAATTAATTTGGATCTAGTCTAGTTTAGCTTAGATCTAATTAAGATTAAACTTAAAAAATTAAACAAAATTAAAACAAAAAATTGTTTAATCGACAAATATAGTTGGCAAACTATTAATCTAATACTATAACAATAGCTTTTTTCTACAAGATAGAGCTTCTGCAAAACAATCAAAACAATATAACAAATTGTCGAAAAACTAAAGAATCGAAAATCGAGAAAATTTCGAGAAGTAGAATAGAACAAAACAAGATAACTAGATTTATTAAATTAGATAGAAACAAGACAAAACAAAAAAGAAACAAGATATTCGAATTTATTAAATTAAGTTAAAACAAAAAACAACAAAAACAAAACAAGATATCTAGATTTAATAAATTAGACAAGATAAAAAAAAAATCTGCTATCTAAATAAGATTTGAGCAAGACTAAACAAAATTAGACTAATTAAATCAAAATGAAATATATTTGAAGTAACAAAATATTATCGAAACAAAATAGAAAGATTTTTGTTATTTAAACAAAATCTAAACAAGACTTAATATTTAGATTTATTAAATTAGATAAAATAAAATAAAACAAAAAAATCTTTGCTATCTAAGCAAGATTTAAACAAGATTAGACTATCTTAGTTAAAATTAAACGCGTTTAAAATAACAAAATACTATCGAGACAAAAAAAGAAAATCTCTACTATCTAAATAAGATCTAAACAAGATCTAAATAAGATTTAACTAATTTAGTTAGAATTTGACACATTTAAAGTAACAAAACATTATCGAGATAGAATAGAAAAATCTTTGCTATTTGAACAAGATCGAAACAAGATTTAAATAAGATTAAAAATACTATCTATTTTTCTTAACATTAATAATTAGAAACAACGCAAGATATTATATATAATTTTTTGACAATAAAGTTAACTAGATAATACTTATTAAGAGTTTGTTAACAATTGTTCAAAAAATTAAAAAATTCTTAAATAGAGAAATAATTTTTTTAGTTAATATAGTACTTGAGCAAAACAAAGTTAAAACGTCTATTATATTTAAAATTCAAAATACTATTAATATATTAAGATTTTTTGCTATTTTTAACAACAATAGATTTACAAGATTTCTAATATTATTTAGACAAAGAATCAATAGCAATATAGTTAACAAAAATAGTATAAAAGACAAAATAAACTTTTATAGATATAGATAATTTAAGCTCGACAACTAGAGAATTTCTTTTAAAAATATATTTTATTTTAAAAAAATCGATATAACAATTGTTTAGTTTAATTGCAAAACAAGCAATATTAAGATTTTTAATATTAAGTTAGACTTTGTTATTTACAAAGTATCTAAAACAAAAATAACAAAAACAATTAATATTAAATTTATAGATAGTTTGAATAACAAACATTTTATTGTATAGATATTAAATAAGTTTCTCTATTTTTTAAGTAAAATTTTCGATATTAATTAATTAAATTTAAGTCTAAGTTGTAAAATCGAACAACAAAAATTCTAAAAATTTAAAATCTAGATATAAGTTTTAATTTAAATTAATCAAAAAAAGCAAAATAAAAATTATAAACAAAAAAAGATTATTAACAACAAACTTAATATTTAAAAGTTATTTAACTCAATTATTCTATATATTGTTAACAAAAACACAAAGATAATATTCTATAACAATATTAATTTGTTCAATCTAACTATTAGTCTCGAAATAATACGCAATAGATAATTTAATATTAATCTTTAATATTTAACAAAGATATTTTTAAATATCGAAAATAAATTGTATATCTTAATTAGATACAAAGAACTTAAATAATTTGTAATATTTTTAGATATAAGTATAAAAGCAATTAATTGCTTTCTCTACTTCTATAGAAGTAATCGAAACTAGATATCTTATCTTAATAAAACAATTAATAAAAATAAAAATATATCTATATATAATATCTATAAAGATACTAGATAATAAAAAATCTATATAGTCTATAAAAATATTATATTAACAATATTCAAAAATAAAAATAAAATACAATTATTTTTGCGTTTTTTGTCTAGAAAACTTAAAACAAATATATATATAACAATTTTGTATTAAGCGCTAAATATATTTATAAATATTAAATTATTAGTAAGCTCGACTAATTAATTTGTAGTATTTTGTTTTTTCTAAATAATTATCGACAATACTATTATAAATAAACTAAATTACGCAAAGACAAAGACAATTCAAGTTAGAAATATATTTTTTTTCTTAAAAATACAAAAAGTTAAAACGTTCTTTATATTTAATTAAAGAAATTCTATTGTAGTAATATATTTTATTGCAAAACGCTTCGAGTACTTAAGATACAAACTAATTGTTAATTTTGATTTAATTTTATAAAGTTTAAAAAAAAGTATTTTCTAAATTTTTATTAGAATCTAAAATTTCTTAATTTAACTAAAATTTAATATTATTAATATTGAATTTTTCTATATCTAGGTTTATCGAAACTAATATAATAGAAAAAGTTAAAAAAAACAAAAAAAAATATAATTAAATAAAATCTAGAATAATAGTTTAATATTAAAAATCTTCAACAATTTTAAAATCTAAAATATAAATTTTTAAAATAATCTAATATTAATATAGATATTAAGAATCAAATTTTTTTTTTTTTTTAGAAAGATCTTTTAAGCAACATATAAAAGTATCTAATTTTTTATTAATTTTGTTAGAGCAATATATAATTCGATAATTAAATTAAAATAGAAACTTACTTTATCGAGTTTAACAACAACTTAATTGCTTAATTAATATAAAATACTTAAGATTTTTATAATTTGTAATTATTTTAATTAAATAGATTAAATTTTTAAGTTCGAAGCGCTATTCTTTAAATGCGCAAACAATAGTTATAAGTTTTTTATTATAAATTTTATAATTATATTCGATTAAATTGTACTTTTTAGAGAAGTAAACAACTAAATAAAGAATTTTTTCTTTATTATATTAAAAAAGAATATCTTTAAATATATAATTCGAAATATTAATTTCTATTACAATTTTGTAATTTAAATTATAGTAGCAAAATACTATATCGAAAATAAAAACTTTCTTTAAAATAATAAATATTTTTTAATATTTTTTAAATTAGACAAAGAATTAATTCTTTCTAATTAGATAAATTAACAAAACAGCTATTTTATTATAGTTGTAGATAAATTTTTTATAGAAGTTTGCAAATTCTAGAAAGTTTTAAATATTTTTAATATTAATTACAATAAACTAATTAACAATAGTATCTATTTTTGCTAAATCTATTTTAACTTTTTTAATAGTAATTATTAATTCTAAATACAAAACTTAAGTAATATAGAATTTGTATTTAATTATATTTGTTTATAAGTTTGTTTTGCGCAATTTTCGAAAAATAAATTTAATATAAATTTTGTATTTTAGTTTATTATTACTATAGATTAGAATATTATCTAAATAAACAATACAAAATTTATTTAAAAACTCTCGAAAAATCTTGTTAATATATTTTTGAAACAAGACAAATCTATTATATAGATCGAAGAGTATAACAAAATATTTAAAAAGTTTAAAACAAATACAAAAAACAATAAAAGTTTTATTTTTTTTTCGAATATATAGTTAATTAAACGCTAAAATAATATTTAGTTTAATAAAAAATTTAACTTAACTAAAACAATTTAATATTTCGAAAATTAAAAATAAAAAATATCTATTTTTAATTATAATAGTATTTAGATCTTTATAGTTTATATAAAATTTAAATCTATTTTTGAATTTTTTAACAAAAAGAATAGAAACTATTGTTTAAAAATAATTAACTTAAATAAATTTTTTGCTAAAATTCAGCAACAAAGTTCTAGAATTTTATTACAATTTATATTATATAAAGTAGAGACTAAAAACTAAGTATCTTTTTTAAAATAAATAATATAATTGTAGAAACAATAAAAAAACAAAATATTTATCTCTTTCTTAAAAAAAATATTAAGAAACTCGAAATATTTAAAAAACAAAATTGTAATTAAATTGATATTCTTGTTTTGTTAATAATATTTTAGATTTTTTTAAATAGTAAAAACTATCAAATAAAGTTTTTTTTCTATTTGATAAAGTGCTAGACAATAATCTCGATTATAAATATTAATTTTAATATTTCTATAGAACAACAATAGTTTTAAAAAATTTAATAAATTAGAGATCTAAGCAAGATTTGATTTAGATTTAAACAAGTTCTCGACTAAATTTAGAAAAATATCTATATTTCAAAAAATAATACTAAAAATTTTAATATTTTTTGCGCAAATAATACAATTAAATTTACAAGTTTTTAACTTAATTATATTAAGTTATATAGAAGATTGTTTAGCTTGTTTTGTATATTATTTAATAAAAATTCTAAAAAACAAAAGACTTCGATACTTGATTTTCGAAAAAAAAAAAATTTAAATAGTTTAAAAAATACAATTAGAAGTTTCTTGCTTTAAACTAGACAAAACAAAACAAAACTTAAAATCGAAATAAATAAATTGTTTTTTATAAACAAAACTAAATTGCTTTTAAAAAATAAGACTAAATTGTTTTTTATAAATAGATTGTTTCTTAAAAGCAAAACTAAATTGCTCTTAAAAAGTAGAATTAAATTGCTTTTTGCAAACAAATTGTTTTTTATAAAAAACTAGAATACTAGATATTTTCTAACAAAACAAACTTAAATTAAACAAAAAGATTTAATTGTTAAAAATAATAGCAAAAATATTTTAATTTTAAAGCTTCTATATGTTTTGAAACTTTTTAGAAAACAAAAATTCTTTTTCTTCTTAAATAATATTATAAATTTTAATAGACAATTAACAACAATATTTAAGACAAAAAAAATATAGTAAAAGTATTATAATTAAAGTTTGTATTAATAGAATAACAATAAAGTTACAATAAATCTATAACAATAAAATACTAATTAAGTTTAATAATATAGAGAAATAGTCTCTTAATATAATTGTCGAGAGTTATAATAATTTCGACAATATAAATAATATTATTTGTTAAGATTACTTAACTATTAAAATCTTAAAATCTACAAAAGTAAATTAATTAATAAAAAAAAAATTATATTGTTGCGCAAAAAATTTATTAATAAAAATATAAACTAAAACTTTACTATTAATTAGAGTTATAGTAGAAATTTAAAATTAAATTTAATATAAAATAAAAAAAACTATTATATAATTATTTTTAAATATAGAATTAAACTTAAAGAGTTTTAAAACTATTTTAATCGAAAATCTTTTATAAAATTAAAAAAAAATTAAAAACAAAAAAATTAAAAAACAAAAAAATATATAAATTGATTTTTAAACGCAACTTTGCTTAAAAACTAAATTTTTTTTGCTAATAACAAAATATTTTTGTTAATACTAAAAATATTATTTAGATCGACAAAACAAAGAAAGAAAGATTTTTTATTAAAATATTTTTTTGCAATCTTATTCAAATATTGCAATTTGCAATAGTAATATAGTTTTTACTTATTGCAAATTTCTTTAATTTCTAAAATAATTAAGAATTTATCTTAAATAATAACAATAATAAAGTTTAAATTTATTAATTTGTCAAATATTACAAAAATTGTTAATACAAATAAAATAATTAAAATAAAATAAAATAAAAAAGATTTTAATAAATTGCTAATTAAAATAGAATTGTTTTTTAACTTAACAAAAACAACAACAATTGTAACAATATAAAATTAACAATATTTAAACTATTAAAGTTTCTTATTAATCTTAATAAAAGCTTAAATCTATTGTTAAAAAATAAATAGCTATTTGCTATTAAAAGTTTGTTAAAATATAATAGTAACTTAAATAAAATAATTGATATTGCGCTTTATACAATTAATTAGTAAAATATTTTCTATTTAAAAATGTTTTTTTTTCTAATAGAAAAGATTGTAATATTTGACAAAATTAAAAGAGTTTTGTTTTAAAATTTTGCAAAAATACAAGTGTACATTTTTTGATTCGAAAAAATTGCTATAGTAGTAATATAGATTTCGACGCTATTTGTTAAAGAAAACAATAATATAAAAACTATTAATTCGATATTAATTTATAAAATTATAGATTTTTTTATTTATAATAAATTGTAATTTTGTATAGATAATCTTAACTTAATTAATAGAATATTAATTATAATTTATATTTATATATTGTATAAGATTTTGTTTTTATATATTTAACTTATTTTTGTCTTTTTTATATTGTAATATATTGAAAAACTTCTCAAATTTAAAAATAATAGTAGACTGATCGCGTCGGGTCGAATTATCGAGTTCGGATCGAGTATTCGACCCGAATCGGGTTGGATCGGTTCCAAAAGTTGGAATCGAAAAGTCGGTTCGATTCCTAATATTGAAATCGAAAACCAATCCAAAAAATCGATTCGAATTGTCAAGACTACTATATTTAGTAATTTATTTTATTTTTAGTAATAATTAATTAATAATTTAATAGAAATAATTAATCTATTTAATTTAATTAATAAATATAGTAGATTATTTTTATATTATGCATTACTATTGTGCATTATCTAAAAAATAATAAAAAATCTAAATTTAACATTTTATTTTATACTATTTTTAGTATTCTTGGCGTTCTTGACAATTCGATTCGATTTCTAATGTTGAAATCGAGAATCGAGTCGGGTCGAATCGATTCGATTTCAAAATAATAGAAATCGAATCGGATTTTGGGTCGATTTCTAATGTTGGAATTGTCGGATCGGGTCGATTCCAAAAGTTGGAACCGAAATCCGACTCAACGGTCAGTCTAAATAATAGAAACAATAATATTTGTAGAGAGCAATAGAAATTGTATAATAGAAATAGATTAATTGTTTATAGTTTAAGCAACAATTTGCGCAATTGTAGCTATAGATATTAAGTCTAATTTTGCAAAAGAAGAGTTTAAAGCAAACAAGATAAAAATAATATTAATATTAAATTGTATTTAATTTTGAAGCTCTCGAAATTAATATAGAATTTTAATTAAATTTTAAATAACTTGTTGAGCAAACTTCTTAACAATAAGCTCGATTTCTAATAAGAATTTAAAATGCTCTATTAAGTTAATAGTTAAATAAATATTGATATACTCGAAAAGACTAGATTTTAATGCATAAAAGTATTGTAAAAAAATATAGATCTTTTATAATATTAAAAACTAGACTCGAAATCTCTATTAAAAAGATATCTAAATTAATAATTAAATAAAACTTAGATCTATACTAGATTTAATATATAGAACAAAAAACAAAAGAAAAAGAAAAAAAACAATATTAATTATATAAGATTGCAAATTTTATATCTAGCAAAAATTAATTTAGATCTAGTCTAGTTTAACTTAGATTTAATTAAGATCGAACTTAGAAAATTAAGCAAGATTGAAATAGAGAATTGTTTAACCGATAGACGTAGTTAATAGACTGCTGATCTAATATTATAATATTGTTGTTTTCTCTTTTATTTTATAATTTATAAAAATTAACTTTTTGTATAGATTTTAGAATATTAACAAAATTATATAATATACTATCTAATTTTTCTATTTTCGAATAGTATTTTGCAAGTTTTATAGAAACTTTATTGCAAATTTTAAGTACAATATTTGTCGAAAAATAAATTTTTTATTTTTTATTTTTTTTAGATATTCAAAATAATTAAACATTGTATTAAATACTTAAAATTCTAAATAAATATTTATATTAATTGTTTGCAAAACTATTAAAATATATTTGTAGAAAAAATTTAATATATTGTTAATAAGCAAAACTAAGTTTTATTAACTTTTGTTAAACTTAATTTATTAAATTTTTCAATTTTAAAAATATTTTTTTATTTAAAAATTAATATAATTGCGTAATTAATATATTTGACAATATATAAAATAAATAGAGTTTTAATAAATACAAATATATTATATTAGTTTTTGTAATTTTTTATTAATTTTTTCTTAAAAGACTCTAAATTAAAATAAATATTGCGCTAAATTATTAATAACAATTATAAGAGCGCAAATCTAATAACTTTAATATATATATTATTTCTTTGTATTATTATATATTTAAATATCTTTTTAATTATACTAGATAAGTTTGTACTTTTTACAATATTTTAAAGTTATTTATTCTTTAATTATATAACAATATTATTATTTGTTGCTTTCGATTTTATAATTAAAACAAAATTTTAAGTTATAAAATTAATAATATAAATTAAACAAAATATATAATTTTGTTATTAATTTTATTAAAACTTTTGTCGATTTAAAATCTTGTTAAGTTTGTTCTTAAATATATTGTTATTATTTGTATTATTAATAACAATTTTAAGAAGCTTGTTTTTAATCTCGAAAGACTTTAAAAATTTTACAAGCTTTAATATTAATTAATAATTTATATATTCGATATTAAAAGAAATAAATTTAATAAGATATTTGCGAAATTAAAATATAATATTTATTTAATATATTAAAACTTCTAGATAAACAATTTTTTAAAAACTAGATTATATATTTAAAACAATAGAGATATATTAAGTATTTTTAAAATCTATTTTAATTTTCTCGCGAATTTAATTATATTTCGAAAAAAATATTTTATTTAAGTTTAATATAATTTAAAAGTATTAAATTTAAATAAAATATTTCTAGCAAGAATCGAAAATTAAAATTGTTAATAGTTCGAAAAAACAAATTTAAATTTATAAAAGTCTTATATAGTTAATTTTTTTAATTATTTTAAATAAAAAATAACAACAAATTAATATAAGTTTTCTTCTAATAAATTGTTAGTTATATATTATTTATATATATTATTAATTGTAATTTATATAATTAAAGACTAAATTAATTGTTGTTTATAACTAAGATTGTTTTTGTTTTAAAAAAAATAAAAAAATAAGATATTTTTTTATATTTAATATATTTAAATAGTTGTAAACAATAGAACAATTTAAAAATTTAAAAATTTATAATAACTTTTGTATATAATTTTTAAAATATTATCTACAATCGAAACTATTTAAATATATTTATTTCAAAACTTGAATTATACTTAGACTAATTGTTTGATTCTAATAGTTGGAATCGAATTGCATAAATTATGAAAATACTAACTATATTAGGTTAAAACTTGGTCTAATTAGATATAACTTTCGGGTCGGGTTATAGATTTCGGGGAAAAACCGACCCGAACGGTTAGTCTAATTATACTTCTATATTAATTTTTCTACTTATTGTATATTAACAAGTTTTAATTAAGTTTTGTTTAAAATATTGTTATTAATAGTTGTTTGTAACTATTATACTTAAATTTAAGTATTTGTATTTAAACTTTATTTACTATATTTATTTTTTTCTCTTAAAACAAGCAATAAATAATTAATAAATATTTTGTTAAATATTTTGCAAAGATTTCTTTTTTTAGTATTAATAGCAAAAGTAAGAAAATCTTAATTAAAATATAAACTACTAAATAACAAATTGCAAAAAATAGATTTGCTAGAATTTTCTTTGTTTAAAAACAATAATTAGATTAAAACTTTTAAAAAAATTAATATTTTGCAAATAAAAATACAAATATAATATAACAATATTCTTTAATAGTTCGAAAAAAAAACTTGAAAATAAAAAAATAATACAAAAGAGTAATACAAGCAATAACTAATATTAATAAATTGTTCTAAAATAATACAAGCAAAAGTAGCTTTTAAGTTAAAGTATATTTCTTAATACTATAGCAAAAAAATAGAAAATTATAATAATATATATTCAAAAATAGAAAATCTTAATATAATAATATTCTATTTAACTTCTTAACAATTCGATTTAATTTCAAATATTAAAATTAAGAATTAAATCAAATCAAATTAATTCGAGTTTAAAATAATAGAAATTAAATTAAATTTTAAATTAATTCTAATATTAAAATAGACAAATTAAATCGATTCTAAAAGTTAAAACCATTTATTTATAAAAAATCTACAAAGATAAAGCAAAAAATTATATAAAAAATAACTTCTAATTATATAATTATATTAAAGATAAATAAAATACTTAATAAAATATCTTATATAATAATTTTATATTTGTAAAGAATATTATTATTATAATAATATTTAATATTATATATAATACAAAGAAGAAACAAACTATTAAAAATTATATAATTCAAATAGTTTTTATTAATATAAATAAAACAAAGATTGCAAATATAATCTTTAATAACTTTTATTTTAATACAAATAAAATTTAAATTAATAATTTAATCAATAAAGTTTGAAATAATAATAAGAAATATATTATAAATAGATATTCTTAATCTACTATTTCTCTTAATTAGTTGTTAATTTACTATTAATAAATATTTTTGCATTAAAGATTTGCTTCAATCTTTATTAAGAAAAAAAAAAAAAAAAAAAATTCGCTTCTAAGTAAATTAATTAATTATATTGCTATAAAGTTTCTTTTAATAATACTACTATAATTAGCAAATAATTTAGAGTTTTAATAGTAGATACTAGTTGCAATTTTAATAAAATGTCTTAATTTTTAGATCTACAACTTTTATTACTATTTTTAATTCTCTAACTTTGCTTCTTCTTCTTTTGCTTTTTAATTTAACAGTATTTTAATTTCTAAATTGTTAATTTTGTATTTTTAATTTTTAAAATTCTTAATTTCGATAATTTGTCAGAGTTAATCTATTTTCTATATATTTTTTCTTGTATTTCTAAGTTTTTGAATTTTTAAATCTTTGAGTTTCTAAGATTGTTTTTAGAGATATATTGATAACTTATTATTTTAATATTTGTTATTATAACTAAAGTTTTGTCTTTAACTTTAATATAAGAAGATAAAAATAGAATTTCAATTAGTAAATAATTATAATAAGAAAGATTTATTGCAATATATATATATATAGATTATATTATATTATATAATCTAATAATATATTAAATAGCTAAGATTCTAAAATCTAAGTAAAAGAGATTGCATATATATTGCAAATGGATTGCTAATACTAGTAATATATATTCTTAAATTTATAGTCTAATATTATCTAGTTATTTAATTATAGTAATATTAAGTTTTATTATTAAGTTATTTAAAATAATAAACTTAATAATAAAAGATAGATACAATTTAATACTAATAATAGTTAACAAACTTATTAAATACTTATATATTACTATATACAAAAAGAAGTTTATAGCAAGATAACTAAATTATATTGTATTAAATAATATAATATTATAATATATTTAAAGAATTAACTAGTAATAGAGACAAACTTTTTATATTTAATTATTAAATAATACTATTATTAATATTAAATACAAAACTTGAAATATCTATTATCTATTATTTAATTATAGATAATTAAATAGAATAAACAAATTAAAGATTAAAACAATATTTATATTACTATATTAACAATATTTATAGTAATAAAGTATTACTTTTATCTATAGTACAACTAGTACTTAATACGAAGATTTCGAATATTATTAAAATAACTTTATTTTTTGTTAATTATAACAAGAAGTTTAATTTTCTAAGAAAAGAGTATAAATATCTATTAATTTAATTAATTATTAAAAGAATAAAAAAAACTTAAAAAGATATACAATAATATAAAAAACTATAAAAAAGATTAATTAAATATTAAAACAATAAACAAAATAATATCTTAACTACAAAAGAAGATAACTAAAAAAGAAGAACAAAATATATCTTTTTACAAAAAATCTTAAAACAAGAAAGTTAAATAAGAAATTAAATTATATTAAAGTTAAATTTTTTTTTATTAAAAAAACTAAAAAATTAATTAATTACAAACTTGATATACTTAAAAATATTTCTGGTATTTCTGGTATTTTATAATTTATTATTAAAGTTAACAAATTTAATTACATTTTTATAGCATATATTTTATTTTTAATTATAAGAAGAGAAACAATTTAAAATTAAAAAAAAATTATAACAAAAAAATTAACAGTATTTTATAAAGAAGAAAAAAAATTCTTCCAAAATATATAGAAGTTACTCAAAAATCTAAAGAAGTGTTTTAAGAAATTATATTATTTTTATTAATAATAAAATTATTTATAAGAATTAACAAAGTATTAGAAGATAAAAAAATAAATAACAATAAATTAATAATTCTATTAAATAGAATTTTAGAAATTTCTTTAATATCTTTAATTTCTCTTTTGTTTTTCTCAATTTTTAGAATATTTTTCGACTTAATATTATATATATCTTTTAGATAATAAAGTTAGTATTTTCTTTATTTTATTATATATACAATCTTTAGACGCAATTTTGTTATTTTATTATTTAGCTCTTTAATTTTTTAAATTGCTTTATTTATATCTTAATAATTAGAAGTTAGATTGTATTTTTTATTCTTCCAGAAATATTTCTTATACTTAAAATACTTTTAATTTATTTAATAAAATATGTTAAAGAATATATAAGAATATATTACAAATATAATATACTAATAGCAACAATTAACAACAAAATTGCAATATTGTTCGATAATTAATTTAATTAATATAGTAAGAAAAAATATATAACTTTAAGATAGAAGTTTTTAGAGAGAAGAAATAATATTATAAGTTGTATACTAATAGATACTATTTGTTGCGTATTGCTTTTTACAAATATTTAGAAAAAGAATTTTTTGTTAAGAAAGATTAAAATAATTAAGATATCTTAACTCTTAAGTATCTTCAATTTTAATTAAGATAATTAAAATAACTTAACTTTTAAGTATTTTAATTTCTCGATAATAAACTGAGAAGTATATAGTTTTCGAACACAACTTTCTTATAGATTGTATTTAATTTATCTTAAGTTTTAACTTATTCTTACAATTATTAAGTTGCAAATCTTTGTTATCAAGTAATTGCTTATATTGTTTGAAGATATCTAGTATCTACAAATCTCTTTAATAATATAATCTTCTCTAATATCTCTTGTAAAAGTATTAGCGTAATAAAATCTTATTGTTCTCGATTGTTAATTAAATATATATTCACTTGTCTATAAATTGTATTTTTTGCAGAATTCGAATCTTTCCTATTATACAACGTTGTATCTAATATAGATTATCGTATCCTAATACTATTGGCGATCGTACTCGCCGGCGAGAGTGCGCAACCTGTCTATTCGTTCGTTCAATACGTGGAGCCAGGATTTTGCAGAGCGTTTGATTGTGCCAGCTACAACACTGCTGGCCTATCTAAGAGTCCTAGACTGTGTTCTTATATTACTATCTTCGCTCGCAACGTGCGCAGCTGGCAAGGCTGCCTTCTTGCTCTGACTCGACAAGCAAGTCCCGAAGATGACCAACATCCGGAAATCGGTAATGTAGATCTACCGCATGAATCATCAGCTTACTTCTACTCATGAGTCTTAGGTCGAGGGTCTGGCTGAATTTGTCAGTGACAATTAGTGGTCACTTCGCTGGAGCATACAATAATAACATTATCAAGGGTGTAGCCTTGGAACGGCCCAAGGTGAATTGCGCCTAAGATTGATTCGAGATCTGCGTATGAGGGATAGCTGAATGTACGTGTGGGTGGAGTGATTGCACAGTCTATTGGGAACCTCTAGTCGAGAGAGATTTGTCAAAGAGTGTTCCTATTCTATCCTGTTCTCACGACTCTCATCAATAGCTTCATTGTACTCCAACTATTTTCAAAGCCCAACCCGAACAAGACTTTTTGTGGCCGTCTTTTCCCGTCTCGGAAGCGGCCGCCTAATTCTAAGAAAGAAAACGCCTCTATAAGTCTTCGGCCTGCAGTCTGATCGCGGCGCTAATATTTTCGATCCCATTTCACCTTGGAGGATTCATGTAGGCTGATGTTTTCGCTCTCGGAGAAGAACGGTAAGGTTCGGGTGTGGTAACACGGTTACATCCCATGAGAAGCAATGTTTGGCTCCTTCATCAGCCAGCTTGATGTCGTAATTCTTGATGATATGAATCATGACCATTTTTGCGACCATAGAAGCGTAGAATCTTGCTGGGCTTACGAATTAATGAGCCTTTGAGACACAGCTTTTACTTGAATTAGGAGACATACCATGGCCGACCCACCGATCCCCAGAACGGAAAGAGCAAACAAGGATGGGAAAACCGGGAGGTCGATGTCATAGCTCCCGCACCATCCTCGGTCACAAATCGATAGCCATCAAAGTCCAAGGGATTGTCGTAGTGCCTTCTATCCCGCATGACGGCTTGCTGAGGAACACAGATGGTGTTGCCCGCCGGGACATGCGTACCATCTGAGAAGAAGTAGGGTTCCATCACTTTTCGGTTGATGGTGACTGGTCAGAGAGAAGTAAGGCACATTAGCAAGTTGGGCTATTATACTTGTATTGGGAGGAATAACCTATCTGCAGAGGCTGAAGTCGGGCAGTCTCTTTCAAGAAACTTTCCAGTAGTGGTGTATCATGTTTGCCTACTCCACACACTTCTTCGTCCACCATACGGGATATTTCATCACGTAGCGGCTTTATGTATTCAGGATGCTTGCATAGGTTGTATATCGCGAACGCGACAAGCTAGGAGAAGTTTAGATGTTGAATACCGATATAAATGACCCGCCCGGTTTTCGTACGTACCGAAGGAATCTGATGCGCACTAGCGACAAGGAGACCCATTGTTCTATGCATAATGTCGGCAAGGTTAGGATTGTGTGATTTGCCAGATGCGTTGATAGTCCACTGGATGCAGTCTCGCTGTGCAAATATTAATATCATGCCAGCTCTTTGCGGATTGCTCTATTTACTTCTTGGTTGATAGTGTCCTGCAGGCCATCTTTTGGGGCCAGTCGAGCTCGTACCTCGCAGTCTACTGCTTTGTAGACCTTTCTGTAAGATCCCCTCCACCCCATGGACACGGAAGCCACAAGGCTTACAATCATGAGCCCAGTATGATTAACTTGGCGTGGCTATGCCGACTTACTGCTGTAGGAAGTAAGGGGTGAAACGCAAGAGCTCCATTGTTACTGCCGCATCGTGTGCGAAGTGTAACACTTCCTTCACTAGCAGAGGTTCGCGCGCTGAGCATTATAAGCATCCAGCTAATTTCGAGGAAAACCGAACTCTACCTAGGGTTTCTCCTAGTATAATGAAGCAGTTGAGGCTCCCTACAATCTGGAAGCTGGTAGCGCCGACACGCATGGCCCTCCAATCTGTCAAGAGTGAGTATTGGTAGCAGTTGCAGAATTTAACACACAAACCCCCTCGGGTTGTTGAGCTATGCAGTTCTCGACCAAAAGCTGTTTCGAGTGTCTGTTGAAGACCTTTCCTCATTGCTGAAAGGTTAGATCGCAGATGTGTTTTCAAAGCGACGACCGATATTTTGTCTTGGTAATCAGTCTTCGGGAACGGTTTAATTCCAATTCGTTCAGGTGAAAGGACCTTGACGTTAGCCGTGTCAGCTATCCGGATCGCTTAGCAATATTGGTCGGAGCGGAACTCTACCTCTCCCAAGAATGCGTTGAGCGATAGTTGATGACGTGGCGCACTGCAGAGCTCTCGAATTTGCCCAAGATCTGATATGCACACTTTGTAACCAGTCAATGATGGTATCGCAAAAGGCTTGCCGGCGGCCTTCGTAGTGAATTAGAATCAAACTATTCGTAAGTATTGTGCTCGCTCACCTTGCAATAGGCTTTGGTTATCAGATTAGGCTCTTGCAATGTATACATAATACTTGTGAGCCATCTTCCAAATATAGTGGGAATTCCAGCAATTCTCATAGAGTCCTACAGAATCTATCAGCTCGACCTTCATTACAGCTTTGGGGGCTTACGGGGCGGCGGATGTAGTAGATCCACACGAGCTTCAACGTCTGGAGAACAGCGATGACTTTTACCACGAAGTAAAAATCGAGTTGGATCATGATGCCAATCGCGCTCCACGACGATATTTGACACGATGCTGAGGGTTTTGAGTGCTGAATCTGTCCCGACACTGATTTTGCTGTAGTTCGGAAAGGCTGAGGACAGAGTAGATAGATTTTGAGGAAACACTTTGCAGCAGAACAACAAGTTCGGCCCCTTGAATAATTGAAGAGGACCGAGTTGGATGACCAGGGGCCCAAATAGAAAATCAAGGTAGAAGGCGGTGAAGGATACATTACAGACGCCCTGGATACCCAGCAGGGGTCACACACCATCAACTTGATTGAGAGAATAAGGCATAACGGCATGCATAATAGAAGGGCCAACCGGATCATAATCCAGCCTACGAAGGACAGATAGAGAGTATGGAGAATCCTATGAGTGAAACTTGCGTGGAGGATCGTCTCTGCAAACAGATATCAGCTCCGTAGGATCCGACTGCGTTTAGTCGATCACAAGTGCCGAGCTTGCCATTGCACAGGGATCTTTGGAGATGAGTGTGGGGCTCTTGCGTCTATGCGACCCTATAGCGTGCCGTGGAGGTTCCCAAGGCATTCAAGGAAAACACCATTTCAGCGCTGCAGACGAGGCCCTTTTGCTATAATATCAGGCATATAATGACACCTGCGAAATAGTATAATCTGACCAACGATTCTTATTGATTCCACGTCAGTTTCATGCAAACTGAGCTGAATATCAAGCTAGTGGAGCGATCTTGTCAGAGATGCCTGAAAATCCAAGCATACAGCTAATGCACTGATTACGGGCTGCTTTTACGTGCTGCTTCCGCCTGGGCGCGCAATTCCCATTCCACTCCCTTGTGGATGTGCTCGTCTCTGTTTTCTAAAGGCGTGTATCCTAAGCCCTTTCGCGCTTTTGCGATTGAGTACGTCCTTGGCAGACACGTGTAGCTTATTGCCTGCCTCCTTAGAACCTTTGGCCTCTTGAGTCCTAGAGTAAACGCCCAGTAAATCCATTCAATCAGACTAGCCAAACTCAGCACAAACCAGGCTGGAACCACTGTCACCTCCGACGAATCCAACTCCACGCCTGCAGCCGCCCAAATTTTCCGCGCAAAGCTCCAAAATGGGACAGGGCTACCGTCAGTGATGAAGAATGCTTCACCGTCCACTTTGGAGCTTGCTTCGCCTGGGCCTGAGAGGAGAGCTCGAACGGCTAGAACGTGTGAAAGTGCAACATTAGCCGCCGAGACAAAGTCAAATAAATTTGTGTTATCGCCGATCTGGTACCGGTGACGTCCTTCGCGAAGTGCTTGTAGAGTACCGGGAATGAGCTGACTGTCACGTTCGCCGTATACAGCTGCCGGACGAAGGCAGATAGTACGCATGTCTCCGCAACCATTAGTGTCCAGCACTAATTGATCGGCTATGGCTTTCGACTTTGAGTAGTAATCAGCCCGTGATGCAATGGTGTACATTGGAGCATCCTCCGTTGCGAGTTCGTGTGATGAAGCATCTAAGACGTCCGCGGACGAGGTGTATATGAAGGCTCGAACATGACCGCTTGAGATGGCTATCTTCAGGAGATTCCGGGTACCTTGCACATTGGTCTCTCGATATTGACGCTCACCACCAGTATTGCCGGCAGTAGGCGGCGAAGCAGCGTGAATGATGGCAATTGGTCGAATTTTATCGAGCGCGCATTGTAGCTGCTCCGGCGAGAGAACACTCCCGATATGGTAGTGAGCACCCTCGACTCTGTTATGGGATGGATTGCGACTGATGACATGGACAGACCAGATGTGATGTTCCACCAAAGCTTTGACAACGTGAAAGCCCACAAAACCGCAGCCTCCAACGACTAACAAGTTGGTCTCCGACATATTGTTGGCGGAAAACAATCATCGGTCGAGTAAGTTACTTTGGGGAATGCGACAAAGTACAAAAAAAAGATACCTTAAGTCGCTCATACGTCACGTGACAAACATGCTGGGGCGTACCGCAATTCCCATCTCTCGATCTACGGTCGCGTGCCGATGGTAAGTATCGGTGTAAAAGATTACCGAATGCGCCCACACGAGACATGCAAGGTGCCAAACGGTCTGAGCGGCTACTTGCCCGATTGGGAGGGTAGCTGCTGCATCTTCTTATCTTCGGTATCGATCAACCTGTGTGAACATAGGACATTTCGTAGTGTAGACTCAATAGGACATGTGAATTTCAGGCAACTGAGTTTTGCACATCGGTTCGAAGCTGTGCCGTAACCGTTTTCGGGATAGTGCAAGTATGAATAATCCCGGTAGCGCGTATAGATAGTCGCCTTAAACGCCTTGTTTCACCCCTTCGAGCGATCTGCTCCGAGCTGTACCCGAAGTATGTGCGCCCGAAGGCAGTGATGTCCTGAAATGATGCACGAACTATAGGCGGGCCTATCACCAGCTGACCTGCCAAACAGCAACGTACGGGAACAGTTGCTTCTCTAATTAGAATGCGCATGACGCCAGGCAAACCTTGGACTGCATCTTCGCTGGCGTCGAGAGCAATCCTTGCAAAAGGTGGGAACCAATCCAGATCTCAATCAGGCAACTGACTCGAAGCATCAGGGAGAAAAGCCGTTTCAGCTTTGCTCTGTGTGGACTACAACTGCCATCCCTCATGTACTTCGCCTCCAGGGGATTAATTATTAGTTTGGCAGGGTTTGATTGCCCACATAATCCCTGTTGTATTGTCCAACGACCCCGTGGGTAGGAAGTATATCTCGCCTTCCAATCGAAAAATTTGGTGAACACGTTTGCCCTAAAGGCTCGAGTGGGCCGGGCGCGTTCAGCTGTCGATATCTCTACAGTCAGTCTTGATACCTTGCTTGTAGTCAATACGATTCTCAGTTCCTGTATCACTCACAGGCTATAGAGACATGTATTCTGTATCATCGAGGCATGTCTTGCCGCCTCCTGCTAGATGAAATCGTCGTTCGGAGGAGGGAGCATCATACCCACTGTGCCGCTGCTACGTAGGATCAAGAACGCCAGTAGACCATCTTGGCACATTCCTGTCTCTCAGCCTCACGGGATTATAGATCCGGTAGGCGTCCGACACTAGCGCCGTAGGATTCTCCAGAGAGCGCGGTATATACACCCCCAACCCAACTCAAGTCTTCAGTTTCATACTAGTTCAACTCGAAAGCTTACTGCTCAATCGTTTGCCAACATGGCTAATATTCCATCCCTGTCGAGTCCTGATGTACTGGCCAATCTTCCTCCAAGTCTTCTGAGGGAGATTCCAGCACTGCAGCCACCGCCAGGTGTAGAGAGTAATTTCTTGAATCCGGAGCGCAGAAGCCAAGGGATACAAAGCGTAGCAACGTTTCTGCTGTGTCTCATTACCTTGATGTTTGCGATCAGAATCTACACGAAGAGCTTCATCATCCGCAAGGCGAGCTGGGACGACTGTAAGTGTGCCGTGATGGCTAAGAATGGTGTTAGACGAGGCTGACTGCCATGGCTAGTGACTTATACAATTGGTTTCGTGAGTCACGAACGAAGGCTCGATGATCATTGCCGTTGATACAGTTGCAGCTCGGCTCTGTTGCAAATTACATCTGTAGCCTCTGGGGTACTCAGAAGTATAATCGACTACATGGAGGACCATCTTTTGACATTTTTTTGCCAGGTGCCACCAAAGGACCGTATGGGAAACATCAGTGGGATGTCAACTTGACTGAGATCATGAGCAACAATTTCATCATGGTTAGTGTCAATCTTGGATTCAACGGCTCTACTGATCGAGTGTAGCCTAGCTACCTTATACCTATATTGGCCCCTCTTACATTTCTTTTCATTAAAGTTACATTCTTTCTGTTCTATTATCAGGTTTTCCGGCCCTTGAGATGGTTGCGCTTGTCCGTCTATATTGGCGCGACACTAACAGCTGCTTTCTACGGAGCCGCTACCGTTGCACAGGTTGTGTTCACGACTCGGAGGCAGGGCGAAACATGGTTTGAGCATTTTCTTTCCAAAAACGAACTCAAGGTGAACAAGCTATCGGTTCCCTTGGCCGCTGTTGGCCTTGGAATTGACATCGTGCTCCTCGCTATGCCAATAGGAGCCGTGATGGGGCTGCAACTACCTACCACGCGAAAGTTAGGTATATTAAGCATCTTTATGTTCGGTATCCTGTAAGACATCCTCTATAGATCCTCGTCAACGGCTGCGCTGATATCGCATCTTACTCGATGCTGAAACTTCTTTAGAGCTTGTGTCGGGTCGATCCTTAGCATCTACTACCGCGTTATCGACAATCGTAGTCCAGACAATACTTGGAGTACCCTTCAAGTTGTGCTCATGACGTGAGTCAAGTCCAAGTATACTGTTCAGCTGTAGCGTCTCTAATCAATGCGTTCTAGACTTTTGGAAATGAATATCGGAATCTTCTGCCTCTCACTGCCTGCTTTCTCGAAAATGCTTCGCCATCACCTTCCACCTCTGGATATACTCCGCTCGCGACTTCATTCGCAGTTTATCAAGCTACAGTCGAGAGGACCAAATGAAACGACAAGCCGCTCTAGGACTACACGACTCGATGGTCGAGCTCTCGGTACCCAGCCAGCATACGAACTGGGAGACTCAAAGCGCGTCCAGACCTTCATCCGCAGAGGGGCCGATAGCGAAGCGCCCGATGACAAGATACACCTCACATGCTCCATTGAGCAGGAGCAGGCTAGGCTTGACAAGACAGATATTGGACGCTAGGAGAGATACTAGCGGCCATCTTTATGGTGAACATGCGGTGTAGACATCACGACGTTTGGAGAAGAGTGGCGAGATGGATCTAGAACTAGTAAGAACAAAATCGTGAGAGTCGCAACATCGCAGACAGCGAGTGGTGCGTTATAGTATATTGAATCTCTTCTTTTCCTCGTTATCTAGCTTTACTCACTCAAAACTTTCGACACGTTACCCGTACGTGCTTTGAAAGTCCACCGGAAGTTGAAGTCACGGTTCTTACACTAGCTGCGACCATATCTCTCAGTAGAACATTTTTTTGAATGGGTGACGTACAGCAGTTCAATCCAGGGCTAAAGTCACTCTTGCATAGGACCAATGCAACCCAACTTAGAATATACATACCATAGGCTTGCTTGACCTGCGGCCTCTTGGGACAGCTTTGTTGCAACGCTAGCAGTTACGCAGTGGGTATGCGGCGGCTTGCAACAGATAATTAAAATTAGATCGTTCCTAGTCAGACACCGGTCATCGATCTGCCAGTTTGCCTTGTGGCAAAGTATGTAGTAGTGCAGGTCTTCCCGAAGAGCTCCACTAAAGGACATGCTACTGAAACAATGTGGTGTGGCTGTAAAGTGTAATGCATGAAATGGACTGGTAGGAATAGACGAGATCTGCATATAACATTTCAAGCTGAAGACGAAGGAGGGCGAGGAGCTTGGGCGATAGGCGCGGCAACAAATGGCATGCCGCTGCACCAGGCGGGTGAGACGGAGCCTGCAGCGCACGCTCTTGCATAAAGGTAGAGCAGCATATGCACGACCCATTACCCCACTTGCCGGCTGGAACAAGCGTAGGCAAAGCAGGCAAAACGAGGCAGCAGCTATATCAGTCTCATGAAATAAAGCGGTCCAAGATTCGGAAACCTGCATCCAGCCGCATCACGTCACGTAACGACACTTTTCATTACGGTAAGCAAACCCTGCAAAACCCATGAACGATGACTTCTCTTTGAATCGAATTATTAGTCCTCCTATGGAAAGGTTAACACCCAAATCTTCTAATTTCTGCGTGGTTCAAGGGACAATTTCTAATCACAGCTCGGCTGACTCATCATGAGTTCTCGACTATCTCAAGGGTCTCTTGGATCAGTGCTCGTGATTGGGGGTTGTGGTTTCCTTGGCCACCATATCGTCACACAGCTCACTTCACCAGGATTCTTGGGCACCTCGGTTTCCGTGCTAGATCTCGACACAAAACGTAACCGTCAGCCATCGGTCTCGTACTATGAAGCAGATATTACCTCAGCGACTGACGTACGTCGAGTATATCTTGAGGCAAAGCCTCAAGTAGTTATCCATACAGCTTCTCCGATCTTCGCCTCGAGAAGCAGTAATGCTTACCATGCAGTCAATGTTGAAGGAACCAGAATTCTGCTCGAAACTGCAGGGCAGACTGGCCACACCGTGGCCTTCATCTATACGTCCAGCCCGTCCGTCGTGCATGACGGAGCTAGCGATCTGGTGATGGCCGATGAGCGACTGCCTGTCCTGCGCGGATCATCTCAGCCAGAGATCTACAATCGTACCAAAGGTATTGCAGAGAACTATGTGCTGGCCGCCAATCGCAGGTGCAATGGCATCGTGACGTGCGCTATTCGTCCTTCCAATATGTTCGGTGCCGGTGACACGCAGCTGTTGACCGCTCTTTTGAAGACCTGCAAACAAGGTACGACAAGGTTCCAGCTTGGTGATAATAGCAATCTATTCGATTTCACATGTGTGAGTAATGCTGCACACGCACATATCCTGGCGGCACAACAGCTCCTAAATACCACGCCCGATACACCCGCAGATAAGAAGATAGACGGCGAAGCTTTTCTGATAACCAACGATCAACCATACTACTTTTGGGACTTCGTCCACGCAGTCTGGGGCGCTGCGGGGTACAATATGAAGCCCGAGGACATCTGGGTTACCCCAGTAGGTTTGGGACTGCTCATTGCGGAGATACTGGAGTGGATGTTCTGGTTGTTCTCCTTCGGCTCAAGGGAGCCAAACCTGACAAAGAAAAAGATTCGATATAGCGCGTTGACAAGAACATTTTGTATCGACAAAGCCAAGTCTCGTCTCGGATATAAGCCTATCATGGAAATCGGCGAGGGGATTCGAACCGGCGTGAAATGGTATCTGGAAAGTCAAGTAGATGCGAAGAAATGGCAATAAGAAAGTTTCGCTCGCAGACGGCTCCGTGAGCCTTTCAGGGGCAAATATGTCTGTTCAGCGACGTTGTGATTGGCTGTGATTTAGCTTTGAAGTCTAGGCGAGGACTGCCTACCCCTAAGGACATGGAAGCCAATAGCTGGGTTGGGCACCTAGGTCGGTCCCTTTGTATCAATATTGCTGTCTGTATTACGGGTTTTCGACGAATGTCCCATCCATTGGAGCCTAGCTACTAGCTAAGCGGATGTTCATGGGGAAGTCTGTGACCCCTTCAATGAGGCCCAGCCATGTAGTTGTTTCGCAATAAAAGGGCTCGTAATACAAGAATACATAGTACCGAAGCATACCGCGGTTTTGGTAAGAATGGTCTCGGTTTCAATACACTTTCTCACGTCAGAGAAGCCACACCACCTTTGTGCATGATTGGTTCTCCAGCTGATCTAGGAAAATAAGCATGGTCCGACGCAATGCTGCCTTAACATAATAGAAACATCCATTGGGGAAGCATCGCCGCTGGTTAGCAGCAACCATCGACAAGGTTGCCTAGCCACACACGCATGCGGCTCCTGATTCTTACCGCAGCCATCGCCTTCTTTAGGCATCCTTCCAAGCGTACAACCGCTGGCCTCATCATGCTCGCGTTGCAGGTATAAATCGGCGCTAAAGCGCTCGTTGCAAGAACACAGACTGCAATTGTCCTCGCACACTTCTAGGACGAAGATTTTCCACCCTCCATCAACTGCGATGCCACTCTTTCGAGTGTTCGATACTTTAAGTCCACTCACAGCCGCCCTCATAGTTTTTGGAGCGGTCACGACTTTCTCTGTCTTCATGCTTGTCTGGATAGATCGCCAAGTTCCTAACTTGCCAGAACGGCTATCGGTATACCAGAATTTCCTAGCACAGTGCTCCTGCTGACAGCCTTTCAGGAGGAGATCTGATATCGAAGACCTACAACCCAAGATTATACTGTTCTCCACTTCCTTCTCCAAAGCTTTCTGCGAAGAGCCTGCTTTTAGGAACGACTCTTGCCGATACTGACAAAGGTGAAGCACATTATCTGCAACCGACTTGTACGCTTACGTTCGTTAGGAGACAACATCCAGTCGTATATGCTCTGGTTTCCGAGTTGTGTGCAGCAAGATGTTAAAAGCCCGTCCCGACTGCGTCCTCTATTCGACCGTCTCAAATTTTATGAAGACAGCTCCTGACAGATCGTGTCTCCAGACCCTGCGATGTATGAACGACAGGCTATGTTTCGGTGGAGGTGCTTCCTGCAAATTTGGGATCCGACTATAGAGGTAGTAAAGTATGTACGAGGCTATACGTACCTTCAATACTCCGGCTTCACGGACTCTCGGAACAAGTACCTGGTACTGATGTGGGTGCACACCGAAATGCGTAGAGAGCTGGGAATATGGGCTCAATATGACCGAGAAAGATTATTGTGGTCTTCGATGAGGCACCGAGTAGGGTTCGCCGTATGTTTATAGCCTGGAAAGCTCCTGAGCTCATCATTGATGCTCTTGGATCAGTCATACCTTGTTCGAAAGCTTTGCTATAGCTCAAAAGGATATCTCTTAAACGTTCTGGCCGAGCCCCAGCCGCTAAAGGTTATTTCTACGCGTATTATCTCACCATCAAACCCAGTGATTGCGACCAAAGATCTGCAGGACGTAGTAAGAGGTGCTGGAATGCTTTATTGCTTTGACGGAACCTGTAGGTGGTTATTAAGTCTGACCTTTCCCAGTCTGATGCGTGATGTATTTTGGGTTTATCAGGGCCCTTACTGCCGACGCTTGTCCAGAGCAAAGGTCTCGTCTGCCGATATCAGGAACCCGCTACATCCAAATGATTGGAAAATCGCTCATCCTTGAGGCAAGTATTTTGGAAGAAAGCTTATAAGATCAAATTTCTCGATAAGTAGAGCCTGTATGTATCACAAGGCTTGCCTCGCCCTACATATGGCACAGGCGAAGGAGTAGCTAACAACTGAAGGTGATGAGAGTTCTCCGCCAAAGAAAGATATAAGCTGGATCAGGCAGCTACGTCCGATCAGACTTTAGACACAGATTTCCGGTCTTGAAGTGAGGAAGTCTGGCCTTCGCAACTTGTCACCGCTCACTCGGCTATCGCGTTGCCTCAGTAATGTACTCAGACCCCTAGCGCGCTAAAAAATAGAGAAAAACCCGAAAACAAGCTAAAAACGGGCACTAAACTTACTCGGATAGACCCGGAACTGCAACAGCATCTGGAAGTGCAACAGCTACTTACTTTAGTTACGAGCCAAATCAAGTCTTAGCACTGCTAGTTTTGCTCGTAACTGGAGTCTATTATCTCGTTGGGTTATATAGTCTCACTGACAAGCATCGGACACTTGAATCATATGCCCACGGGGCCCATCAGAAAATGACAATCCTCCCAGAGAATTCCGGTTTTCTACCTTACTGGCTGCTTGTGGTATGGAGTATTCTCCCCACATCTAATGTCCCTACCGAACAGGGAGCCCAGGTCGCTGCCTTTTCAGCCCTTAACATAACTCAATGCTATAAGTCCTCCAAATTCGCCCGGCGAACCTTCGATGGTCCAGCTTCCGCTGCCGAGGTCACTCCATTCGCTGGACGACTTTTCGGCAGCTGGAGCTTTCTGTCGGGACTCATTCGGATCTATGCAGCCTACAACATCCAGGATAGAAATCTATATTTCCTCGCACTCTGTACCTATTTGATTGTCTTGAGTCATTTCACCACGGAGCTACTGATTTACGGCACGATGAAGATTGGCAAGGGACTTGCACCACCGCTGTTCGTGGCGACCACCAGTGTTGTCTGGATGCTGGCGCAGTGGTCATTCTACGTAAACTGATTTTCGTAAGAGAACCTTGGACCGTGAGCTTAAAGAAGTCAGTCAGGGTACTCGACGGCGCTGAATAGAACTCCAGAGTATCGTCGATGACCGTCCAGGGCTTGGCCAACGACTGGGCATAGATTCGTACCGATCTACAGACCGCTCGTACACAACTCGTACAGAATAGCGACTATTCAAATAGCATGATTTTGTACAGACTTGATCGCTCAGAGCTTCATATCTCGGACAGTGGAAGATATTACAAATTTCCGATGCTACACTATACAAACATGTGATTTCTTTAACATGCACCTTCTTGCGCGGGTAGAAAGGGAAATTCGTTTTATATGGATTATAAGAACAATTATCGCGTAGGACCTTTTTGCCCTTGGCGCAGCTTCTATTGTTTCATCTCTCTGGTACTTAGCCCCTTGGTACCACGGAAGCTGACTTATCTCTCGATTTTGCATAACCCACTGTCACCGTATCCGCCGCTTTTCATAGCGTTTCACAGCTTTTTCTTCTCCTCCAGCCTTCTGGCGGATCTCTTTAATGCTTCTACTTTGCTGTCGTAGTCGGCAGAATCACGGAAGGTTCGGCTGCCTGACGCTTCAAAGATGGCTCTGTCCCTTGGCCCTTCGCTCTCCAATTTTCGTTTCGTCGACGGTTTGGGGTGGATTGGAAGATCAACCTGCCACGTAATAGGTTGAAGAACCCGTGGATGTGACATCTTGTAGCTAGTGGGAGATAGCGGTAAAGCATCGCAGAGATCTCGTGTATTGGCTAGCGCAGGTTGTAGAATCGAGGAACTCGAAAGCGGACCGTGGCTCTCGAGTGGTAGATTGGAAGGTGGCTTCGTTGGTTCTTCTCTAAGCCTATAGTGGGACCGGACAGGTAGGGGCTCGACGATCCTGTCTGATAAGCAAGCAGGTCCGGCGACCAGAGGGCTAGATGGTCGAAGGGGGATTCTGCCTATCAAAGAACGATTTTCACGCTCATTTTTGGATATTCCGCCGACAATGGTGATGTGGGGCTTCGGAACGTGAGGCACGTTCCCTCGAGATCCGGTCTCGAGCCGGTTTGGAAGATCATGGGAATGTGACTCCGTTTGCCAACACCCAAGCACTCGACACATGGCAGTCGGGAATCCCTCTTCTTCTTGGCCCGGATCTGAAACGTGAGAACTCTTGAAGCTTGAGAATGGCTCAACGTCTGTCGACCCAATATAAGCTGCCTGGGAGTATAGCTTAGGTTTCTGGAAGAAGGCGGACCTATCCTTTGGGCGTCCCAGCTCTTGAGACCGAAGGGAGCTCCTCTTCCTCGGCGCCTTTGGCTTCATTGTGGTCTCCTTTAACTTTCGCCTCTCCAATAGACTAATTTGCTTCCTTGGACGAGAGACATTAGGAAGTTCTAGGCCGAAGACATGAACGTACGAAGCCATATGGTTTCTCATCAAAAGTAGCAGAAGTCGACACTGAATAGGCTGGGTAAGTTCAAAGGCGGATGGAGGTCCTGCAAAGAACCTCCATGGAACGTCACTTACTCTATGGCACTATCGACACTTGTCCTTCATGCTGTTTGATGGGCATAAGGATAACCACAGAGAAGCATGAAGCAGAGGTGGAGTGATGAGCGTCCACGCGCCTGATCAACACAATAATGACCTTGTCACTTCCCCAACTTCCCGGCTCAGCACAAGGACAACTATCGCACATTGCACAAGGCCACTCGCCTTGTTGCTGGTATTTTATTTCAGCGAAGCACCGCGGTGTTCCGCATGTCTATGTCTCAGCACCCACCGACCTTTATATGATGACAGACTTTCTATGACATTGGACCTCATTCAAGCTCCCAACGTCGCTTTACCAAGATGAGTCGAAGCGATATATTTTGCTCTTGGCGTTGTAATCTCAGGGGTTGTAGGTTGCAGCTAATGTGCGACTTTACTACTTCTGGTTAGACGTGAAACACTGGCATGGTTTGACATCCTGTGTACGTCACCCTGGTCACACTTGTCACTGTGAGTATTTTGTCGCTGTCATCACTGTTGCAAGGTTCGGGACCACTCGAAGAACACCACGAGGGTAGTTATATATACCTGAATCTACTTACTCTAGTGTGATGAGTAGACTCTCCCGTACGTGGCAAAATGATTGGGTATCGATTTCCAAATCACGTGGACACACCTGCATTCATAGTTTTGAGGTATTATCAGCTGCAATTGAAGGATCGGACAACAACAATGCTGATAACTACTACAAACTATCTTGTACCGGCGGGCCAAGCCACCGGATAATCTGAATTCACACCTCAGGCTCGCACCTTCTGCGTCAGGGTCTCACAATTTATTGGAGTCTGGTATTCTTGGAAGACTATGGTAGACACAAGCATGGACCAGGCAATGTGGGAGACATCCTCTCGCCTTTTGGCAACCCTGATCAACGAGGGTCTCGTTGAAATTTCCGTGACATACGGGAGCAAAGAAGACGGTCTTCGTCTTCGAATTGCGCCGCGCGATGGTATTAATAACCGAGTCAGCGGGTCCATATTGGTCAGACTCCATGAGAAAACTCACAAGATGGAGGGTCCAATCATGTCAATCTTACCAATATCACCCGATGATCTAGCGCTTCCGCTCACTTGGGAGCCAGCCAACGCCAGTCATCAAACCATAGGCGTCTCCACAGAACCAGGAATGTTGTTCGATCTCATATTCCCATGGCTGGGGTACGATAGCGTGTGCAAACCACAGATAGCAGCGGAACTAAGTAGCTCCGCAAAGTTTCAGAGTAGGGAACATCCACAATGACTTCTTTCTCTCGGGCACCAGCTGACCTATCTTGAAGAGAAATGGCTGCAGGAGGCATCGTTCAGATCAGGGCCTTCTCTGCGTAGTCCGTCAATCGACTGGGAGAGAGCCATCATAAGAGGTCATCCATCGCACCCGGTTCGTTCCCTTTACCTTCCCCTCCTATCCCTTCGTGGAAAGCCGAGTTGACAAAAGACTGCAATAGATGCACAGGACTATTCTAGCCCAAGATCCCCTGGCTGAAATTACTCCCGAAGACTTACACCGACTCCAAGAGCCGAAAGTTGTGTTCATCTCTGTGCCGCGCCATTACGTGACAACAGTAGGACCTTTCGAAGATCTTCTGGTGCCATTACTCGAAGAGTACGCCGTAGACGTGTCGACCATCACCGAGGACCGAGTCATCCTACCTTGCCTGGAACTTCAACTAGCATCAATGTGTCAGCAAGTTCCGGAAGTTCTAGAATTGCCTTCGAAGACCGTTCAGGGTCAAGCCCAGTCTTCGCTCCGCACGATCTCGCTTTCGGATTCAGATACCTTTCATCACGATTTGAAGCTCGCTCTAGCATGCAGAATCACGTCCGCGTTGCGGACCATCACTCCTTGGACAGCTCTGATCGGGCCGGAAGTCTCGCAGATACTTAATGACGTCTTACCACCGTCTATGTGGGTCTGCGATGAGATTGCCGCAGTAACGGGAAGTCATTCGGATTTCGACAAAGCCAAGCATTGCTCGATCCTAATTCGCCAAAACTTAGAAGCCCAAGCTCGAGCTAAAGGCCAGACGTTGATTGTATCCGCTGCTTTGTCGGAGAAGGGTGCCGATGGAGGAATCTGCCATGCTGAGAGGGTATTCGAGCTTCGCACCGACGACCAGAAGGCAGCCTGGTTTCGCGAGTAGGTCTTCTTTCCGGTTTTTCTCCGGTTCCTTGCACTACATCTGCATACTGATTAGACTGTTCCGATCCAGCTACACTTCCAAACTTTTTCATTCTACGCTCCCACCAATATATATGAATGGTGTCAGCCTTGAAGCCCATAGCCAGAATATCTTAGCTCGCTTCGATGTCTCATCCAAGACCCTTGTTGGATTTGCATACCGCGACTTCGGAGGCCTCAAGCTGCATACACCTACCTTGTCTCAACAAGGATACGAAGTGAAATCTTCTCCACCAGGAAGTCTGATCTTCACAGAGGATATGCGAGAATTATGGGAGAATTGCCATCATACGATCTTCCAGTCTCACCTCAATCAGCTAATCCTGGCGCTGGGGCTGCAAAAGTCAAACGCTTGGGCTATCGTACGGCAGCTATTGAAGGAAGTACTAATTGATGAAAAGGCTAAACCACTCCTTGACTATTTGACGCAAGACATGGTGCCGTACAAGTGCTTTATGCGCATGAAAATGCAGGGGTTATATCGGGATGTGCGCAAACTGGCTCTCCATCAATGCAGACTTGTGCTGATGCTTCTCTAGTACATCCATCATGATGTTCCAAACGTCATCCTACGATGATACACCCGGAATCTTCCATTGATGCGGCCGCTTCACTCCCGTCGGTCCACTCGCTTGAGAAATCATGGAATGATATTGATCACTTATCGGCTTGTCATACCTAGGCTCAAGCGCTAGGCTGGACGGTCCGGTACCGTAGGCTAGGCTGACGTCGAAAAAGTTCTAGAGAATGTCTCGTGGTTTGATCGGGAAGGTTCATGAAGTAAGTAGCTTGGACACACAATCTGGTAGAATAATAAAGTATGCTATGCTTCTGTGTTTGAAAACCTGGCACCATTCCGATGCCTCGTCCGCTGATCTGCTAGAGTATACCGATCTTTAGTATGTTGCGGGAGATGAAGCCAAGGCGAGTTTTCTTCTCGACAGCAGGAGTATTGCCAAGACCAGCACTAACCCTAAGGTCCGTCGTGTCCGTAGAAACACTTGCGGTGCTTACAACCTTTGCTGATTTCCGGACAATCTCATACAGGTTCGCGTCAGTAAAGGACAGCGCATTACGCCTGAAGACTATGAGCTCAATCTCGTCATGGAAGATTCTTTCAGCACCGATAAGGTGCCCGCCATTTGGCAGCAGAAGCTCGCCAACTTAGTATTCAACATCAAGGACTGGCAAATCACTCATGGTATGCTTCTGAAATTTGGTTTCAACGTCGATCACGTCAACGCAGTTCCAGTTGGTGTCAGCCTGCTACCGAGCTCGTTCCCTAAGCGACTCTTTGAGGAAGCCCAGCGGCTGCAGCCCATCTACAACCGGCTCTATGCTGCCATATCTGAAGACGAAGAGTGGCTGTATGACGTACTGGAAGGGTATGTTGAGACGGGTTAGTCAAAAGGGTTCGTGTCTGTCAACCGATCTAATACCACGACAGGCTCATCAACGAGGATGGGTCTTTCGCGGCAAATCTATGGGGAATATACCAAGAGGTGAAGCTTGGAGGCTGGATTCAGGTAAAGCAAGGCTGAAGCACTCCAGTTCTGGTGTTGTGATCTTGCAAATACTCAAGTGGAGACTCGTGGCTGATGGAAATCAGTAGGACGTTCAACTTGGCATATTCCGCTCGGATTACATGATACATAGCGGCAGCAATGGTTCGATTGGGGATCCACTAGATCCTCAATTGAAGCAGGTCGAATTCAACACCTACTCGGTGGCTGGTGGCGCACATTCTGACAGAACCGCTAAATTGCATCAGTGGGTATGGCCCTCAGACCATACGAAGCGTACCTGATACGAAAACTAGATATATGCATCGCACCGGAGCATATAGCTTCATTCGTCATAATGAAGACATCAAAGCACCGGTAGACTATGAAATGCCTCCTAACAACGCAATCGCATCGCTAGTGTCTGGCCTTCGCAGTGCCCATGCCGCCTATGAGCCCTCAAGACGAGGCAACTCGTCAATCCCAGGAATCTTGTTCGTCGTCCAGCCGAGGAATATGAACATCTGCGACGAAAGACCCCTGGAATATGGTCTATGGGACTCCATTCCAAGCATACCGGCTTACAGAGTGATCTTCGGTGCAGAAGTCATAGCCAACACCCATCTTTCTCCTGGCGGCGAGCTATTGTTCGAGTCGCCCTCGCTCCCTGCTCCCGTGGAGATCGCTGTGGTTTACATGCGAGCAGGCTACGATGCTGAGGAGTATACTTCCGCTGGCTGCCGCGCTCGTGTCTTGCTTGAAAGCTCTCGTGCAATCAAGTGCCCCTCGATACTCGGCCATCTTGCTACCTTCAAGAAAGTGCAGCAAGCGCTTGCAGTGCCAGGTGTGCTTGCGAAGTTTCTCTCTCCCGAAGATGCCGCCACTATTGCGAAGACGTTCGTGCCTACGTATCCCATGGAAGTCGATTCGGAAGCTGGTAGGCAAGGGCGAGCCTTGGCTCTTAATCTGAAAACCGCACGAAATCACGTACTAAAGCCTTCTCTGGAAGGCGGTGGGCACAATATATACGGTACTGATATTCCTGGTTTCTTGCGCACGCTACCACGGTCCAAATGGCATACATACATACTCATGAAGCTTATCAATCCTGTCGTCCAGAAAGGCATACTCCTGACTTTGAGCGGGGTCTATCATGGAGCGGTAGCAGAGGGTATGCACGGCTTTCACGAGGAGCTACAGTCTGACCCAAGCATTCCATCTGGCAATCTCGTTACTCGGCTAGGAGGACCTACTGTAACTGAGCTCGGAATATTCGGCGTCTGCATGTGGCGAAGAAGAAAGCGTCGGCTGTGGCCCAGGAGTGGTCCACCGGATCTGATGATCAACTCCGAGGCCGGCTGGTCACTCAAGACTAAACCGGCTAATGTGAATGATATGAGTGTAGTCAAGGGCTATGGTTGTTTTGACAGTCCCTGCCTTGTTGGGTCTGAACAAGAGGAATCATCGATAGCGCCGCCGCAGGATATTACCTAATTCTTCGATGAAGATCTTGCAAATTAGACTGCTAGCAACGATCTTGCTCTCTCTTTGAAAGAACCAACTTTCTCTTCTAGAGAACAGGTCAGATGTCCTGGTAATTCGAACGCTGATCTAAATCACAAGCCGACCAATTTATCAGAGGACGAGCATAGCATTGTCTTGGCTAGTAGCTGTGGCCATTTTGGAACAACGCGTGTACAGACGACAGGAGCTGCAGTCTTACATGCTTTTGACCGTTGTCGCTTTCGTCGTTGGCATCCAGCATCGATTGCCCTTTTTCGTGAAACCTCAAAAGATTCCTGGCAACATTGCCATAAATTGGCATGCAAGTGAGATCTTGGATTAGGCTACTACTCCTGTATATCCACGCAGTACAAGGAACAATGGTTCCCTACAGATCCTTTGGAGTGACGTGGTTGGAATTGCGTCGCCTTGCATCATCTTGCATACAGCCTCGTGTTCGGGCAATGTATGCACCACCTGCATATGCATCTTCCCTTACCGGACTTTTCTTCCGAATCCCTTTTCGTGTCACTCCTTCTTCACCCAAATACATGCACCAAATTTGCAGCACCAAAGGATTCACTTCTCTTTATTGAACACTTCTATCACTTCCGTCCCTCCTTCACTTCCCTTTCCACGTCATGCTACTCTCACCCTTCCTTTTCCCGTCACTCCTTCCACCCTCCACCTTAACCACACCGTGACCCATCTTCCTCATCCATCGCCAACCATCCACCACACATAATCACCAACCACCAACCCCCAACTCACTCACCCACACATCCACCATCCACCACCCCCACCAACCACACTCACCACCCTCGAAATGCATCTCCTCCTCACCCTCCTGCTCCTCCTTCCCACCCTCACCACTCCGCTCCCCACCCCTGCCTCTTCAACCCACTCCCCCGCCTTCAGACTCAAATCCCACGTCCTCACCCCCCCCTACCCCGCCTTCGAAAACCTCTACCTCGAACCCTACCGCATCTCTCCAACCCTTAATTACGCCACCCTGTGCCCCCAAACCACTCAAAACAAGGGTATCGTCGGCTTCCTGAATGGCACCGCTCAAGAACTCGCGGATGGACAGGGGGATCTGCTCTTCCGTGGCGGGGAGTCTGGTTTCGTGATTGGTGCGTCCCCCATACCCTAAACCCTTTCCCTTCCCTTCTACCTTCCCTCCCCCCTTCCCTCTGTATCTCGCTGTGTAATCGGAGTAGCTCTAGCTGTGCTGTCCTGGGAGAGACTAATAGGCGCTCAGATAGCGTCAATTCAACCTACAACCCCATCGAGATCAACCCCGGACCCGGCACCAAGGGGATCTTCATCGATCAGGGCGTCATCAAGGTGAATAGTCCGATTTCGGGGGGGTTTTATGGTGAGTTCTCCTGCATTGGAAAGTCTTAAGAAGAGGACAGGCTGATGATTGGGATAGCATGCGATAAGACGCTGCGCTACGGGCCGGCGGTGCAGGTTTTTTATAAGCCGAAGTTTATCACGACGCCAATGGGATGTGCGGATGTGGAATTGGTGGTAGAGGGGGTGTGAGAGCGATGGTGGGGGTTAGAGGTGAAGGGAGGGGGTAGGTGGGGGAACAGGCGGAGAGAGGAAGGAAAGGCGAGGTGGTGATGGAATGGTTATGATGATGGGGTTTCTATGAACAGCTCGAATTCGTACCAGCTAGAAAGCTCGGTGCGTTCTGCCTAATTACAAAGCTCATGCCAGGGAGTCGGTTTATAGCGCCGAACGCGCCTGAACGGCTAACCTGCCCCGCCATTGCTCGCGCAACTCATCCATCTGCTCCCAGCACTGCCTTCCCAGCTCCATGAACCCTTGCCTCTCTTCCTCCGTCAAGTCTACCACACCTCTCCTCCGCCCTCGTCGTTGCTCAGCGCCAAGTCGCTCGATCTTGCCTCTCAAACCCCATCCTTCGACTTCCGTCCTTGTCACCCGTTCGTTGCCAAAGACGTCGACGCAAGAACCCCATTTGCTCTTCCCGTCGGCTTCCAAGGCATCGAGCTCCTCTTGGAGAGCTAGTGTAAGCCATACGGGCGCGCAAGCGCCTTTGTGGGGACTGACGGTGTGCCATGGGGAGCCGATCCAGCGGGCGAGGTAGAAGGCTAGGGTCATGAGGTAGTATAGGATGGTATTTAGTGGGACGAACGATGTGGCGCAGATACCCGGGTGGGCGAGGTACATGTCCGGTGGTTTGGCCTCCGTGCTGTCGAGGAGCCTGGATGCTCCAGGATGTGAGGAAGGTAGAGAGGAGGTGAGCGCTAGGATGTCGGTCAGGCGCTTGGAGGACTTGTAGGCGTTGGAGGAGGCTAGGCCTTGGATGTCGGTCCGGGAGAGGGCGGAGGCGTAGGCTTCGAGGCTGGAGATCCAGATGGCGCGCGGGCGCCTTGATGCTAGATGTCCGGAGGTGGCTTGGGTGAGGAGAGGTGCGAGGTAGCTGACTAGCATGTAGTGGCCGAATACATTAGAGCAGAAGACCTGACCTAGCGGTGGCTCGTCGTCAAGGCTTGCGGTCTGGCGCTTCGTTGTATAGCCAACCCCGGCGATTTGGTACGTGGGGTACGTGACCGCGGCCGGGAAGTCGGTCAGTATTTGCCAGATCGCCCTAGGCCAATTAATGGCGGTATAACCCCCATAGCCAGCGTTGAGAATGACGACGTCGATTCTCGGCAGTGTCCTCAGCAGCTTCTCTGAAAGCGCTTGCACCGAGCGGAGGGATGTGAGGTCAAGTTGCTCGGAGGTGAGGAAGACATATTTGCCGAGATCGATCCGTTCATTCCTTGGTCTACGGCGGAGACGCTGACCAAGCCTGTAGATGGTGTCGTCACCTTTCAACTTATCGCGAGTGGTTATGATGAGGTGGAGAGTTATGGTCGGTGCTTGGGTTGCAATAAACTCGTCGATGAGCCTAAGGCAGATGGAGAGGCCAAGTCCGCTGCCAGACACGGGGTCAGCAGCGCCCCGCGATCTCCGCAATGCGACACATACCTGTTTGCACCTGTCAGTAGAACGTAGAGGCAGTCCTTGCCACCTCCGGGCGGGTCTGGGCTGTTGCCCATCGTCAGTAGGTTGGAGCTCCTGCATCGTATTTCGAGGCTGGGAAAAGGAAGGTATGCCGAAAACGCTAAGGCGGAGCGCTAAGCCTCATCCGGGTATACATACGACCCGATCTTGTTGCATTCCTGGCTCGCTTCTCTATCTGATCTTCAACTGCGAAATATGCCTTGCTTCGCGAACACTGCTGTCTTGTGACTTACGATGCGCTAAGAGCCAAAGATCTAATGCTATTTCAATACGAGATGACAGTCCCTCCCTGTCCAAGTGGCCGGCTTAACATCATCATGATGTTAAAGTCTATCGTACGGTAGGATCGAGTGATCTGCGTTTAGCTCTCCGCATGCAATCTGTAATACTTGAATTTGTGTATGGCCGAATGCGGTGATGTACATCTCTTGCGCGAGCGGCCACCATGGCTGATGAACAACGTGATACTTTTCCCTTTTTCTTTGTTCTTAATCTTCCGTCATATTTTCTATAGCATCCTTCAAACTTGCGCAGTCATACTCTTTCTCAGAGTGATTTCGAGGTACTCGAAACCATGATCTCCTACGCTGTCATTCTTGCAGGCTTGGTCGCCTCAGCGTTATGTCAATCTTCTAGCGACAGTAGCACGATGGTTACACCATCCACCCAAGAATTAGCAGGCCTTCCCGTGTGCGCTGTAGGTGTGGCCTTCTTCTACTTGGGGCGCCGCTGATCGTGTATAGCAAAACTGCCTTTCCAAGTCGTCGACCATCAACTCCCAGGGCGCCTGTTCTAGTGTAGACATCAAATGCTTATGCAGCAGTGTCAACTATATCAACGTCTTAGCATGCTGC
>JAABUL010000878.1_pt1 | contig 62025 bp, 119 predicted proteins | sample 5559151 | NCBI WGS metagenome assembly JAABUL01 (sample SAMN10711876, study PRJNA513368) | rock metagenome | isolation source: Antarctica rocks | place: Antarctica: Victoria Land, Pudding Butte sud
ACATTACATCCCAGGCTCATCGATACATGAACACTAGTAGGGGTAGCTATAAGGCTGGAAAAGCGAGGGAAGGCGGCAAATGACGGTAATGCTGCGGCGCTGTCCAGCCCAAAGGCCAAGGGTCCGCGGCAAAATTTTTTTCCGGCGGCCGATTCGCGGCGCTCTTGCATTCATGGATGGCTATATTTGGGTCTCGAACAGGAAGAGATGGATCTATAGCTCAGTGGTAGAGCGGTCGACTGCAGATCGACAGGTCCGTGGTTCAACTCCGCGTGGGTCCTCTGTCGTCTAACTCTTTTTTATATCTGCTCGAGGTTTTCGCAGACTGGTCGGACGCAGGCACGCACCTTTCCAGCACGCCTTCTGCTTCGCACATTGCTTCTTGCAAGACTTTCACGCGTGTCAGCATGCCCGCATCACAATTTCAGCTTGCCCTCCAACGCTTTGCCAAGCCTTGTCTCGGGCCTGAGAATGTAATCATTGCTGCGAGTACAGCAGACACAACAGGCATCCTGCTGTGTCGAAGTGAGCCGTAGTCGGAGCCCGCAGCAGAAACACTTCACAAGCCCCGTGATCCGCAAGCTTTCAATGTCAGACTCGGACGACAACGTCGACAAGCTCTTCGAGTCGTCCGATGAGGAGGATGCAGGACCTCAACAACGCTCGCGGGAGCCAGCAGCAGCAGCTGAGTCTGACCAACTCAGGCAGTCTGACGGCGAGGACGCAGATATGGCGCCGCAGGGACAGGCAACCACGCCGGTCTTCGCTCCGAACAGGTAAGTTCACTGTGTCTGGGGTTTTCTGCAACTGAGGCTTTCGATGATCATGTCTGCACTGCCAGCAACCGTGCTGTACCTGCAGCAGAGGCATGCGCAGCAAGCATGTCGGCGCATGAGCATGCCTGCTGCATGAGACCGAATAACAGACACCACGCCTATTGCTTGTGTCGCCTGCAGGCGCTTTGCTGACGATGATGAGGATGCAGAGGACTTTGCTGAGCCAGAGCGAGACGTGCCGCTGGAACCTGAGCCTGGTCCGCCGCTGCACCTAGAGGGCCCCCTCATCACTGGGCCCGACTCCAGCACAATCCGCCTTGTACGGGTGAGGCTTACATTCATCTTGCTATTGTGGGTGGTTCGCCTCTTGGTTTCTTCCTTGACGACTTTGTCATCAGCATCAAAAGGCCCTGACGCTGCGCTAATGCAGCTGCGCCTCGATGCCAGCCATGACAGGATGCACGCTACCGAAGATGGAGCATGCCTGACCCAGTTTCGTGGGCGGCGCAGGCGTCCAACATCTTGGGGGTGCAGTCGAAGCCGTTCTCGCCAGACACGCACGAGCTGGAGCCTGAAGAGTATGAGGACCCGGTGCGTTGTACAAAGCGTCATTCATTTTCAGTTTGTCAAGCCGGAGGGAAGCACCTCTGTTTTCGCACCTGGTGCTATGGTCACATGCCTGCCACCTCCTGGAAGCGGCAACAACGACGCATGACATTCCTGGCTCCCGTGAAAGTCTCTGGGCAGCGCCTGAGGCCGCACCCCGCTGCACCCTGCAGACGACGGGGCAGCTGAAGGTGCGGCTGGCGAACGCCATACGGTGGCGCAACGTGCAGCAGCCCGACGGCAGCACGACGCGCGAGAGCAACGCGCGCTTCGTGCGCTGGTCCGACGGCAGCCTGCAGGTGCGCATAGAATCTGTGATACCCCCTTGAAACGGCAGCCTGCAGGTGCGCAGGCGGCTACGAACCACTTTGCGGGGTTTTGGTCATGCATGCTGCTTTGGCCTGTGCGACTGTTCAATCCAGCTGCCGCGTCCTCGCTGCACGCCCAGACCTGCAGTAAGATGGAGCATGCCACGGTGACGAGCTGCCCCAGCACCCAGACTTGTCACAGCCGGTCGTGCTGTAAAGGGCTGTGGCGTCGGCCGCGAAGGGCAGATTTACAACACGAAGAGTCATGCTGCTGCTGCAGCTGATGGTGGGGGACGAGGTGCTGGATGTGGCGGAGACAGATGTGAGCGGCGATCACCACTTCATGTACGTTCGCCACCGCGGCTTCATCCAGGTAAGACGCCTGTGGCGCCTCAATTCAACTGGGGACACAGCTCTGCTGATCCGAGCACAGCTATGCCCTGCAATGTTATGCAAGCTGGCGAAGTCGTCAAACCTCAAAACACAGATGGCGGATTTATTGCAGCTGGGTCAGGAAAAACCAGCATCAAACCTGCGCATTGGTCCCCCGCGCAGGCGCAGGCGCAGCTGGACACGCGGATGGCCTTCAGGCCGTCCAGCATCAAGAGCCGCGCACACAAGCGGCTGACGGCGGTGATGGACAAGCGGCACGGCTTCAAGGGCAGCCGCATGCAGGCCACCACCACCGTCATGGACCCTCACCGCGAGAAGGCGGAGCGCGCCCGCGCCGAGGAGGCCCGCATCCGCGACCGGTAGGTCTGCTCAGTTGGAATGTTACTTTGTGTGTTCAAGATTTTGTCATGAAATATGTGGGATCCCAGAGAGCGTGTGAGCTACAGAGCGCGCCCGTGCCAAGGAGGCCCACATCCGCGACCGGTGAGAAGAGCAGAATATTTCAATGGCGCTGCAATGACTCAAATCCTAAGACCCTATGCCATGGTGGGCTCCGGCTTTGTCGCGCCGCCCCTGAACCTACCAGCGCTGACAAAAAGTCGTCAGGCGCTGCAGCACTTGCTTTGAGGGGGAACAACTGTGGTCTGCGAAATGTCAGCTGCAGCAGTCTGGACAGGTGTGCAGTGGGACACACGGCAGTGTCCACAGAGAATGGTGCTGGAACGATGCTGTGGGGCTATCGCATATGCGTTGCGCTCCCAGCTGTTTTGCTAAATCAAGCAACACTGCTGAACCTGCTCGACGCGGTTGTTGTCGAAATCCTCTCGGACGCTCATTCAGACTCGAAACGGCATGTGCGGCAGGGAGGGGCTGGCGAAGCGGCAGGAGAAGGAGATGCGGAAATACACACGGGCGCCGGCGTCGCGCGCAACGGGGGGGCTGTCGGCTGCGTACCTGGAGGCGGCGGACGAGGAGGGGGAGGAGGAAGAGGAGTACGAGGAAGAGGCGGGTGTCTCCGTCAGCGAGCGCGCTCGCCGCGACCTTTCCCGCCCCCGCCAGGACGCCGCCGCTGAGGTGAGACTTGGTTCATGCAAGGTGCATACAAAGGGTCCCATCAGACGACTTCTGATGTCCCCTCTGGTTGCAGCACCTGCAGCCGGCTATCTGGTCCGGCCCCGCCACGCCGCGGAGGTGAGATACTCTGCCATGTTGTTTCGCCAACTTGCCTATGGCATCGCGCCGTGCTGCAGAGCCCGCAGCCGGCTGTCTGGCCCGCCCTTGCAACTACGCAACCGTCGAGCTGGGAGGCCCTCCCAAACTGTTCTCGCTTATTTGCCTCTTGACGTATCGTCGGGGGCACCACCTGCAGCCTGCTGTCCGGCCTCCGCGCAGCCCGCGCGCGTAAGGCAGCTCACATGAGCAGTTAATGATCAATGGTGCATGTTCTCGATGTCCAGGCGGAGGCGGAGCGGCGTCTGGCGAGCGCCAAGCGCGGCGTCCCGCCCGCTTCCGGGGGGCTTGCCAAGCGGCAGCGCGCGGCCTACGACCTCGACGAGGTAATCGATCAAAAAACACAGGAGGCCTCTCGCGCCTTTTCCAACATGCAAAATGCAAGCCGAACTGGCCTCCTTTGTTTTATGTTTTTTGAAAAGAGGAAACTGTCGAGCATCCTTTTAAAAAGAAAAAACTTAAGGAGGCCAGTGGCGCTGTTTTTAAAAAGCGTCAAGCCCTTTCTAGTGTCACTGGCCTCCTTTGTTTTATGTTTTTTGAATAAAGGAAACTGTCGAGCATCCTTTCTAAAAGGGAAAGAACAAAGGAGGCCAGTGGCACTGTTTTTAAAAGTGCAAAACTGGCAGCCCCTTTAGCGTCACTGGCCTCCTTTGTTTTATGTTTTTTGAAAAGAGGGGACTGTCGAGCATCCTTTTCTAAAAGGCCAGAACAAAGGCGGCCAGTGGCGCTGTTTTTAGAAAGCGCAAACCCTTTCTAGTGTCACTGGCCTCCTTTGTTTTATGTTTTTTGAATAAAGGAAGGAGCGACGAGGTAAATTGACTGGATTTAACCTTTTTCAACCGCTCGAGATCCCTGATGGAGTTTCAATACAATCTGTCTTCGTCCTACGTCCTGGACGAGGTGCACTGCCTGGTTTTGAAGCCTGGGTTGAGAAAGCCTGATGAACCTGATGGAGGTCATTCTCAGTCTCTCTGCTTCTGACCCGCGGCGGAACTCTGACTGGTAGGGCTGCCAACTGGGGCCTGTCCATCACTTGCCCTCAGTCACGGGCGGCCGCGCAGAACTGCACACCAATCTACACAAGCTCTTCACAAAGTCTTCACCGAGCCTGCTTCAGTCTGCCTGTGCCAAGGCCAGCACTTGCAGTGCATGCCAGCATGCTGTCTCGGCAGCTGCGCAGCGCAGTCGCCGCAGAGGCCAATCGTTTTGCGCATGACGACTGAGCCCCGCCATTGCGGAAACCGCCTGCAGGACGAGGACGGCGAGATACAGGACTTCATCGTGGATGAGGAGGAGGACGATGATGAGGAGGCGGTGGGGGCGGCGCGCAAACCCGCCGCCCGCCGGCGCATGGCCCTCAGCGACGACGAGGACGACTGAGCGTCCATCTGGCTTTGGGTGGCCATCCAGGTTCAAGGCTATGGGGGCAAAAGGCAGGCAATGGGCAGGTGCAAGCCCGCTGCCCGCCGGCGCATGGCGCTCAGTGACGACGAGGACCACTGAGCCGTTGAGGTATCATCTGGCAAGCCCGCGGCTCGGCGGTGCCTCAGCGACGGGGAGGACGACTGAGCAGCGCTCGACGGTTCTGACAGGCAGGGATGCCTGGCCGTCTCTCAGGAGAGACGGCGGGGCCGTGGACCTGGGGCGGTGCAAACGTGCTGACTCGTTGCGCCAGCGATCACGAGTGCACTCTAGTCGCTGCCATTAATGAAAGTGGGCAGCGTCACAGTGATGCTGTTTGCGCTACTTTCAGGGCAGGCGGAAAGGGACAGTTCCTTAACAGCGTTGAGGAAGTTGACAGAGATCTGTGTGTGAAGCAGCGCATGCACACCAGTACACCTTTAAACAATGCTACATGTGCGCCTGTTCGTAGCAGCAGTAGCAGCAGCAGCAGCTGAAACACCTACCTAAACCTATTGTGCAGAACCCTGTGCATCTATAACAAAAGAAAGCGCACGAGTTACTGCACGAGTAGCCTGCACCTAGCAGTGTTCCTGAACACCGAGTAAAAGTCCAAATGAAGGTTCACAACAAAGATCAAGATAATTTCAATGCAAGGCAGACATACCAGCCGTCAGGTGCACAGAGTACCAACTGCCTGGTGGACACCATGTTGATGAGCAGCGGCTAGCGCCCTGAGTCTGCAGACTGTGCTTCCTGTGACGGCGCTGGCTGCTGCGGCAGCGGCGACATATCAAAACGCGGCGGCTGCCGCCGGTGGTGCGTTCGCTGCTCGTAGGCGTAGCCTAATTTGAGCAGCGTGCCCTCATCCCATGGTCGCGCCAATAATTGCAGCCCCGCCGGCAGCCCTGCAGGAGAGCGTCACTACAGCATCAGAACACGTGTGAGACTTCAGCAGCACAGCAGCAGCACAACAGCGTGTAGCTCAGAAACCAGAAACCAGCAGCGCTAGCCTATGCCTGATGTGAACGACACGAATGCAATCTGGACGCCACGACCTGCAAGTCGACGTGCTTTCAGGACAGCAGAGCGAGTGAGACGCACCGGCTGGAGTGAAGCCCATGGGGATAGTGATTGCCGGCGCCCCCGTGTGCGGCGCGACAGCCGGGGAGTAGTTCTTGGCGGCATCATCTGCGGCATGCAGTGTCCGACGTCAGGACACTGCGGAAGTACTCATATTGCTTCTTGCCGTTGGAAACGTGCGTTTGGAAAAGGATCAATGCTCCATGCCCTTCAAGCTGCACATGACGCAGATGTAGTGCCAGTACCATTCGAATCACTGATGTCTCTGATCAGCTGCGGCACGGCTCCCCAAGTCGGATACACGATGGCTTGCACGCCTGCCCTGTCCATGGAGTCGATCTGGTTCTGCAGGAGCAAACCCAAACATGAATTTGGGCCATGATAGGCGGTGTGCCGCCTCCCCACCTACAAACATGAATCTGAATGGAGCGAAACATGGTCCACTGAGCTGACACACAAATCGCCTGACATACAGGGCTGCTGGGCTGCGACCGGAGATGGAACAGACCTTGCGGAACTCCGTCCTGCAGGTGTCCTGCCAGTATTCCAGGCAGCCGCAGCGGAAGCCGCGGGCGCGCAGCCACGGCGGCGGGTACTGAGCTGCAGTGTAGTTTGCCTGTGCATTTGAAAAATGAACTTGGCTGCAATGGATGCCCAAATGGATGCCCAAATGGAATCCAGGTAGAGAACATAATGCAGACTGGATTGGCGGGGTCACATGCTGCGTTTCTCACCACGGCTGCAGACACCATGCCGATCGCAATGCTGGGATCTATACCACCGCCTTCAACAATTGCCTGCGCCGCATCATGGCACCATGCTCGAAGTTGCCAGATCCAACCCTCAGAATAGTTCATGGTGCGCAGCATGATTAACAGCCAAGGCGAGTGCGCCGTCGCATGTGTGCATGTGGCTGAAGCAGGTTTGGGGTCGCAGACAACTCTGCCTCACCTGGAGGGACTTGTACCGCAGCCGGGGGTTCGCCACTGAGGCATTCGCCAGATAGCCATTCAGGCCTTCTCGGAAAGCCGCCTGGCAGGCCCACAGCGACTCCCATTTGCTGCCACCGACATTCCAGGCGCCGTCTGCCTCGGCGGCGCTGCTGTTGGCGCTGAAGTTGCCGCTGCCGTCCCAGTCTGTGCCCAGAGAGTTGCCCGTGATGTTGAAGCTGATCAGCGAGGCTCCTGCATGCACAGGCGTGCACAGCGTCAGCTGCTATAACCAAGGATACCTATGACGAGGCTGACGCATGCAGCTGACGCATGCTCCTGCTCCATTTCAGGTCCGGGATGCATGTTGACACCAGGCATCGGTACCATGAAGTTTCACTCCGGGATCGCTGCAAGAAGATAGCAGAAACAGATAGGATATTGCATGAAAGCAGAGAAAGCTCAGAGCGTGTCCGTGCCTGCCGCTGTCAGATCCCGCAGGGCCGCCTCAAACAGCGCCCCCACATCAGCGTCCGCATCGTCCGCAAACAGGCGCAGCACCCCGAGGCGGGCGCCGCCGAGCCCGCCGCCGTCCAGGGCATACCTGCAGATACCAATACCTGCGCTAGTTGCGCTGCAATATTCTGGCGTCAAAGACAGCTGATCAAGTGTACACACTCACGTCCAGTCGTCTAGGAACGGCTGGTTGGCGCCGAGGGCGGTCTGCGGGTCTGAGGGATCGCCGCTGCGCTGGTTCTCGAAGCCGCCGAGCGCTCCCAGCACCCGGGCCGCGTCCTCCACGGAGCGGGCCAGCACGCCGATGGTATCACGGTCCAGTCTGCGGGAATGCAAATCAGTCCAATTCGGGTTTCGAGCGCAGCGGCAGTGGATCATAGCTGGGATGGCAGGTCAGCACCGTGCATCAGGTTATTGTGCCCTGGGCGCTGCCGCAGCAGACGGCAAACCTGGCGGGGATGACGCCGGCGCGGGAGGTGCGGCCGATGGTGGGCCTCAGCCCGATGCAGGAGCAGTGGGAGGCGGGGCCGCGGGTACTGTCGCCGGTGTCCGTTCCCAGCGCGGCCACGCCAAAGCCTGCTGCCACTGCCGCGGCGCTGCCGCCGCTTGAGCCTGCGCCAAGAGGCACGCTCAGTGACACCTGCTGCACGATGTGTTGCAGGTAGATTACCCAGGTTTACACCAAATTGCACGCATAGAATGAACCCTGTGTATTCAGCAAGTATACACGGAAGACAACAGAGAAATGAGGACGTGTGTTGGGCCTCACACACCTGCGGGCGTCCTGGTCATGCAGTAGGGGTTTCGCACAATGCCGAACAGAGAGCCACGCGTCTCATAGGGAGAGAAGGCAAACTCTCCCTGTGTTAGAAAGTCAAAGAGAAAGGTTCTACAAATATTGCTACTTTATAAACGCAAACAAACACATTTACAGAAAAGGTTAAACTGCACTCACCATGTTTGTCTTGGCCAAAATCACGGCACCCCGCCGCCTCAGGCCGCGAACCTGCTCTCAGAGTCTAGCAATGAACTGCTGGTGATAGCATGATCCGCCAAAGACACCCTCTTCAGCACAGGCTTGACACAGCACCCACCACAGTCGCGTCTGCTGCTGGAAAATTGTCTGTCAGGCTCATGCTGCCTGCAGGAAGCGTGCACGCGCTCGTCAGGATGGCTTCGGCAGACTGCCACATGCCAAATAAAGAGCTCATCAACAAGCAGTTCGAAAAGGATAAGAAACAGGACCTGCTGTTGTGGCGACGCCATCTAGATCAATGTTGTCTTTTATCAGCATTGGTATGCAGAACAATGCGGGAATCGCTGAACCATTGGCTCGGATTTGCCGCAGCTGCATGTATACACAAGTCCTCAGCTTGCAATCAGTCGTGTTGTCTCATGCGTGCCAGCAGAGTGTGCACTAGCATGGTGAACGATTCTCAAGGACGGCGCAATCATCCAACTCACCTCGATATCCCTTCCGCTGGCTTCCTCAAGAATAGCAGGATTGATGATGCGGATGGAATTCAGGCCAGGATCAGATGACTTGTCCAGCTGTGCGATGCGCCGCAGGAAGCCCTGGGCATCATTACAGCACTTGTCAGGCATGCCACTACCAGGCAAATTGACAGGAATTATGTTGCTAGGAGGCGACTCCCGTTCCATCAGCGTATTGATCGCCCCATCAGACGGCGGCATTGCGGCGTCGTACTCACTTGAACAAGTGCGCCACATGTGAGATTGCCCTGCAGCATTGTCGCATGAAGCTGTGCGATCGTCGCTTCTTGCAGCATCGTAACAATGGCCTGGCTGGTCTGAGCCGCGGACTGGCTCGGATCGACGGCGGAACCTGTGCCTGCACCTCACAAATCAAATGGCGGCCTTTGCACATGGTTGGTCACTTGAAGCGATTGAGAATCCGGCCATTCAGCACCCATGCCGCATCATCGAGCATGCATTCGTGTTTGGACTATCGATTTTACCTAACGCAGGCTGTACTGACCCGCCCTGCCCCAAAACGAGGACCCCCGCACATATCACGGCTGCCAAAACGACGGTAAAACTGGCGGACGTGTGCATCGCGGTAGCAGCCCGTTCCTATCAACTCGCTAAGCGACATCGCGCGGCATGCGCCGATCGGAGACAGACTTCTGGTGGCTCAGTGTCCGACATGCAGGTTGGGTCCCCTGCACCTGGCAATACGAGGGTTCATGGAGGCCCATGTGAATGTGTGACCTTGCCCACGTCAGGACTATGGGCACCCAGCTGTTTGTTGGGTTTTGCCCTGGCCATGACGCCTTTTCAGGCTCTCGAGAGCCTGAGAAGTCTCTCGAACTCGCTCTAGTCAGCCGCAGCCGCACCGCACACTGCTGACCGCTCGAGACCGCCGCCGCCCTGGGTGTTTGTTGTGCCCAGTGGTCTGATTATCGCATGCCAGCCTTCGCTGTGCACCCAAGCCGTTCCCCTACTATTGCACATGCTGAGCCTGGGATGTAATGCCGCTCAATCAATCAATCTATCTGAAGGCAGCGAGTTGCCAGAATGGTCAGCCGAAAGTAGTGTCAATGTAAACAGAAATGAAAGGTTGAAGATATCGGTATGAGCAGGGAGAGGGGGCGGGCGGTACTTACAGCACTTGGGTGCAGCAAGCACTCTATCGCGGCATCAAAACTTCTCACTCGAAACGCACATCACTTTGATGTCAAAAGGATGTCAAAATTTCACACTGGCGCGCCATTGACCAAAACAGCAGCGACGATCACGTCGCTGCGGCAGGCGGCGGGCCCATTGGCGGCGCCGCGTTGGGCGGCGGGCGCGGCCCTCCCATCGGCGGCGGGCCTCCCATCATGGGCGGCGGCCCCCGCGGCCCCCACTGGCTGTTGAACATTGGCGGCGGCCGCATGTGCGGGAACCCCGGCGGGGGGCCGTAACCCGCGGGCGGCCGCTGCATCGGCGGGTAGCCGCCGCCGGGCGGGGGCCCATAGCCGTGCGGCGGCCCCATGCGCTGCTGCTTGTGGGCGCCGCCGTCTGCGCCCCCCTCCAGCCCGCCACTGGCGGGCCGCTTGCCAAACGCCGGCTGCCCGCGCGTGCCCATCGCCTGCGGGTCCATCGACGGGTACAGCGGCGCGCCCGGCTGCATCGGCATGCCATTGTTAGGCAGTGCGAAGAAGTTGGCCGGCGCGGCCGCCGAGGCGCCGGCGGCGGGTGGCGGCGCGCCGCCGGCGGCGGCGGGCTCTGCGCCGGCGGGCGTTGGCGCGGCACCGGGCTCCCGGTGCACCTGCACCTGGGACGGCAGCATTGCCGGCGTGGCGCCGGCGGCGGCGCCGGGCCGCGGCGCCTGCGGCTTGCCCCACAGCAGACGGCAGCGCTGGCCGTGGATGTACAGGCGGCCCGCGAGGGCGTCGGCCGCCTTCTCCGCCGCGCCGCGGTCTGCAAAGGTCACGAAGGCGCAGTGCCGCGTCTCCAGCTTCCGTACCGACTGAACCTGTTTGTGGGAGGTAGATAGAAGGCGGTCAGCACCTGAGGGCACCTACATGCTCATCTTCATCTCCATCTGCATTTACACCATATGGGCAGCACGCTGTCGTAAGTGCCCGACTGTCATGATTCTGGCTCCACTTTGCAGCACCAAGCAGGGTGCTGCAAAATTCAGGCTGCGGCAGCGGGCGGCTGGATCTAGGGCTTGCGCCGCACCTCGCCAAAGGGCAGGAAAGGCTCCCGGATGTCGTCCTCGGACATCGCGGGCGTCAGGCCGCCGATGTACATGGTGGTGATGGTGCCGTCCTCCGGCGGCTCCAGCTTTGCCGTCTCCCCCAGCCGGTCCATCATCTGCGGGCAGCAGAAACCAATGTTGCCAATGACCCACATGCAAAGATGGAAGGGAACTTGTGGCCATCGCAAACCTGCAAAAGGAAGGGACCAGAAGCAGCAGGCGAATGTCAGATGGGGCAGCCTGATGCACATCACCACTCCAATCCGAGACTGAGATTTAGTGAAGGTTCAGACGGGTCCATGCTGCCGATCAGGCATCGCAGAGCGGGAGAGACCACCCACCTTGTTGGCCACTGGGTCGTTGACACCGAAGTAGCGGTCCTTGATGTTCTGGTCGGCCAGCGGCCCTGACGTGGGCATCTCGTGCCGGTAGGGGCACTCCGCGCCACGCTTGCACTCGCCCCGCACGAAGAAGCTGCAGATTTGCGCCTTGTTCCTCTGCACACAGAAACATACCACGTTGTAGCTTTTTTTACTGGCTTTGTTTCGATTTCTGTTCAGCTTTGCCTGTTTGTCGCATGCGCCCTCGCTAGGGCCCCACCACAGGCGAGTAGGCATATCTGGGCATGAAGTGGTTCCTTACTTCCTTCCAAGAAGGAGCAATGCACATGGTTCAACAGCTCCATCCTTTGATCCCGTCTAGAGCAGGTTTAAATGCGCAGCAACATGCACAGCACTGCATCCGCAGCGCTTCTGCCAGCGCCATCCACAGTGAACAATATTCAGCTACCTTGTAGTAGGGCGTGGTGCGCTGCAGGCGCAGGATGGTGTCATTGTTGGCAGCGCCCTGGCCGAAGGAGGACTCTGTGTTGCCCTCTTGCTGCATGCGGTTGAGCGCGTACTCGCGCCCCGCGTCGCTCTGCGGCAGCGCCTCAATCACCTCGCCCGCCTCCGCCAGCGCCTGGTCCCGCACTTGCACCGGCAGATTGTAGTCCAGGTCCAGCAGGCACACCTGCAAGAGTTGGATATAAGGTCGATCTTGTACTGCCATGAAACACTACAAGCAGGTCTGAGCGGCTTCTCCAAGGCGGCCGCTGCATGGTGGCGCGTTCAATGCAGACTTGTCAACAACAACTCGTGGCGCCTGCTGCAGCCTGGAATGAGTCGCATGAAGCTGGCAGGTGCCCGGGCAGGGAGGCAGGACGAGAAGCTCACCTGGCAGACGTTCTTCGCCTTTGCCACCTCCTGGCAGATGATGGTGCTCTTGTACCGTGCGTCGCTGCCAGGCCGCCACCTAAACTTTGTGTACGGCCGGCCCGAGATGTGGCACTCTCCACCGTACTCTATCTGCGGCAGCACAGCAGGACAGGTGTGAAGACGCTGGCTCATTGGAGGACGCGGGGCCCAGCCTCTGCGGCACAGGTTGCCACGATGAGCACCTCTGCCCTCACTGCGCTTGACGAGTTCCACGGCATGCACCTTACGTCAGAATAACCAAGCAAGAGAATGCAGCTATGTGAAAAGCAGCCAGGCGTGCAGACTCACCCTCTGCATCCTGACATATGGGTTGGGGCCCAAACACGTCTCACAGACGATGGGAAAGTCGCTGCGCTCCCACCCATCCGCCTCTGGGTCTGAGAACAGCCTCTGCGCCATCTCGAGCGGCGCCCAGGAGTGGCGCAAGCTTTCAGCACGGCTGCATCCTTCGAGCAAAGCTGTCTGTGCCGAGAGCCAAGCTGCGAACACGCGTTACACCAAGACCACTTCGAAGATTCAACGATGCCTATGGAGGCTGCTGCGCGCTGGTGCAGGTCTTGAAGCCGGTTGCAAACACTGGTGATCGCAGGCTGCACAGGCAACCTGCAACGGGCAGGCTGCCGCCACAGGTTTGGTTAGAGCCTTGCGGACTACTCACACGCTTGCTGCAACTGTATAAACAACAAATTGCGGTCTGCTCGAGCCGAGATTGGCTGGAGAAGGGGCGCCGTATGAGCCGAGCCGTATTACGGCAACTTCTGCGTAAACCCTTCACGGATGCAACAACGTCGTGACTTTAAAATCACTAGTGTTGACGAGTCCTCTCAATATGTCCCAGCCAGCACTCTCAAAAGCGCATGAAAGCACCTAACTAGATGAAAGTGCAAGTGTTGTGCCCGCCCCCTCAGCGTGTCAGACTGTCCGGCGAGCGGGCGGCAGCGCCGCCGGTGGCTCCAGCACCACGGTTTCCGCCATCCAGTCCGCGATCTCGTCCGCCAGGGCCTGCATCTCCGCGGCTGTTGCGGCATTCGTGGACGACAGGCTGCCGTTCAGCGCGGTGCCCACATTCTGGACACCCCGCGCGATGTTGCTGAAGGACTTGCTGGCCTGCGGTTCATGATGCACACATTGTGTCGGACACATGAGGCTGCATCACCACAAAAATGACAGCCATACTATCAACAGGCAGAGGCAAAACGTATCGCAATTCGACCTGCAGCGCTGCCTCGAATCCCCACCTGGCTGAAGCCGGCAGACACTGCGACGTTGGACAGGCGGTTGAGGAACTCCTCGCCCTGCGACTGGATGGTGGAGGCCGCCTGCCGGAACTCGGGAGGCACATCACCGACAGTCTGCAGCAGCGGCCGCGTGTGGTCGCCCGGCAGCACCTGCACCACAGCAGCAGTGTCATTCTGACGCCTGGGGGTGCCAGGCTGCAGCGCCGGGCTGCACATGCCTATGCTGATGCCCATAGACGACACTTTCACGTCAATCAAACCGCAGCAGTCCTGGTCAGGCTTTTAGTAGTGCAAGGCGGAATACCTTATACCGCAGCTGCTGAGCGACTGCGCCATTCTGCTGCATCATGGTGTTCAGCCGGGGCGACTCATCCAGGGTGTCACTCTGAAAGTGGATAATGAGGTTGCGCGGCACGCCTGCGGCCCCACACATGAGACTCCGGGAAGGCGCACGACCAATACCACTGCCACCATACAGCTGAGCAAGGATGGCACTGAATGCACGCCAGTGGCGTCTGCGCTGCGGTCAAATACTCAGTTGCGGCGCTGCAGTCAAAAATCCCAAGGCAAGAGAGGCGCCTGCTATCTACAGGGTGTCCAAATGTGCCCTCACCGTACTGCGAGCGCAGCTGCTGGTCCGTCTCCTCAGGGCGCGGCACAAACTCCTGGGTGCCGTTGGCCATATCCGCGTAGATGGGCTCCAGCTGGTCCAGCACGGGCAGGAACTGCTTCACCAGCGCTGGGCTGGTGCGCCGCAGGTTCTCCAGCACGTTGATCAGCGCCGAGCGCGCCGGCGATGTCGACAGCTGTTTGAAATTGCATATGCACAGAGTCAATTGGAGCTTCCTTTGTCAAACACAGCCAATGGTGCCCCAAGGGACATGCAGATGTGCCTGAAGGCCTCGAAAAACTCACATTGACATCAGCAAAAGTGACACCAGCAGAAGTGACATGGACATCAGCAACAGTGGCATGCTGTGCATCAGTCTGAGATGGCTGACAGCTTCCCACCTGGCTCAGGAGAGGGCCAACGACACGCGAGGCCGGGCCGAGGAACGGCGCGATGAGCGGGACGTCGTCCAGCGGCTTGTTGTTGAAGGACATGAGCGCGTTTCCGGCGCGCTGTGAGGAGTAGCGGATGGAGATGAGCAGCTGCACCAGGGAGCCCAGCGAGTGGCCGACGCCATACACCGGCAGCACCGCCGCCTCCGCGGTGTCGGGCCGCGCGGCCAGCGCCCGGATGCACCGGTCAAACTTGAACTGTGCCTCGTCCGCGATGCGCACGTGATTGAAGCCCGTGTTGAAGGGCACCGCCACGACCTGCACAGTGCGGGAACATGTGCATGAGGTGTTGTGAGGTGCACGAGGAGCTGTGCCATGTGCAAACAAACACAGCAACGTTTTTAGACAGCAGCATTGCCACAGAGGCAGGCACTGCAAGTGAGAACAAACTCACCAGGATGTTGCGCTTGGTGAGGCACTCGATCAGCAGGCGGTATGTCAGCTGTGGCGCTGCGCCGGCAAAGGCGCCGCCGCAGAACATGGCAACCGCCTGCGGCCGGGCGCCGCCCGGCGGCTGCAGCACCCAACAGCCCTCCACCTCCAGCCAGTCGGTGCGCCCGCCGGATTCGGTCCGCTGCACCGCCTGGCCGGCGATGAGCTTCTCGAGGCTGCCGAACCCGGGTGAGGCAGTGTTGCTATGGACCACGGGCGGGCCCGACTCATTGGGCGAGCGCCCTTCCATGCGGGCTCGGCATGACACAGCGCTCCTGCGAGCTGGCGTTGGGAGTCTGACATGTCGACCTGCCGCCACAAGGACACGTGTTAGCGACGGATATCGATGGACAGCAGCTTCGTTAACACAAGAACCGTGGCAGGATGACCGATTCTTGTGAATACCTTGCAACGTCATTGACATGTGGAACTGAGGCATGGACGCTCTCAGACGCGACGCGTGCTGGTGAGTATGCTGCATGCGATGCAGCTCGGAGGAGGACAACAGCCGAGTGGCCATTGTGACGCGATTGGGCGACTCAGCCGCAAAAGGAGCAAACAATGTGGTTCGGCAACTATGGTAATGGTGCAATTGCAGCGTTACAGTTGTGTTGAGCAGTGCTGCACCTGCACTCAGCGAGCGCAGTTTCGGGAAACTATACGTGGCCTGACGTGGACACTTGAGCAAACCGCCCTGCGTGAGCGGAGCATACTTTATCTCCCCCCTTGCCTCATGGCACGTGGCGTCAAGACCGTGGGAAGTGTTGTCTGCACAGTACGACCAGTGCAAACTCACCTCCGAACGCAATCTGTCGACCTGCTATTGCTGTCTAATTGCCGCATTCCGACACTTTCCCGCAGCGAGCGTCGACGTAAGCTCGCTCCGGACGAAATAGTAGACTTGAGTAGTCGTGCCGCAGTTTGACCGCTTGCAGTCGCGATGTGTAGCGCCTGAGGCCTTGTGGCGAGCCTCTTGGCTCGCAACTATGCATCTCAAGGACATCAGAAGCGCTCGTCATGTTTTCGAGTTCTGTACCCAAACGGTCAGGCCTCCTTCCATTACAAAGAATGGTGGGTGCCGGATTTGTCTACGCTCCACCTGGACAGCCTGTCTCAAGCATACAACGCTGCACAGTAGCCCGGCGTGCTCCATGCACACGAACAGCGCTCCCTGGGGGTCTTGATACGCCAGGTGTCTCGACTAGCTAGCACCTTCCTCGGAGACAAAGCCCCTGGTCTTCCTGCACGTCGCACACAGCCGGGCGCTCTGCCTGTTCGGAGCACTCTGTCTTCTACTTGCCTATGTAGCTGTGCCCCCGTCCCCGCATGTCGGGACCTTGCACTGCTTTGGAGCCGCGCTAGATTGGCTTCGCGCACACCGACAGGCTGTTGAGTTTTGCCGACCCCCGACCGCCACGCTGTCCCAGACGGCATCACTGCGACCGAATGCTGCTGTCATGCTTGCAGACGTCCTCAATGCCGCAGGGCTGACCATCCTGTTTTTGGTCCTCTATGCCGGTGCGCCGTGCCAGGGTGGCACATTTTCAATTGAAGCCCCTGTAACTTTGAAGCTTTTTTGACTTCTGCTCTTCGACTTGCGCCTGTACTTACGCGAATCATTAACACATACAACAGCATCGGCTGTCGCTGGACGTCTGCTCACCGCTGACTCTCTGAACCGACAGGCCTCTACCTGTGCATCGGCGATCCGTTCCTGCCGGGCAAGCAGGGTTCAGCATGGGCCGTCCTGATCGTGTGGATTGGCGGCCATGTCGGCTCCTTCCTCGCAGAACGGGTGCGTTTGTGACGGGTCGGACCAGCTGTTGAAATCTTGATGCTCATCAGGGTTGCATGGCGCGGTAAATGGCATGTTCCCAGTTGTGAGATTATCCGTCCTTGACGCCTTCCGCTTCAAACGTGCGCAGCTCAACATACCAGCTCCGGTAGGCATGATCTGCGTCGGGCTGTTTCTGCGGAACGTGAGCGGCGCGATTCTTATCACCGGCCTGAAAAAGTCCTGGAGCAAGGAGATCCGCGGCGCGGCGCTGGCCATGATTTTCCTGCGCTCCGGTCTGGAGCTGGACCTCAGGGTATGTTGTCCCTTTCTTTTGTTACCAACCCGTTGCTTCCTGTGGTATCAAAGCTGATGCGGCCCCTATTCACACAGAAACCTTCAGGTGCCCGCAATTAGCGTAATGAAGGGTTGTCCGCTTTCTGGTGAACAGGTTTTCAAGCAGATCGGCATTCCCGCCGTCAAGCTGCTGTTCATCCCCGGCGTCATAGAGGCCTTCTTTGACGGCGGCATGGCGATCGCGCTGTTCGGAATGCCGCCCCTCTTCGGCTTTGCGCTGGGTTTCATCTTGAAGGCCATTGGCCCCGCGCTGGTCATCCAGCTCATGTTCGAGCTCCAGCAGAAGCGCTTGGGCCTTGAGAAGAGTGAGTGTGCTTTGACTTGTGACGCGCCATGGTGCAGCGCTGGCTGGCTGGCTGGCTGTTGTGAGACGGAACGGATGCTGACGGAACAGATGCTGAGCGTCATTGTATTTTTTTACGCAGACATGCCGCTGACGGTCGTCGCAGCGGCCAGCTTCGACGACATGGTCGCCATCACAGGGTAAAAGCTCTCTGTACCTCTAATCAGGCGCCAGTTGACCTGCTGAGGACGTCTCGCCTGGCCTCCCATCCATGTGCTGGTGGCCAGCTGCTTTGATGCACTTGCGCAAATTCCATATTGAACCACCCGCTGCGCGCTCCCCACCGCCCCGTGCCTGCATGCGCGCAGGTACACCATCTTCATCAACATCGCTGTGCAAGGCTCGTCAAACAAGGCGTGGCACATCGCGCAGGGGCCGCTGTCGGTGGTGTTTGGCGTGATGCTGGGCATGGTCGCGGCACTGGCGTGCTCCGCGACGCGCCTGTGGAACAACAAGTACAAGCTCATCTTGGCCGTCGTCATCTCAGGCGGGTGGTCATCTTGCGATCCAACCCCAGTGTCATTTGCACCCCCTGCTCCAGGGGCAGCTGATGTGCATGTTGTCTGCAGCGGCAACTGGTCACACGCTCGATTGCAGCACATGCTCACGGACTCGAGCTGGCTGTTGGGGGTGGGTGCTGCTGGTGTTTGCTGCAGAAACCCCTGAAACTGTCATCTACCACCCTGCAGCCCTGTCGATGAAGTACTTCTTCGACCAGTACGACTTCGAGAGCGGCGGCGCGCTCGCAGCCCTGACGTTAGGCCTGACCGTCAAGGAGCTGTGGCGCCGCCAGTGGCCGCGCTTCCTCGCCCGGCAGGTGTGGCCTGTTGGACAGCAGTTTCTGTGACGTTGCAGACCCTTGGGCAGTTTAAACGAGTGGGTTCCACTACCATTCTGACCCGTTGGCTGCTCCGGCAGGCGTGCCGACGGAACTGCATATTGGAGGAGCAAACAAGATCCCCAACCAATGTCTCGAAACGATTCCAACATTGCACGCAGGACGACGAGCCGGACGAAAACATACGGCAGGTGGAGACGGCGGTGCGCTTCATCTGGCGCTTCCTCCTCATGCCGCTGCTGTTCTGCCTCATCGGCACCAGCATCAACTTCTCCACCCTGTCCGGCAGCACCATCCAGAAGGCCTGCTCCATTGTGTTTGCGGGTGAGCAGCCGGCTCCTGTGCCTCATTACTTCATGCTGTCTGCTCCATGCTGTGATACTCTGCCAGCAGCACCCCCCGTGATGGGAGGAACCTTGGCGGGTTGGGCCCATGTCGCGCCGTGCTGCCTGGAGGGGCATGCTCCTGTCCGCTTGAGGCTGCTGCTGCTGCTGCTGCCGCCCGGTGGAGGCCGAGACCAGCCATCATCCAAGCCACTGAATACCTCGTTGCGCGACTCCTGGCAGGTCTGGGCGTGCGCATGGTCATGACCTTCTGCACGATGATGACGAGCCGCTTCACCGTCACAGAGAGCCTCTGGTTCGCCATCGCCTGGATCCCCAAGGTGCCGCCTCGTCGCCACACCTGCCTGTTTTCTACCCAGCCTGCAGCCCAGCACCTTGCCAGTCTCGATACCCGCCGCGTCGTGAGGAGTGACTCGGTAGGTGCTGCGGCGCTTGCTGTGCGGCCGCTCTGCTGCTCTGTTCCTGAATCGCACCCTGGATTGCTGATGACCACTGCCGCGGCGCTCGCGTCAAGGTCGCCATTGCGCACTCATCCGCCCTGCAAGCTCTGACTGTGTGCACACAACACGTGAACACACACAAGCCGTGCCGCGCCCGCAGGCGACGGTGCAAGCGGCGCTGGGCGCCCTGCCAATGGACGCCGTGGCAAAGGCGTATCCGGTGGGCTCGCCCAGTCACGCCAAGTACGCGCAGTGGGGAGAGGATGCGCTGACGACGGTACGACCACACATGACGAGGATCAAATGACACTCTTGCGCAAGGCATGCTGTACAAACCCTGCAGGGGTGAGGCTGCCGCTGTCAGTGTCGCTCGACGTCGGGTCAAGCATGAGCCGTTCATTTGATTTGCTCGACAGGCGGTCTTCGAAATCATCATCTCGGGCACGCTGGGCTGCCTGATGGTCCGGTGGCTGACGCCATTCCTGCTGAAGACGGTGCGATTGTTGCCCGACTGCTGCACCCTTACCTGCTCCTGGGCAGGTCGCCAGTCTGTGCTATGTCAGGCAGCTTTGCTCACTTGCGTGTTTGGTTCTCTGTTTACCTTGCAAGACCTACTTTCCCACCACACTTGACCTTACAAGACCTACATTCCTACTATATACTTGACCTTACAAGACCTACATTCCTACTGTACTTGACGTTCACTCTCATAAGACCTGTGCTGGTGCCGCAGGCGCCGCCAGAGGAGGTGAAACTGCCCATTCAGCGCGTCAAGAGCGCCGCCCTCGTCGGCAGGTGCGCCCGTTTTCCCCCATCGTGCTGCTGTTGAGACCTCAGGCACCGCACCCTGCTCCTGAGACGCTCACCTGGCAATCTCACACCACGCATCTGCAGCGGCTTGATCGATGCGTTCGTCGACCTTTGACGGTTGCTGATCCCTGCAAATTCGCGCGGACGGCGGCACCACCCCGGGCGGGCGAATCATGTGATTTGACCAGCGATGCGGTGCACAAGTGCCAAAAGTCCTTGAACTCCGTGTGGCGCAGGGCGAACTCCGTTGATGGCGGCACCAGCATGGGCGGTGAATTATCTGTTTTTGAACAGCAAGCTGGTGGATGAATGCCCAAAGTCCTTGAGGTGTGTGTGGCGCAGGGCGGACTCCGTTGACGGCGGCACCAGCTTTGGAGGCCAGGCGTTTGACGCCAACGGCAACTTGGTGGCAGACCACGTGGAGCGCCTCGAGCAGCTGGCGCAGGTCAGCCCACATGGTTGACAAGCGCAGCATGTCTGCGTGTCTTTGCCCTGTTAAATGTTGCACGCAGCCACGCGCCTATCGATAGTACCATGCAGCCAGGATCGTGGTGATGTGATGTGACGCTGTCAACATGCAGGCGCTCATCGAGACGGGCAACCGAGACGACGACGACGAGGCGCGGCGGTACGGCCAGCGCCTGCGCGCCGGCGTCCGCGCCCTCACCTCGGTGCGCTTGCTTTTTCAATCAGCGTCCACCAACGGCTTTTGTGATGCCTTGGGAACATGCGAGGCTCCACCTGCAGCACGGCGCCTGCAGTCCATGCAGTGCCGCAATCAGAGCACGGCGCTGGGGTTTATTAGGTAGGTTTCTAGTTGGTAACCCCTAACGGCGCCAACTTGGTGGCCGCCAGGGGACCACGCTCGGGAAGCGTTCATGGCTTCTGTGCGTCAACGCACATGTTGAGCCACACCCCCAGCTGGCGGCGGCGCCCAGGCGTGACGGATCGTGCGGATTTGCCCTGTGCAGCGGCTGCGGTACGAGATCGACCCGAAGGACGTGATTGGGGCGGACGCATATCAGGAGGCGGTGCGCGTGCTCAAGCGCCGCAACCGCAATGCGGCGGCGCTCGCCACCGCCTCCGGCCGCAACCTCGGCATGATGGAGGTGTGCGGCGCGCCTGCCCTTGCACATCCAGAGACGGACTCTGTGTGGTTGCATGTGTGTGCTCTGGGTGCATTGCTCGTGATGCGCCGCGGCGGACGGGGCGCCGCGCCGCGCCGCTCCTCCTCCTGCTGAAGAATGCTTCGAAGCCGGCAGCTTGACAAGCCGGCAGGCTTGGGGATGCTTCTCGGTGTGCCGACGGGACCAGCGGATGATCCTCCGCATTCGATGACCAGCACAGTCAGGCCTCTGCTCAGCTGCATTCGGCGCAGTCACTGTCACCAGCTCGGCACGCATGCGGATGCCGAGCATCTTGGTGCTCCTGCAGGCCTCCAGCGCCAGCGCCACGGACGCCGGCATGAGTTTCCGGGCGACCCGCGACGACAACGACAGCACCAGCTCCATGGACATCGGAAGCATGGAACACGTCGCGCGAACGGCATAGAACCAGCCAACAGCTTTGCAAGCCGCACGCGTCCATGACTGCAGCATGGTCGCGTGTCTCTGTTCCTTTGCAGACCCGCACGGCTCCGGCTAGGTGCATTGGGTGTAATTCTGCATCACACCTTGATGCATGCGCATCAGACGGACTAGAGGAAACGAACTAAGGGGGGCGAGGAGATCGTGTACATTTGTGCCCGTTTGTTTGGTTACTGTGCAAGGCCCAGCAAGGAGGGTGTACGCCTGTCGCTCGTTGCGGCGGCAGGTCTTGGCGTTCCCTCGCCTTTGCGCAGGGCTTTGGTAACATTATATCGCACTGTTCGAGAAAAGCAACTCCCCAGCAGCGACATTTGGAGACTCTCACTGTCGGTTGTCACATTTTGCAATACTGTTAAGCGCCGCAAGATATCAAGACATTGTCCCTGCCGCGGCTACCTTGAATGAGCGGCAAGCAACAACAACGGATATCTCCTAAAGAAACACACGCACACGCACATCACACACCAACGAACACGCAAAGCAAATTGGTGTCCACCGTCTCACATTCGGCGCATCAGAACCCGATTGGCCAGGTTGAATTCACCGCGCTGCCCCAACCCCGTGTCCCCTCTTGAAGACTTGGTGTCAATCTCGCCACGCCGACACTACACCCAGGGCACCCAGGGCAGTCCAAATCGTCCTGGGAGAGGACAGGCGCGAAGCCAAGCCGCGTCAAAACTGCACGGTGACCTCACGGGTGAGCTTCTCGCCCTGGGCCAGCTGCACGCGCAGGCCGCGGGTGGCGGCGTCGTACGAGAACTCCGCCTCAGCGTCGCCGATCGTCACGTGCTGTGGCTCCTGCCCCGCATACATGAGGAAGCTGCCGTTGCCCTTGACCTGCAGCCCCAAAACAAGCATCACACGCTGAGCTCAGACTTGCGCGCGGCTGATGCACAAAATGTGCGCGCTTTTGTGCAGGAGTACGATCCAGGAACGGGGGTCTTCGGCAGCTGGCAAAGGCGGAGGCGCCGGCAATGAATTCATCCACGTCCATAGCGGCGGGGCTGCAACTGGCAATGGGGCCTGGAATCGAACGGCGACGGGTCGGTGAGCCCGCGCACCTGCACAGTCGCGGAGGGGCCGGCCGCGGCGCGGTCGCCGTTGCCGCTGGCGCCGGCGCCGGCGTGCAGCTGGAAGTCGAGCACCGCGCCGCCCGCGTTCATCATGTTGGTCAGGCCCACCGCCGCAAAGTCCACGTCGCCCGCCCGGTGCACCGCCGCCATCGTCACAATGGTGCTGCGCCCGGCTGCAGGCACCACATTCTGCAAGTCCAAAGGGTGTGAGCACAGATATGTGTGCAAGGCCGAATGCAAGTGCGTCTGCTCAACAGGGCTGCAGGGGATGTGAGGCGTCCTTGGCAGCAGGCTGTGCAGCACGGACGGTTTTTGGTCACAGGTTCCTGATGAAACAGGAGGAGGTGTGGTGTACTCAAACAAACTCGGAGAAATGCAACAAGGAGTCTGCAGGGGCCTCAGGCCTCACCCTCCAGCCACACGGGCAGCGAGTCATCTGCCGTGAGAGTTGTGAGCCGCTGGGCCGCATCGTCATACACCGCCCACCTGCAGCAGAAATACGGTGAATACGGTGAGGCACAGATAGAAGGCAATTGATTCGTCGCTGATATCAAGCTCCTCGTAAGGCACCAGGAATCAACGTAGATGGGAGTGGATGTTTGGTGCTTCGCTGCTGGGGTGTGGCATCGGATTGATTGTGGCAATAGCCGTTTGGATCAGCAAAGGTAAATCACACACACAGCCGCAAACACTCTGGCACAACTGGGCGACCCTATAACTAGCAGGAGCCGACTGCTGGCAGGCTGCGGTTGTTGACGTGATTCCGGCTTGATCAGGGATGATCTACAAGATGACAAATATTTGTCTGACGTTACAAAATAGTGACGCACCGGCCGGCCGGCAGGCGCGCCGGAGGGCAGCATCGGCTCCACCTCGGCCACGTGCACTTGCGTGGTCAGCGGACTAAGGACTCAAGGTTGCAGGCAGTGGCGCAAGACGTTTCAGCATAAGAGTGACGCACCGGCCGGCAGACGCGCCGGCGGGCAGCAGCGGCTCCACATCGGCGACGCGCACTTGCGTGGTCAGCGGCGGCGGGGAGGCGTCATGCACCAGGAACTGCCGCTTGCGGCGGCTCCAGGCAGCGCCCTGCAGGTGGAACACGCCCAGCAGCCCTGTGTGCCGGTTGCTGTTCCACACCTGCGCGCCCAGCGGGTGACGGAAGTGTGATAAAGAAATTCGCGGCAGCAAGCCATGATCTGGCTCAAGGTTTTGCAAAGGTAACTAGTCCAAGGTTTTGTCAAGGTACCCAAACCAAGGTGTCAGTCTTTCGCAGGCGCAGCGGACGCCTCAGGAAGCAGGCAGCTGTCCTCGTTGTGCATAGCAGTGGTGCCCAACGGTGTTGGGGGCGGTGAGCGTGGGCAGCACCGCAGGCTGCGGCGGCGGATTGGGGGATGCTGCAAACGGCATGCCTTGAGCAGGGACTTGTTGTCGCGCAGGACGTCGCTGAAGAGGGAGTCGCGGGTGGGCCGCCCGGGCAGCTGCGCCCGCAGGATGGTGCCGTCCGGCAGCACCAGCCGCTTCAGCACCTGCAAGAGGGAAGGAAGGAGTGACATCATGCCCAAGTAGGCCGACTGGCATGTGGAACTGCACCAGGCGCTTCGGCACCTGCGCAGCCCGAGTTCAGCATTCGCTGCCAGCCGGTAACAGGTAGTTCTCGATGGCGACGGCACCGGATGCTCAAATGACCAGAGTCTGAACAGGCAGCGGCAAAGCACCAGCTGCCGGGTCCGGCGATGCACCTGCGAAATGCCTGCAGGAGGCACAACAGCATCAAACAGACCAGCATCTTACAGAACAGCAGAGCAGAGGTGGAGGCGGGGCGCACGTCAAAGTCGTGCTGGCCGGGGTAGTCGGACACGTAGATGCTGCCGCCGCTGAGCACGCGCGCCGACGCGTGCAGCTCCGACGCCGGGTGCTTGCTGCGGGTGACAGCAAAAGACACAATCAGAGTCTTTTAAGGTTCAGCGCTGCGGGCGACGGCGAACAGCCGTCAGCGTCGCAGACTGGCGCAGCGATGCATGCGTCAAGGCCATGCAGACGAGCGTGTGAAAAGCGCAGCGGTAGTGCTGCTTGTTCCCTGACATGACAGATGTCCGGGGGATGTGCATCAGCGTCAGCAACACAGGTTGCCAGCTGCCGCAAGTCATCCGACATGGACCCGGCGGCAACACCAGCTGCCAAGCGCCTCAAGTGGCATGACAGCCTTGACGCAGCGCCGTCAGCGACCTTGATGCGGGAGCAGCGCACCTGTGGAACATGTCCCAGTCGGGCTGCACCAGCGGCGACAGGAAGAAGCTGAGGAAGGCGCATGCGGACACGTGCGGCGTGCTGCTGGCTGGGTCCCGCGGGTAGAAGTCGTCCGAGGCGCGCGCCACCGCCGTGTCCGTCCACCTGCATTGACAAAGAGCCCACAGCGGTCTTCATGACAGCGTATGGGGCAGTCTCGCTACAAACGTGGCAATCGTGCAAGTATTATAGCTTCGCGGCACAGTGGTCTTTGTTGTTCACATGCAGGAGGTCTCATTCGACGACCGTCGCAGCGCCATAACCTTCATGAAACGGCGCATTGGGGAACTTCAGGCATGATCGGATGCCATGGCCGGGACTTGAGAGGCAGGCACCTGTAGATGTTTTCGGTGGAGTGCGCCATGCAGTTGATGGCGTGGTTGCCGGGGAAGTGGGTGCGGATGGAGGCCTCCAGCGCGTCATGGAAATCACGCGCCAGCGTCGGCCCCCCGCCGCGCTTGCTGCCGATCAGGCCCACCCCTGCCTGGCAGTCCACCTTCACGCCCGTGATGCCTGCAGCAGTCGGGAAAGAGCGTGAAGCGCTTCATGCATCGCCAGAGCCTGCACGCCCCGTCGAGGCCCGCTCCTGCGTTTGCTCCCCGGCGCAGCCCACGGCACTTTGATGGCGATCGCTGTGTGACGTGGCAGTGCAGGAAGAGGGGCACATGGCATGTGCGCACCGGCAGAGGCGAGGTAGGAGTGCATGTCGCGGTACAAGGGGCCCGGGTCGGCGATCATGCCGACGCCCGCGACGACTGCCGGGTTCCACCGCATGCTGGGCTCGATCTCGTACAGGCCCTCCGTGCCCCGGGCAAACATCAGCTCCGGGCCGTACACCGAGGTGCCTGCCCGGACAGAGGGGTGTAAGGGGTGGCCAACAAGCCCGAGCCAACACTTACGCGTCGCAGCTGCCGCAGCAGCAGCAGCAGCTGCAGCGGTGGAACCCGTGCACATGCTTCATCATGCGGTGACAGTGCCAGCGCGCGCCGATGATGTGCGCCGGGGGATGCCAGACCCTGCAATGCACCTTGCCCCATGCGCATGGCCACCCAGCAAACATGCGCAGAGGAACTCACCCGGGTCCTCCACGCTGATGCCGGACCAGTAGGCGGGCAGGCCGTGCCAGCAGTAGATGTAGTCGATGCCGTACGTGTCCCGCAGGCTGGCCACCACCGACTTCAGGTCCTCCTCCACGCCCTGCGCACGTTCAGGGTTTGAGCTCAGGGTCTAAGGCCTTGGATGATTTGGATCAGATACTCAGAATCCCTTGCAGGCGCCACTTACTTCAGGTCCTCCTCTACGCCCTGCCAACAGGAACAGCTTGGGGTTTGAAGTGCATGGTTTGGACGCTATGCACTCAGAGCCCTCGGAGCAAATCCTGCTGCGGTGGCTTGCAGCAGCCCAGCGGCGTCCAAGGCGCTCACGAGCAGATTGCCTGCCCATGGCGAGGCTCCAAACCCTGTGTGCAGAGAGCCATCGGCAGCAGCCGATGGCCAACTGCACTGCATGGCTTGTAGAGGACTCATGTCAAACAAAGATAGTGCTCTCTGGATTTATGGAAGATGTGTGTCCAGGAGGCACACCGAAAACATGTCATCGGGGCCGGCTGTGGGAGACGAGAACTTGGCATTGGCCTTCACAGACGTCAGCCGCCGCGTGAAGTCGCCGGATGCAGCGTAGAACTCCAGCAGCATCTCCCTGTGGACGGCGGCAAATCAGTCGAGCCTCAGGCGTGAGTCAATGGCCGGCATCAACGAGTTCGCGCTCGCATCAGTCGATCTGGAATGCCATAGGATGCGCATTGCTGGCATGGCAGTCTAGAACAGCAGCTCTCGGATTTAGCATTCAGCCTTTGAACTTGCTCTTGAAATTTTTGTGGCGCAGTACGCAAACACAGGGCAGGAGGAGGGTGAAGCGCACTTGAAGGGGCCGGTGGAGAGGTAGGTGAACATGCGCACAGACCAGCTCTCGGGCGGGGCGGTGTCCACGACCCACTGGTAGAACTTGAGCAGCAGCACCTCCAGCGCGCCCATCGACAGCCCCGCCAGCCGCTGGATGATGGCCACGAGCAGCCTGCGCAATCAAGAGAGCCATCAGTGTACTCCGACCAGAGCAGATGCGTGCAGGAAGGGTTTTTGTGTTTACAGCTGGCATGGCAACAAAAAACCCGTTCCTGCACACATCTGCCGCCGGCCCTCAACCCAGAGAGCTGGAGTCTTCATCGAATCAGGGATGCGAATTGCAACGCTGCAGCCCACAGCGCAGCAGGTGACCACGCAGTGAGAGGCGCACCCAATGACGGGGCCCACCACCCGCTGGCCGGGCCACCGGCGCTGGCTGCGCTCAACTTTGGTGCTGGCGGCCTTGGCGAGGCTGGCGCGCTGCTCGTCCACCGCCATCGTGCCCGTCGCGGCGCGCGCGCGCTGCCGCATCTGCATGTCGGCCGCAGCCGGCTTGCCGGGCCCGGCGCCGTCCGCCGACGCGGAAGCGTCGACCCGCTGCGTCGCAGCGCCGGCGTCCGCCGACTCCTCTGCTGAGGCGTCCTGCACGGGCCAGGATGACACTTGGTACACGGCTCATTGAGTCTAGACAGGGTGCAATAATGGCATGCGACAAGGACAACAGTTGGGAAGGGAGTCATGCCGCTTGCGGCTGGTCTGACAACCGCCTTTCGAGATCTGCTACCAAGACGCCGCCGCGCTGGCGCAGCGCTGGCGCAGCCTCGGGCATCTGCCGCATCAATAAAGCAAATGCTTACGGTAAGCGGAGGAAAAATCGTGAGTACCGAGGCGCCGCCTCACCGGCGCAGCGCGGAAAGCGCCAATGACTGTGTCAAACAGGGGCAAGAGGAGGCTGCGACAGGGAATTGCCCTAGCAGTCGACGCACCAAGGCGCCGCCTTGCCGGCGCAGCGCGGAGGGCGGCGGCATCTCGTCGTCCGAGTCGTACAGGTCCTCGTTCATGGAGATGCTGGTCATGGTCTCCTTGACCGTCTCCGCCAGCCACTTGCCCTTCTCCCGCCGCTTGTTGCTGCGGATGCTGGCGTGGTGCGGCACCCCCTCGTTGTCCGTCAGCTGCTTCAGTGCCAGGCCTGCACGCGGGAGATTGAGGTGGAGTTGCGCGAAGCACAGCACTTCAGCACTTCAGCACTTCAGCACGGAGAGCGTGAGGCTGCTGGAACAGCAACGGCGCACCAGCAGAGCTGGAGGGCGGGATGTCCTTCTTGGCGTCGGCCAGCACCTCGATCTCGGCGCCATAGTACTCGTCGCTGGCCATCTGCATCTGTGGGGAAAGATCGAACACACAGAATAGCGTCAGAGCAGGGGTTTTCTGCATGCTTGACAGAGGTCTCACACCGGGATCAGTACCCAACACGCAGGGGATCTGTCCACGGCAAGGCAATCAAACATTCATGAACAGCTTGTGATAGGGATCTTCATCAATACTCAAAGCCGCAAGGCACCGACCTGCTTCATCTTGGGCATGGAGCGGGAGGTGGGCGGCGTGCGGAAGCGCTTGTCCACATCCGTGTTCTGCCAACCGTCGTCGATGATGAGGAAGCGCGGCGGCACGCCCCCCTCCACCAGGCTCGCCAGCCCCTCGTGCAGGCCTGCACATGCGCAGCATGAACAATGAGTAGAAGATCGACGGAGAGCCAGTGACACAGGTGCAGAAGGCATACATGCCGACGTAGAGCACTGACAGCTTGACGAGCGTGGCTGCTTGCAGAAGGGTTGGATTGCTGCCCAGACGAAGACGCTGGCCAACAGAGGAAACAGCAGTGCTTTTATGTATCCCTCAAGGGTTTACATAGGGCATCTTGCCTGGAGACGCGGCTCCAAAGAAAGGAGCATGTATGCTGTAGTGTTTTTGGTCGACACTGTTCTCTAGAACACACCTGGCTGTAGAAGGCGTCCACTGTCAACAAACAGCAAAAGCAGGGGATCCGGTGCATCTATAGTTTTGTGCGCGTTGACACATGTGAAACATATATTCGGGAGGGCACCTTGCGCGGATACGCGGCTGTAGAAGGCGTCCCAGGTGCACCAGCCGAACACGTCCAGCGTGGCGGGCATCTGCTTCTCTGCGCGTGGCTTGGCGCTGCCGCTCAACGCCGCAGCGGCCGTCACCGCAGAGTCCACCAGCTCGAAGGGGTCGCGGCCGGCTGCCACATACAGCGCCGCCTCCCAGCGCTCGCCCACCACGCCCTCATCGCCCGACTCCATGCGCAGCACCAGCTCCTCCGGCGCCGCCGAGCTGCGGTTGCAGGAATGGAAGACCGGCTTGAACATTTGAATTGGCTTGGGATGGGACACGATTCATGGTGCTCCAGCCTGACATGCGGCGATGCGCCCGACTCCATGCGCAGCACCAGCTCCTCCGGCACCGCCGAGCTGCGCGCAGGAAAGGAAGACGAGGATGGGGATGTGAAGTGTTTGTCGGAAGTGTTGCGGGAATGGCTGCAGCTCATGTTGCGGCATGCCCGACTTCCATGCGCAGCACCAGCTCCTCCGGCGCCGCCGAGCTGCGATTACTGGAAAGGGAGACGAGTGAGGGAATTGAACATTTTCTAAATGGATAAAGCTCATGTTGCGGCGCGCCCTTGTCGCCTGATGCCATGCGCAGCAACAGTTCCTCTGATGGCGCTGCCGGGTTGAAGATAAGAAAGAGAGAAAAGGTTTTGAGGTGGTCTGTGGACGTTTTCATGACGCAGGCAATAGCGACAAGGGCCTGCCCGGCAGGCACCCAGAGTTGGTGCAGCAGAATTGCGGTGTAAACCCTGATTCAGCACGTGCTTGTGTGTTTCGGGGTGTCCTGGCTTGCCGTCTAAATCCATTCGCGCCGTCGTGAGGCAAGTAAGAGTTCATTGCGTTGTCGGCTGCCGTCGCTTGATCGAGATGGCCGAGCTTTCGGCGTTACAGTGAGGATTCAAACTTGCATCAGGTTGCGACTTTCGGAAAGTGTGCAGGAGCTCTGTAGCGATTGCCAATGGATGAGAGGACACCAATTGTGGGGCACAAGCGCGCACGGACATCCGAGGCAGGCTTGTTCGAATCGATGCAGCCGAGTCCAGCAGCCGAGGAGTTGGGACCCCACACCGAGCCTGCAGACGTGCTGGCTTTCTTTGCGGCACGCGGCAGTCGAGCCTCGGCAATGCAGAGCGAGATCGCGCAGCTGCAGGAGCGGGCGCAGCAGCAGGCATCGCAGCTGAGAGCGACAGAACATGAAAATGCCGCACTCAAGGTGAGGCACACTGCAGCCGGACTCGAGCAGAAGCAGGACATGAACAGAAGCATGCTCATAGCTCGGATGGTAGCGGAGGCATCACCTCGCGCATGCAGGCTGACAACAGCCGGCTGGCAGCGCTGAGCGGCGCTCACGTCAACCAGGCGGAGCACGAGCGCCGCAAGCTGCAGACCGCCCTGGAGAGCGAGTACAAGCGTGTGGCGGAGCTGACGGGGCAGCTGGAGGCCAGCAGAAAGTCGCAGGTGTGTTGCTGATTGAATTCTGAGTGTCAGAGTCAGTGCCGATGATGGCAGGCGAGTGTCTGACGGCAGCAGTGAGACTACCAGCAGGAGCCGCTGCACCACTAGATCACAAGAGGTGTTTCCAGAGTGACGCTGTTGGTGCCGCAGCGAGAGGGCGCCGGAGCTCAGGCCATGTGCCGTGACGCAGCCAGCGGCAGCCAGCAGACGGACGGCGCCACGATCCAGCGGCTGCAGGATGAGGTGCAAGAACTGCAGCAGCAGCTGCGGCAGCTAGGCGAGGAGGCCGCGGAGCAGCGGCGGCGGCACACGCAGGAGCAGCAGCAGGCACGGCGCCAGGCAGAGGCTGACGCACAGCACGCCAGGTGAGCAAATTGACTTCCAGTGAGCACAGTCGCTGCTGCACTGGCATGCCGGATCGCCCAAAGGTCATCACAGAGGAGCTTGCAGCAGATCTTGACAAGAGCTGCCACATTTTTTAAATCACCTTGTTCATGCTGGTTACGAACATCTGCCCTTCTTTTCTGCAGTCGACTGCAGCAGCAGCTGGACGAGGCGCTGAGCACCGTCAGCACAGCCAAAGCCGCCAGAGCGGAGGCGCTGCAGCGGGCCGCGGAGGCGGGGCAGCGGGCCGTGAGCGCGGAGCACGCAGCCGCCAGCAGCAGCAACGACACCTCGCAGGTGGGGCCCTGGCAGCTGTCCAGTCCAACAACCATGCACCATCGCACAGGTTCGTTGGTCTCTCAAACGGCCAATTGCTGGAGCAGCACTGCCGATCGGCTGGATCAAGACGTCCTGACCCGGCACTGCAGCACAAGGTGGACCTTGGAGCTGCGGGAAGTAAATTTGGCAACGAACATTGCAATTGAACTCCGCGCTGCCGCAGGAGCTGCGGAACCTGCGGGAGGAGCTGGCGGCGTCGGAGCACCAGGTGCGCGAGGCGCGGCAGCTGAAGGAGTACGTCAGTAACGGCGAGATCTTAAAGGAGAAGCTGCACGCGGAGGCGGCGCGGGCGCGGCGCGCTGAGGAGGCGCTGGCCGCCGCCGGCGACACAGCGGCGCACGTCGCCGCCCTTGAGGCGCAGCTCGCCCACTGGCAGGGGTTCTACAAGGTGGGGCTTTTGAGTTTCAAAACACGCAGCAGCAGCAGAGGCGCTGTGGCGTGCGATTTTATGGATGCCGCACCTCACAGTAGGCACGTTGTTCACGTGGTCAAGGAAGTTGCCGCCCGGAGCGAGGCGCAGCATGTGTCGAGCAGTCCAGTGTGTGTTCGTTGCAGGTCTCGGGCTTGGCACATTCTGAACCTGCACCGTGCCATGCGTACAGGGCGTGGCGCAGGTGCAGAAGCCGGAGGACCTGCTGCACATGCTGCGTCAGCTGCAGCAGGACAGCATCGCCCAGAACGAGCGCCTCGCGCAGGCCGCCGCAGCAGCCAACACGCTCAAGGGTGCGTACAGATAGGCTTCGTTTTCGAACTCTTTCAGCCAACTTGGGAGGACACCCATGAACGCCTCATGTGAGCCATAGCATGGGAGGAGCAGTGCTACATTCGCTTCTTGCAACCGCTGCTGCTGTAGTATGTAAGAACGGATTACTAACAATTCCGGCGCCGCAGGCCAGCTGCAGGCGGCGCAGGAGCGGCAGCGGGAGCACGAGGCGGCGGTGGCGGCGGCACAGGCGGCGTGCTCGGAGTCGGCGGCAGCCGCGGCGCGGCTGGAGCGCCAGGTGGCGGTGCTGGGTAAGGAGCGCGACGGCCTCAAGCGCATCCTCACCTCCTACCAGCAGGACGACGCCCGTGCGTTTACTTTCGATTGAATCCACCCAACCCCTCGCCTAGCCCCATCAAAACTGCTGTGCAGAAGGACCTGGTCCCGGATTGGACCCTGCACATGCTGCCAAAGAAAGGCCTTTCATTACACAGGTGGCATTAGATAAATTGCGCCGAAAGGACCCCGATTGTGCCTTCTCACACTGCTGCGCGCTTGCTGCAGGCTCCGGCACGGCGGAGCGCAACGGCCTGGCGGCGGCGCGCACGCAGGCGCTGGAAGCTGCGCTGGAGTCGCTGCAGGGCCAGCTGGGCCAGCTGGAGGCGGCGCTATCGGCGAAGGGCGCCGACGCTGCAGACCACAAGGCCGCCGCCGCTGCGGCCGGCCAACGGGCCGAGGCCGCTGAGGCGCGAGTGCGCGATTTTGAGGGCGAGGCCGAGCAGCTGGGCAGCCAGGTGGCGTCATTGCAGGTAACTCTGCCAGACGGATCTTCGCGAGACCTTGTGCCCCGCTTTTGGCCACCTGGCATCATTGCACGCACTGGGGGCACAGGCGCGAGACTTCTGACAGCACGACATCTCCGAAGACGTGATCCATGTCTGTCAGTCTGAGCATCACTGTGCTATGGCTGCAGGCGCGGCTGGGCAGGGGCGAATTCAACTCCGAGACCACGCGGGTGCTGCACTTTGTGCGCAACCCGGAGGCAGAGGCGCATCGGCAGATCGCCGAGGCCCGCATCAGCGAGCTGGACGCCGAGAACAAGGTGCGCTACCCGCTTCATACCACCATGTGCTTAAATCTAGGTTCGCTTTCGACACTTGCGATCCAGTGCAATCTCAGATATTTATTGGCAAGTTGGCAAGTTGGACTGTCTGTAAACAGTGGGTAAAGTTTTCTTTTCCTGTTTGCAGGCGCTGCGGGGCCAGCTGCAGCAGGCCGAGGCGCAGCAGCAGCAGCAGGTGGCAGCCGACGGCGGCGCGGCGCCCGGCATGGCAGCGGCTCTGGCAGAGGCCGAGATCGCCATCGCCAAGCGCAAGGCGAGCGTCTTGCCAGAGGCGGGCCGCCAAATCGCAGCTGTAGGACTTCTTGCTGACATAGTGTACGCATCTGTTCTAGCTATTCTCACAGGCCCTTCGTTGTGAGTCAGTCCAACTCACTCAATCTCTGGCGCCCCGCAGCTGGCGGAGGCGGAAAAGCGGGAGGTGCGCCTGAAGGAGGTGTTCAACCGGCAGATCGTCAACTTCCGGGAGGCCTGCTACTTCCTCTTCGGCTACCGCATGGACATGGCGTCCAAGGCCACCGCCGCCGCCGGCGCCGGCACAGCCCCGACCACCTTCGTCCTCACCCCGCAGGCACGTTGCCCCAGACAGCTGCGCTTCGCGCATGGCATCTTGCATCTGACAGACTGGATGGTGACACAAGGTAGTATGATTGCGCACTCTTGCAGTTGCCATGTTCCGTGAGCCACGACCGGTGTATCAGACACAGCAACCCTGATCGCTGCCCCCAGCTGACTGCTGCAGCACGCGGACGAACGGACGCAGCTGCTGTTCTCGCTCAAGCCCAAGGGCGGCGGCATGGAGCTGCTGCCCAACGACTTCGTGGCCAAGCGGCTGAGGCAGGAGGTGGACACCTTCATCGGCCGTTTCAAGTCCATCCCTGCCTTCACTGCCAACCTGACCATGGAGAACTTCCAGAAGCACACCCAGAGCTGACTGATTGGATAAGTTTCGGAAGGCTGGGCGCAGCGGTGCTTGGATTGTGTGGGTAAGCATCGCGAAGTCTTCAGCATGTTGGTGCAGACCGCTTCGCACTTCTGGAAAGGAACATTGCGGCGTCACACTTTTTATGTTTTGAAAGATGTAGAACTGCTGCCATGGCGTTTGCAAGGCCTGTTTTGATGAGAGGTGTTGTAGAAAACCCCCGGAGAAGAGTGAGAGAGACGCCGCAGCACCTGGGCGGACGGATTGTGCCGCGGAAGGTGTCGCTGTCGATGAGCGGCAGCAGGATGGCGTACGGGCCGCCCTCCGCCAGCTCCAGCAGCAGAAACTGCGTCTCCGGCGGCACGTCGCCCGACGCTGTGCCCCACTCTGGCGTCATCCACCACAGCTTCTTGCGTGCCGCCGCCAGGAACCGCGTGAACTCGACCTGGCAATGCAAAATGGCACACCATTTTGGGCTGTATCACGCGCAGCAGTAGGCCACTGTCCTGCCGTTCGGCCTTGAGGCCCGGACGTGCCACATCAACGTATCTAGATGTGGGCCTTGCTGTCGCAGAATTCTTGTTCACGCGCATGCGCAATGTGCGCTTGCAGCGCATCATGCCGGGCGGTCACATTTTAGTCTCACCTTGCCCAGCGCGGTGTCGACCATCGCCTTTGCCCCTTCGGCGCTGCTCAGGCCCAGCACCAGGCCGCCCTTCTGCTGCTGTGTGACGAAGGCCTGCCCCGTGAGCTGCTCGATGATGCGCAGGTCCGAGCCCGCCAGGACCACATTGCCGTCGCGTTCCTGCGGCGGCACGCAGCATACGACTCATGGCCGATGGATCGTCCATGTGCCCCCACATCATCAACGGTCGATCAAGCACACGACGGAGGCCCAATGATCCCATGAAGCGCGCACGTCAGTGACTTTGCCCACCTCAACGGCAAGCAGCTCTGACGCTCCCTCCGGTTTGGCGGCCGTGAGTGCCGTCTGCTTCTCCTCTTTTCGCACGATGTCGGTCGTGGCAGCTGACGCCGCTGCTGCTACGGAGCCCATCCTGAACCCGCTGCACTGCCACGGCTGCGATGCGCGGTGCAGCGGCTGAGGCGCCGGCAAGCACGCGCTTCTGCGCACAGCATAATACCATGCAGATCATGCCACTGACATGCAGGTAGTGCAATTGGCCTGTGGTTGCCACACGTTTCAGACTGCGTGACATGCTTTGCTGTCCAGCGAGCATGGCGAGCTGTTTCTCGGCAGGTGCTGCTTGGTGCCGACCTGGCCAGAGGCGACCTGCCCCACTGGCGCTGTAACGCGCTGCAGCGGCAGTTTCTAGACACTCGCAGTCCCTGACTAGACACCAGGTGCAGCGCTGAGGCGCTGAACATACTCACACGGTCCAAATTGCTGTGCTGGAAGGTCAACCAGACGCCGGCATGCCGACGCAACGTGCGACTACTCAAGCTACAACTCCAACAAGCTACCCAGTGTGACAAGCCAGTCCCAGACAGCGTTACAAACGCACAAATAACGCAGACGATGCGTGCCGCACGTGCACTTGCACGCAATACCCTGCAGGTCAGTGGCACCCAAACGGCCAGCGCCATCGGGGCACAACGTCACTTTGTTAATTTGCTATCAGATTGTCGAGCATTTCCAACCCCTGACCTGCTCTGCACACGCGGCTGGCATCAACCGGTCGTCATCTGGTGGTCGCCAATTCATCGCCGCACTTGCAGTAACTCTTGCAGGATCGCATCAGTGTCACTAGCATACAAAGCTTGGAGCACGTTGCGTCAACTGAAGTAGCGCCACCACCGGAGCGTGCCCAGGAGTGGCGGCATCTGAGCACGGCGGCATGGCGCTGCAATTTGGGCAGGAAGACCAGCAGAAAATCAACACGTTCAGCAGACTTAACGCGCAGCTACATGAGCTTGAGGCGCTCACCAACGTGCAGCAGGTGTGACTGCATGTCATCTTTGCGGCGGCCCAACCCAGCTGCCATGATCCATGGCCCCATAATGACCGCAAAAACGTTAGCAAGGAAGGTTGTTTCTGTTCTTTCACATGTCGCAGTCAAATGTGGACGATCTCGAAGACGCCAGTAACGAGATGATGCTCGTGGACGACGAGGAGGTGCGCTGCTGGCTCCTGGCGTCATCATTGAGCCTTGAAGATCATGTGATCATGTTTCAGTCGCCGTCGCTTCAACATGCGTTCCTTGATCCAGGTCATGTACTGCCTGGGGGAGGGCTTCGTGCAGACGTCGGTGTGTGAAGCCGAGGACAAGATCAATGAGGGTGAGGTGCACGCTTGCATGCCACATGGCATATCTGTGCCGCAGTGTCCCCTGGCAGAGCTGACGCCAGGGATGTTTGACGCTGCAGCCTCGGAGAAGGCTCAGGAGGAGCTGGCAGATCTGAAGCAACAAAAGGAGCAGGTGGAAGCGAAGATGGCGGACCTGAAGAAGGTGCTGTACGGCAAATTTGGCCGTGAGCACATCAATCTAGAGGAATGACGTGTTGCGGGGCGGACGCAAATGTCCGATTCTTGAATAGAGGTGGCTGCCGGCGAAGCGGCGTGCTCGGAAACAACATGATCCGGGAATCCAGGACCGGGGTGCTGCCCATTGCAGCATCTGGCGGCCAAGGTGTGCCGCTCGGCACGTCGTACCGGCAGATGATATCATTTTGAGGTCGGTACATCTGCGAGAGTTTTCAGGATGTTGCTGTCGTTGTCGTCATGGACAGTTCCGCTTTGATTGCTGCCACTGGTTCCTTGCACTCGTAGCTTCCTGCTGCCCGTTGCGGCTGCCACCAGTAGGGTTTTGCCATGGTAAGTTGCTCGAAGTGAGCGCAGCAAAGGAGACGCATTCGCATGTGCATTGCTGAGACAGAGTGTCGATCTGATATCTGATAACGCCTCGCATGGGAGTAACTGGGTGCTAGGTTGGTTTGCTCTTCGAGAGTGTAGATCACACTCACAGTTTCGGATCATGCAACTTCCACTTTGACATTCCACCAGCGGAAGGCGCACGCGTGCTGCTTGTAGGGCTGCTCACAAGGCCGTCAGCATGGCGTCTCAGATCTTCATGTCAGCTGCGTACATGCTGCCCCGCACGGCGCTGTGGATTGCGCTCTTCGTCCTGGCACTGTTGGATGGCCTCAGGCATCTGTACGTGAACGCCCGCGCACGCAAGCTGTATGCGGGCGTCATTATCGTCCTGGGCGCGATGGTGGTGCAGGACGTGCTGCTGACGCTGTATGCCATCGGGGGCGGCACCTCATTCGGCGCCGGCGCCCTGTTCAAAATTTACATCTTCTTCACGGACGCCGCGGACTCGCTGTTTACGGTGAGGCTTCCCTGATGATGATGACTCTAAGACTGATGCACAGCCAGCATTTAGTGCCTTCCTGCACGCCAATCATGCATTAAAACAGCGATGCGTCAAGACATGGGGGTCCAAGTGTGCCTTTGTGAATGCAGGCGCTGCTGCTGACCATTGCGGCGGGCTTCTGGTGCGCTAGCCACCGTTCTGCCTGAGATCAAGCTTTGCTGGGTTTGCTGCGTGTAAGCATCACTCACATCCATTCTGTCAGCAGCGGAAATCAGGGCCGCCTTTTGGGACATTGCGCAGCATTACAAGGGAGGACCTCGGACCCTACAAGCTCAAGGTCATTCTCATACCGACGGTCTACTTCGTCACCATCATCGTGGTCGACTATATCATGGTATGCACCCTGCAAAGCTGTCGACGATCTGCACAGGATGCAGCTGTCGCAGCTGACTACCCCTGTAAAATTTGGCTGTCCGCCTCCTGCTGCTGCTCTCGATTGACCAAACCGTCGCGCGCCGGTGCAGAACGCGGTACGCGGCCGCGCCGCCTTCAACGTGGCCGACTTTGACAAGACCGGCGGCCGCGTCGACCTGGCGCTGCCGGGCTGGCAGCGCCTCCTGCTGGTCATCTGCGCGGTGAGTGCCACTGCGCAGGCAGAGCTGAGGATGAGCTTTACTGCCAGCAAGTCTTGTCATCTTGTGCCCCTGCTCTGCCGTCGCCGCCGCGTGTCCCAGGGCACACACGAGCGCCTTGCTGTGGATGTCAAAGCTGCAAGTGAGCATGTGAGCCGCTGCGCTAAGCATAACGTTTTCAGCATTCACGGGTTGGACTGCCGGCGTGTGCAGTTCGTGAATTTGATGGCTTTAATGGCGGCGTGGGTGTACGTTTTCGATACGATCCAGAAGGAGCGGGAGATGCTCGAGCAGCCGGAGCAGGTGTGTTTTGTGGAGCTGCTGCACTTAAAACTGCAATTAGTGTGTGAGCATTTTGGCATCTTGCCGCATGCTGCTCTGCCAGCTCGCGCATTAGTCTGTCCAAGCCTTCACTTTGCACTGTTTCACAGGATGTGTATGGCGACGCGGAGGCCGGCCAGCGCGTCCCTCACTCGCAGCAGGTCGGTTACTGCGCCTGTCATGATGCGATGAGGGTGGATGGCAAATTTTCATGTGCATGGGAGCGTGAAACAGCCATGCGCTGCTGCATTCGCATGGCATCGTGTCTGTGAGGACTTGGCGAGCTCTTGAGAAGGCAAACGCATGTGGTGCAGACCAACTTGCGAGACTCGCACTCTGCACTGCCACTCCATCCACGCACACGTGCAGTTCCACCTGGAAGACATACATCGCTTATGTGCTTCTGGCCGATGCTTCTTGGCAGGCACAGGGGCTGCAGCCAGGGCAGGAGGGCGCAGCGACGAACGCGGGCGCGGGCCACACGGTGCTGCCGCCAAACGACGCGGACGCCGTGCCGAATGCCTATGGGGAGGTCACAGGTGGGCGTTGCTTAACGTAGCTGTTGCAGCACCGATGCTGTGGAGCAAGGTTGACGTTTGGGTTTCGATGCCATGTGTGCTGCCGAGGAGTGCGTCATGCTGGTGATGGCGAGCATGCACAGGTCTGACAACCTGCCAGGCTCGGTTGACATCATGAACACACTGCTCACATGGCAGTGTCTCAGGTGCACCAGCCAATGGATTCTGTGTATACATGTAGACATACTGAAAATCGGAGTGAGTCTGCGCTGTGTAGTGGAGGACCTGGACGGGCCAAAGACGGTTGAGGAGAAACTGGCGCGTCTGGCCAAGATCCGGCTGCTCAAGCAGTTCAGCTTTGGCGTCATCGCCTACGTGCTGGCCACCGCGCTGGTCGTGCTGCTGCCCATCTTTGTGTCGCCAGAGGTGCGCCATGCTCGCAGCACACTCTTAGACCCTCGGCAGGAAAGAGATGTAGCATGCGTCGCTTTGGCCAATTCTGCAACGCGGCTCCCGCTGGCGGCTTTTGCAGCAGCTGGGGCTGCCCTTACCGTACTTTCTCACCCGTGCGTGGCATGCTTGGTCAGTTTCGCTGGGTGAGCTAGTGGGCTTACCGCTGACAACTGCTTACTCCCCTGCGGTGCAGGCGTCCGCTGGCGAGACGGCCGTTCGTGTCGTGCTCATCTTGCAGAATGTGGTGCTATGGCTCTTCATGGCCGGCCTCGCCTGGATCTTCCGGTGTGTCTCGCATTTCAAGTCGTCAGCTCCGTGCCTCGGGATGGGAACATGTCACATCTACACAGTCCCAAGCAAGCCAGAGGCGCCACCACACGATTGCCACACTGAGTCCCAATCAACCGCGCTGCCTGCAAGCCGCCTTGCACAATTGCAGCGAGGCGATCGTCGTGACAGTTGCCTTGTCGGCGCAGGTTGAGAGGCGACAGCCCCTACCTGATGTTGGACGAAGAAGAGGGCGCTGGTACCTCAGCGGGCGACGATCATCTGCGTACCGAGCTCGGCGTCCTTGGCGAGGTACCCATATCATCCCTAGCTGCGTATGGTTTTCTGTCCATGATCGTGCCCATGACTTCGCTCTCCACCGTGTACAGCCGATGTGCAATCATGCTGTGCACGCGGCCGCCTGACGGCCCGGATGCGGCCTGCGCGGCCTGCTGTTGAAGAAAAGGTCGTGACGGCACGGTCCTTGGACCGGCGCAGGACGAGGAGGGCGAGGCCAACGGGCGGCGGGGCGGCAGCCCGCGCTCCGACGGCAGCATGGAAGGCTTCACGCTCCACGACGTGGAGCTCGACGAGGCAAGCGCCGCGGAGGCGGGCCGTTCCCACGCTGCGGCGGCGGCGCAGGTGCCGCCGCCGCAGCAATCGGAGGCGCCCAAGGCGGAGCTGTTGAAGGGCATCCCGAAGAGCGACGAGTGACGGCGGCAGTATTTGGGGTGGGTGCTGCGGCATGCTTGTGTCGGGAAGAATCACAATTTAAGGACGGCAGAATGCGCTCCTGGCCTGCTTGGTTGATCTGTCTTGACGTTTGGATAGGTGGTGGTCAACTCCACGCTCTGCAAGCGACTTTGCGATCTCAACCACCTTACAATTACTGGGTCGCGTCACCTCAAAGCAAGATCCATCCCTTCGTCACTGACGCTGCCCAGAAACCTAAACCACAAAACCAGCTACCTGTGCCATCAACTTCCGAATGAGACTGCCGCAGATGGCGGCAATGACGATCCTCCAGTGCCGTTGCCGTTGTCGCTGGCGTCAAAGCGCCAAATCGTGCCGTCATCGCAGCAGAACAGCAGGATGGAGCCGTCAGATGACAGCGCCGTCTGCCGCACCTGCAGTCACCGACCTCAGCCCTCAGCAGTTTGCATCATGCATGCAGCATCACAGAACCTACCCATGTGCATCTTAACCCGCTTGTCACCAGGCGCACTCATCATCTGCATGGTGACAGTGACACGTGCAAGCTGGCAAATCGCCGCCGCACCGTGGCGTTGCTGCCGGACGGCCGCTTGATGCGGTGCTTGGGGTGCGGCGTCACGGCGTCCGGCTCCCACAGGAACACGCGCCCGGTGCGGCTTCCGCACGCCAGCAGCCGGCAGTGCAAGTCCATGGAGAAGCGCACAAACCACACATTGGCCTCCTCCATCGCCAGCTCCTGCAAACAACGACAACTAGTCAGAATAAAAAGCACTAGGTGGCAGTCGTGGGAGCGACGGCATCCAGGCTGCCACAGCAGCTCCAGCTGCATAGCACTGTCGATCTGAGTCTGCGACAGTCCAGGGTGCTCATGAGAAGAGCCTTAGAAGCATCTCTGCAGAAACAGGCGGCACCTGGACGAAGTGGATGTGGCCGGCGGCGCGCATGTCGGCGTCCTGGGGGCCGGGCCCCGGCGGCTTCCACACCAGGATGCGGTTGTCCACGCTCTTGGACAGGATGCACTCGCCCAGCCACCGCACGCAGTCCACGTACCCGGTGTGCACCTGCGAATGTAGTATTCTTTCTCAAATCAGAGTGTGTTTGCACGCCACATGATCGTTGTGCATCCGCAAGACAGGACACGGCGCGCAGCCAACAGGCACGCTGCCTGCCCCTGCCACAATGTATTCAAGTCACTCTTTCACCGCTTTGTGAACAAACAAAAACCAGCTTGATTGAGCCATCTTTGCAGACGGCCATGGCCGGGCAGTGCTGCTCCTGCAGCACGGGGATTCACCTTGTGGGAGCTGAAGCACGGGCTCGTTAGGTGTGCAGGGGAGAAGGCCGCCGGGCCTCCCACCCACGTCATGGACTCTGCTAGTTTTGCCTGGACCCCATTCGTGTCTGCGGGTGATGCAAGCACAAATGTGAGTGCGCATCTCGACTGCGGAAGGTCATTGCATTTCAACAGGCGACGTACTGCACACCATGCTGGTCAGGTGGATTTGCTCTCTTCATGTAACGAGGGAAAGGCACCTTTGAGGGACCAGATCTTGATGCAGTTGTCCATGCCGGCAGACACCAAGCGGTTCACGTCTGTGGGATGAAAGTCCTGCTCCACCGCAGGAAGCAGATGTCAGCACGATGCACTTCAGCATGCTGCACTTCAGCATGCTGCATACACAAGGTGCATTGTGCCACGCAGCCCATCCAGCTGGAAAAGGCCAATCCAGCAGCACTGCACCAAAAACTTACGACGCTGAGGATCTCGTTCCGGTGGCCGCCCTCCCCGTGCATGATGGCCACGCAGACTTTCGTCTTGATGTTCCACAGCCTCAGGGCTTGGTCCTGCAGTCAGCGGCGACATGACATCGCCAGCGGCATGTCAAGAGACGCGCCCGGGCGCAGCAACCCGCAGGCCTCCATGCCCTCTCCAGCGATCACATCAGACAACGGCCAAAAGTCTGGTCTGTGCAGCGGTGTGCAGCCACATGCACTCTAGCGGGCCACCCACTCGGCTGGCCGTCAGCACGATGCTGGGCCGCATCGGGTGCACGGCGATGTCATTGATCGGGTCGCCGTGGCCCTGCGCCGTCTGCAAAACGGCAATATGACATTCCGTCATCCATCCAGTGACCGCCTGTTGATGCACTGTGAGTGCACAGCGAGTCTAACACACATGACAGCCGCTGCTCGGCGGACGGCAGCGCATGCAGGTCAGGCAGACGGCGGGTCTCACCCACAGGAGCGTGCCCCGGCTGACGTCAAGCACGCGCATGATGTTGTTCTTGCCGGCGGCCAGCAGCAGCGCGGAACCCGTCTCCTCGTCCACCGACCACTTGCAGGCGAAAAACTCCTCGTCCCTCTGAAGATTTGCACGGGAGGTCAATCTGGCATGCCGCCATACATTCGGCCGTGGCCGCTTAAAAGCGCTTCTTGATGCAGCATGGTAGACGAGTAAGACGATGCAAAGCGACCTGCATGTGCCTCACGTTGTCATCGACGTATGCCTGCACGAGGGTGATGCCGCCGCCCGGCTCACACCTGTAGATGCACGCCTGCACACGTGCAAAGGGGCGGTTTCTCAAAAGACTATGCGTCTGCGCAATCATCCGCGTGGCGCGACATGTGCGGTTCCCCTCACAGCTCACCTTGTTGCCGGCCACGGCCGCAAATAGGTTGCTGTGCTGGAGGCTGACAAAGTTGAACATGACGCTCCACACGGCATCGTCGCCCTGGCTGACCCTGGACACAGAGGAGAAAGACGGTGTTCAACACGGCAGACAGTGATATACGCCACATACAAATACCATGACTGATAGTTACGGCAACAATGACAACTGATTGCCACAGGCAGAAATCGTGCCGCTGGAGCGGCGGCGGCGCACATGTTTGTTTGCCGGTACGTGCCCATGCTGCTCTGCGCAATTGCAAGCCTGCTGGACTATTGATATCGCTCAGCCACAACATCTGGGCATCCTACATTTGATGGCTGGTTAGTGGCTGCAGCAGCTCAGAAAAGAAGTTTCACATGATCACATTGTCAGATTTGAAAACTTCTCGCCGGAACTGTGTAGTCCTGTCAGGGGATCGGATGCAGCGTGCTGTAGCAGCTGCAGTCAACTGTGCGACCAGCTTCGAAGACCGTGGTCGGCGCCAGAGATCTTACGATGAGCTGGCAAAGCCTATGACAAAATCTCATCAGCCTTCCCTGCTGAAAGCAACGTCACTTCCGTAGCTCGTTTTCAGCGTTGTGCAGCACACGCCAACAGGTTCGTGGTAACACAGTGGTCCATCCGTTTTCCACAGCAAAAACAGTTAGACTTGGTCAGACTGACCACCTTCTGCACACTCGTGGCGTTTCGCCTCGGACGCTCCGGCACCGTTGCTCACATCGCCCGGAACAGCACGATTGATGGCAGAACCACGCAGCGATTTGCTTATCCAATGACAACAACTCTACTCAGGATAGCAGTTCACACCTGACGCAGCACGGAGGTTCAGCTATCGGCAGCTTCTGAGCAGGGCTGGCGGGCTTTCCGCCGGCCGGGATGGGCCCACGACGGCCACGGCCTACTCTCGGAGGCTCCTGTTGACGCTGGAGCAAGTCGCATCATGACCGCGGCAGCAGGCAGCACCGGCTCTGCCACGGTCGAGCCAGCGACTCTCGATGCCGGTGTGCTGCCCCGAGCGCCCCCAAAGGCCAGTGCGTCGCTTTCCCTGGCCAGCAACGTCCAGCAGCGCCTGGAGCGCAGCAGGAGCAGCAAGGTGAGGTGCCTCGATACCGGATCCCGACAAATCACCCGAGGTCCAGAATGACTCAGTGAGCTCGGCTGTCATTGGTTGACGCTGTTTCGCAATGACTGCAGCGTTAAATTGTCCTTGTGCACGCAATTGCAGGAGGTCAGGGATGCGGAGGGCGGCGGCAAGGGGCCCCGGCGGCAGCGTAACTCCGCGCTGACGTGGGAAGTGCCGCCGGCGCTGGATGCGCAGCCGGCAGTGGCAGCAGGCAGCCCGGCCGACGGTCCAGCGCCGTCTCAGCCTGTCAGCTCACCGGCGGCCGTCGGCAGGGCGGCGGTCCATCCGCTGGTGGCGCTGCATCGGGAGGCGTACCAGGACGCGGCGGACAGCCACCTGCGGGCGGTTGTGCGGCAGCTGCTGGGCGCCGAGGAGCCCGCGGTGGGTCCCCTAAGCATCAGTCCAATACTTGCGGAAGCCTGCCAATGCCAGGCTAGCGATGTCATGAATGCCATATGACGGCGGGGCCGGTGCATGGGCCATTCTTTAACGCCGAGCAAGCACGCATGCAATGCATCCTCGGCAAGGGCTTGACGACATGTCTTTGTGCACGAAGGTGGTGTCGAAGTGGCAGGACGCGATCACCAGCCTGGCGCAGGAGGCCGCCAAGGCGCTGTCGCCGCCCGCGCTTGCAGCCTATGGCGTGAACGACCCTCGCTTCTATGTGAAGGTGGGTTCATGCCGAGTCTGCCCTGCCATCCAGGCTGATGGCGTTCAGGATGATGACTGGAACAAAGGGACTGTGTACGTCACGTCCAAGTTGCACCGCGCACCGGGCCATGTCAACACCTGCCGCTGGCTCCCCTCGGCAGGTCAAGTGCATCCCCCTCAACGCCATCGGCGGCGACAGCTGCCTGGTGGACGGGCTGGTGTGCCGCAAGAATGTGGCGCACCGGCGCATGCGCACGCATATCGACCAGCCGCGCATCCTGATGCTGCGGGGCGCGCTGGAGAACCGCCGCATGTCCACCAACCTGTCCAGCTTCGACACCATGCTCGACCAGGTGCGGCGCCTGCGCAGCTGGGGATGAGCGCGAACTCTCGAAGCCGCTGCTAAGACGCTGTCTGGGCAATGGCGGCATTGCAACGGACTAGGTGCGGGGGAGTGAATCACCTTGAAGATTGACAGGAACCCTGACGTGACAACACCAGCGCTACGCAGGGATCAGCAAGGCGCCAGCAAGCAGAAAGTAGTAAACTTGCACTTCCGCCGTTACCGCCGTGCAGGAGCAGGCGCAGCTGCGCAAGGCGGTGGACCGCATCGCGGGCTTCGAGCCGGACATCCTGCTGGTGGAGAAGTCGGCGGCGCGGTTCGCGCAGGACGCGCTGCTGGAGAAGGGCGTTGCCCTGGTGCTCAACGTCAAAGGCAGCCTGCTCAACCGGCTCGCCCGCAGCACCGGCGCCCAGGCAAGCAGTCCTGTGCATCCAGAGTGCAGTCAGAAACAGGCCTCCCCAGAGAGTGTTGTCGAGCAACATTGGCTGATACCCCACACGCCGCTTGCATCCTGAGGTTGTCTCTTCTGCCAAGAGGCAACCGTCGTGCAAGGACTCGCAATTTCTGCTGCGAAGGTGCTGGCGACACACAGAGCTGCAAGCGTCGTGCCAAGGGCAGTTGCTGGTGCGGTTGCAGGTGGCAGACTCAGTGGAGGACCTGAATCCGAAGTGCGTCGCGCACTGCAAGGAGTTCAGCGTCGAGGCGCTGCAGACGTCCCAGGTACATTGTACGTTATGCAGCAAAGCTTGTTCACAGCATGTCTTGCCCTGCAAGCGCAATGCTCCACTGACTGCTGTAATGAACTCCAGGCCTGCCGCAACAGGAACCTAACGAGCACTGTCCATGCAACACCACGACCAACACCAACAGAAGGCCCCCAGTCAATCAGCTAATGATCCGAATGTGCAGACGGCAATGAGCCGTGCCGCGTCCAGTTCGTCGCTGCCGGCATTGGGGCTATCAGACGGCGAGGGCAGCGAGACGGCGGCGTCGGCGCTGCGCAAGGCCTCCGCCACCGGTCCGGGCAACGGCGCGCGCACCCTCATGTCCTTCCGCGGCTGCACGCAGCGCATGGACTGCACCATCCTCCTAAAGGTGGGCTGCCATCCTTGCCCTGGCATGCTCAGAGTTAGCAAAGGGTTGGCACGGTCTCCGAGTTGAGCTGAGAAGCAACTGCCTCTACTCTTCCGTAAGTGTATGAGACGTGTGCTCCGCTGGGGCAGCACAATGACGGGAGGAAGCTGGGTGGCACAGTGGTGTGTTGTGCTCTGCAGGGTGACTCGCCGCAGCTGCTGGCACGGCTGAAGGCGGTCATGCAGTTTGCGGTGCACACCGCGTACCGGCTGCGGCTGGAGACTGCGCTGCTGGCGGACCAGGGCGCCTCAGCGGCCACGGCTTTGGCCTCATACGACACATCCCGACACAGCAGCCTCGCCGGCAGCCTCGCCGGCATGCAGCCGGCGTCGCCCTTTGCAGCGGCGTCCGGGCGGGCATCGCTGGAGCCGCCGTCGGCGGAGCAGCTGGTGGATGCCCAACAGCAGGCGCCGCCGCAGCAGCAGCAGCAGGTGCTGCCGCCTGCGCAGGACGGTGAGGCGGCGCGGCATGCGGCGCCGCTGCCAGGCAGCCCTGGCGGCAGCGTGGCGCCGCAGTCGTCAGCAGGTGTGTGCAGACCTGCGGCCGTGGCAGTGGCGCGGTCGCTGCAGGAAGGCATGGAATTTGGCACCTGGGTCAGACTCGGCAGCACCTCTGACCTGGCCCGGAGTACAACCAGCAAATGTGCCAGACGTGCTGCGTGTGCTGCCGGTGCATCCTCAGTTGTGAACAGCTACGTGAGCAAAGAATCGAGCGCTGCAGGGTCGCCGACAGACAGGAGGATGCAGGCGGTGCGGGATGCTGTGCGGGTTTCCGCGCAGCTGACGGCGCTGGACCAGCAGGGCATGGGCATCCTGTCGTGCTCGCCGCACGTCACCATCTGGCCAGCCGACGCCCAGCCAGCACTGCAGGCAGCGCAACCTGCTCAGGTGTGCAAGCTCCCTGTGCATGTCAGGACCCTTGTCCATTTGGATCCCGTATCAGCGCCCAACGCCTGGTCCTTTGTAGGCGATGCTTGCTGGTCAATTCGCCGTCGACTGGCGCGCGTCCGCCTGGTGGTGAGGCGCCAGCTTGCGGTGAACAGCAGGTGCCGAGGAGCAGCTTTGAGGCGAAGGAGTTGGCGGTCGCTGCGACAGCCGCGGTGGCGTCCCCGCGGCCGGGCAGCGAGGGCGACGCGGGCAGCGGCGACGCCGCGGTGGCGGCGGACGCCGCGCTGCTGGTGGCCGCCCAGCCCGCACCCGCGCAACCCGCCCCGCCAAGCGCGGTGCAGCGCATGGCGGAGGCGCAGCGCCTGTTCATGAGCACCGCGTGCCGCAACCCCACCAAGAAGCTGCTGTGCGAGGCGCCGACGGTGCAGGTCATCAACACCTACGACTCCGGCGGTGAGCCTGCCTGTTTTCGCCCCAGGCCTGTCTGTTTGACTCTGATCCTATCAATGTCGCTCCAAAAAGACCCCATGATGGCAAGTGCATGGTTGTTCCAGTTTTGCTGCTGCGATCCGCTGCGCGGCTGGCAAGGTGCTGGCAAGGTGTCGAGGCGGCGGCCTGGCATGACCGTGGTCCACCCTTGCCAAACCCTGATCTTGTGCTGGGCCTTGCCTCGCTGACAAGTCGCTGGCGGCGTTCCTGGCGGGCGCCTTGCCTCGTATGCAGACTGTTCTGAACTCGCTCTGCCATCCTTTCTCTGCAGACAAGTCGCTGGCTGCATTCCTGGCGGGCGCCTTCCCCTCGCCGGAGCGCAAGTGCACGCAGCTGGCATGCGGCGACGGCGCGACGCACCACCTGCGCACCTTCGTGCGCAGCGGACAGCGCGTCACGCTGTCCGTGGCGCAGCTGCCGGCGGACCAGGAGCTGCCCGGCGCAGACCGCGGCCAGGTGAGATGTCTTCAAGAACGGTTGGTTTTGAGTTTTTGTGGGCATTTCGAAGCCGGCTGCCCACAATGCATCCCTCACCCTCACTCTGCCGCCCACAGCTGATCGCATTGTGCTCTATCTTGTGGTTGCCGCTATCTGCGTTTGCAGTCAAGGGCAGGACTGGAAGCTGCTCTTTGCTGGTGCTGCAGATGTGGCTGTGGACGCGGCCGCTGCCGCCGGGGGACCTGCCATGCCCAGGAGTGCGGCGTGTGCCGCTGTCAACAGACGCCGCCTGCATCTCCTGTGGTGAGAACGCCCCACAACACCTGCCCAATGTGCGAGAATATAAAGGTGTTGATGACACCAGATGAGCAGCTCGCTCTCACAAGGCATAGCTCGGCAAGCGCGCTGCAGTGAGCCGGCAAGCCTTGGCTCCTATTGCAAACCCCCCTGGCACCTGCACTCAGCATGCTTCAAGTGCGGGCTGCACAAGTGCGGGCTGCACAACACTCGTGTGTTTGCTTCTCAATGCCTGCACTGCCGCCCGCAGGCCACTTCTTGGAGCTGGCGTTTGGGGTGCGGCACCTGGAGCTGGGCGGCTGGCACGCGCACAACGAGTGGGTGCGGTACATTGGGCGCGGCGCCTGCGTGGCCTGCTTCCACTGCGAGCCGGTGTTGCCCAACGCGGTGGCGCTGCCGCCGCCGCAGATCGACTACAGCCCCCTGCTGCAGCAGGACTGGCTGCGCCAGGAGCTGCAGGAGCTCGCTAAGGTGCCGCCTTGGAAAGCAAGCTTGCTTGAGAGAAGCAGGATTGCTGACTTGTCATGGATTGCCAGGAGGAATCTCACCGAGATTCTATGCTTCAGAGGATTTGCTTGTGCCGACGATACATGCAGCTTTGACGTGATCTGTTGCAATGCGATGCGCTGGAGCAGGAGGCGCAGTCCGCCTTTGCGGCGATCGAGTACGCGTTACAGAACCACCAGCCGGCGGCCGGCGGCAGCAGCAAGATCGCGCTGCTCAGCAAGCCCGCAGCCAGCGAGGGCGACTCCGCCGTCATGCAGAGCCTGCTGGACGGCCTCAGCAGCGAGCAGCAGGTGCGGCGCACATCTCTGCAGACTGCCGCGCCCCATGAGAGCTCCTGACCATGAGCAACTTGCTGTCCGATGTTGCGCAGCTGTCACCCGCCGTCAGGTGCTGCCCGCCGTCTCCCCGCAGCACAGCCTCTGCGAGACATGTGCTTCGATCTCACGCGCTGTCCAATGCGCACCCCAGGTTTACAACAACGACCTGATGGACATCGCAACGCTGCTGCGCCTCAACAGCGTGGTGCCGGACAACGGCGGCGCGCCGCCCGATGGCGAGCAGCCGAGCACGCCCGTGCGGGAGCACATCCTGGTAAGCGGGGTCAATACGTGATATGCAAATATTTCTCACCTTTTGATGTAGCTGCGCTGAGCCAGCCACGCGATCACTGCCTGCTGCTGTCCGGTCTGCGCCACTGCCGACGGTGCTATACGAGTACTGCAGAGGTGGAAGAACCCTGTTGTGCTGATGTGATACGGCGACTGAAGGTCATAGGGTTTTCCAAATGTCATGGCGTGACCACTGCAGGTGGCCATCGTGTGGGAGCTCAACCGCCTGCGCCGGTCGCTCATGCTGATGGTGCTGGCCTGGGCCAACAGCCTGCACGACCCTGCGACCTACGCCCGTCTGTACTCCGGGCCGCCCGCAGCCAGCAAATCCGGCCTCAGCGCCCTCATTGGTGCCGCACCAGACTTTGTCCCAAAGCTTTCTCGGCTCCAGCACGAGTCATTTACCCCTTCCGGCACGGGCTTCGTAATCAGAGTTTGTGTGAGTATCTGAGTGTATGCTGGTCCTGATCCGGGTGTTGCTATCCTGCTGCAGCTGACTCCGCGGCAGCCGACACAGCAGCAGAGCAGGCGGCAGCCACCGCAGCGGAGCAGCCTGCCTCGGGCGCGGCAGCTTCAGCAGACGCTGAACAGCCGGCAGCGGGCAGCCCCTCAGCGGCGGGCGACCAGCCGGCAGACGCCGGCGCCGTGCGCAGCGCAGCCGGCAACGGTGTGCACCCGGGCGGTGAACTCGAAGCGACCCCATTGCTGAAGCTGTCGCCGCTGGTGCCGCGCAGTCAGGCGATCGACCTGGCCAGCGCGCCGAGCACGCCGCCGCAGAAGCTGACGCCCACTGTCGGCTACAATGTCAGCCAGGCGGACAGGGACAGCGCGTCTGCGTATGCTGTGACGGCGCTCGCGGACGCGACGGATGCAGGCGTCAGCGAGGGCTCTTCGGGCGCCGGCGGGCAGCAGCTGCTGCCGTCGGCGGCCGGCCGCAGCGGCTCGATAGCGGAGCCTGTCGACTGGCAGCGCGTGGCGCGGCAGGCGGACTCGTTGCCCGCGGCGGCCGCGGCGCAGCCAGCGGGCTCGGTCGCCCGCCTGCGCGCCATCTTCGAGCAACAGACCAGGTACACACCAATACACGCCAATATGCAAGGGCAGCACGGGACATGGTCAAGCGTGTGGCGCCAGGATGTTTGCCGCTTCTTCGCCACGATGATGCTTGGAGCTTGACGACCAGCGCTGCCATTTGTTGGCCAAGTGAGCAGCCGCTGCGGTACTGCAACCTGGTGCAGCAATTTGGTTTTGCAAGTTGCCAACCGGAGCTTGTCCTGCCGCAGCGCCGGCGCGCCTCCGGAGAGCCACACCCTGCAGCGGCAACGCACGCTGGAGTGGCTCAACGCAGTGTCGCGCGCGCCAGAGTCGCCGCACAAGCCGCGGGACCGGCGCATCAGCGCCGACCAGGCGGTGCTGGGCCAGCAGGAGACGGGGCCGTGGGGGCCCATCATCCGCCGCCGCCGCCCCTCCTTCTTCAACAGGTGCGCAGAGAGACGAAGCAATGTGCGAGTGGTTGCACAAAGGCGTTTGACGAATTGCAACAGCATTGGTGTGGCGTGCCGCAAGCTGCAGTGATACTATGTGCAGCACCGCACTTTGACAGCTGCTGAGTGATGAGCAGCTGACTGTCGCCCGACGTGTGATGCAGGGCGTACCCGCAGCTGGGGGAGGCAGGTGCGGCCTCGGACGCCGGCAGCCCTGGCGTGCAGGCGGGCAGCAGCGCCCGCAGCGAGCTGCAGCAGCGGCCCTCCAGCAGCCCGGCGCGCGGTGCGCTGCCTTCTGTGTTAGGACCCGGAACGCCATGTTTCTGCGTTGCTGTGACCATGGGAAACCTGATGTCGGGTACTCGTGCAATTGCGCCTCATATTTAATATCCACCTGCCGCCATCATATCAGCAGCAGCTTCATGTGGAATCCGCAGTCGCGGGGCACCCGGTGGACGACACGTCCGACAGCGGCGGCGACGACAGCAGCGGCTCCAGCCGGCACGTATCTGGCGACGTGATCGCGCAGCCGCTGCTGGAGCGCGGTCGCTCCATCGTCACCCTGGACCTGGTCAACGGTGCGCTGGCCCCACCAGTTCGTCTCCACAGGATGTCACGGTCGTCTTTCTCAAGAGGTCAGCCCCTCACGTCACTTCAATGAAGAAACCCCGAGGCGGACTGACCCTGTGCCTGCCAGCTACTGCTGGCCCCACACGAGAAGCGGGAGCCTCCCCAGCCTTCGCTACCGCATGGTCGATGCAGCGAAGCTGACGGCTTGCGCATGGCTTGACGCAGGGCGGGCGAAGCAGGAGCGCCAGCAGCCGGCCGCCGCGCAGACGGCGGAGCCCGAGGCGCAGTCGCCGGCCAAAGCGCATTCGCCGTCAGAGGCGGGGCGGGAGGGCTTTGCGGCGGACATGCGACGCAGCAGCAGTGCCGCGCAGCTGTCGGCGGCTGCGCAGCTGTCGCGCGCTGCCGGCTCGCAGCGCGGCAGTGGCGACGCCCTGTCGCAGGCGGCGGAGGCGGCGGACGAGGCGGAGGCGTCTGCTGGGGAGGACACTGCGCTGCTGCCGCCCCAGTCGCCCGCCGCCAGCCCCTCCCGGTCCAAGTGCGTCAAGTTTCACTGAACACGGCGAAACACTACGTCATCGGGCTTGATTCAAGAGGTTACATGTCAGGACGTGAGGCCGCATATTCCAGAGATCTGAGGCGCCGAGCCTTCGTAGCCTTTGCATACTTCCTTCTTACATCCTCCAGCCCCTTCCCCACCTAAGGCGCACAGCCTCTCTTCTGCCAAAAGTAGTGTCCTCAACATTGCCTTGCTCATGTGGCCTGCAGGCCGCACAGGCGGTGCTCCAGCGAGCCGACGTCGCCGCGGGCGGTGCTGGCCGCCAACGGCATCGACCACGACGAGCTGGGCTCCGGCGAGCTGCCCCACTTCGAGGAGTGGTCCACCTTCGTGAAAGGGTGCGACCCCTGCTCCCTTGTCATTGGGAGGCGCTAGGGTTTTAGGCCCTTGCTGTTGTTGGCAAGCGCACTTCACAGGCGTTCAAACGACAATTTGCTTCTGGGTTGAGGCCTTTGCTCGCTGCCAATGGTCTCTGCATGCCCTCACACTGTCAACACTGCGACACATCACTTCGCAACACCGCAGACGAAGTTCAATTTCGCGACACCCTCCCTCATTCGACAAGCAGGGCGGCTGCCAGCCCGACGAAGGACCCACTGCTGGCGGAGGCGGACAAGCAGCAGGACAGCCCGCGCGGCGGCGGCGGCAAGGCCAGCCCGGCGCGGTTGACCACCGATTCTGTGGTGAGAGTCCTAAAAGTCCAATGCCGCACCTGCACGCCGAGCATACTGCTAGCAGCGAAGCTGCTGTTCTGGTGTGAAGCCCCGAATTTGCCATCACCCTCAGAAGGAGTCCTGATACACTGTCCTGCACGTTGGCGCTGTCTGAATTGGTTCTGAATAGCTTTCAAAGCGGTGCGCGCAGCCGTTGGCGGTGCCCAAGGCTGAGTCCTCGCTGCTGCCGGCCATCGGGCGGCTGGCGGCGCGGCGCGGCGGCGGCGCGCCGCCCGCGGCGGCGGGCACAATCCCGCTGGCGACGGCGGGGCGGGTGGAGCTGTGCGGGCGCGCGCTGCTGCCGCCGGGCGTGGACGACCTGGTGCTGTCCATCTTCGACGACGAGCCCACGTCCATCATCGCCTACTTCCTCGCCACCAGGTCTGCAGGGGTCGAATGCAGTAATCGGCGTGGCAGCATCTTTAGCTGCGCCCCGCCAATCGAGCATCAGCCTTACGGTCTCGAAACGCAGCGCCTCTTCTGTCGTGGTATCTAGACATGCTCACATCGAGAGCTGCACAGCCAGCAGCACTGCGGCCGGCACAACCCTTGCACTATGCTCTTGCCTGATTGCTTGTACCGATTGCTCGGCTCAGGACGTACCAGCAGTTCATCGAGGACGCGCTGGACACCATCCTGCATGGCAAGCCTGCCGGCGGCGGCGACGGCGCCCTGAAGCGCGCCTTCAGCACCAGCTCCGAGAGCGTGGCACTGGACGCGGCGGCGGCGGCGCTCGCCGTCACGGCTGGGGCGCCTGCTGCAGCGGTTGCGGCGTCCGCAGTATTGGCGGCGCCCTTGGCGACGGGCTCCCCGGCAGCAACGGCGGCGTCGCCAGCGGCGGCGGCAGCCGCTGCGGGTGCGGACGCCCCTGCCGTGAAGCGCAGCGTCTCCTCCAAGAGCGCGCCGGCCGCGGCGGAGACCGCCGCGGCCCCAGCGGCTGATGCGCCCGCCGGCGGCGACGGCGGTGACTCTGCGACCGGCAGCAGCGGCGCGGCGGCGGCGCCTAGGGCGGCGCCGCCAGCGGCGGACAAACCAGAGCTATTGCCGGTGGCAGAGATCGCGGCGGAGGTGTACGGCCTGCACGTTGGCGGCGAGGCGGCAACGGGCGGCGGCGGTGGGCAGCCCGACGGCGACGCCGGCGCTGCTGAGGCGGCCGCCGATGTGGCGGCAGACGTGGGCGACCGCGTGCTGCTGTGCGAGGAGCGGCTGGACTTCTTGTGCAACGTGGAGGAGTCGCCCGGCATGCCCTGGGCGCGCGCCAAGTTTCAGGTATATCTGCCAAGCAATGAAAATCTGGTACTTCTAGATTTTGAAGCGTACCGCGCGCCCCGCCTATCGCTGCTGTGCCTTTTTGGTAACACGAGCGAGGGCGCAAACGCCTGTGTGCGACATCGCATGACGCGTAGGTCTCTTGGAGCCCTCTGCCTTGGCCTGCTTGCCTGCTTGCCTGCTTGCCTGCTTGCCTGCTTGCCTGCTTGCCTGGCTCTAGGGTCCATTGGCCCTTTTCCCCTGAATCCTTCGGTTGTCAACCCCCGAGCGTGTTTGCACCCTGCAGGTCGTGGCGTACTTTGCGCCGCAGTTTGCGGAGCTGCGGCGGCGCAGCGTCGCGGGCGGCGAGGCGGCGTTCGTGGCCAGCCTGTCGCGCTGCCGCAAGTGGGACTCCTCGGGCGGCAAGTCCAACGCCTACTTTGCAAAATCCCGCGACGAGCGCTACATCGTGAAGCAGCTGTCGCGCTCGGAGAAGGTGCTTTTCTCTGCTCCATGTCCTGTGCTTCCTGCTTCCTGCTTGTCAAAGCTGGACTTCAAAACCTGTATTGCATTGCCGCCTCCTGATCCACGTGCTGGCGTTCGTGTGGCAGATCAACGACCCTGAGCTGTGCATCACTGCTCTGCTGGCGGGGTCTCGATTTCGCTGACTGCACAAGTTGACGGCTGCCGCGTTGTGTACCTGCGCAGGCAAGCCTGCTGGCGACGGCGCCGGCGTACTTCCGCTACCTGCAGGCGCGCGGCCAGGACACCTGCCTCGCCAAGATCCTCGGCGTCTACCAGGCAAATTGGCATCCCTTTGTATCGCTCTTCGCCAAACATTTTTCGCCAAGTCTGCACCACAATGGTGGCTGTGCACCAACAGTCTCCGGCATCCAACCCCCATGCAGGGACATCGACTTTCGACCGTGCTGAAGTGTGTGCTGACGGGGCGCGACCGGGAGTGTGGTGGCTGCAGGTGACGCAGAAGAACATGGGGGCGAGCGGGGAGGGCGCCAAGGGCGCGGGCCGCGACGGCATCATGGACCTGCTGGTCATGGAGAACATCTTTTACGGCCGCGCCACCACCCGCATCTACGACCTCAAGGCGTGTTGCTGCCATGTGACGCTTGCAGGGGCATTGGCGAAACTCGCACTGCCGGCTTGCGGAGGCGAAAGTGATGTCCTCTGGCACGCAGCATCGTCGCCGGATGTGCTGCGCAGTCCAGTGTCGCCAGAACATGCTTTTGCAAAATGCCGCTCGTTGCAAAACACAGATACGGCAACAGAACACACCTTGCAACTGCTGGCAGGGCTCGGAACGGTCCAGGTTGTCGACGGAGGACCCGGCGCGGGCGGGCGCCGTGCTCATGGACGAGAACCTGCGCCGCAGCAACCTCTCCTCCCCCCTGCTCATCAACCCCGCCGCCTACTCGCGGTGCGCTATCATCTGCCCTCTTCCAAAGCCATTAGCCAGCCCAAGCTCTGGCTGTCTTTGGCTGCTGCTGGCATGTCCGACACCTTACCCGTCTTATCGCCGACGGCTAGTGAGGCGAGGACAAGGCGGTGCTGTGCAGCAGAATTCGCGCTGGAGGCCTGCCTGTCATGCGCAGCCCTCCGTCGGAGCCCTGCTTGCAAGGCTTGCAGAATGAGTGGGAGTGAGCGTTGCTCAAGTATACCAAGCCAACGTTCAGGCTCTGATTCCTGATACTGCTCGTCGCAGGCTGGAGGAGGCGCTGTGGGCGGACACGGCGTTCCTGGCGGCGCTGGGCGTGATGGACTACTCCCTGCTGGTGGGCATCGACCGCGATGCCTCCCAGCTCGTCGTTGGCATCATCGACTTCGTGCGCCAGGTGCGGCTCGCGGCACCCCCTTTTGCATAGTCCATAAACATCCATTGTGAGCAATATGCTTGCAGGGCCACACAATGCTGTGTGGCGGATAAGTCGTTCGCAAAGGCCCGGCAACACCATGTACCTGTGACTGGACGTGCGTCTGGTCGCAGTCCGTTGCCCTGCAGTAGTGTGAGCACCACACTAATGGTGCTGCAGTGCAAGCCCCCCCTGCAGCGCTGACCCCATGTTCAGGCTCACAATACTTCTACCCTGAACCTGCCTGCTGTTGCTGAGGTCTTCCTGCTGATGCCCACCCTGCAGTACACGTGGGACAAGCAGCTGGAGACGTGGGTCAAGTCCACCGGCATCCTGGCGGGGGGCAAGGAGCCCACCGTCATCTCGCCCAAGCAGTACTGCCGCCGCTTCCGCGCTGCCATGTCCTCCTACTTCACCCTGGTGCCGGGTTCCGGGCCGCGGCCGCCGCCCGCGCGCCGCTCCCCCGACGCCTGAGGGGGAAATTTTCTTTTGGCGGCCGCCGCGGCACCGACCCCAGCAGCGGCGGGCGAGAGCGGCGGGCGATGTGACGGAAACGTGTTGGATGAACAGTGGCGCGGGGCACCTGCGCCATCGTTGTAGGCAGAGGAGAGAAATACTCGGGATGGGCTGCTGCCCATGATGTGAAGGGAGGCAGTTGGAAACACGCGGCAGGTGTGCGGCTGCGGGCATGGAACGCATATTCAAACACAGGAACCCCAGAACAAGAGAGCAAGCGGTGTCAGCAAGCTTGCTGGCGGGAACGCGCTTGGAGAGCCAAGAACGGCAGCCGAGCGCTGTACAGGAGGAGGTACCTTTTACAACTGAAATTTGCAGGCCGGCTGCTGTTCGACCCGTCCGGAACACAGGTTGCTTGTGATTTCTGCAGATTTTATTTCCACCTAGGGACTCTCATGATAGGGTGCATGGCTACTTGGGGATGTTGTGTTGCCAAAATGCGCATGCATGACCTCGCATTCAGTGTGCAGATGGTGTTGCCCTCTTTCAGTCTGTGTGGCAGCGGCCCGTCTGCCAGCGAGCGGACCAAGTTGGTATCATGAGGAGCCGTTCGTGAAAAACCACAAGTGGCCTGCAACGTCCTGGCCATCTGCACTAGAGACCTAAGCATGCCATCCATTACCATACAACGACATGGTCCCTTCCAGATGATCACAGTATGATCAATGTTGCCTCATTAGCGGTGCCTCCATCTCCCGCCACACCCAGTGCAGTGTTGAAGGTGGCAGCATGCGCAGGCGGCGCAGCATACCAGGTTCAGCAGCAGGCGCCGTCAGCGGCACCACACTCGGCCGCCAGCGATCCAGGCAGTGGCGGCGGCGGCCGGCGGCGGCGGCATCACCATGTGACCAGCACCCGAAAGTGGCCCACGCCGATGGTGACGAGAGCCCCAGTCGTCTCAGCAGACGGTGGCCAAGCCCGTGCCAAAAGCGCTCCGGAAAGCGGCGGCGGCTGCGGCCACCGGCGGCGCCGGCGGCAGCTCAGTGGCGGAAGTGGCGCACGCCGATGGTGGCGAGCCCCAACCTCTCGGCAGCGGCGGCAGTGTTGCCGAAGGCTGAGGTCCCGCTCAGTGGCGGAAGTGGCGGACGCCGGTGGTGACGAGAACGACCCCGTACTTGTTGCAGCAGTCCAGCGCGTCCTGGTCGCGCATGCTGCCGCCCGGGTGCGCGATCGCCTTCACGCCCGCCTTGCACGCCAGCTCCACTGAGTCGTTCCACGCAAAGGGGAAGAACGCGTCGCTCGCCAGCACTGAGCCCTGCACGCGGTCGCACAATGGGATTCAGGGGTCTGCGTGGTGTTTGGGGATGTGCATGAGCCGGGGAGGGCGCCGGCTGCAGCAGGGCAGCAGGGAATTGCCCCCCCTGCGTCTCGAGCAGCCACAACGCGCAGACACTTCAGCCTCGTAATCAGGCTTCAGCACATGACGCAGCTGCTGGTGGCGTATTCAAACGATGTTCAGGAAGACGGAACAGGTGGAATGAGCGCTTTGACGCAATTCAACAAACCCGCACCTCGACCTCGTCTGCAGCCTTTTCGAGCGCGATGCGCACGCTGTTGACGCGGTTGGGCTGCCCGCTGCCCATGCCCAGCAGGCGGCCGCCCTTGGCCACGGTGATGGCGTTGCTCTTGACGTGCTTCACCGCCGTCCACGCGAATTTGAGGTCCGCCAGCTGCTGCTCCGTCGGCTGCGCCTCCGACACGACCGTGAACTCGATGTCGGCCGGCTGCAGGCTGTCCGCCTCCTGGTACAGCCACCCCGCTGCGGCAGCATATGGAATAGTAAGTAATTTCAGAGTTTCCGGTTATGGAGTTCGGTTCTGTCTCCTGGTGCACTCACCCTGCTGCAAAGAGACAGTCAGTTGCGCCGCCGGCACTTGCAGCTGCGCAATCCGAGCAGCGCTCGATCAGGCGCTCGGCTTCCCAAGCGCCTTTAAGGCACACAAAGAGAACAGTGTGTGCGCACCGCCGACTTGGCGCAGGGAGCGGCCGGAGGGCGCCCGCGGCGGCGCCTCCAGGATACGCAGCGTCTTGGACTTGCCCTTGAGCTTGGCCAGGCCCGCGCCGCTGTAGGAGGGCGCGATGACGATCTCGTAGAACATGCGCGTCTTGCCGTCGGTGGGGCTGCGGAACTCCCGGATCTCGCCCGCCAGTTCCTCGTCCACCTCCCTGCGGAATATATCTAAGTCAATCATCAACATTCGGAAGCAAATGCACTCGTGAACTCCCCGATATCGCCCGCCAGCTGCTCGTCAGCCTCCCTGCGGAAAATGCAGGGATCAACTCGTGCAAAGCATCACCAGCGACAGGCGACCGCAGGATACCGAAGAGCTTGCATGCTACGCTCGAGGCAGTCGGAGCTGGGCGGGGCATGTCGACTGCTGCGTCAGTTGGAGCTCAGAATCTCGTCCACACAGGAGCCAGAATCTGATCTCCTCAGACAACGGATATCTTTGAGTTTCTCATCATTCGCAGCGTCCTATCACATGCGAACCCCCAGCCTGGAAGAATCGGTACATATTGAGCCGGGCTTCTGCAGGCTGATCCGGATGCCGTCCTGCCTGCTCGACGCCATTTTGTCTGCAGATCCACATGGAGCATGGAGATGCTGTGGCGGCGGGCGCGCCTATTGAAGGCGACAATGCCGCCAAAGGCGGAGATGGGGTCGGCGCACACGGCCAGGCGGTAGGCCTCCTTCAGGTCCTCTCGGCTGGCAATGCCGCACGGGTTGGTGTGCTTCACCACCACGCACGTCGCCTCTGCACCGTCGGCAGAAGAGCGCATGAAGAACCGCAGGAGTCCGCCGAGCATGGTTCCGGCACCCGGCTCATGCACCGGTGCCATCCTGTCCGTGTTGCGGTGCGCCTTTGCACCATCTCCATTTTCGAGGCAGTTAGTGCATGGCGGGCTCGCACGATGGCGCACACGGCCCACATCGCCAGAAAGGGATCAAGGAGCAGGGGGGCACCTGCATAGTCGCACACGGCGCCGTAGGCAGCGTCCGCGTCCAGGTAGTTGTTGTATGACATCTCCTTGCCGTGGTGCTGCACCGCCGCCGCCACGCCCCGCTGGTCCGCCTCCGCCAGAGACCTGTGTCGCATTGTGTAGATATTGAGGCACAGTATCTGTGCAACAAGGCCCCTGTGCAATGCCGCCTGATGGCGGCAGCCTCCACTGCGGTAGGTGCGCTGCACACAGGCAGCTTCCGCAGGCATAACATGGCGTTGTGAAGGCCGACAGGGGTCAAGAGGGCCTAGCTGCACAAGCGCTCCCAGTGAGCGGACTGGCGACGCACGACTCGAGCTGCATGCGATGAGCGCTGCACCTGTCGGTGTAGAAGGCGGCGGGCTGGTGGGGGTTCTCGCCATAGCGCAGGCCGGCAGCCAGCGTCATCGGCACGCACTGCTCCGGCGGCGGCCCCTCGCCTGCGGGGACGCGCCATCTTGTAACAACAACGAAATGTAAATGAGCACAACTGATGTAGCTGCGGCTGTGTGCGGCGAAGCAAGGAGAGGCATTCCACCACGCCTGACACGCAGACGCGCCAGCCTGTGCGCCCGTGCGCATGGGCCCAACAAGGAGGACCAACAAGCAGGAGTGTCTCTCAGCCCACAGAAACCACTCCGCGGCGCGCACCGACTTGGCCCCACAGCCACTCAGCAACGGTGGAGTCGTAGGTGGCGCAGTGCTGGAAGGCCTTCCAGGCGAGGCGGCGCCGGAAGGCGGCCGCCTCTTCACCTGACAGCCCCGCACCCAGCGCCTGAAGGAACGGAAGGAAAGGAGAAGGGATCGCATTCTGTTCGGATAGGCCTGCTGGCCTGTGACGAGGCTCTGGCGGGAGCGACATGCGGCAAGCAAGACAAAGCTGCAAAAGCAAGACTGGAACGAAAAAATGCTGCAAGAAGGGACAACTTCCTACCTCCAGCAGCCGCGGGTAGTCCGCCGGGTCCACCACCACATGCACGTGCTCATGGTTTTTGGCCGCCGCCCGGATCATGGCCGGCCCGCCTGCGGAACGGAGGAAGCCACAGCGTCAGCTTCCTCTTGTCTTGATGCGTAAAGGCTTTACGTTCAGGTGCCGCCGCCGGGCTCTGCTGTCTGTGGCAGAGTCCGGTGTGTGCCTCCGCGTGTTCCGCTCTAGTTTGCCACTTGCCGTTGCCGCAGGCAAGGCGACCCAGCGCCACGCATCGCCCGCCTGACGCTGCCGCACGCTGGTGACAGCTTGACAGCCCAGCCCACGAGGGATGCACAGCACGTCGCTCACCAATGTCGATGTTCTCGACGGCGGTGTCAAAGCTGGGCGCCTGCGCGGCGGTGACGGTCGCGCGGAAGGGGTACAGGTTGACGACCACCACGTCGATGGTGGAGATGTCGTGCTGCTGCAGCGCCGCCACGTGGGCCTCGCTGTCCCGCCGCGCCAGGATGCCGCCGTGCACGCCCGGGTGCAGCGTTTTCACGCGGCCTGCGTCAAGGGGTAACAGCGGCGTTGGGGACAGCAGCAGCATATGGAGCTGCACCATGGAAAGCAGCAAGCAGCTGCTGCTCAAAGGAGAAATGAAGCTGTGCAGCGGACAGGCGGCCAGGCCTTCAAGGTGCCGTGCGGCCCTCCGAGGGGCTTCAGAAGGCTGCTCCCAACAGCGCAGCCTTTGCTCAGCTGCCGAGGGCTGCTGAGGGCAGATGGCCACAGAGACGCGGCGCCTTCACAGCCCAGCTTGCAGCGCTTGCTACTGAGGACAGCACCTGCAGCAGTTTGGCCCACCAGCACACTGTAACACTGACGGAACAAGCAGTAATGCTACAGGGATAACGCACCGTCCAGCATCTCGGGGAAGCCGGTGAGCTCCTCCACGCGGCGCACCGGCAGGCCTGCCGCTTCGATGGCCGAGGCGCTGCCGCCCGTCGACACCAGCTCATAGCCCAGGTCCGCCAGTCCCTGCGCCAGGGCAATGCTCATGTTTCTGGAGATGCGACCTGACCCGAATGACTGTACCAGCATATGCACCGTTTGTGGTTGCATGAATTGGACCGTCGAGGTCCGCCGTGGTGGTCTGCAGCTGAGAAGCGACCCAGCAGCAGCATGCACGCTTGACACAGACAATGAGAGGTTCAGCTGGTAGGACTTGCCTTGGCAAGCGTGGAGAGCTCCTGCTTGTCGGACACGGAAACAAGCGCGCGGCCCTTGACGGCGGCGCCTGGCAGCAGGCATGTACATGTGTCGAAGTCATTCAACACAGGTTCTGCCCTAGCTTTGGTCAAGCATGTGCGCATCTCCACCCACCGTTCGAACCTGCAGCCTGCGCAGACGAGCCTGCCTGCTGCTGCGCAGGCGTCACAGTCGCCATTCTGGACGCCGCCGACCTGTTAGGGGGCAGCATGCACTTTTGAATGTGGAGGTGTGGCAAATGTGCTTGCCGCTGTGTTATAAGGTGAATGTTTACGCGCAATCGTAAGTTGCTCAACTGCATGCATGCCCACTGTGGGGAGGTTTCCAAATGTACTTCGACACCAATTCGACTTGCAATGGATGATGGTTAGAATTTAAATTTGCACCTTGCTGCAGGTGTGTTGATCTTGTTTCTGCAGAACAGCAACTGCGCATGCGATCCAGCAACGGCTGCCGGAGCCCGCAGCAATCGGCTGGCGGCCCTGATGTGTGACGAGCAGTGTGCGCTGGTTGCGTGCAGGCCGGCCGCCACCATTGCACAAAACAGAGCGGCAAATCACGTTGGTTTTGCACGCGAATGTATTCTGACAGCGCTCCCGCAAAGTCCGGACTGACTGTACTTGTATGACGCGTAGGGTGTAAAGGTGGTGTGTAGTAATCAAAGCCGCTTGCTGCAGCCTCTACTTCCCGCAGCCAGCGCTGCTTTATAAGCCCCAACTCGGCGACATAAACGTCCCCGGTTGCTACGCAATAACTGAACCAACGAAAAATCATCAG
>JAABUL010000879.1_pt1 | contig 62011 bp, 51 predicted proteins | sample 5559151 | NCBI WGS metagenome assembly JAABUL01 (sample SAMN10711876, study PRJNA513368) | rock metagenome | isolation source: Antarctica rocks | place: Antarctica: Victoria Land, Pudding Butte sud
TCGAACCTTTCCGACAGCGCCATCTCCAGTCACTACACACTTGATGAGCATCATAGTCAGCACGATATGTTCTTGCACGGTAATACGCTCTGTAATCTGAGTCCTACCTTGAGCGACTGCGTACTAGGAGCGGCTGCCATTTGCGAAACCTTGGCGGAAAGGCTGAAGAGAGCAACCAAATACCTCGGCTGAAAGCACGGTTCCAAAGCGAAGAAATTTGGGTGAAGCCGTAGAAAATGCCGTGAAGATTGCAACAGTCGTCGCTAGAAGCTCAACGCAGAAGCAAAGTTCTCGAAGAGTGAGATGTAAAGACAGTAAAACAGAAATCAAACAGTGTCTGAGAGTTTAAAAAAAGTTAATGCTATTTAAACGTTCAAACATTAACAAAGAAGCTATTCATACCTCGCTCTAAGCTTATTCTACGCTTCAAGCTTTTTTCTTCTTTATTAAGTGCATGCAGTCTATGACTATGACACTATCTAGACGCTGTGTATATGCTAAATTACATGCCGCTTTATATCTTCTCATTGAGCAGTCACATCGATAAAATATGCATACGAGCATGATAGTTCAAAGTTCTCAAGTATCTTCATTTCTCTTTTTTCATTTCTCTTTTCATACTTTATTCTTCTATTTCTAAAAGTCACTTTTTGATTATAATTTAAATGTTTTTCAAATACTTTAATATAATGATTCTATCAATTTTGATGTTAAATAATATTAATATTATGTTTATATTTTTGAGTTAAACTTTTTTCTTAAACTTTATTCACTTCAATTTATAATGCTTGCAATTTAATAATAAATGCTTAAATGTTTAAACATTTATACAAATTTTATAACATTTGTTTAAATTATTTTATAATAATTAATATAAATAACTTTTGAAAAATATTGTATACAATTGCAATATCATCTTTTATATTAAAATTCTGTATAAAAAGTGTAATAAATATTAAGAAATGAGTTTAAAAGATTTGATTATAAATATATTCATTAATTGCATAATAATAATAATAATAAATTCATACATTTTAATGACATTGATTAAATCAACTTATAATCAGCAATGAAACTCATCTGTACATGATGCTGACTATAAATCTACTGTCTAGCTACAGTAAAGTCTAGAGATTATCAAAAGTTTGAACGACATTGAGATGCTGCATGATGATGAAGCGCTGTGCGTTGATTGCATGCAAAGTTTTCGCGATCACGCAGACTTTGATAATCTCAATGCGCATGCTACAAAAGCAATCTTCACGCAGATGAGAAAGTCAAATAGAACGTAAAACTATGAGGGAAATTGCTTATGAAAATCATTCAATTCAGCATCTTGTCATCGTGATGATGAAAATTGAGACAAAACACTCTTGTGTTTAATCTGTTAAGAGTGATTAGCAGAAAGAACTTAAATCATGAACATTCTTTAAATTTACATGCTAACTATGTATAGATTTTGTTAAGACTGCGTGCCTGTTACTACAACATGAACAACTCACGAGTCTCATTAAGTTCAACATGAGCAAACTCAAGAGTCTCGTTAATATTGTTTAACAAATGTTCAGACACAAACATTCTATATGTAAGCAATACACTGACAAGAAGACTTTGTTAAAAAAAGAGAAACATAAACAAGTTAATAAAAAATGATTGAACTATGCTGTCTGATTAAAAGTGTAGCATATGAACATCTTTGCAAGACACAATCAATCTGCATGAGAAAGATCTCTACAGATAATATGAAACAGATGAGTTGCATGCTTTACAAGCGAAGCGAGTATCTGTGAGACATGATATACAATGATGACAACTGTTGATTTTAAGAATCTTACTTCTTCACTGAGTTTTGACTCTTGAATATCTTGATGATAAAGTCAATCTCTAGTCAAAAACATCATCTGTATAGCTTGAAAGAACAGTAATGTATGTTAATGTAATTAGAGAAGAAATTAACTGCGATATGCATGTGTATTGCAGATAAAACGTCTACAACTCATGCTTAAGAAGTAAACTGTCAAAATCTGAGCAATGAGAGATTTCATTCATCTTGAACTGTGAATCTGTCACAAGAAAACTCTCTGAGTAATCTTTCAAGTCTAAGAGAGAAATCAGCATAGAAATCATGCTTTATGTATGTTGCATGCAACGTATACAACATATTTTTGATAGACGAAGCGCGCACATTTCAGATCACAAATGCATGAGTTGAGTGATGCACTTAAGTTGATATGATGCTTTGCAAAATGAGTCAGAATCAAAAGTCAGCTATTTAAAAAACTTTCTCAGTTTTCATCATTGAAGCGAAGTGACATTGATCAAATGACAACAACATTCAAGAAAAAAATCAAGATATTGCAAGAAAAATTCTTTCTCTTACTCTTTCAGATAAACATCAATAACATTGCAGACTCATTTATACTCTTGACAATGTCATTTAACTTACACATTTCAGAAGATGAAGTGAGACAGACAATCAAAAGAATAAAAGCAAACAAAGCATCAGATGTTTTAAACATTTTGAACAGAGCGTTGCAGACAGATCTTGCAGAACTGATCTCAATACTAACAAGTTTATTTAATGCATATGTAATACACAGATATCATTTGAAGCAGTTCAAAAAGACTCAAATGATAGTACTACATAAATCAAAGAAGAGTGATTATACTGATTTGAAAACATATTGACTCATTGCTTTGCTCAATATCATGAGAAAAGCTCTAAAGTCAATCATGATCAAAAGACTGAGCGATATAACTGAGACTCATTACATGCTATCTGATGCTCAAATGAGAGCGAGATGCAAGTGATTTGTGATCTCAACATTAAATTTACTAGTAGATCAGATTCACACAATATGAGACTGCAAAATTAAATACATAGCGTTCATGCTAAGTTTAAATGTCATCAAAGCGTTCAATCGAGTCTTGCATGTCAGACTTCTGCATATTCTGAAAATGAAAAGAACTTTAAATTACATAGTTGAATGAGCATGCAGCTTTCTTAAGAGTCAAGAAACATTGCTGAGATTTGATAAGTAAACAAGTGACATGCACAAGATGAATGCAAACATATCACAGAAATTTCTCATTTCATTGATTTTCTTTCTATTCTTCAACGCAAGTCTGATTGAGAAGTGTAAAGCATTGAGAATTAAGATTAAAGTGCTTAACTTTGTAAATGATATTAACATTCTAGCATACAATGAATTCATTGAAGAAATTTGCAGAACATTGAGCAGAGTGCACAACATCTGCGCAAAATGAGCTTGCACTCATGAAACAACATTTGCATCAGAAAAGTATGAATTTACACACTTCATCAGAAAATCAAAAAGATTTGACATGATGACTAGCATACAAATAGAAAGCTCAGTTATTAAGTTGAAATCAAATGTGCAAGTTTTAAGAGTACAACTGAACATGAAATTGTGATGAGACGCGCATCTTTGTCAAATCAAAGTGAATCACGTTACATGAATGCTAGCACTTAGTTGATTCAAAGTCTTCACATGAAAGACAATCTTTACAAAAGCAAGACAAATATACTCAGCAGTAGTAAGATCAGAAATTGTATTCAAAGCATCAGTTTGACATCAGCGAGAAAAAAAGAAAGAACTGTCAGACAAAGAATGCAAACTTGAAACATTACAGAATCAGACTCTGCATCACGTCACAGAAACATTCAAAAGAGTAAGCATCAAGACTTTGAAAGCAGAAATGTACATAAGTTCGCTGCATGTTCATTTGAACATGCTGCAAGACAAGATCACGTTACGCAGTTAAGTCAATGATTGTATGTAAAAAATCAGACAAGCATGCAAACTGATACGCGCTCGTCTGATGAGTGTCAATTGCATCATTTCTCACTTTCTCATCATTAAGAAAGTGATGCTTCTGAACAACTTAATTCAAGAAAACATGAAAATACAGTTAAGATGCAAGTGATTAGTTCTCGCTGCGACGATTTCAACTAGTGACAGTATCACAATAGCGCAGTATTACAGAAGTCAGTGAAAGCAATGATGAAAGAAATATAGAAAATGCATCATAAATGTTTACATTATCTTGACACAAAGATTGCATCTGTTTAACAAGATGATAAAGATGCGAAATGATTTTCAGAAGATTGAAAGCATTCTCATCATTCACATTAAAATCAAATGCATAGATCTGAATGTTTATCTGTACTTCAGAAATGTTTCAGACGCAGATAGTGTGTAATGTGACTGTGACTGAAATCATCAAATAACAAAACATGTACTCATGCATTGCTTGAACTGATTGCATTTGCAATCAAGAATGCTATGAGACGTTAACTTCTTGAACTATTGAATAATCATTGCTATCACGAAGAATCTCAGAGCAGTTGCAAGAATGATGATGAAAACGAAGCTTTTGAAGCAATTTAAAGTGACTAAGTCACTCATTCTTTAACATATGATTAACGTGAACTAATTTGATACATAGTCTCATAATGATAGTTTTGACTGCGTGAAGCAGTTGTATAAATAGCGAGTGATTTTCTATTTCAGAGAGTTTTATTCGCTCGATATAAATAGCATAAAGTTCTTCATGAGTCGACTTAATCAATGTCACAAGAGTGTATGAATTTATTATTATAAATCAACTTATGAGAAATATTTATGCTATGTGTGTTGAGTAAACAAAACTCTTTGAGATAGAAAATCACTCACTATTTGTTATGATTCTGATTTAGTTTAATTCTAATTAATATACAATCAACTTTAGCATGTTGATTGCATATTAATTAAAGCTTGCTCAGTCTCAGTCTCAGTCTCAGTCTCAGTCAACTCAATTAAGTTTAGTGAGCATTCAAGTTAAAAGTGATGTCATTAAGTTTCTGCATCATCTGTGTAAGATGTTAATTCTTTCAAGTTTAGTGTAAAAATCAGAAATACACATATAAGCTGTGAGTTCTTTTCTGTAAATACTTTTCTTTCTTAACATTTATTTACTAGTTAAATGACATTTATATGACTCACTTTATGTTGACTTCTAACATTAGATAAATGCTCAATCAACTACTCTGCTATCAACATGTAAATGATACAAAATAATCTACTTTATTTATTCAGAAAATTCGCAAGAAATTCTTTAAATTTGTATTACTTTTAATTCGTAAGAAATTCTTTGAATTTACATTCATTTGTTTATCAGAAAATTTACAAGAGCTTTTTTGAATTTACATCTATCATTACATTTATTATTACATTTATTATGACATACAACTTTAAGTTAGTCAAGTCATGATCAGCTTAATTGCTTAGAAGCATTGCAAATAAATGAGTTTTCATGCTATTTATTGATGTTTCAAATAAAGTCAAGAAAGTTGAAATCTCATGAAACATAAAGAACAAGAATCAATTGCATTAATGAGTTGAAAGTCAGCTCAATGATGTTATCAAGATGTTGAACAAGCTTAAAACTCAACGAGACTTGATTTTAAAGTGCATTGAGCATTGAATTATCATGCAAATCAAACATAACAAGAGATTGAATCAGCTAAAAATTAATTGCATGTCAATCAACATTCTAAAAAAGATCAACACTTAACTATGAAAAAAGATGTTGATTCTCAAAGAGAAACAACATCAAGTTGATCAATCTTGAGCATGACAAGACATTAAATCACGAGCTGTTATTAAGAATTCTATTTAATGAAAGTTGTTTACTTTATTTGAAAATAATCATCACAAGTTCTTCAAGTTTTTGAATTCATTTATATTCATTGATAAAAATGAATCAACATGAAACAGCTGAAGAATCAAGATTAATGATTGTTACAAATGTGTCAGAATTGAATAAGATCAAAGCTTTAACTTTAATCAATTCACAGTGAATGTTAGTGAGTTCACTGCGTATTAATTAGAACTAGTCAATGATTTAGTTGAGATTTGATCTAGATCTGACTCAGGTTTGACTCAGATATGACTCAGCATCTTTTTTCTTTTCTAGCATCTTCTAATCAGCTTTTATTGTCTTCTAGACAAACACACTTCTTTGTGTTATGAGTGATCAACAGATTTCTATGACAAACACATTTCTTTGTGTTGCAAACATTTTTCAAATCAACATCTTTCTTATGTTTCAACACGTCTTCTTTGAGACTAGCGTTGATCTGAGTAACTACTATATAGAGCTTGTTCTTCTTGTCTTTTGTATCTTCTTTCTTCTGTATTCTTAAAGTCTTAGTTATAACTATCTTTATAAATCAAACATTTTAATCATGCATGCACTCTGATTAGTTTCTAGACATAATTTCAACATTACTTTAAGAATTCATTAATCACATGATACTGATTTCATTATTCATTCAAATTCATTCAACTGACAATAAGATGAGTATAAAGAAATTTGTGTATCTGATGATTAATGACATTGAAGAACAGAACAACATCAAGAAATCAATAGAATCAAGAAATTAAGATCTTGCATTGTTAAAGAATCTACAGCTCATTCAGTACACGCTCATTCAAATTGATTAATAAAATCAAGAGATTAAGATCTTGATTGCTTGAAAATCATTAAAAAATCTTCTTAAATCAGCAACATTCTTCTTTGAAGACTAAACATTAAAATAGCGATCTCATCACATACTGTTAAGCATCGCTCTTCGCTTGATCATCAACTCTTTGCTATAACTTGATCATCTGTGAAAAATTTCTTCAAGAATTATCAAAGTCTTTATTCTTCTGTCACTTCAGATTCAGTCATTTATTCTGAGCTATCATTTCGCATATTGAAATATCTTAGAATTGACTTTGTATGAAAACATCATCAATCTTTGTCTCACTTTCAGACTCTCAATGAATTTCTGAAAGCTTCTACTCTCTGAAATATCAAAAATGTAAAGCAGTTACTGTTAGAGATTGATTTAAAGCGAGTCATAGAAATGTCATTTAACTAATAGATAAATGCTAAGAAAGAAAAGTATCTACAGAAAAGAACTCAATTCTTATATGTGTGTTTCTCAGCTCTGTGCTAGACTCGATTGAATTGACGTCTTACACATATGATGCAGAAACTCAATGACATCATCTTTAGATCAGATTCTCGCTAGACTTGATTAGAATGAAATCAGGCGAAGACTAGTTGAAGAATAGATGAAGGCTAGAATCATAACATTATCTCTTTTTCTTGACTATTCATGTTTGCATGAATGTTGTTTCTTAGTGTGCTTTTCTTGAATATTTGATATGAAAGTTGTCAATCATCTCTTGAGCGTTCATAAATTCGTCGTCGTCAGCGTTATATCAGTTGAGATCATTGTCATAGCTCTTTCATTTGACTCGATATTGAAGTCATCTTTAATATTGTCGAGAGTTCAATATATTGTTGATTTCTCATTCGTCTTCATAGTTTACCACTATTGACTTCAAAAATTCATTCTTCTGATCAGATAAAGAATCATCAACTGCAGAATGAAGAAGCTCTGAATGAAATACATCATGTATACGCATGATGTCTGATAGTTTCAATTTATAGAAAAAGTCAACAGAGTCTTTGACCTTGAATGAATCAAGCATCTTGTCATTCAATTTTTTGAAAGATCTCGCTGTAATGATGTTTCGTTCGTTCAGAAACATCTTTGATTCAATTTCATAATTGATTTTCTTTCTATGCTTATTAGTCTGATTCATCATTTGCTCTCATGTTTTGATCAGAGCTTCGCGAGCGAAAATCAGTATCTTATTCATGTGATTGAATATATCTTTGACTTGAGTAATCTGCAGACGTTCGCGAATGCTTTCATACTCGATGATGTCAGAGTCGAAGCTCATACGAGAGTGAAAGCTCTTGTTCATGAAGAAGAAAGTCAAGAAGATGATTGAAGACAAGACGTTATTGTCAACAAACTCAATCATGAATAATCACTTGAATCAGTCGTTCTGCATGTATGAACAGAAGAAACAAAGATATCGCTCAACATTCTGATTGACTCATTCGCTTTGATCGTTGATCTGAAAGTGATAAACGATGAACAATCAAAGAGAAATGCTCAGTCGTTTACAAAGAAACTTTCAAAGAATGAAGATGAACTGAGAATCTCGATTGAATACAATGAAGCTTGATAAATCGTGAGTTCAATATATTCATTGAAGCAACATTTCAGCTGTCTTTTCGACTGTGATATCTTCATCATCAATGATGCAAGAAATATAATGCCTTTCTTTCAACAATCTGCAGATGACAGTCAGAATAGCGTTATAGTCGTATGAATCAGATAGATTGATAATGAAGTTTATGACTATGTTCTGTCATCGCTGTTCAGATATAAATAGAGGTTGAAGCAAGTCATTTGATTTATTTCTTGATGTCTTTGAACGTTGACATACATAGCAGTTTCAAATATATCGATCTATCGTTTTTCGCATAGAAGATCAATAGTAATTTCGCTTTATGATATTCACTGTTCTAAGAATTTCAGAATAATCAATCAATGACTGATTATGTACTTCATGAATCAGATTCATTTGTAGAAGTTCATTGAACGAGACTCATAGCTGACTATCATGAAACAAGATTTCATTCTGAGTTTGACAATTCTTCAATTTGATATCTTCATATTGTGCTTCGTCTTTTGCTATTGCTTCGCGAAGTAATGTACAATTCTCGTTGATTTCATTTGCATTAAGAACTTGTCTATAAATTAATTGATCATTATTCTTCTTTAAATCAGCAATCTTCATTCAATTTAATGTCAGAATAGTAGTTCTTTAATATTGAATGCGTTTATCGTCGAAATCTCTAGGCATGAAGTCAGCTTGACGAGTTAATGCATTGATCTTAATGTTTTGTTTGTCAGATTAATACATTATCTTGAAGTTGAAGTCAGCTAGCTTCTGAACTCAACGCATCTGTCATTGACTCAGCTTCTTGTTTTTTATCAATGAGATAAGCGCTTGATGATCAATGAACATCTTGATAGAAATGTTGATCAGCTTCAGTTCAAGTCATCAGTGTTCAAAAGCTCAAATTATAATCAGCAGTTTCTTATCATATATCTTGTAGTTGCATTCAGCAGAAGACATGTTCTTGCTATAAAAGACAATCAAATGTAAAACATTTTCATCATCATATTGAAACAGAACTTCATCGTTGACGTAATTGAATGAGTCAATTTCAAGAATGAAATCGCGAGTCTGATCAAAGTGACGAAGTATAAAAGTCTCAGTCATACATCTCTTCATATGATTGAATGCAATTTGACAGACTTTGTTTCATTTAAATATGATCTTCTTTTGAGTGAGTTGAATCATTGAACGAACAATCTTCGAAAAGTTCTTGATGAAGCATCAATAGAAGTTGCAGAAGTCAATGAAGAACTGCATCTGAGTGAGATTATTGAGTGTAGATCAATCAACGACTGCTTGTATCTTTCGAGAATTCATCTTCAGTTCTTTGATTAACATCAAAAGTTCTAGAAAGATAGTTTTCTGAACATGAAACTTGCATTTATCGATGTTTATCTGTAGATCAGCTTCTCATAGTCTATTCAAGATCAATTGTACATGTCGCTTGTGTTTCTTCAAGATCTTGCTGTAGATGATAATATTATCTAGATAAATCTGACAAAACTGATGAAGATATTCAAACAGCACATCGTTCATATAGTGTTGATAGAACGTTGATTCGTTGATTAATTCAAAGAGCATTACATGATATTTGTATAAGTTGAAGAAGATGATAAAGATAGTCAAATCTTCGTTATCTGAGTGCATTTGCAGTTTATTGAACGTGACAATGATGTTTAATTGAGTCAGATATTTGCTTTCTTGTATACGAGCAAAAGTCTCGTCTATCAAGAGCAAAAAGTAGCGATCTCGTTTGATTAAAGCATTGAGCTTTCTGTAGTTGATGCAGAAACGCAGACTTTCGTCTTTTTTTTCAGCGAACAAGATGAGCGAGACGTATGATGCGAAGCTGAAGAAAATGAACTCTTTGTTCAAATGTTTAATCAGATACTTCTTTATCTTCTGAAGCTTGTGATTGAACATCTGATATAGTTTGCTTCGCGAGAACATTTCTTCATCAATCAACTCAATTTTGTGATCATAGAAATGATGCAATGATAGCTGATTGATCATTGCTCGATCAAAGATGTTTAGATAGTCATGATATTTAAAGAGAAGCTTGATCTTGACTTGCTTGAGAGCTTCAGCGTGAAAAAGCTCATGCAGATTCACTTCTTCAGACTTGTTTTCAACTGTAGTTATGAGTTGATTGATTTTCAAGATGATAACAGCAAAGATCTTGATGTCTGATTGTTTGACTAACATTCTATATGCGGCTGTCTCTATCATGAATATGTTAATTGAACTGAAAGCTGATTTCAGACTGAACGTCGATTTAAAGTTGACGCTAGATGAAACTGCTTTGAACGATTTTGACTGTTTAATCAATTTAACGAACTTCTCTTTTGACTGATCGAAAGAAAGTGATTTCTGACTGAGTTGAGAAATAACGAAAGTGAACAATCTTCTCAGTATATGAGTAGAAGTCAAGCTCTTCTGTTTCGTGATTGTTCTATGACTTGAGAGTAGAACAATCAATTTCTGACTAGAAGTGAAATTCGAAAACCGAAGAAAATTGATTCACATATTTATTACTAGGTTGATTTTGTTCATTCATGTTTTTTCAAGAATCATTTAATGTTGATTTAATCGAGTGATTAACATAGAGACTGTGTCAATTGTATGATCTTGAACAGTCAGATTTGAATAAATGACATGAGTAATGAGTTTCTTAGCATAATGATTGTTGAATTCTTGAATTGACTTCGCTTTGATCAAAGTCAGAGACTTGATTTGCAACTGATTTAAATTGATCACGTCAAGTCAAGTACTTGAGTTTGAGTCGAGTACTCAGCTCGTTAAGACTCAATTCGAGTCAGAATTCTTGACTCAAGTATTCAAGTTGAGTTGAGATGTTCAATTCAAGTATTTGAGTCGAGTTAGAGAATTGAAATTGAGTATTGACTTGAAATTTTCAACTCAACTCGTCAAGACATGAAGATAGATAGATAGATATTTTATTATGACTTTCTATTATGACTTTCTATCATAGCTTTTCTTCATGACTCTTCTTTATGACTTTTCTTCATGACTTTTCTTCATGACTTTCTATCAAACAGTCTTCATAGTTTCTCGTCATGACTCTCTATCATAGCTCTCTATCATAGTCTTCTACCAAAGCTTTTTACCAAACAATCTTCATGTTTCTCTTCATGTTTTTCTTTATGACTTTCTACCAAAAAGGTAATGCAAAAAGATAATGCAAAGGCGAAAAATCGGAAAAATTTCTATATTTAACTCTCTTGACGTCATATTCGATTTCTTGACGAGTCGAGTCGAGAACTCAAATCGAGTATCAACTTGAGATCAATATCAAATTGAGTCAGAATGTTGAAATCGAGTATTTGAGTTGAGTCAGAAGATTGATATCAAGTACTTGAGTTGAATCAGAAGATTGATATTAAAACTCGACTTAATGATCAGTCTAAACTGATCACAAACAATCTGCGTAATCACTTCATCAATGAATAAATAGTCAGCAGCTTCGATGTCAATCAATGACTTCAATGAGTAACTAATTTCATTGCTAGAAAGTACACATTTAGTAGTCAAAGATTCAGAAGCAAAAGAATCATCTGATATGCTTGTCGTTGAAGAAATTAACATCTTTTTCATCACGTCTTTGATGAAAGTCACTAGTTTTTTGCCTCGCTATTCTCTGAAGAAGAAAAAGACATTTTCTCATTCTTTTTATTCTTCAAAATGACAATTTCATGTAAATGAAGAGTGAATGCACAAAATGTCGAGATATTAATCTTGTTCTGAGAACAGTTCTTGAATAAGTGATCTGAAGTCTTGCAGATATAGCAGACGATAGATGATCTGACTAGCTCAAAAATAGAAAAGATAGTCGACTTGACATATTTGATTATCAAAGTCATCACTGCTGACAGAAAAGTAGCGCGTTTGTCAGATACAACGATGATCTTGACAATGACAGTTCTTTGTTCGCTGCGTAACTGATAGTTTGCTCGCTGTTTATTATTCACTTCTTGAAGAAAGCTTTTGAAACGATGAAGTGAAGCGAAGTCTTCAGAACATACTGACAGAGCATTCTGCAAGCAATTGTTGATCTTATTTTGAAGATCGTTTATTAGAGTGCAATCATCATAGTCTAGATAGCTGAATAGCTTCATAAAGTTGAAGTAAAAGACGTTGAAGAACTTGTCTGCTTGTCTCAGAACGTTGTACTTGCAACAACACTTTTGATTCTTATTCTGATTTTCATAGATTTCTTCTAAATGCTTGAGTAGCTTGTAGATTGAGATGTAAGAATGCAAAGCATCATGACGATGTTAAGCGAAAATATGCTCAGCAGCGTCATCTTCTAGTCTAGATATCACATAGACAATGCAGATAGTCTCATTGATGAAGTGATCAACATTTGTCTGAAGCTTGTCGTTTATCTTGATTCTTCAGCTATCTCATGTTGATTCATCTTCGTCAATGAATACAGATGAGTTTGAAAACTTGAAAGACTTGTAATGATCATTATCAAATAAAGTGAATGATTCACGTCGAGTATGATTCTCGATAGATTGATGAGATAGAGATTTCATAGAAACTCAAGATTCAGTAGACTGGCGAGATCAAGACTAATTCGCTGAATGTGATACTTCTTTGAGTTTATTCTTGAGATTCAACATCTTCTTTTGATAGTGTTTGTTTATCTCTTCTAGAGTGTTTATGATCATCTGTTTGATCTCTAGTTGATTCAATCTCTTGTCATGTTCAACTTGAACAATGATTCACTGCTTGTTAAGTTTCAAAGTCATGTTTCATTGAGATTTAAGCTTGTTCAACATCTTAATGATCTCGTTTGACTGATCATAAACTCATTGACGAAGCTGTTCTTCTGTCTTGATGTTTCATGAAGTATCAGCGTTCTTGACGTTGACTGAAGCATTGAAAGAAATAAGAAAAACTCATTTACTAGCAATGCTTCTAAGTAAATGAGCTGTTCGTGACTCGACTGATTCAGAGTCATGTGTCATTGTAAAAGATTGAAGATAAAGATAAATAGATAAATTTAATTGTGGTAAAGTTGAGTGATTGATTTGATAAATTTGAGTAAATTTAAATGTGTGTTTTGATGAAAGTAATTCGAAGAATTTCTTGCGAATTTTCTGAATAGAAGTAGATTATTTCGTATCATTTACACGTTGATAGCAGAGTAGTTGATTAGCATTTATTTACTGTTAGAAACCGGTCTAGAGCAAGTCATAAAGATGTCATTTAACTAATAAATAAATGCTAAGAAAGAAAAGTATCTACAGAAAAGAACTCAATTCTTATATGTGTGTTTCTCAGCTCTGTGCTAGACTCGATTGAGTTGACGTCTTACACATATGATGCAGAGACTCAATGACATCACTTTTAGATCAGATTCTCGCTAGATTTGATTAGAATGAAATCAGGCGAAGACTAGTTGAAGAATAAACAAAGACTAGAATTGTAACAGCTACAACATTGAGTTGAACAAGACTCAGAGATTTTTCTAAAAGACTTGAACAGTCTTCGAACTCAACAAGATCTAGATGTGAAAGCTTGTGAGTTATTTGACAAGATATCAAACGAACAAATATGAAATACTCGCTTTGAAGAAATTGATTGAGCAAAGAAACGATTGAATCAATTGAATCAGACACTTTAGAACAAATTGACTGAAGCACAACATCAACTGCAAGTGACTAGAGAAATCACTTCATCGACTTCTACTCTTTTCACATTCAGCAAGTGATTTTAAAAGCTTTCAAATTCATTTCTGTTTACTGATGAAAAAGAATCTATCTGAGATGATTGATAGAAATAAATCTGTCATCAAGTTAGAATTAAGTTGAGTTGAGAGAGATCAACTCAACTTAAGTCTGAGTTTGAGTTGAGATTGAGTTGATTCTTCTCAACTTGAGCTCAACTCAGAATCGAGTTGAATTGCTTGAACTCAATTTTTGTTACTAAATATAGTATACTATGTACTAAAAATAGTATACTTTTTCTCTTTTTTTTCAAATTTTTTTTTTGCAATCAATTTTGCAATCAATTTGATAGAAAATTTGATAGAAAGATTGATGAGAAATATGATAGAAAATATAGTAAGAAATATGATAGAGAGTGTAGTAGAGAATATGGTAGAAAATATAATGAGAAACATAGTGAGAAATATGATGAGAATATGATGAGAAATATAGTAAGAAATATGATGAGAAATATGATAGAAAACATGATAGAAAGTTTGGTAGAAAGTTTGATAGAAAGTTTGATCACTTTGATAGGGAATTTGATAGAAAATTTGATAGAAAGTAGATCTGCAATCAAGTTCAAGTTAACTCGTCAAGTTGATTGAGTTGAGTCGAAAGTCTAACTTAACTCGATTGAGTTAAGTTGACTCTTCTCAACTCAACTCAATACTGAAACTCAATCTGAATTGAGTTGAGCAACTTGAACTTGACGGCAGATTTAGACAGAAAAAGATTCGTGACAAGCTAGAAATCAACGTCGATCATTTCGACAACGACAAAGCTATACTAGTCTACATTCATTCTTGAATCAGCGAAAATGCAGTCAAAATCACTTTAGTCAGACGTCAGCAAGATTCATTGAACTTCTATTCAATGATCAACAATCTACTAGAAAAACTTGCTCAGCTATATGATGATTTTGACAAAGAGACAAACTTTTGAAGAAAGTATGCTAATCTCTCTCAAGAAAAGAGCAAATTCAGCGACTTCTATTCAATGTTTCAACGTCTATTCTTTTATTTAGAATATCACGAAAAACAATTAATCATTGATTTACAAGACAAGATAGTTTATCATCTTCATGCAGCTTGAAGTAGTCAGTTGATTCAGTCAGAATCTTTCAATAAAATTCGTAGTTATCTGATTCATTTGAACAATGAACATCAAGTCATGAATGACATCAAAGAAAAGAAATTCATGATCAAAGTCAGAAAGCAAGTCATCTTTGCTGAGAAATGAGATTCATTGAATCTTTATAGAAAGATCAAAGTTATTGTATCAGTTGACTCATCAAAATCATGTGACGTGACTTTGACTAGCATCAAAGAGACAAATATACAAACTGAAAGCTGTTTTATTTATTATAAGTCAGATCATTCTTTTAAAGAGTGCTCTGATCAAACTTCGAGAATCAATGTTTTAGAAAATGATGAGTTTGATTAATTTACATCAAACTTTAAGTCAGATTCTGATTCAAAAAACTAGTTATTTCTTTCAGAATCATTAAAGAGATAAAGATCATATCTTTGTGCAGTAAAATCGAAGTTCTATTGAAAGAAAACTACTTTGAAAAGTCTTTTCTGATTGATGCATTTCTCATCTCTCAGAATGAATCTTTCAATCTTTGATTCTTGATAGACAGTGATTTCGTCGCCTACACGCTGATACATATCAGACTAGTTGATAAAGTATGCAAGAAACTCAAAATTCAATTTATATTACTAGTCAATGAGAAGTTAGTTAGAAAAGCTATTACTCATAAGATTCTATCTAATCTCACGATCGAAAGTCATAAGAAATTGACTATGTCAATGCTGATAGTTAATATCAAGCATCATGAAGCTATATTGAGCAAACTCTGAATGAACAAAAATGAAATATTATTAAACATGAAACATGATACTATTGTATTTTCTGATCAGTTAGATATTTCTATTTCGGTTTTTTCAATCTCGTCAAATACAAAACACTCAAATTGATCATGATCAACTTTGATCTCTTCAGCAGCTTACAGCAAAATCTTTAAGATGCTCAAGCATTCAGTTTCATTCATTCAGAAAGAGTCTTTCTTGATTCAAAACATAAACATCATTTCTTTTCAAGCTCTGATAAATAAAAAAAAGAAGAATCATACAAAGATATTTGCTATGTTCATTAAAGACATTGATAGAGAAATTGCCTACAATACTCAATGCAAACTAGATGTCATAAACGTCTTCTTTATTAATGAAACGACTCAGAATCTGAAAGATATTAAAGTCAAGTTATTATCAAAATATCAGAATTTTCTAGATGTCTTTGATTGAGCTCAAGCAGACAAGCTATCGTTTCATCATTTGTATGATCATAAGATAAAACTTACTAGTGACGTAATGCTCTCTTGCTGTTGAGCATATTGAATGTCTCTTTACAAGCTTTAAAAAGTAAAGAAATATCTGAACGAGAATCTTTTCAAAGAATTTATAACTTTTAGCAAAGCTTCATATTTCTCACTCATTCTGTTCATTTTAAAAGCAAATAAAGATTTACGATTTTGCGTTGACTATCAAAAGCTCAATGCTATTATCAAAAGAAATCACTATTCTTTATTGCTCATAAATGAAGTGATTGAAAAAATAGTTAATTGCAAACATCTGACTCAATTGAATATTATTTCAACGTTCAATAAACTACAAATGCATTCTGATAGTGAGAACTACACTATCTTTATTATCGCGTTAGAAGCATATAAGTCAAAAGTGCTACTCTTTGAACTTATTAATGATTCTGTCTCATTTCAGCAATATATGAATGATGTTTTATGTAGACTGATTGCGTCAAGTTGAGTACTTGAGTTCAAGTTGAGTACTTGACTCGTCAAGACTTGATTCGTCAAGACTTGATTTAAGTCAGAATTCTTGACTTGAGTATTCAAGTTAAGTCAAGATGTTCGACTCAAGTATTCAAGTTGAATCAGAGAATTGAAATCGAGTATCGATTCAAAATTTTCAACTCGACTCGTCAAGACATGAAAATAGATAGATAGATATTTTATTATGACTTTCTATTATGACTTTCTATCATAGCTTTTCTTCATGACTTTTCTTCATGACTTTCTATCAAATAGTCTTCATAGTTTCTCGTCATGACTTTCTATCATAGCTCTCTATCATAGCTTTCTATCAAAGCTTTCTATCAAACGATCTTCATGTTTTTCTTCATGTTTCTTGTTATGATTCTAGCTACGCATCTTCGTTGATGACTATGTTGATGACTATGTTGATGACTATTCTGAGAACTATCGTCGATCGCTCGTCGCTAGAGCATAGACTTGTTTCAAAGTCAACTCTATTCAGAGTTAGCTTATGTTCTTCTGAGTCATATAGATAGTCGACTCTTCTCTTCTAGATACTTTCCTTCCTTAGCATTTATATACTCGTTACCTTACACTCATATGACTCGCTCTATGCTGATCTCTAACATTATATAAATGCTTCTTCGTTACAGACGAAGTGAAATAATCTGCATCGATTTCTTCGAGTGCTTCTGCTAGTAGTTCTTCAACTCTCTATCGACTTTGATCTAGCGACTTGCGTTCGTGCAGCAGCACTCACCTTCCTTCACTCATGCGCTGGTCAGCGAGTATAAACAAACGATTGAAACCATTCAACTAGGTCAAAGATCAGCGAATTAACCGTTCATTCAGATTCGCAAGAAATTCTTCGAATTTGTTGAACAATCAAAGAGACCAGTCTAGAACTGCGTGAAGTCTCTATCTTGAGAAGCAAACCCTCAGTGAGTCTGCTTTAATGACATCGTCAATGCGATGACCTTCTCATCGTTCTACCTACCAGTGAATCGGTTCGCCTATCAGTTCACGTGCAACTAGTGAGTCTGCTTCAATGACATCTATTCTCAATGCAATGACCTACTCGCTCTCATCGCTCTACTCACCAGTGAATCTGGTCAAATGTTCACGTGCAACTAGTGAGTCTGCTACAATGACGAGCTCAAAGTCGATCTCTTCGATGAGCAAGTCAATCAGTGAGCCTGCTACAATGACACTTCGTCAATGCAATGATCTACCTTCTCATCATTCTACCTATCAGTGAATCGATCTGTCGACTCGTTCGCATGCAACTAGTGAGTCTGCTTCAATGACACTTCTACCTTGCATAGTGAGCCTGCTACAATAGGCATTTCGATTCTACACAAGGCTAAGAAAATACATTCATGCGAACATGAATCGTTGAAGAGGGGAAGTAATGTTACGATTCTAGCTACGCATCTTCGTTGATGACTATGTTGATGACTATGTTGATGACTATTCTGAGAACTATCGCCGATCGCTCGCCGCTAGAGCATAGACTTGTTTCGAAGTCAACTCTATTCAGAGTTAGCTTATGTTCTTCTGAGTCATATAGATAGTCGACTCTTTTCTTCTAGATACTTTTCTTTCTTAGCATTTATATACTCGTTACCTTACACTCATATAACTCGCTCTATGCTGGTCTCTAACATTTCTCTTTATGTTTCTCTTTATGTTTTTCTTCATGTTTCTCTTTATGACTTTCTATCAAAAAGATAATGCAAAAAGATAATGCAAAGACGAAAAACCGGAAAAATTTCTATATTTAACTCTCTTGACGTCATATTCAATTTCTTGACGAGTCAAGTTGAAAACTTAAATCAAGTATTGACTTGAAATTGATATCAAATTGAGTCAGAATGTTGAAATTGAGTATTCAAGTTGAATCAGAAAATTGATATCAAGTACTTAAGTTGAGTCAGAAGATTGATATTAAAACTCGACTTGATGATCAGTCTAAATAAATCATTTTTTATTATCAACTTATGTCAGACGAAAATGATATAAATCTAGTTTGCAAAAGTCTAGATTACTTTTTTTGATAGAAAATGCTTGATGCAATTACTTTATATTTCATGTATCAAAGTAGTTGCATTATCTTGCTTAGAATAGTAACGACTGATCTTGACTTATTGTTTTGCACATCAAGAAAAGGTAAAACAGATAGTGATTTGATAAGAAACGCTGTACTTCTCTGAAACAACGTTGTTTTCTGTGCAATCTTCAAGTGCAAAAGAGTTCGATTTCGATTTTTGTGTTAGTACACAGTCTTCTGTACTGTTCTGAAGTTGATTGATGACTTGTTCTTTTCATGTGAGTTTGCTCTTTAATTTATCAATCAAATTACTGTCTGAATTGATGATTTTTTCTTCTGCATTGATGAACTCTCGTTTCGTCGTTGATTTTGACCTGCGTAAGCGCGAAAAATTTCAATTTTCGATTTTTGACTTTTGATGCAGTCATCTGTAAAGCTATTGAGTCGAATGAGAACTTGTTTTGATTGTACAATTATGCTCTATAACTTGTCAATTGATTTGATATATCATATGCTTTGATAGATCACTGTCATCAAATGTTCAAAAATTTATGCATTTTTTGTATATGAAAGAATTCTATCATCTTATTTAATAACTTCTTGCTTGACTTCTTCTGCTTCAGATTTTTTTGCTGATAGCATGACTAAATCATCAACATTAAAGAATTTAGACTTATGTTTTCAATTATAGTACTTTGTCTAAGCATTGATCGCGTTTTATCATCATTGCATCAACGTGTTTTGCACATCTTGCAGCATTTCAATGCATTCTTTTGCTGTTAACACTTCTTCTTTCATAGCATCATTCTTAATGTATATATCAAAGATTGATTTGTAATTATACATGATTTTAAAGAGACTACAGTTCAACGAAGTATGCTTTGCTTAATGATACATGAACTCAACTATGAGTAGAAGCGTAGCTCAGTCATCTTGCTTTTCTGAACAATATATTCATAAATAATGTTTCAGCATCTGATTCTGTCATTCTGTCTGATCATCTGTTTGCGAATGAAAGACAGTGCTTAGTCATCATTTCATCTTTGCATGAAAGTAGATCTTTGATCAGAATGTACTGATAAATAAACTATTTTTATTAATGATTATATCATTTGAGATCTCATATCTTAGAACAATCTTCTCAAAGAACAACTCTGCTAACTTTACAACAGTCAGAGTTTTCTTCATAAACAGATAATGCATTATCTTCATGTAGTGATCAACTATCACAAGAATTAAGTCATACATGACTTCTTTTCATTTACTAAACGACAGATCTGTTATGAAATTCATAGTGATTTCTTTTCAGAGACTCATTGATTGAAATAATGATCTCAACTTGTCATATGATAGATGATGTTTCATCTTTACTCTTTGACAAATGTCACAAGTATTTATATACTCTTTGACATTCTTGATCATACTTTTTCAGTAATATTTGCAATTTAACAGCTCGCTGATCTTGTCAGCATTAAAATGTTTTATTAATAAATCATTATGATGATGTTTTAATAACTCTTCTCTGATAGAAAGATCTTCTGAAACATACAACACTTTGTTGTACTTTATCATTTCTTGATTATTCAATGTTCAAGCTTCAACATCACGCTTTTGTATATTCATCATTTTGCTCACTTGCAACTTTACAGCAAATTTATCTTCTTGCTGTAGAGTCTTGATAAGCTTGACTACAAATTTACTACTAAAGTCATATATCATTTTATGAATTGTCAATACTCTGACAATTGCATGTGAAACGAGTTGTTTGCAATCAACAGTTTCAGCAACAGAATTAAGCTGTTTCTCAGCTACGTTGTGATTTTTATGAGTCAATGTTTTATCATCATGTCTTTTTAAGTTTTTACGCTCAGATCGAGAAATTCTATCTCTTAAGAAATGTACTTTGTTTAAATGCATTTCTTGCATTGCTAAAGTCATGACTTTCAGCAGCATACTTCTGACATGCGCTGCTGAACATGTACTTATGTTTTCATTAACATTGTGAACAGACATTTTCTTGACTTCATTAATCATTCATGTACAGTAGATTTCATCTTATGATCTGCTTTCAACATGTTTCGCTGAATATCTTCTTTCACTGATACTGTGAATGAACATTTTCTTGACATCATTTATCACTCATGTTCATTAATGAGTTTCATCTTGCAGTTTGCTTTTGACATGTTCTGCTGAATATCTGTTTATACTTATACTGTGAACGAATGTCTTCTTGACATTGTTAATCACTTGTATACAGTATAGTTCTCTGATTGCTACGAATATAAAGTTATTTAAGCTTTCTATTCTAGTCAGCTTTTGCTGCAAAGTAAGCAACAAATGATTTGCAAAGATGTTCTTACTCTTATAGTCAGATCATCTCAATGATGTCTCAATCAAGTTTGTCTTTTCTGATCTATGTATTATTTCAAAGTCACAAATTAATAATCTTATGATTCATCTGACTTGTCTTTCGTTTAGCTTTTGAACATTCATAAAACTCTTCAGATTATTATGATCAGTCAGAACTTCAATAGTATGATAATTGTCTTTCACATAATGTCATTAATGTTTAAACATCACTACTATGATTAGAAGTTTCTGATTATGCATCTCATAATTTCTTTCAACGTCTATCATTATTTTGAATCAGAATATAATTAAATGTCACTGATCTTTATCATCTGACTGAGATAAGATACTTACAACTGCATAATTGAATGCATCAATCTTGATGCATATATGTTGCTTTGAGTCAAAGTGTCTCAATATAAACGTTCTCATAAAGACATCACAAAGCTGATTAAATGCTTGTTTCACTTTGTTTGATCATATAAATGAGCTTATTTTCACATCTTTTACACTATCTCTCAACAGTTTTGTTAAAGACTTTGCTATCTGAGAGTAGTAATGTATAAAACGTTAATAGAAATTGATGAATCTCAGAAAAACTTGTATTTCTTGATATATCTTTGATCTGAATCACGTTTTGATGATGTCTATTCTACTTAGATTCATTGAAATGTTCTTTGTAAATATGACAAATTCTAGAAAGTTCACTTTAGTGATGAAGAATGCACACTTCTTTAAGCTAGCATATAACTTGAACTTTCTTAATCTTTTCAGAATCTGCTTCACATGATTTATGTGATCAGTCTTCTTTACAAAGAAGATTAAAACGTTATTCAGATAAACAACATAAAAGTTATTTAAAAGCTCTGTCAAGATTTTATTAATATAAGTTTGAAAGATGATAAATGCATTGATTAAATTAAATGACATGATCATATATTCAAAGTAATCATAATGAGTATGAAACGTTGTTTTTCACTCATCTTCATGTTGAATTCTGAAACAATGAGATCAACAACGAGATTTATCTGTACAAGATGCTGACTACAAATCTTCTGCAAGCTATGCTTGTCAAAAGAGCTGAACAATCTCATCAACATCGACAAAGCAGTAACAGCGCTTTACTCATGCATTGAACTCACACACAGTTGAAAAGCGAGACAATAACAACGCAGTCATCAACGCGTTGAAGCTCGCATATACACAGAAGAACAGCAACGTCTTTGCATACATGCTGCAACTTACATATGACATATACATATATACTGTGAAGGCACGACTCAGCTTTTGCGCATATACAAACAGATGTGATGCAGTAAATCGATCGATTTTTCGCATTTTCAGATTGATTTACATGCAGCGCAATCATATACAAAGCAGTAACAGCGCTTTATTCACATGTTGAACTCATATACAATATACACACATATACTGCAAAGACATGATTCAGCTTTTGTGCATTTACATGTTTACATAATGCAGTAAATTGATCGATTTTTCGCTTTATCAGATCGATGTACATGCATTGCAATCACATACATTGCGAAGACATAACACAGTCTTTGCTCATATACACAGAACAACAGCAACGTCTTTGCGCATACGCTGCAACTCATATACATCACACACACATACATTGCAAAGGCACGACTCAACTTTTGCACATATACATGTTGATGCAACGCAGTAAATCAATTGATTTCGATTTTCTGATTGATTTACATGCGTTGCAGATACATACACTGCAAAGACATGATACAGTCTTTGCTCATATACACAGAACAACAGCAACGTCTTTGCGCACACGTTGCAACTCATATACATCACATACACATACATTGCGAAGACATGACTCAGCTTTTGCACATTTACATGCTTGCAAAATGCAGTAAATCAATCGATTTTTTGCATTATCAGATCGATTTACATGTATTGCAATCACATACATTGCAAAGACACAACACAGTCTTTGCTCATATATACAGAACGACAGCAACGTCTTTGCGCATATGCTGCAACTCATATACATCACATACATACACACTGCAAAGACACGATTCAGCTTTTGCATATCTACACACTCATGTGATGCAGTAAATCGATCGATTTTTCGCTTTATCAGATCAATGTACATGCATCGCAATCACATACACTGCAAAAACATGACACAGTCTTTGCTCATATACACAGAACAACAGCAACGTCTTTGCGCATACGCTGCAACTAATATACGACATTCACACAGTCATTGTGAAGGCACGACTCAGCTTTTGCACACATACACATTTGTGCAACGCAGTAAATTGATCAATTTTGATTTTCTGATTGATTTACATGCGTTGCAAATACATACACTGCAAAGACATGATACAGTCTTTGCTCATATATACAGAACAACAGCAACGTCTTTGCGCACATGCTGCAACTAATATACGACAATCACATAATCATTGCAAAGACACGACTCAGCTTTTGCGCACATACACATCTGTGCAATGCAGTAAATCAATCAATTTCGATTTTTTGATCGATTCACATGCGTTGCAAACACATAAATCAAAGCTCATCTAGTTCATTCAGCTGAATGATTATACAGCAAACTTGAAAGCTCACGTCGAAGTAATCAGCTTTTCTCTATATAGATTAAAGCTCATTTAGCTCGCTTAGCTTGATGATCATACAGACAAGTTGAAAGCTCACATTGAAGTGATCAGCTTTCACAATTTTAAGTTGTTTAAATGATCACTTGATCATATAAACAGTTTATGCGCTTGTATGCACACTCTATCAATGTGACTGTTCAATGAGAAGATATACAGCAGTGATTATGACTAGATTACATGTAATTTAGAATATACACAGCGTTTAAATAGTGTCATAGTCATAAACTGCATGCACTTAATGAAGAAATAAAAAAAATCTGAGACGATGATACACATTCTTCAGATTCAATTTAATGAACTGCTTAACTCAACTGAATCTGTTTAGAGTTTCACTAATTAAAGACAATGAGTGATAATTCTTGACAGTGATTTTATTCAGATCTCAATAGTTTATGCATAAATAAAAACTATCATTCTTTTTGAAAATGAATAGAATAAACGTATCAATTGAACTAACAAAGTGCTTAATTTATTCTTTCACTAAAACATCATTTGAATACTGTCTCAAAGTTGCTAACTATGTGTTCAACAGATTATACAACAATTCATATGATGACTTTGCAGTGATTTCAATTGCATGATCATAATCTTCATGCAAAAACAATTTGTCAACACTTTCTATTAAAAATACATCTTCATATTCTTTCAATTTAACGAGTAAAGTTTGTGTTTCAAACGCGTTTGTGATACGACTCATCATGTTATTCATTACTTTCACTTGATGTTCAATGATTGATTCTTTGATGACGTTGATCATAATAAAAGCATACATAATAAACTTATCTTGTAGAGCTTTTACAAAATCTTCTGCAATGAATAACTTGAACGCATGATCATTCATGTCAAAACATCATGTTCTTGCAATCATGTTTATTTAAATATGCTTGAATTTCATATTCAGCATACTTAGAATCAAAGAAGATTCTTTCTTGTCAATAGCATAGAAGATACTTATATCTTTTTTCTCTATGCTTCAGCTGTTTTTCAGTCGATAACACATCTTATAGACATCATAACAATAAACATTCTGATCATTCATTCAGATAAATCTTGAAAGATTGACGTTCAATAATGACATACTCTGCTTAATAATGAAACATTGACTAATCACGTTCATCTTGACATCAATATTCATATGAATCTTCATTTCTATCTTCTGATTTCTCTGAATTACATGCTCTTTATATATAAAAGTCTTTATGAAGATAACTTCTTGTTTTTTTCTTGATGATTTGAAGTGTTCATTGAGAGCTTGTCTTTTCTTGAAATCTTGAAACAATTTATATGTAACATCAAATTGATGAATACTCAATTTGCATCAAATTCTTTTGATTTATTCTTGATCTTTTCATCTTTACAATCAGTAAAGTAATAACTTTTTTGATTGCATATGTAACACGTTATATTGAACAAATTCTTGTTATAACATGACAAAGTGTGTGAGCTTGTCTTTAATAAAAAGTTAAATCTAGTTGATCAATGAGATTTCTTTTGCTTTGAATGAGTTTTCTTATTGACTTTATCTTGATCATGCAAGTTTTCGTCTTAAGATCATTTTAATGACAAGACATGCTCTTTTCACAGATTTGTTTTCAATTAAGTGACAAGATCAATTAATACATTTCATTGTCATGATTTTAGCATGTGTTACTTGAAAAAATGTTGAGAAAAGAGATGTTAAATCACTTAGATGATGTTGAACAATATTATAGATGATAATAAACGTGAGATTATCAGTGATGTTATGAGAGTCTCTCGATATGAATGATACTCAGCGTTCATGAAGTATAAGAATCTCTGAATGATTTTTTTCTTTTCTTTCTTCTTCATGCAACGTCTTGTATTTAAAATCTAGTTATTAGAATTTCATTCTGATTTCATTCAGCTCTCAGTTCGTAACATTACGTTGCATTTATACTACATCATGAGTCAATTCAAGAATATCAGCAACACTTTGTTGTTAACATTTTTAGTCTTGATCAACAAACTCATCACTGTCGCTCAGTTTCAAACTCACGTCAACAATGCTTTTGAAGCGTGATACACTTTTCTGATTGAACTTCAAACTTGATTCAACGACATCATCACTCAGTATATCAACTGAGTCTCAGTCTGTCAACAAGAACATAAGCAAACTCAGATTGAACTTAAGCAGTTTCAGATCAATAATGAAACCTTGTCAGAAATGATTCAAGAACTCAAGAGCATAAGCAGAATTGATATCAAATCAGAGAAATATTTGAATTCAGAACTCTATATTGAAGAGCGAGAGAATAAGCTAAATCAGTTCATCTTCAAGCTGATCAGCAAGCTGAAGTTGAATGTAAATTGTTATTCAATTCTTAAGTTTCATCTTCTGTATGAGTACAGTCGCTTATCAAGAAACGCTGTCGCTCAAGCGTTGTCGCGTATGACTGCTCAGCATGACAAGCTAGTCATGATTGAGCAATTAGTTATCTTGTTAAGACAAGTCTTCGATGATTCAGACAAGCAAGAAATCGCTTAGTGATTCATTTCAGCTTTAAGAATGCAAAATTGCATCTTCATTGAATATCTGTTCAACTTTTAGCAGCACATTGATGCAATCAAATATGACGTTGTAACTCAAAAATTCAATCTGAAGAATGAACTATTCAGCGAGCTCAAAGCTCTATTGATTCAGATGAATGTCAGCAGTCTGAACTATGAGCAGTTGATTATCAAATGTCAGCAATTGAATAGTTGATATCACGTCACAGTACAAAATCTTTTCAAGTCAAAAGCAGTAATTCATTCTATCTTTATGATTTCTACAGTTCTCGCGTATCTTGTCAAATATGTGACATCTTCAACAGACTTAAAAGCTACAATCTTGAACTCGAGAAATCTCATGAACTTATCAATCATCAACATGAAGAAACGAGACTCATTGACTCTTGAGAAGCATCAACATTGCATGATCAATCATCTGTGTTTATACTGCAATAAGTCTGAGCATCAGACTGCAATCTGCAATTCAAAGTCTAAGATTTAGCTACAAGTTATCTTATTATTCGTCTTTGCAATCTCTATCAACAATCTCGCTTTCGATACTTCTTTTATCTTGAAAAAAGTCTAGTCTCTGCGTACAGTCACTTGCAGAGACAATCGAATAGTCTGAAAATCTTTGCACTTTCAGTTAGCTTGATTCATTGATTAGAAAAGAAGATGAACAATGATCATCTTGTGTTTTCAGATAATCTAGAAAGTAATAAAATCAATGTCAATCTTTCTGTTTTGATTGACATCAACGTCATTGATTATGCATTTATTGATGACTCTTTCGCGCAAAGACACTCTCTGCTCTGTTTTTCTTTGTCTGAAATCTGTACTCTTCAGAAATTTAACAATCAATCAGTCATATTCAATTCAATCACTCATTACGCTCTTGTCAAACTTCAAGTCTTAAGTGAAAAGCTTGAAGAAATTCTTTTCTATGTCACTCAACTTTCGCAATTCTCAGTTGTTCTAGATCTGCTCTGATTAAAAAGTCATAAAGCAATTATAGATCTGCGTCATAATCAGCTCATCTTTGAATCTTAAGTCAACTCAGAACTCGTACTTGAAACTCTCTTGAGCATCTTGATCTCAACTGTGTCAATATCAGCTTTCTCAACGTCTTTGTTCTTGAAACATCTGAAGATCTACGCTATAAATAGTGCTTCGTTTCTGCGACTCGCTAGAAAAAAGAATCATGATCTGTTTGTCATATTCATAAGAGATATCAACAAAGCTCTGAAAATCACATCTTTCATTGATTCTGTTATGCTATTGCCTCTTGAATATCACGACTTTCTAGATGTTTTCTCTCGTGAATTGATGAACACTTTATCTGAATGACGTTTCTATGATCATAAAATTCAGCTGCAGAAAAGCAAAACTTCTATCTTTGAATCTTTATATGACATGTCTCAAGATAAGCTTCAAGTACTAAAGAAGTATCTGAAGAATAATTTGATCAAAGACTTTATTCAAGTCAGCTCTTTCTTTGCGATCTCTTTGATACTCTTTGTTAAAAAATCAAGCGAAGAACTCAGATTTTGCGTGAATTATTGAAGTTTGAACATCATGACAGTTAAGAATCAATACTCGTTACTTCTCATTCGAGAAACTCTGAATCGACTGACTAAGATCAAGTATTACATCAAGTTAAATATCATTGCAGTCTTTAATAAACTGCGAATGACTTATGAAAATGAGTGAAAGATCGCTTTTCGAACACGTTATGACTTATACAAGTACAACGTTTTGCTCTTTGAACTCACAAATGAATCATCATCATTTCAGAACTTCATTAATGACACTCTGCATGACTTCTTGAATGTTTTCTGCATTGCATACATGAATGATATCTTGATCTATAGCAACAGCAAAAAGAAGCATACTCAGCATGTTCATCAGATACTGAAGCGACTTAGAGTCATTAAACTACAGATAAATATCAAGAAATGCGAATTTTCAGTTATCGAGATCAAGTATTTGAGTCTAATAATCATCACTCACGAAATCAAAATGAACTCTGAGAAGATCAATGTTATCATGAATTGAGCTGCATCTTAAAACGTCAAAGATGTTCAGAGCTTTTTGAGCTTTGTCAACTTCTATAAATGATTTATTAAGAAGTTTTTCAAGCTGATTGATTCATTGACTGTCTTAATCAGAAAAGATCAATCATTTAATTGAATTCAGCAGTGTCAATTCGTCTTCAATTGACTTAAACAGACGTTCATCACTGTCTCTATCTTAATGCATTATAACTTGAATTTACTCGTGACTGTGAAAATTGATGTCTTCGACTATGTTGTGATCGAAGTCATGTCTCAACGAGATGATAACGAGCAGTTAAGATCTGTGATCTATTTCTCTTTTAAAATGCTACTCGCAGAATGTAACTACGAAATTTATGACAAGAAACTTCTAGCTATAATCAGAGCTTTTGAGAAATGAAAACTTGAACTAAAAGACACGTTAAATCTTGTTGAGATCATTTTTAATCACAAGAATCTAGAATATTTCATGTCAATTAAGCTGCTTAGTCAAAGACAAGTCAGATGATCAGAATTTCTTTCTTGATTTAACTTTAAAATCGTGTATTGTTCGAGTGAATTGAACACTTAAGTTGATGCACTTACGCGTCGATCAAAAGATCTTCTCTTGAACGAGAAGAATAATCATCGAGAACATCAATGACAGATCATGCTAAAATCAAAAAATCTGAAAATTCGAGTCTTAATCAATGTTCTTGACGATAGTGACTCTGAAGCACTTGAATCAAGTGACTCGAAGAGCAAATCAGTGATCTCTGAGCAGTCTGAATCATCAGAGAAAATGTCTATGAATGAGCTAGAAGAACAACTCTTTGCAGTCTATTTCAATGATGAATGAGTACAGATCATGATAACTGCGTTAAGAGATGATCAATGAAAGCTTAAAGAATTTTCGTTAGCGAAATGTATGCTGCAAAATGATCAAGTTTACTATAGAGATAAACTATTGATACTTGAAGATGAGAAACTGCGACTACGTCTGCTTCAGTTAAGTCATGACATGTTTATTGTGAATCATTCAGAAAGAGTCAAGATCTACAAAATACTCAGTCGTCATTATTACTGACTTGAAATGATCAAGACAGTAGCTTGCTTCGTATGCAATTGTCATTTATGCTCTCGAATGAAGATCTTTAGAGAAAAATATTAAAGAGTTTTGAAGTTTCTTGATGTACTCAATTATTACTGAAAAAACATAGTCATGAATTTCATCATGATAGTATCTGAAAGTAAGAATCTGAATAAAAATTCAATGATCAATATTCTGATAGTCGTGAACAAATTATTTAAACAAGTGCATTATGAGTCTATGAGTGAAATTACAGCTCTAGATACAGCTCAAGTCTTTTATCATGCAATATGAAAACATCATGAATTATCTGATTCAATCATCTTGAATCATGAAACTCAGTTTGTTAATCACTTTTTGTTGAAACCGTGCCTAGAATCTAATCACACTGCAGCGAGATAGTGCGTAGCTGAATAGAATGTTTGATCAATAGAGATAGCTATAACTAGAATATTAAGAATACAGAAGAAATCAAAGAGAGTTTCGAGCTGTATCTATAGTAGAACAAAACAAAGAGAGCGAAGCAGGTTTGCTCAAGTATCGAAAGCGCTAAGATAGAGTGTTGAGGCTAGAGGTTCAACATGAGCCAAAATTTCCAGAGCTTGTTGACTAGAAAACTCTATTCAATTTCAACACACTTGTAACACTTTTGAGATGAACTTTGTACTCGATTAAAGATTCAAGCTCGATTGTCAACTGCGTTTCACTCAGAAACAAATGATTAAATCGAGAACATCAACGATGTTTTGAAACAATATCTTCGAGTCTTCGTGTTCTTTATGCAGAACGACTGAGCTGCATGACTGTCATCAGCTGAATTTGTCATCAACAATCACTTTTTCAAAAGCACTCAGTGCACGTCGTTTCTAGCTAACTTCAAACAGCATTCACGAATGAGGTTGAAATCAAAGAAGACTCAGAAGAATGTTATTGAACATTCAAAATGAATACATGTTGATCTGTTTATTCAAAAAATGAATTGAATCAATGAAATTCTGCAAGAACAAATGATTTTAGCTCAAGCATATCAGAAACAATTCGCTAATGTTCATCAACAACATGCTTTCAAGTATGCAATTGATGATATAATTTGATTAGATGCTCGCAATTTGATGATTCATCAACTCAGCAAGAAGTTATCTAATAAATTCGAGAAATCTTTCAGAATCATCAAAATTGTTAATTCTCATTTTTATCAGCTAAAGTTGCTTGAGAACTGATTCTGTTTCAACGTCTTTCATACTTATTTACTTCATTTTGCGATCAACAACTTCTTATTTGAACAAATATCTTCTGTGTCGTTTTTGATAGTCTTCGTTGAAGAAGTGCTTAGCTGAGAGATGAACGAAATATTGAACTCTCAAGTAAAAAACTCTCAGCTAGAGTATTTAATTAAGTGAACTGAGATAGAAGAAAACAGTTGAGTAAAGTTTGCGAATGTGATGAATGTCATTGAAGTCATAAACGTCTATCACGCTTGAAATTTCGATCGTTCGAATAAGAATTTATGAATCGCTTACGTGCAAGAAAGCAGCGACTCTGAATATGAGTCAGAGAATTAAAAGTCTTGCAGAAGCTTCGACTTCAAAAAGAGAATTTATTGTCATGATTTTAGCATATGTTATTTAAAAAGATGTTGGAAAAAGAGATGTTAAATCACTTAGATGATGTTAAACAATATTATAAATGATAATAGATGTGAGATTATCAGTGATGTTATGAAAGTCTCTCACTATGAATGATACTCAACGTTCATGAGATATAAGAATCTCTGAATGATCTCTTTCTTTTCTTTCTTCTTTGTGCAACGTCTTGTATCTAAAATCTAGTTATTAGAATTTCATTCTGATTTTATTCAGCTCTCAGTTCATGACATTCATGTTGTAAAAATTGACTGCACATTAGTAATAATCACATGCAGCTCAGATCTCAACTTGATGAATAAATGAGTTCACTTATGCTCATCATTATACAATGAAAGTTGATGTTTCAAAGTGCTTAAATAAACTGCAAACATTCATATCATCTGATCTAAACGTTGCAATGCATTTGCATACTGCTGAGTCACGTTTATGTCTCAATTTATTGAGTCTTTGATTATGTTTAGAAAAAAGTCAATAAAATTGAATCACATCTGCTGAGTTGCAGACATAGTCTCTTCGTGATCAAATCAAAGTTTCTTTGATTCATTCTTAAGATAAATCATGCAGTACAAAATCTTTTTCTCATCTTTTTCAAAATGTTAAAAGATATTTTGAAACAAGGTTTCAACATCATGAATTCACTCTCTATGTTTTCTGATGATTTTGTCATGATACTTCTTCAAAGACATTAAAAATCTTCGCTTCTGTGACACAATTTCGTAATAACTTTGTTTTATCTTCGTTGACATTATGAAAATGATGCGTAGATCATTCAAATTCTTTATGAGAGCTTAAGTAAAAGCTTAATGACTTTTCTTTGTCGTTTCAATGACTTTCAGAGTCTCAATCTCTGATTAAATAGCTGCTAACTTCTGTTTCTTTCACAGTTTATCACATTGAAGCATTACTCAAGTCAGCTGTTCATTAATATCAAGAGAGAATTTATCTTCTGCTTCTTCATTTTCTGATTTTATTATGCAACGTTCGTTTTCTGATATAATGTCTTGCAAGATTAAGATGTCATCGTTGCAACTTTGTTACAATTGCATTGCTGTTATCATGCTTGAATATCAAATCATCATCTCTAAGAAGAGTTTGAAATAATTAGAACTATAATAATTGAGTTTACTAAATGAATAAATGAGATCTATAAGAATGATATGACAATGTGATATTCTAAGCAGACACAGAATAAGTATATATTATGATAAAGCTAATTATTAAGAAACTCTCAATAACTTAAGAGAATTGATCAACTATAAAGAGTTTGTCAAGCATTGTCAAGTTGAACACAACATAACTCATGATATATTAAGTTGAAGGTATGACGTGATCTAAACAATGTCTTGACAAAGTCACAAAGTCTCAAAGCTAATTTAGATTTGATCTTCAACTTAGTTTCTGACTTTAGTCTCTGATTTAATTTCTATGTGTCAATTCATTATGACAATGAGTATGTAAGAAATTTCGTCAGAAGCAGAAAATTAACTATGATGACATTTTTACTTCAATGATCAAAGTCATGATCATTAAATAAATTTTTTTTTAATTTCTTCATTAAGTGCATGCAGTTTATGACTATGACATTGTTTAGACGCTGTATGTGTGCTATGTTACATGTAATCTGATCAAAGTTGCTGCTTTATATCTTCTCGTTGATCAATCACATCGATAGTTTGCACATATAAGCGCTCTCGCTTAAACTCTCACAATCATACTTTCGTTTTTCTTCGTTTCTTCACACTTTTCGCGTTCTACTCTTTCATTTTTAATAGTCATTTTCTCGTCGCAATTCAAGTATTTTTCAAATACTTTAATGTTGCGATTCTTTCAATCTTGATGATAAACAATATCAATATAGTGTTTATGTTTTTGAGCTGAGCTTTTTTCTTAAGCTTTATCTGCTTTGCTTTGTAATGTCTGCAGTTCAGTAGTAAATGCTTCAACATTTGTCTTGCATTGCATATTTTATAGCATTTGTTTGAATTATTCTCTGATAATTGATGCAAATAGCTCTTGAAATAGTCATGTCTCATTTTCAGCTGAATAAAGATTGAAAATGATTGACAACAAGATTTATCTGTACAAGATGCTGACTACGAATCTTCTGCAAGCTATGCTTGTCAAAAAAGTTGAACAATCTCATCAACATTGACAGAGCAGTAACAGCGCTTTACTCACATGTTGAGCTTACACACAGTTGAAAAGCGAGATAATAACAACGTGATCATCGATGTGTTGAAGCTTGCACATACATAAAAGAACAGCAACGTCTTTGCATACATGCTGCAACTCATATACAACATATATACATATATTGCAAAGACACGACTCAACTTTTGCGCACATATGAACAGATGTGATGCAGTAAATCGATTGATTTTTCGCATTTTCAGATTGATTTACACGCAGCGTAATCACATACAGAGCAGTAACAGCGCTTTATTCACATGTTGAACTCATATATAATATACATACATATACTGCAAGAACACGACTCAGCTTTTACACATATACAGACAGATGTGATGCAGTAAATTGATTAATTTTTCGCATTTTCAGATTGATTTACACGCAGCGTCATTACATACAGAGCAGTAACAGCGCTTTATTCACACGTTGAACTCATATACGACATACACACATATATTGCAAAGACATGACTCAGCTTTTGCACATCTACACGTCTGCATGATGCAGTAAATCAATCGATTTTTCGCTTTATCAAATTGATGTACATGCATTGCAATCACATACACTGCAAAGACATGACACAGTCTTTGCTCATATACACAGAACAATAGCAACGTCTTTGCGCACACGTTGCAATTCATATACATCACACACACATATATTGCGAAGACACGACTCGACTTTTGCACATTTACATGCTTGCATGATGCAGTAAATCAATCGATTTTTCGCTTTATCAAATTGATGTACATGCATTGCAATCACATACACTGCAAAGACATGACACAGTCTTTGCTCATATACACAGAACAATAGCAACGTCTTTGCGCACACGTTGCAATTCATATACATCACACACACATATATTGCGAAGACACGACTCGACTTTTGCACATTTACATGCTTGCATGATGCAGTAAATCAATCGATTTTTCGCTTTATCAAATCGATGTACATGCATCGCAATCACATACACTGCAAAGACATGACACAGTCTTTGCTCATATATACAGAACAACAGCAACGTCTTTGCATACACGCTGCAACTCATATACATCATACATACACATACTGCAAAGACATGACTCAGTTTTTACACATCTACACGCTCATGTGATGCAGTAAATTGATCGATTTTTCGCTTTATCAGATCGATGTACATGCATTGCAAGCATATACATTGCAAAGACACGACACAGTCTTTGCTTATATACACAGAACAACAGCAACGTCTTTGCGCATATGCTGCAACTAATATACAACATTCACACAATCATTACAAAGACACAACTCAGCTTTTGCGCACATACACATTTGTGCAATGCAGTAAATCGATTGATTTTTCGATTTTCTGATCGATTTACATGCGTTGCAAATACATAGATCAAAACTCATCTAGTTTGTTCAGCTGAGTGATCATACAGCGAACTCAAAAGCTTACGTTGAAGTGATCAGCTTTCATCTACATAGATTAAAGCTCATTTAGCTCGCTTAGCTTAATGATCATACAGATAAGTTGAAAGCTTACGTCAAAGTGATCAGCTTTCACAATACACAGATTGAGCATTGCATTGCAATGCTTATAAACAACTCAAAGCTCATCTAGTCTGCTTAACTAAATGATCAAACAGCGAACGAAAGCTCACATTGAAGTGATCAACTTTCACAATACATTGATTGCTCATTTAGCTCACTCAGCTAAATGATCAAACAGCAAATTCAAAAACTTACATTAAAGTGATCAGCTTTCATAATTTTGATTTGTTTATATGATTACTTGATTATATAAACATGTCGCACGCTCATATGCATACACTAATGATCTGACTGCTCAATGAAAAGATATACAGCAGCAATTATGACTAAATTACATGTAATTTAGCATACACACAGCACTTCAATGCTACTATTTAAATAAATAGCATCGTATTTCATAGTCTTAGACTGCATAAGCACGTAAAACTTGAAGAAGAAAAAAAAAACAGTTGCACTGCTATTATTTTTTCTGCTACTTTGTTTAAACAGTTTAGCAGCATAATAATTCTGTATGTCTTTGAAATTAAATAATTCAACTTGTCTGATTTTTTCAGAATAATTTTCGTGTCTTCGCGTCATATCTTCAAATGATAATCGTTTTCAATCAAATCTGAGTACACTAACTTGAAGATTTTCAATATGCTTTTGTACGCTCGTTGTATGATTACAAATGACATATCATCTGATTTGAGTGCTTTTCTGAGTGCTGAGAAGTTAATAGCGTGCTTGATTTTCTCTTCAATAACTCTTGATTACTGTATACTTTCGTTTGATAGTAATTCTTTCTTGATTTGAATTTTCAAAGATGATGAGTACATTGCTTTCAGAAATGTCTCGCACTTTTCATTGAATTTAATTTTCAATTCTTTTTGCAAGTTTTATATCAAAGATAGCTTTTTGATTAAACGTGATTTAATGAACTTGTATGTTTGAAACACTTCTTTTTCTTTGACGTTGTTTAAAAAATTGATTCAGAATTGGTTTTTGATCAGTTTTATTACATCATGATACGAATTTTGCATTTGCATTATCTCTGCTCATGCATCATCATTTCTGCATCTTTTTCAGATTCGCTTTTTTGATAACAACGTCTTTTGCATTTTGATGAATTCATTGTTTCATCAAAGTTTTGATTTTGCGCATATTCGCTGTTTAAATACGAATAATTTCACTGTATTCTTGATGCATTCAGTCAAATAAATGACTTTTGCTTCTAAACTTGTGATTCTTTGCATCTTGATAATCATTTTGTCTTTCATCTTTTGCAAATGCTCATCAAAGTCTTTTCAGTTGACTTTTTGCAGATTGTATGACGCATTCAACGAATTTTCAATCAACTTCACTTTTTTCGTAACTATTGTAAATAGAATTACTTCATGATTGAATTCTGTGTTTGCATTCTCATTTATATGTTAATTCTTGATGTGATTGCGCATATTCTTTGATGCAAATGCTAAATCAAGTATCGAGCTTAACTGATCTGAATAGCTGTGATATGTATCTATATCAGAAGTGTTAATCAGATTGCACTTATGTAAATTTACTCACTTTATTAATGCTTTCGTTCTAATAAAGTTTGAAATTTTTGCGTTTCATCAGCTATGATGTGCATTAAAGTCTTCAACGATAATAACTTTTTGCTCAGAATTTAGCATAACTTTTGCTAATTCTCGCTTAATCATGTATAATTGCTCATCATTTGCGTTTTGTGACTTTTCGTTGTAAATATTGAACAATAAAATTTCTTTCTGAATTTTATTGTTCATTATTGATATCGCTTGCATATCTTTGCTATTGACTATGTTTGATCTTGATGTGCATGTAAATTTCTTTGCGTTTTTCGCAACAAATATTAGTACTCTGACATGAGTATTCTGAACATTTGATTTGATGCAGATAAACGACGAATGCGAAATTGTTATATTCTCGTCTTTCATTCATGATTCTTGTAGTATAATTCGTACCTTGCACTTTCACTCATTCTTCGCTTAGTACTAGTCAGTCATGTAACTCGATCAGTCATACAACCCGAAAATTCATATATCTTCTACATTCATATATATAGTGAGCAATTCGCTCATTACACGCTTTCAACGCTTTCACATAGCTTCACACTGCTTTAGAAGCTTCATTCTATGAGATTTAGTAGTCTTGTAGACCTTCTTTAGATCATTGATATAGCGTTTTTCTTCACGCTTGTCACGAGTTCATTGTCTTAATTCTTCTACTTGTACTCTATCTTGAGTCATAGTTCAAGCATCTTTGACATAAAGTAGATCTTTTGTTTGAAGAATCTTATCAGACTGCTTTTTACATGCATTTCAAGCATTCTGAATTGACTGTGTTTGACCTAGCTTATTCTTCAGTAGCTCAATTCTACAAGTCATTGCATAGACTTCTTTCATATATCTGACTAACTTTCGATGAAGCTCAGATTCATAGTTGAAGCAAAGCAAACTGACTTGTTGTTTTCTAAGCTGTAATCTAGTAGTAGAGATAGTCTTTCAGATATCGAGTGATTTCGTCATAGATGATGTAATAGAATAAGCTGAGAATCGAGTTTCTTGCATCTTATTCAGAATCACATTAGAATCGAAGAGAATTAGATCAGTTTGCTTTCAAGTCAAACGTATAGTAGTTTTCTTGAAGACTTTACTTCTGAACTCGTTGAAAGCAGTCAGAAATTTGATTTTGATGAAGATTTCGTCACTTGTTTGAATCGCTTCGTTAACAGCTTTTGAATGTCAGTGTTTCAGAGACTGAAAAACACATACATTTAACGACTGAAGCAGATGAGTAGTATGCGAAGGTAAGTCAAAAGATATGATCTTGTGATTCTCACAGTAGAATAGAAATTCGTGTGTATGATGAGATTCATAATCATTCATTACGAGTAGTCTTCATGCATCTCGTTGATGACGTTGACTGTAGTGATCAAAATGTTTAATTCACTGCAGTGATATTCAGTCATTTGAATAGTCTGTATTTGATGTAGTGAAAATCACGTCGTCATCGATATCGTTGTTGAAATGAAAGAACAATAGATTGATTCTCTGTAGAATGAGCATTGATGAAATATCTTTGCCAGTATCGTTAATACACTCAATGATCATACAGAACTCTCTGTTATCTGAGTTCAACATGTATATTCTTCGTACTGAATCTACTGTAATGATTCAGTCAGAGCGTGCAATGCTCATATGATATTCAATTTCATCGAAATTTCATGTATTCTTCTTCGTCATGTCGTATTGCTTAATCATCTCGTCATAAGCATCAAAATAATTCTTCAAAAGCTTTTCATTATGTGCATTCTTTCGTGCAGCTGTCAAAGACTTTCGTTTAGCTTTATGAAGATTCGATTGATGATTTAGTCATCACTTGACTCATTTGAGATCTAATGATGCTCAGAGACTATTCTGACGCAGTAGAAGATTATCAGCTGATTCAATCAGATTCAGTCATGCTGATAGACTCAATTCGTTTAATCTCTTTATGTATGTATGCAAAGCTAACTTCTGATCAGGTTTTAAAGCTCTGTTATGCAGTTCTTGTACTGCTGATGCTGATGAATGATCTTTCAGTCTGAATCGTAGTCTTTGCATCAAAACATCAAATTCGCGCGCAATTTCAACTCAATTAGAATTGTCACATGTGTTTATAACATCAATAGTCTTCTGAATGCAACTCTTGATGATAGCGTAAGTAGCAGTCATGTGGTTGAAAGTTGGTGAAATTTTGAAGATGATAGGTCAAATATTTGAATTTTCAAGTTGTATGACTGATCGAGTTACATGACTGACTAGTACTAAGCGAAGAATAAGTGAAAGTGCGAGGTATGAAAACAATATCTGTCTTGTTTTTCGCAAATTTCATGCATGCATGCATAATTTGCATTGACCTTGCGCAATTGTGTTGTAGAATTCAAATATTTAACATGTTTGCAAAGCTTTCGTTATTTGCGTTGTTTTGTGACATTTTGAATGCAATACTCATTACAATTTCGTGACTAAATGATCTTTTTGTGAGCTAATAAACTGAGCTGCCTGATATGTTTTGTACATTGCGCTATTTGCAAAGTGCGCATTTTGACAATTGCAGCATCTAGAAATCATGTGATTGCATGATTGCTTGTCTTCGCACGTAGGTAATTAACATTTATGATTTCAGATTTAATGATTTTGCTCGCAGTACAAGTATCTTGATGATCTGTTACATTTGTTCTGTAAATGCTTGAATGTTTGACATTTTTAACATTGATCATTTGATCAATAGTCTCAATATTCAAATGTTCAATATGTTGATTTCGCAGTTAAGAGTCATTTTTTCAGATGTCTTTGCACTTCTGCTTTGATTCTAAATGCTAAGATTGTTGATGCATGTCTGTTTCGTGATCGATTTTCGCTCTTCAATAATCATATAGAATTGATTATTAGTTTCAATTTGAAATTGTATGACTTTAACTCAGTCTTTAGATTTTTCATTTTGATTTTCGTGTTGAAGATTTCTATTTTCAGACTGTGTATGACTATTTTGTGTCATTTCTCGTCTTTCTTAATGCTTTTAACATCAAAAACATGCTTTCATATTGCTCTTTGCACTAGTAAGACATCTGCTGTGTATTTTTTTGAGATCATCAGAACAATGTTGTTTTTCTTTTGCATTTTGACTATCATGATGACTATTAGATCGATTTTCGTCTTTTTCAATGTGTTATTCATCGAATCTCGCATTTTCATCGTCTTTAAAGTTCAGTTCTCATTTTTGAGATTGACAATGAGTCTTCTTTCGCAATACGATATTTCTTGTGATTTTGGCGAGAATTTCTTGATAATCAGGTTTCATTCGTCTGCATTTGCATTTGTATTTGCATTTGCATTTGTGTTTGCATTTGCATTTGCGCTTGTGACTTGAGCTGCTTTTTGCGCATATGTGAGCTTCTGCGTTGGTTTTTGCGAATTTTGCATGACTTGCAACGTTTGCGAAACCTGCATCTTCAGCAAGATTTGCGAATTCTCTGTTATTTGCTTTGTGTTGATTCTCTTTTTGATGTTTTCAGCATTTTGTTAAATCAATTGTAGAATGATCTTCAGTTTATTGTTTGTTTAACTTTGAAGTTGATCAATTTGCTTCTGAATCGAATTTTCTATGCTTTCATCACATGCTTTTTGAATGTAAATGAAGCTATGATTTATAGTCTCTTTCTGTTCTGATATTGCTTGTCTTAGCTGATTGACTGCAAATTCAATTCTTTCGCGCAGTCTCTTTATTTGCATCTGATCGACAACGAGATTTACCTGTATGAGATGCTGACTACGAATCTTCTGCAAGCTATGCTTGTCAGAAGAGCTGAACAATCTCATCAACATTGACAGAGCAGTAACAGCGCTTTACTCACGCGTTGAGCTCACACACAGTTGAAAAGCGAGACAATAACAACGCAGTCATTGATGCATTGAAGCTTGCATATACACAAAAAAACAGCAATGTCTTTGCATACATGCTGCAACTCACATATGACATATACACACATACTGCGAAGGCACAACTCAGCTTTTGCGCATATACAGACAGACGTGATGCAGTAAATCAATCGATTTTTCGCATTTTCAGGTCGATTTACACGCAGCGCAATCACACACAGAGCAGTAACAGCGCTTTATTCACACGTTGAACTCATATACAACATACATACACATATTGCAAAGACATGATTCAGCTTTTGCACATCTACAGACTTGCGTGATGCAGTAAATCAATCGATTTTTCGCTTTATCAGATTGATTTACATGCATCGCAATCACATACACTGCAAAGACATGACACAATCTTTGCTCATATACACAGAACGACAGCAACGTCTTTGCGCATACGCTGCAACTAATATACGACAATCACACAGTTATTGCGAAGACACGACTCAGCTTTTGCGCACATACACATCAATGCAATGCAGTAAATCGATTGATTTTTCGATTTTCTGAGCGATTTACATGCGTCGCAAATACATACACTGCGAAGACACAACACAGTTTTTGCTCATATACACAGAACGACAGCAACGTCTTTGCGCACGCACTGCAACTAATATACAACATTCACACAGTCACTGCAAAGACACGACTCAGCTTTTGCGCACATACACATCTGTGCAACGCAGTAAATCGATCAATTCCGATTTTCTGATCAATTTACATGCATTGCAAATACAGAGATCAGAACTCATCTAGCTCGCTTAGCTTGATGATCATACAGCGAACTCGAAAGCTTACATTAAAGTGATCAACTTTCATTTACATAAATCAAAGTTCATCTAGCTTGCGTAGCTTGATGATCATATAAACAAGTTGAAAGCTCACATTGAAGTGATCAGCTTTCACAATCTTGAGTTGTTTATATGATCACTTGATTATATAAACAGCTCACGCGCTCGTTTGTGCAAACTATCGATGTGATTGATTAATGAAAAGATACACTGCAGCGATTTTGACTAGATTACATGTAATTTAGCATATACACAGCGTCTAGATAGTGTCATAGTCATAGACTGCATGCACTTAATGAAGAAATAAAAAAATAAAAAAAATCTTTATCTGCATCTCTTTAAAGATGACATCGTAGCACTTGCTAGTACTAACTTCGATGCTAACTTCTTTTTGCGAACTTTTCATTGCTTTTCGCTTTTTTATTTCTTTGAATTTCACAATCGCTTATGTTTGCTCTTTTTGCTGCGAATTTGCATTTCGCAGATTGATTGTATTCTTGTCATTATGCGCATTTGCATGTGAATTTAGCATCAATGCATCAAGTGAACTAAACATGTATTGCGTTTTTCTATTTGCTGATGTGAGCGATTTTTGTTGACTGCAAAATAAATCAACAATGTCGTTCTGCAGTTGTTTGCTTGTTGATGAACTTATGCTAAGTTCATTTCATAAATTTATTTCAATCTCTAATGTTAACTTTTTGATTTCTATCGTCAACGTTTTGAGTTCTGATGCTAAGTTATTGCTTCTGCTGAGTTTCACGTTACTATTCGTGAAGCGAAGTGAGAAAGAGCGCATAAAGCGACTCTTTATATTTCTTTTCATAGAGAGTTTTTCCGAGTTTTGAGCTTCAAACTTCTAGAAAATTTACTTGACATCACTTAAATATTTCTTTAATCTCTTACTCAAAGCGTTTCACGTAGACAGTAACTTTAGTGTAGAGATTTCTCAATTTCTATCTTGAAACCTGTAATAAATCGTCTTCTATTATTAACTTATGTCAGATGAAAATGATATAAATTTAGTCTGCAAGAATCTAGATTACTCTTTTTGATAGAAAATGCTTGACGCAATTGCTTTATATTTCATGTATCAAAGTAGTCATGTTATCTCACTCAGAATAGTAACGACTGATCTCGACTTATTGTCTTGTGCATCAAGAAAAGGTAAAACAGATAGTGATTTGATAAGAAATGCTGTACTTCTCTGAAATAATGTTGTTCTCTGTGCGATTTTTGAGTGCAAAAGAGTTCAATTTCGATTTTTGCATCAGTATGCAATCTTCTGTGCTGTTCTGAAGTCAATTGATGACTTGTTCTTTTCATGTGAGTTTGCTCTTTAATTTATCAATCAAATTACTGTCTGAATTGATGATTCTTTTTTCTGTGTTGATGAACTTTCATTTCGCCGCCGATTTTGGTCTGCGTGAGCGCGAAAAATTTCGATTTTCGATTTTTGACTTGCGATGCAGTCATCTGTGAAGCTATTGAGTCAAATGAGAGCTTGTTTTGATCGTATGATTGTGCTCTATAACTTGTTCATCAATTTGATATATCATATGCTTCAATGAGTCGCTGTCGCTCTTTCAACTTGTTTCGTTAATATGATATGATTATTAAACAAGAAGTAATGAATAAAATTCATCAGAATTTCTCACAGCTCAAAATAAGAAAGAATAGTGAGTATGTTCAATGAACTTTGAATACAGATGACTTTTTTCTACAATGATGATTTCAAATCTCTGTTGTCAAAAGTATTTAAAACAAGACTTAAAAAAAGATAGTTAATTTGCTCTGATTCAAAAAAGTCAAAGATGATAAGCAATTTAATATATGAAATCACTTTATACAGTTGACTTTGATAGTTGAAGAATTACTCAAAATCTCATGCACAATCTGCAATAAAATTATGAATCATTCTACAGCTTTTGATAGCTTTAGCACATCTGCTATGAAAAAGCATCTTGAATCAGACTTTTGCACAGCGACAGAGTGAAAATGCGAATATTCATAATCATAGATTGAACTGACTTTTGAATGAGTAAGTCATATTTGATAATGCAAATTGATAATGCAAAATTGATAAACTATTAGAAGAAAAGTCATATCAAGTTAGTCTCTGTCTTCAATCAAGAGAATTAAGAAGATCAATTATGCAAGATCTTTGTTGATTTGAATCTACTTTTTCAAATCATTGATAATGAGCAATTTGAAAGTTGCTACAAATGCTTCATTCAGATCTATAGATTGTGCATTGCATAAAAATGACAATTATGATTCTTTCTTACTATAAGAAAATTTGTGATCAGATCAGAACAAATCTTAAAGAGTCACAATGTGTCTTTATTGCTTTGAACGCGTGATTTAGTTTTCAAAGAGTAGCGTACTTGAGAGTATTGATATACTGAATTGATGGTAAATTTCAGTTTCGTGAACATCTTATTGAATTTACGTCTCTTGATATTAAGCATATTAATCATCAATTGATAATGAAGCTAATGAAAATTCTGAAGAACTACGTTATTAAGAACAAGCTTTTCAAGATTGTTATTAATAATGCAAGCAATAATAGTATCTTGAAAGAGAAACTTGAAAAGATCATGAATCATCATAAGTTTTAATGAACTCTTTTCTTTCATCAACATCTTGTTCATCTACATCACATAAGCGTGTTTTCTCGACTTTTCGCCATTTGCGCATCATGTACTAGGTTTAGTAAAAGAAATATATAAGTGAAAAGAAAGAATGAAAGAACGTCTTGCATTTGCAAGAGTTGAACTCTCGCAAGAAGCATTGAGGTCGAATGTGCTTACGCACATCTCACTCTCGTCAATTGCATCTTCGCAGAGAGCAAAGATCAATTCGAACATCAGCATGAGTGACAGCTCAGAAAAAGAATTCAAAACGTCGATGATGAAATGCGTAAAGTCGATTGAGAGTAGCTAAACTCTGTCAACAGAACAGCAGCTACAAAAGAATATGAATGACTTGTTTTGCAGTCAACAAAAATCATCTACATCATTGAAAAGAAGAACACAGATTGTGTTCAGTTCATTGAATGTATTGACAATCGACGCATCAATAAACTGGCGAAATGCAAATGAGAATATGCAATCAACGCGAGTGATTGTGAAATGAAAAGAAATAAAAAAGCGAAAAGCGATGAAAAGCTTACACAAAGAAGTCAGCGATAAAGATAACAATGATGAAAATCAAGATGTCAGCTACAAGAAGACTTTAGTCAAAAGATTGTGAGAAAAAGCTGAATTCGCAATCAATCAGCTAGAAACAACGATGTCAGAGCAGAAAGAGATCATTGAGCATAGCTTAAGCTACATAAGAAAAGCATGCAATGAAAGCATAGAGAATTCAATTCAACAGCAGATGAATGCGTTGCAGAGTCAAATGAACAAAAAACTAGAGACTATTCTGCAAATAGTGCAGCAAAATGCACGAAACATTGAAAAAGAAATCAACTTAAAGCAAATGACAAGAAAGACGCAAATCTTGCAGACGAAGCAGAGTTCACAAACGATGCAAGACAAGCAAATGAAGCAAAGATTTGCATCAAAGTTAACATATGCACAAAAGATAGCTCAATCAGCAGATGCAAACATTAAGGCAAATGCAAATGCAAAAGCGAGCGAATGAAATCTAGTCATCAAAAAACTCTCGTCAAAGTCACAAGAAATATTATATCACGAAAGAAGATTGATAGTCACTTCAAAAAATGAGAACTGAATCTTACAAGCGATGAAAATGCGCAATGCAGTGAACAACGCACTGAAGAAGGCAAAGTCTGACATAATAGTCGCTACAGTGACTAAAACACAAAGAGATAACAATATTGCTCTGATGATTTCAGAGAAATACATCGCGAAAGCTCTATTAGAGCAAAGAGATATATGAGAGCATATATTTGAAGTCAAAAGTATCAAGAAGAATGAAAAATGATACAAGATAGTGATACACAGTCTGAAAATCAATATCTTCAACATGAAGATTGAAATGAAATATCTGAAGATCAAGCTAGAGAAGTACAACTCTGAATTGAAGCTGATAATCAACTCGATATAATTATCAAAAGATGAAAATAAAGCAAGAAAGAATCATGCTTCGATGATACTGACATTCAAAATCGAAGTCGAAGCACAAAAACATCTGAAAAAATGAGTTTTAACAGCGAGATCAACATATCAAATGATCGAATATCGAAATTATTGATCAAGCGATCAGTGTCAGAGATGTCAAACATTCAAACATTTGCAAAACAAGTGCAATAAATCATCAAGATGCTTGTTTTGTGAACGAAATCATCTGACATTAGAGCATAAATGCTCGCTGCTCACATGCAGAAAACAGCAATCATGCAATCACATGATATCAAAGTGCTGTAATTGTCAAAATGCACACTTTGCAAATAACGTAATATGTGAAACATATCAGACAGCTCAGTTTATTAGCGCTCAAAAAGATCATCTGATCAAGAAATTGTAATAAGTATTACATCAGAAAACTTTCAAAATATTGCAAATGACGAAAGCTTTGCAAACGAATCGAATATTCGAATTCTACAGCACAACTGCGCAAGATCAACGCAAATCATGCATGCGTGCATGAAGTTTGCGAAAATCAGAACGAATATTGTTATTCTGCAAGAATCATGAATGAAAGATGAGAATATAACAATCTCGCATTCATCGTTTATATGCATCAAATCAAATATTCAGAAGACTCAAGTCAGAGTACTGATATTTGTTGCAAAAAACGTAAAAGAGTTTATCTGCACATCAAGATCAGACATAGTCAACAGCGAAGACATACAAACAATAATAATAGCGAACGATAAAATTTCGAATGAGATTTTGTTGCTCAACATATATAACGAAAAAGCACAAAATGCAGAGAAGAAGCAATCATACATGATTGAGCGAAAGTTAGCAAAAATTAGATTAAACAATGATCAAAAAGTTATTATTGCAGAAGACTTTAATGCACATCATAGCTGATGAAACGCGAAGATTGCAAATCTCATTAGAACGAAAGCATTAGTAAACTGAGTAAGAATGCATGACTGCAATCTGATTAATACATTGAATATAAACACTTATCACAGTTATTTCAAAAGATCAAGCTCAGTAATTGATTTAGCTTTTGCATCAAGAAGTGTGCAAAACTACATCAAGAACTGACATGTGAATGAAGATGTAAACACAGAGTTTGATTATGAAGTAATTCTGTTTATGATAGTCACAGAAAAGATGAAATTGGTCGAAAACTCGCTAAATACATCATACAACTTGCAAAAAGTCGACTGAAAGAAATTCAACATGCACTTACAAAAGACGAAGAATGAAATGATTATAAAAATGCAAAGAACTATCAGTCTAGAGGCAAAAGTCATTTACTTGATCAAATGCATCAAGAGTGCAGTGAAGTTATTTGTATTTAAACAACGAATATGCGCAAAATTGAAACTCTGGTGAAACGACAAGCTCATTGAAATGCGAAAAGCACTGTCATCAAGAAAGCGAAGTTGAAAAAGATGCATGAACAGAGATAATGCGAATGTGAAATTCGTATCATGATGCAATAAAGTTGGTCAAAAACTAATTCTGAATCAACTTTCTGAACAAAGTCGAAGAAAAGAAAGTGTTTCAGACATACAAGTTCATCAAATCACGACTAATTGAAAAGCTATTCTCAATACAAAATGCACAAAAGAAGTTGAAAACTGAATTTAACGAAAAATGCAAGATATTCTTGAAAGCAATGTATTCATCATCTTTGAAAGTTCAAATCAATGAGAATTTACTATTGAATGAAAGTATACAGTGATCAAGAATTATCAAGAGAAAGATTAAGCATGCTATTAACTTCTCAGCACTCAGAAAAGCACTTGAATCAGATGATATGTCATTCGTAATCATGCAGCAAGCATACAAAAGTGTATTGAAAATTTTCAACCTGATGTATTTGAATCTGATCAAAAGTGACTATCATTCAAAGATATGACGTGAAGGCACAGAAATCATTCTGAAAAAATCGAATAAATCGAATTATTCAATTTCGAAGACATACAGAATTATCACACTGCTAAACTGCTTAGACAAGATAGCGAAAAAGCTAATAGCGATGTGACTGTCATACACAGCGAAAACGAATGACAAGCTGCTAGACTTCGATCAAATGAGAAACAGAAAACAAAGATTAGCTATAGACACAGTACTAAACCTAGTATACGACGCGCAAATGGCAAAAAGTCGTGAGAACACGCTTACATGTTTACTGCTAGATGTCAAAGATGTCTTTGATCATGTGATGTTGAAACAGCTGATCAAGATCTTGATCAAACAAAAGATATTGATCAATTTGATCAACTGAGTAAAATGCTTCTTACAAAATTGAGTCATTGACTTAGCATTTGATGAAGAACATCAGAAGTCAAAGGAAATTTCCACAGAAATATTGCAAGAATCATTTATTTCGCTCATTCTGTTTCTAATTTACATTCAACACTTATTTTTGAAGATTCACGCAAGAATCGAAAACCTACAGTCACTCAGCTACATTGACAACGTTGCACTGTACATCGAAGGAAAAAGCATTGACAAGAATGTGAAAAAGCTGAAAAAGATGACGAAAATTGCATTTACATGAGCGAATGAAAATGCAGTGCAATTTAATAACTCAAAATTTGAATTGATTCATTTTGAAAGTCACAAAGTGACATTTGACCAAATGATTATGCTGTTTAATGACATAGTCGTAAAATCAAAGATCTGCATACAATGAGTAGAAGTCTGACTGAATTGAAAGCTCAACTTCAAGTTGCATATGCAAATGAAAATCATCACAGTCACAAGAACGTTACACTCACTCTTTAAACTAATGAATAGTGAGTGAGAATTAAACATGAAGTCAGAAAGACAGTTGTATTTAGCATGCATCACAATCATTAGCGACTACGACGTCGAAATCTGGTGAAACAATCAAAAAAGTCACGCAATCAAATTTTGCAAGCTGCAGAACGCAGCATTACAAAAGATATTGAGAGCATTTCGAACATTGCTCATAGAAGTCATGCAAATAGAGGCTGAAATTTCGTCAGTGAAAGTATGATTAAATCAAAAATGCAAGAACTATGCAATTAAAATAGTTGAATTATTGAAAAAGCATTTGACAAGAAAGCGAACATTCATATTGTACTCATCTCAATACATCATCAAATTAAATTTGAATCTGAACGCAACAAATTATTTGAATTGAAATGAGTCAACGACGAAGTTATCTCAAAAAGTCAAGAATTGCAAAGAGAAGCTTACATAAATATATTGAATATTGAACAAAGTGCATAAAACGCTTAGTTTAATACAGAAGATTGAAATATCTCACTTCAAGAAATCATGAGATCAGAAAATTGAATATCTGACAAAGATGCAAATCGAATTCGCAAAAGATGAAACATGCAAAACGATAAATACACACTATAGAAAACTGAAAACAATAGTCAAAAAGACGAAAAACATAGTGATGTACATCAACGCATTGCAAACTTGAAAAAAGATAGCAAAGCTCAAAACAGAAATCGAAATCATGATGATATTGACGCACGAGTCTGTTAAATGCAGCAAAGTGACAAGTGTAATCGACGAAATAATCATAATGAAAGTGAAATTGCAAGCTATCAACGATGCAATCGCGATATGCAGCGAAGAAGCATCTGAAGGCAGCGAAATTTGAGTGTACACAGACAGTCAAATGACGCTGCAAAGATTAAAAGCAAAGAGCAATGTCAACTTAAAGTTATTCAATAACATACGACAAAATCTGATTAATCTGTAACAAAATTGATGTCATATTTGCATACAGTGAGTATTGAGTTGCAAAGACATCGTCGAAAACGAAGCAGTGAATCAATTGATCAAAGACGTGACATGAAAAAGATCGACAATTGACATCAGGAAAAAAACAATCATGAGTTTCATCAAAAAGCAAATAGACAAAGAGACAAAAAAGCAATGATTAATTGCATGAAACAACAGCATCAAAAAAGAAAATCAGTATCAGAAGCATACAATGAGAGTGAATCTGAATTACAGATCATTAAAGAAGCTTCGAAAAATAGACAGACTGATGTTTTCAACATTTATACAGCTAAAAATGAAACATGACTATTTCAAAAGCTATTTGCATCGATTATCAGAGAATAATTTGAACAAATGCTATGAAATATGCAAGACGAGACAAACGTTGAAGCACTTACTACTGAACTGCAAACATTATAGAACAAAACAGTTACAGCTTAAAGCAAAAGCACAGTTCAAAAACATGAACACTATATTAATGTTGTTTATCATCAAGATTGAAAGAATCGCAATGCTAAAGTACTTGAAAAGTACTTGAATTGTGACAAGAAAATGATTATTGAAAACAGAAGAGTAAAGTGAAAAAAACACGAAGAAACGAGAAAATGAGAACACAAAAGAAAGAAGTTGTTTGATTGAAAGTGCTTGTTTGTGCAAACTATTGATGTGATTAATCAATGAAAAGATATAAAGCAGCAACTTTGATCAAGATACATGTAATCTAACATACATACAGCGTCTAGACAGTGTCATAGTCATAGACTGCATACACTTAATGAAGAAATAAAAAAAATTAAGTTTTAATGAAACAGAACACAGAATTTCATTAATTGCTTAACTCACATCATCAATCTTATGATTCAAGATTTTATTCAAGCTCTTGAATTAAAGACAATAGTTGATAACATTATTGCTCAATTAAAGAATGATTAAGTGCAAGATATTGAAACAAGCAGAGAATTATCTGTTATGATCAAAAAGATATTGCTTCGAATGATAATGCAAAAAAGTAATGCATTTATTAATCATGAAATTAGATTTGTGCTCTGATGATAGTTGTCAACGACTCTTCTCAGCAATTGATTCACTTCAGAGCTTTTCAAGAGCAAAATGACAAAAGATCTAGAAAACTGATACAAGATATTTGCATTCGTTGAAACTTTATATACTTGATGCTTCATTAAGTATATCAACTATGCAAATTTGTTGATCTTTGAACAGAGAAATACTGCGAAGATTTCAAGATTGCAAAGATCAAACTTGATGAAAGCGAGTGATTCATGATTTTGCTTATTGACAATCTATTAAATTTCTTCTATGAATGCACTTTAGTAATGTCATGAACAATTAATGTAGATATTTACTTAAAATTTTGAATATTTAATGCACTTTTCAATCATCTTGAGCAAATTGAAAAGAATATAAAAAGAAGTACTTGCTCATCAAGTGCTGTTATAATAAAGACTTGCAAAAAAGTCTTAATCAAACTTGTGAAATATTATGTCAAGATTGAAAACAGCGATGAAACAATATATAATCTTGCAAATATTTTGAATTCTACAATGAAGCTAAATCTTTACAAGATTTGAAACAACAAAGATAATGAAGATACAAATCATGATGAAGAATCTGTTTACTACAAAATCAAGTACAAAACAGAATTCAAAGAGTATTTTTATGAAGATTCAGCTGTTGATTTGAAAGCAGAAGCACAAAGAGCAAGAAGTGATGCTAATGAAATAATGCATTGTGATAATGCATTTAATCATTTACTAATAATTTTGTAGTCTGTTGCAACTGTTAGAAGATCATTGCTTTGACAATTTCAATGTGCTCATTCTTTTCAAGATGAAGATGATTGATATCTTTACACTGATGTTATAAATGAGAAATGTTCAACATGACAATTTTAAAAAGACAATGCTTTGAATTTTTCTAGATTGACGCAAATGACTAAAAATGTTCTTTCATGCTCAATATTCTCAATAAATATTGAGTGAACTTTCAGTCTTACTAGAAGAGTATGTCGATGAAATTGATCACAGATGAGTTCAAAAATGATGAAATAAATAATGCTGATGAAGTATTACAATTGAACTATGAATTTGAATTCAGATGAGACTATTGCTGAACTCTGAAATATTTATTACAGAGAGAAGAATGATGATCAAAAGATCAATGAGTCTGCTGATTCATTTTAAGTATCTTTGAAGACTGTTCTGACGCAGATTTATTCATAAATCTGCAATATCATCTTATTTATTAAAAGTCTTGCATTTAAAGTAAGTACTTATTAAAAGTACAATTAAGTCAATGCACAAGAATAATATACAAGAGTAATGTGAATGTAATTTCAAGAATTACACTGTTTATTTAACTGATGAAGACAGACATTTTCTAGTCTGTCTTGAAAAACATGACATCAAGATTCATCATGAGATTCTTCATAAATCTCATATTTCTATCTTGAATGATGATGTGTTTGACATGAATTGTTGTCAAGTTGATATTTGCATAGAGCAAAATGTCAATAAAAATTCTACAACAAGAGTGATAATGCAAAAGAGTAATGCACTTACTTTTCATAAAGAAGCACATAAAGTTTTCAATGACTTCTTGAAGAGCACTCAAGACAGAGCGCTGAATGCAATAGTTGTATGATAGCATATTTATGTAAGCACAGTCATGCACAATCTTTTTCACAAGTTGTTCAAAGATTATTTTAAGAATGAGATTTTCAACTGACTTCTGATATTTTTGAATCTTGCATAATATGATCATTTCTGATTTGTAGTGTCTTTTAGTTTTCTGTTGCAAAGCATTAGCATGTCAGTCAATAATGCATTACTTATATGCATTATCTTTTTAGTAAATTCAAAGGCTGAAGTAGTTTCTTTGATAGCATAACTGTCAGTTAAATTCATTAATTTCTTACATGCTGATGAATGTGCTAAAAATCAACTTGTCAGCAATAAACAAGTCATATTGCATTATCAGTATGTATTATCAATTTTATGCTTGCTGCATGTCATAGTATTGATGTATGATGTTTATCAAGATATTAAAATTCAAGAATTAATTTTTTGAATGTTTTATTGAAATTTAAATGTGTTATTTCTTGAAGTGTTATTCAAGAAATAGTTTGAAAAATAAAAGTGAAAAAGTGAAAAATAAATTGTTTTAAATAATTTTTTTTTTAAATTATTACTCAATTCAACACTCATTATGAATCTATGCAAGATTCTATATATTGTAGCGAGCGTTGTGCTAGCGTAGCGCTCTTTTCTTATCTACTATCGCTTTTTTCTGCGCTCTATACTGTAACTGTTCTCAATGCAAGAACTTTATAAACTTGTTTCTTTTCTACTTTCTCTCTCTTTCATTTGACTTTTTAATAACATCACAGTCTGAAATTAATTCAGTATGCTTGTCAAGAATATCATTTGAATGATCACTGTTATCACGCTCATGATTTCTAGAAGCTTTCTCAAGTTCGTGATGTTTTCTTCATGTTGCATCATTTTTCATTCTATCTTTCATTTAAAACATGTTAATAAAACGTGCTTAATTGACATTTAATCTCTGTCATACTCACACGTCATTGTAGCAACATTGAATACTCATCTTTTATGTAGAAATTGATTGAAATCAATTTTTTCTATGCATAGCTGCGTCAATAATGCACTGTGAGACTTTGCTTAATTCTTGTGCAGTCACAGATGTTGATGTATCATCTCTGATGTCAGATATCAAAAATGAGCTGCGTTGAATCTCTCTTTTCAGACTATTCTTCATGTTTATCTGATCTATTTCTGTATGAACGTCAATCTTGTCATTACTTCAGTGCATTGATGCTCAGTCAGCAATAAAGACAAATCATGTGCATCATTAATCATCTTGTTTATTGCTTCATTTTCAAGTATTTCTGCATGTTTTGTCACTCAATATAGCTTCAGCGTAACTTTTTAAGATTAAATGCTCTCATGCGCAGTTTGAACTCGTTGCAGACATGTTTGATCTTTTGTTGATATCATAACTTTCACTGTTTTCAGAGAAGTCTGATTATCACTGTATACTTTATATATTTTTTCATGACACTCTTGATTCATTATCACTACGTCTGTAAAATGTTTTGTCTTCGCGACTAACTCTTTCAGCTCATCATGATGAGTGATGATTAAAGTCAATTTCTTCAGTCTCTTATTTAGCTTTCAGTTCATTCTCATCATGATCACTGTAACATCATCTCTGCTATTGCTATTATTTAAGTAAACTTTTTGCTTTGATGCAATTATGTCAAGATTATGTTGTTTTATTGACATTTTCTTGTTTGCAACTATAATTATCTTCAATGACTTTGATCAGAAAGTTACTGTATAAAGATGACTTTGATTCATCTTCATCTGCTTAAATGTTTCTTTCATTCACTTTCGCTTCAGCTGTAAAAATGTCTTGCACAGCTTTGATTTTTGATCTTTTTTTGATGTCAAGTCATTGCGAATTTAACGCATTGTCATCTCAATAACTTCGCTTGATTTTCAAGAGTTCATGTTTATTATTGATTTTTGTATCAACTTTCATAAGTGAATATTTATTAACATCATGTTTGTTTTCATCTGTAGAGTCTCTATTGATGTTGCATGATAAATGTTGATGATTTGTCACAATGCTCTTTCTTGCACTGATCTCAGCTTGACATTCAGACTTTTTTGATGATTTTTCATTCTTTGTGATGTATATCATATGATGACTTCGTGACTAAGCAAAGAGCGCGTCATCACGAAGTATATTTGCTTACTTGTTATCATTGATGAATTTCAAGTAAACTCAATGATTGTTTGCATGATTTTTTGTTTAATTACTAGCTTTGCTTCAACATGACATATGTAAATCACTCATCTCAGCTTAAAGTTCAGTTGAACTCTTAAGATTCTGATATTTGATTTCAAGTTGATCTGATGTTTTATCAACTTTACATCAACTTTCATATTGAATCATTTAAAAGTTCTTGTAAAGTGAATCAACTCATGCTTTGTCATCAAGAATTTGATGTTATGCATTTTTGATCACTGTTCACATTTATCATAAATCTCACTAAAAACTCTGCAGTTGCATTTCATAAACTCTTCATATGTTAAGATATTGACATCATTCATGAAGTCTGTGAAGTTAGTTCTTAGCTTGATGTCATCACATGCTTCTAACAAGTTCACATTGTAAAACAGATATAATATCGATGATAGCAAAAAGTCTTGTGATATGTTGATGTTCATGCTGCGTTTCATCATCATGTAATCATCAATTATGATCATGATGCGTTGATCTTTCAGAAAGTTCTTCACAAACTCAAGAAGCAGTTTAGAAACTTTTCTCTTCTTCATGTTATATAAAAGTTTGCTGTGTGTCATATTATCAAATGCATTCTTCTCATTCAGACTCAGCAGTGAAACTACTCTTTTTTTCATGTTGCTTCACACAGTATGTATCTTTTTTATAATTAGTTGCAAAGTTGTATCTGTTGATCTGTGCTTGCAAACTTTCATCTAAATGTTTGATATTGAGTTGCAAGCTTCTATGACATTTTGCAGATGTTCAAATACAATGAACTTCAGTATTTTGCTCAGTGTGCTGAGTAGCACAATTGATTTATATGTTTTTGCATTGAAGTAATTTTTCTTGTCTAACTTTTGCATCACTATTATGACTGCGTTCTTGAACTGAGTTGACTGTATTCTCTTCTGTAAACATCTTTCAAAGAAAGAGTGTATTTATTCTGACGTGTTGTCAATGAGTTTGCGCATTATTCTATTTGTATATTTCATGTGTTTCAATGTCTTGTCAAATGTTGCTTTGTAGATGACTTTCTTAATCTTACAATGCATCAGCAAAGCATCATTTTCAATTAAGAATGAGTACTTGAAATTTATTGTATTCAGCATGAAAATCTTTAAAAATGATAAAAAGTAAGTCTGAAACATCATCTTCACTTTATTCTATATTGTTGTGATGATGTCAGAGCACTCTGACTTGATCAAAGAAAGAATTGTCACTTAAGTCAATGTATCTGCAATTGCATTTCTTGCTCATTTCGCAGTTTTGAACAGTTCTTTTGAGAATTATTTGACATTCTGCATGATTTTTTAATATTCACTGCGTTTTTATTTTCTGATGATCTTGCTCTTCTTGTCACATGCTTGAATGTACTCTGCTCAATCATCAATGATTCAACAACTTCTTTTTATTTGTTATGATTTTAGCTACGCATCTTTGTTAATAGCTATGTTAATGACTATGTTGATGACTATTCTGAGAACTATCGTTGATCGCTCGTCGCTAGAGCATAGACTTGTTTCAAAGTCAACTTTATTCAGAGTTAGCTTATGTTTTTCTGAGTCATATAAATAGTTGACTCTTCTCTTCTAGATACTTTTCTTTCTTAGCATTTATATACTCGTTACATTACACTCATATGACTCGCTCTATGCTGATTTCTAACATTATATAAATGCTTCTTCGTTACAGACGAAGAGAAATAATCTGCATCGAGTGCTTCTGTTCAATTCAACTATCGACTTTGATTTAGTCAACTTGCAATCATGCAACAGCACTCACTCTTCTTCTCTCATGAGCTGATCAGTGAGTATAAACAAAAGATTGAAACTCTTTTCGACTAGATCAGAAGATCAGCGAAAGCATCGTTCACTCAGATTCGCAAGAAATTCTTCGAATTTGTTGAACAACGAGATCAGTCTAGAACTGCGTCGAAGTCTTTATCTCAGAAGCAAATCTCACAGTGAGTCTGCTTCAATGATACTTCTTTGTCAATGCAATGATCTATCTACTCACATCACTCTATCTATCAGTGAATCAATCTGTCGACTCGTTTGCATGCAACTAGTGAGTCTGCTTCAATGATACTTCTATCTTGCATAGTGAGTTTGCTACAATAGACATTTCAATTCTACATAAGACTAAGAGAATACATTCATGCAAACATGAATTGTTGAAGAAGAAAAGTAATGTTACGATTCTAGCTACGCATCTTCGTTGATAGCTATGTTGATGACTATGTTGATGACTATTCTGAGAACTATTGTCGATTGCTCGTCGCTAAAGCATAGACTTGTTTTGAAGTCAACTCTATTCAGAGTTAGCTTATGTTCTTCTGAGTTATATAAATAGTTGATTCTTTTCTTCTAGATACTTTTCTTTCTTAGCATTTATATACTCGTTACATTACACTCATATGACTCGCTTTATGCTGATCTTTAACATCATTCATTGCATGCTTTTGATAATTTTTGTACATTTCTTCATTCATTCTGCTTTGATTATTTTGTGTGATCTCGCTCAAAGAGTAAAAATCTCAATGATCTTCTTCAATGCATTCAGCAGTTGCTTGATGTACTCATTTATACATTGATGTCTTGTCTCATGATTCAACAATAATTTTGACATTTGTTCTTTCAGAATATTGATGAACTTCTCTTCATTTATTATCTTTCAGTTGCAATGCAATTTTCACGCTGACTTTTTGCAGACTTTGAAATCTATAATTGTCTGTATCAATAAATAATTTGAGAAGTTTTTCATTTCTTCATCAATTTCACATTGTATTAATTGATTTATAATATCATCTGTCATAAAGATCAAATTTATTGTCGTTTGAGATTCTTGATAATTTCTCGTAATTGTGTCTTGAAATAATGCTAGCAATGCATTGATGTTTATGATTATTTTAATTAACTCATTTGACAATAAATGTTATCTTGAGTAGAATGATTCTTCTCATGTAAAGTGATGCAGATTGAAGTTTTTTACAAGAATGCTTTCTTTCAACATGTGTAGCATCTTTTCAATGTCTGAAAGATTTTCTTTTTCATGAATGATTTCATGATTTCTGAGTGACAAATTGTATGTTTCATGAATGTGTATAACTTTCTGAATCATCTGTGCATCATTTATTAATGTTTGTAGCGTAATTGTATTTACATCTTTGAAGTGTCATGTTGAGTATTAGATGTTGCTGTCAATTCTCTTGTTTATGTAGAAACAGATTTTATCTTCATTATTCTTCAGCATGAAGTCAACAGTTGCTGAGCAGTATGCTCTGAAAATATCATCAAATCGTCAGAATTCTTGAAGAATCAAAATGTCATAGTTCTTTATCTTTTTCTCATGTAGTAATACTATCATCATCTTGTTTCTGAACTTGTGAACGTTTTTTTTTATTTATTTATTTATTTCTTCATTAAGTGCATGCAGTCTATGACTATGACATTGTCTAGATGCTGTGTATATGTTAAATTACATGTATCTTGATCAAAGTCGCTGCTTTATATCTTCTCATTGATCAATCACATCAATAGTTTGCGCAAACAAGCACTTTCAATCAAACAACTTCTTTCTCTTGTACTTTTGTTTTCTTGCTTCTTCATGTTCTTTTCACTCTACTCTTCTGTTTTCAATAGTCATTTTCTTGTTGCAATTCAAGTACTTTTCAAGTACTTTAGCATTGCGATTCTTTCAATCTTGATGATAAACAACATTAATATAGTGTTCATGTTTTTGAACTGTGCTTTTGCTTTAAGCTGTAACTGTTCTGCTCTATAATGTTTGCAGTTCAGTAGTAAGTGCTTCAACGTTTGTCTCGTCTTGCATATTTCATAGCATTTGTTCAAATTATTCTCTGATAATCGATGCAAATAGCTTTTGAAATAGTCATGTTTCATTTTTAGCTGTATAAACGTTGAAAATGTCAGTGTGTTTATTTTTCAAAACTTCTTTAGTGATTTGTAACTCAGATTCACTCTCGCTGTGTGCTTCTGATACTGATTTTCTTTTTTGATGCTGTCGTTTCATGCAATTAATCATTGCTTTTTTGTCTCTTTGTCTATTTGCTTTTTGATGAAACTCATGATTGTTTTTTTCCTGATGTCAATTGTTGATCTTTTTCATGTCACGTCTTTGATCAATTGATTCACTGCTTCGTTTTCGACGATGTTTTTGCAACTCAATACTCACTGTATGCAAATATGACATTGATTTTGTTACAGATTAATCAGATTTTGTCGTATGTTATTGAATAACTTTGAGTTAACATTGCTCTTTGCTTTTAGTCTTTGCAGCGTCATTTGACTGTCTGTGTACACTCAAATTTCGCTGCCTTCAGATGCTTCTTCGCTGCATATCGCGATTGCATCGTTGATAGCTTGCAATTTCACTTTCATTATGATTATTTCATCGATCACACTTGTCACTTTGCTGCATTTAACAAACTCATGCGTGAATATCATCATGATTTCAATTTCTGTTTTGAGCTCTGCTATCTTTTTTTGAGTTTGCAATGCATCAATATACATCACTATGTTTTTCGTCTTTTTGACTATTGTTTTCAGTTCTCTATAGTGTGTATTTATCGTTTTGCACATTTCATTTCTTGCGAATTTGATTTGCATCTTTGTCAGATATTCAATTTTCTGATCTCATGATTTCTTGAAGTGAGATATTTCAATCTTCTGTATTGAACTAAGCATTTTATGCACTTTGTTCAATATTTGATATATTTGTGTAAGCTTCTCTTTGCAATTCTTGACTTTTTGAAACAACTTTGTCATTGACTCATTTCAATTCAGATAATTTGTTGCATTCAGATTCAGATTTAATTCAATGATGTATTAAGATGAGTATGATATAAATGTTCACTTTCTTGTTGAATGCTTTTTCAATAATTCAACTATTCTAATTGCATAGTTCTTGCATTTTTAATTTAATTGTACTTTCACTGACGAAATTTCAGCCTTTATTTGCATGACTTTTATGAGTGATGTTCAAAATGCTTTCAGTATCTTTCATAATACTGCGTTCTGCAGCTTGCGAAATTTGATTGCGTGACTTTTTTGATTGTTTCACCAGATTTCAACGTTGTAGTCGCTAATAATTGTGATACATGCTAGATACAACTGTCTTTCTGACTTCACGTTTAGTTCTCACTCACTATTCATTAGTCTAAAAAGTGAGTGTAGCGTTCTTGTGACTGCAACGATTTTCGTTTGCACATGCATCTTGAAGTTGAGCTTTCGATTCAGTCAAACTTTTAGTCATTGTATGCAGATTCTTGATTTTACGACTGTGTCATTGAGTAGCATAATCATTTGATTGAATGTCACTTTGTGACTTTCAAAATGAATCAATTCGAATTTTGAGTTATCAAATTGAACTGCGTTTTCATTCGCTCATGTAAATGCAATTTTCGTCGTCTTTTTCAGGTTTTTCACATTCTTGTCAATGCTTTTTTCTTCGACGTACAGTGTGATGTCATCAATGTAGCTGAGTGACTGTAGATTTTCAATTCTTGCGCGAATCTTCAAGAATAAGTGTTGAATGTAAATTAGAAACAAAATGAGCAAAATAGATGATTCTTGCGATATTTCTGTGAAAATTTCCTTTGACTTCTGATGTTCTTCATCAAATGCTAAGTCAATAACTTAATTTTGTAAGAAGCATTTTACTCAATTGATCAAATTGATTAATATCTTCTGTTTGATCAAGATCTTGATCAGCTGTTTCAACGTCACATGATCAAAGACATCTTTGACGTCTAGCAGTAAATATATAAGCGTGTTTTCGTGACTTTTCGCCATTTGCGCGTCATGTACTAAGTTTAGTACTGCGTCTATAGCTGATCTTTGTTTTCTGTCTCTCATTTGATCGAAGTCTAGCAGCTTGTCATTCGTTTTCGCTGTGTATAACAGTTGCATCGCTATTAGCTTTTTTGCTATCTTGTCTAAGCAGTTTAGCAGTGTGATAATTCTGTATGTCTTTGAAATTAAATAATTCAATTTATTCGATTTTTTCAGAATGATTTCTGTGCCTTCGCGTCATATCTTTGAATGATAGTCTTTTTTTTATTTTTATTTTTTTTATTTCTTCATTAAGTGCATGCAGCCTATGGCTATGACACTGTCTAGGCGCTGTATGTATGCTAAGTTACATGTAACCTGGTCAAAGTCGCTGCTTTATATCTTTCCGTTGATCAATCACATCGATAGTTTGCGCATACAAGCGCTCTTTCTCAACCCTCATCATTGTACTCTCGTTTTTCTTTGTTCTTTCGCATTCTTCGCGTTCTACTCTTTCGTTCCTAATAGTCATTTCCTCGTCGCAATTCGAGTATTTTTCAAATACTCTAGTGTTGCGATTCTTTCAATTTTGGTGATGAACAGTGTCAATATAGTGTCTGTGTTTTTGAGCTGAGCTTTTTCCTTAAGCTTTATCTGCTCTGCTCTATAATGTCTGCAGTTCAGCAGTAAATGCTTCGACGTTTGCCTTGCATTGCATATTTCATAGCATTTGTTCAAATTATTCTCTGATAATCTATGCAAATAGCTCTTGAAATAGCCATGTCCCATTTTCAGCTGAATAAAGGTTGAAAACGTTAGTCTATCGATTTTCCTCATCTCTTTTAGTGATTTATGACTTAAATTCACATTCGATATGTGCTTTTGATACTGATTTCCCTTCTTGATGCTGCTTTTCCAGGCATTTAACCATTGTAATTTCGCCTCTTTGCAAATTTGCTTTTTGACGAAGCTTATGATGATTGCTTTCGTGTTGTCGATAACTGGTAATTCTTGAGCAGCGCTTTTGACCAATTGGTCTGCTTTTTCGTTCCCAATAATGCTCTTGCGACTCGATATTCACTGTATGCGAATTTGACACTGATTCTGACGTAAATTGATCAAGTTTTGTCGTATGTCATCGAATAACTTCGCATTGACGTTGCTCTTTGCGTTTAGTCTTTGCAAAGCCATTTGACTGTCTGTGTACACTCAAATTTCGCTGTTTTTGAGTGCTTTTTCGCTGCATATTGCGATTGCATCGCTAATAGCTTGCAGTTTCGCTTTCGTTGTGATTATTTTGTCGTAAACGCTTGTCGCTTTGCTGTATCTGACGAGTTCATGCGTGAATATCACTGTCGTTTCAGTTCCTGTTTCGACCTCTGCTATCTTTTTTCGAATTTGCGATGCGTCGATATACATCACTATGTTTTTCGCCTTTTTGGTAATTCTTTCTAATTCCTTGTAGTGCGAATTGACCGTTTCGCGAGTTTCGCTTTTTGCAAATTCGGTTTGAATTCTTGCTAAATGCTCAATTTCTTGACCTCACGATTTCTTGAAGTGAGGAATTTCGATTTCTTTTATTGAATTCAGTGTTTTTTGCACTTTGTTCAATATTTGATATATCTGCGTGAGTCTGTCTTTGCACTTCTTGACTTTTCAAGATAAGTTCTTCTTCGTCTCGTTTCAGTTCAGGTATTTCGATGCGTTCAGATCTAGGTTCAATTCGATAGAGTATTGAGATGAGTACAAAATAGATGTTCTTTTCCTGATAGAGTGTTTTTTCGATAACTCAACTATTTGAATTGCATAGTTCTTGCACTTTTGGTCTAATCGCATCTTCATCGACGAGATTTCGACTTCTATTTGCATAGTCTCTATCGATGATGTTCGAAACGCACTCAGAATTTTTCGTAATGCAGCGTTTTGCAGTTTGCGAAATTTGACTAAGTAGCTTTTTTGATTATTCCACCATATTTCGGCGTCATAATCGCTAATAGACGTGACGCATGCCAGGTATAACTGCTTTTCTGATTTGACATTTAGTTCTCACTCGCTATTCATTAATCTAAATAACGAGTGTAGCGTTCTTGTGACTGTCGCGATTTTCGTTTGCACATGAACTTTGAAGTTGAGCTTTCGATTCAGTCAGACTTCTAGTCATCGTACGCATGTCTTTGATTTTATGATCATGTTATTGAGTAGAATAATCATTTGGTTGAGTGTCGTCTTGTGACTTTCAAAGCGTATCAATTCAGATTTCGAGTCATCGAATTGCACTGCGTTGTTCTCAGCTCATGTGAAAGCGATTTTTGCTGCGTTTTTCAGTATTTTCACATTCTTGTCAATATTTCTTCCCTCAATGTATAGCGTCACGTCGTCAATATAGCTGAGTGACTGTAAATTTCCGAACTTTGCGCGAATCTTTGAAAACAGGTATCGAATATAAATTAGAAATAAAATGAGCGAGATAGATGAATCTTGTGATATTTCTGTGCTTATTTCCTTTGGTTTCTGACGT
>JAABUL010000880.1_pt1 | contig 61970 bp, 106 predicted proteins | sample 5559151 | NCBI WGS metagenome assembly JAABUL01 (sample SAMN10711876, study PRJNA513368) | rock metagenome | isolation source: Antarctica rocks | place: Antarctica: Victoria Land, Pudding Butte sud
ACACTGGACCGCATGTCATTTGGTCTGCATGTCAACGTTGACATCTGTTTGAAGTTAACTTCAAACAAGTGGAATGTGACAAGGGCCGAGGGGCATTTTCCGCGCCCCTGGGGGCGCCCCCCTTGTCAGAAAGGGGTTACGAAGAATGTCTCCGTGGCTTTCAATACAAATAAGATGGCTTCTTGTAGCACTCCCTGTTATGAAATGCACCACGAGATTTTACACCTGCTTTCAGATTGGGTAATCCGATTGCCGTAATCGGCTCCATAGCCCACCCTGCAGTGCCTGCAACACAGCGCTGCGAACTTGCCCCAGGGCTCCACGCCCACGAAGAACGGCCCCTATGCCGCTGGGTGGCCCACGATATGGTAGCACAATAGCTTCAATGTGTCCGTTGCTCGCGTCTTGCGCAGTCTGCTGGTCCTAGCGTGCTCTGTGACGCCCAGGACGGTTGCTGTTATGCGCTTGGCTGCTACACAGCGAGCCTGCCCTTCTCGCCGCTGCGAAGTCCCGTGCGTGCGAAAGGAATAATGTCATGCAGGGCCAGGCGTCCAGTCTGCGCACGCCACGGGCCCTTCTATGTTTATGTCATGTTTGATCTTTGTCAAACACACAACGACGGTTTTCCAACCCCAGAAAAGAAAAAACGTAAGGAGGCCTGTGGCAGCTGCAGTTCCTTTCGAGAAAAGGAAAGACGAGACATTAGCATTCCCTTTCCAGAAAAGACAAAACATAGAAAGGCCTGTGACACTCCCTTTTCGAGAAAGACAAAACGCAAGAAAAGCCTGGGGTACACCTGAGGACAACAGGTAATACTTTTCTTTTCTAGAGAAAAGACAAGCGTAGAAAGGCCCGTGGGTACACCTCGTTTTAAAATATACAAAAGGTACACTACCCTTGTCAATATAAGACAAAACAATAGAAGGGCCCGTGGGTTTGCCTTTTGAAGAAAAGGACAAGCAGGTATAATACCCCCTTTTCCAGAAAAGACATTGATTTCCCGAAGCCGCCGCGCCTTTTCTGGAAGCAGGGAAATGCTGAGGTGGCAGTCATAGTGCATCTTCTGCTTCCCCGTTCATGTGCAGGCGAGCTTCTGCGTGATGCTCATTTGCGGCTGGATGCGTGCAGAGGCGGCTCTGGAGCGCTTTTGCCGTTGGTAGAAGCATGGATAATGCCATCCAGCCGTTCGACAGCTTGGTGAAGGTGGGCTGGAAGCTGCACAGTACGGATGCTCACGACACAGCGCGAACGCTATGAGTGTGAGCATTGTTCTGCATTGCCGAGGGTCTCCAAGCCGACAGCAACATGTTGCATGTGTTCTCCAGGTGCTGTTGGTGGGCGACTCCTCGGTCGGCAAGTCCTCGCTCCTGCTGCGCTTCACGACAGACAAATTTGAGGCGTCCACCAACCCGACGATAGGTAACACTTGCACACTGACTGCATGCACGACACAGATCCACCTGATACATGCTGACGCCTGCACCAGGAAGCATCGCCGTCGTCCCCATGCCTCGCCATCCACCTCAGCTGTCTCCCTGTGCTTGCTTTGACGTCGGCCAGCCACTGATAACGAGGCAGAATCAGCCCGTGTGGCACATCAAAACGGCAACTTGCCGTGTGGTCATGCAGGCGTGGACTTCCGCACCAAGTACGTGACGCAGCAGGGCAAGCGCCTCAAACTCACAATATGGGACACAGCGGGGCAGGAGCGCTTCCGCACGCTCACAAGCTCGTACTACAGGTGAAGAGAGCTTGCGCCTGCTTGAGAGGCTGCCGGGGCGCCCCTTTTGCTGCCTGCCTGACGCCGCCGACGTGCAGCGTTTGTAGACAACAGCTGACATCGTGTCTGCCTGCCTTCTCAGGGGAGCTCATGCGGTCATATTCGGTGAGTCAAACACAGCTGCACTTAGCGTACTTTGCAAGGATGCGTGGATCGTTGGCGTACATCATGTCTGCCAGTCAAACAGGCAAACGGCTGCGCGGGATGCTGCTTTGCATACACTCCCTGCTACAAAGGGCTGAGCAGTGAAGTATGTCTTCCGCACCGCAGTGTATGACGTCACACGGCGAGAAACATTCGACAGCCTGGGCGAGATTTGGATGCAGGAGGTGGACATGTACAGGTACATGTTTTAACGATTTTGGAATTGTTGCCGTTACGTGCATCGAGCCTCCAATGCATGGACCTTAGTGACTGCATGGCTTCTCCTCCTGCGTATCGTCGTCAGTGCTCGTGCTCACACAGCTTCTCTTGCCGTACAGCACGATCGAGAACGCCATCAAGATGGTCGTGGCCAACAAAGTCGACAGGGTGAGCAGCTGCAGCATGCCGCCCCGGCTGGTGCAAACTCCTGGGCCATGACACGACATGAGTTTCGTGCTGCCTCCTCAATATGCCAGCTCAAGCAACAGCCACGGGTGCAAGGATCCCCCGGTACAAACCAGCTTACGCTGTCGAAACCGCGCCGTGCGCAGGACACAGACCGGGAGGTGACGACGGAGGAGGGGCAGAACTTTGCGCGAAGCCACGGCAGCCTGTTTGTGGAGACCAGCGCCAAGGCGGACGTCGCCGTCACGCAAGCCTTCGAGGAGCTGGTGCTCAAGGTGCGCGCGTTCGTGTTGTCGGAACAACACAGTATCTGATCCCAGTCTACTGGATCTGGATCCCATTGGAAGGGGTCTCAGCGCCAAAGGTGGACGTCACTGGCATGCAAGCCGTCGAGGAGCTTGTGCTCAGGGGTGCGTGTCTTGTCTTGGCGTATCATGCTGGTCGTCATCGCGGCGAACAGCAGCGTAATGCTACGTCGAATTGCCTTGCTGATCACCCCGGCCCCTCGCATGCCGCGTGCGTGCATGTGCCTGCTCGAAGCGGCACAGCTAGGTGGCTGAACAGCTGTAGCGGGCAGACGCTGAAGACAGGCAATGCTCACCCACCTCATGCAAAGCAGTGCGACGGCCTGTTGCCGCCACCAAAGCAAAGGCCATGGCCATGCAGCCGCCTGATCGCCGCTGACTCCGATCATTCTCTAAAACAGGTGCTGGAGACGCCCAACCTGCTGACGGACGCTGGCAACTCGCGGCTGCACGTCGGCGCCGGCATCCAGCAGCCCTCTTCCGGCTGCTGCGGCTGAAATCTGCGGCGGCCTGTGGCGGCGGCCGCGGCGCTGGCGGCGCACCTGCTGCACGTCTGAGTTGCGGCGGCCTGCGGCGGTGGCGGTAGCAGCAGCGCGCAATTCGCGGCGCCGCGCTGCCGACCGGCCGGCGATCCAGAGGAGTTGCCGTGCAGCGGGAGGAAGCCGCGTGCGCCTGCGGGGCGTACACCAGGGTCAGCGGCAAACTCCGCACCGAAGCTGCATGACAGCTGACGGCTGTCGGGAGGGAGGGATCGATAGCGGGGCGGAGGATGCAGCACTTGCTGCATTCCTTGCCGGCCTGCGTTGGTCGCGGCTCTTTGAGGTGGGGGCAGGGGGGGTGGGGGCTGCGCGAGCGGCGCGAGCTACGGGCAGCTTATCTGAAACCAGAGGTCTTGCTTCCTGCGGGTCCTTGCGGCATTCTTGTATATTACCTAGGCAGGACAGAACGGCTGCTGTGAGCCGGATGCGCTGCATTTCTTGAACCCGGTGAAAATGGCTGCTTCGAAATCAAGTGTCCAGGCTCTTGTGCAGCGCTACATGCCATTTTGAAGAATTTCCACATCGGCTGACGGTCACCACCTCAGATATGCACGTTCCACACCATAGAGCACGTAGATCTGCACGTTCGCAGGCAGGTTGCTTTTTGTAACTGCCCTGCTGCGGTAGAGCGGAAGACTGGCAAGTTGGACTTTCAGATGGCAGTCTTTGCGCACACCACGTCTCTCGGGCAAACCACAGCATGTGTGTTCTCGGACACGCCGAAGATAGCTCGGTTCGATGGCGGATTCGTCTTGCAACAAAAGGTTGCTCTACATGTCAGCGCTCCCTGATGCTCTATGCACCGAAAGCCGCGTCAATTTGCAACATTGGGACAGACGATGTCCTGGTCAAGAAAGCAAAAGTACAGCAGCAGCAGCAGCAGTCAAGCGGGCCCTTCCCTTGCTTTGTGAGCGCACAAGAGTCGCCAGCTTGGCGACTGTTAGGCCGCGCCAGCGCCGCCGCACTGGCAGGATGCTGCGCCTGCTGCAGCCTGTTCGCAGCGGCGCTCACGCCGCTCTGGCACGACTGTGCAGCAGAGCTGCCGCCAATGGACGCTCCAGCTAGCCAGCGTCACCGCCGGGGGTTGCACTTGCAACTGTTTGGCCTGCGCCTGCGCCGCCGCTCTGGAAGGAGACTGCGGCGCTGAGCTGATGCCGAGGCGGAGCTGACGCCAAGGGACGCTGCGTCACCGCCGGGGGTTGTACTCGGGCCATACTTCCTTCATGAAGCGCTTCAGCGTCGGCAAGTACCCGTCCGCCATTTCCAGATCCTGCAGGCGGAACGAATGTAGGTGCAACGAAATGTAGTTGCAGCGAAGTATGATAAGGACAGGAACGAAACATAGTCGCAGCGTAGGGAGGTGGGACAGGAACCTGGCTGCAACACGCAGCACATGTGAAGATGCAGCCCAGGAGGCCGCAGCAGCGCTGCGCTGTGCACGCCATGTGTACGCGTTGTGGGAGAAGAGGGCTTTCACAGGTTGAACGGCAGACCTGGTGATTGTGGCCCTCGGCCCACAGCGGCTCTGACGGGTGCCGCGCCAGCGAGTGCAGCTTGCGCCCGTGCACAGTGTCGATCACCTCATCCTCCGTGCCCTGCAGCCCAACAGCACGAGTCTGAGACGCCTGGATGCTCAACCAGGTCGACATCCTTGAGATCATGGTGTTGCGCTCAGTGTGCCGCATAAGCGAAGGCCCTGCTCGTCAGAACCTGCGTCTGCCGCGATGGCCCTTCGAACTGAGACAGCAGACAGCAGGTAGAGAGCCTGGAGAGGTAGAGGGATGCGCACATGCATGACGAGCAGCGGGCAGTCGATGCGTGGCACAAGCTTGGAGCTGACAAACACGTCCAGGCACGACGGCCACGCACTCCACCCGGGATTGAGCACCCGCATGCCTGCGGCCGAACATCAAACAGATGCCATAAACTCTGCTTGTATGTATCTCTGTTGTCAGTTTGTGGCGTCAGTTCGACAGGTCTTGAGAATGGCTGCCTCAGAGCTGCTGTCAACAGCACAGCTGCAGTGCTGCCGCAGCTTCAATGGTGCGCCTGTGTCCCACAGCGCAATGACACTGGGCGCCAGCAGCGACCAACGCGCCAAACATTTGCAATTGATCGGGAAGTCAGCTTTGCCCATGAACGACTCAGACTGCAGGGCTGCAAAGCCGCACCCGACATGAGGGGGCTGTGCAGGATGCAGCCGGCGAGGCCGCGGGTGCGCGCCGCCAGGTCCACGCTGGGGCCGCTGCCGACGCTCTGCCCATACAGCACAATGTCGTCCGGCGACCGATTGTACCTGCGGCCACCGCATTGCACATAACTGGCGCCTCGCGCTGAGCTGCAGCGGCGCTACATCATGCCGCACAGGCAACCATCCTCCGGAAGGCGTCAGCAGTGCAGTTGGGACGCCTCCTTCCAGTCAGTTTCAGGTGGCGAGAATGAGTGTCAACGCCACAGGGTGCGGAGGGCCCACCGCTGCAGCAGGCAGGTGTACACTGCCTCCAGGTCTGCAATGCTGGCCGCCACGGACGGCTGCCCGCTGCTGCAGCCGTACCCGGTGTAATCGTAGCCCATCACGTTACACCGCAGCTCCTTCGACAGTTCCCTGCAGATGGCACGAGGCGCGGAGGGTGCTCAGAACGGAGCCTGGCCAGGTTCCGAGCCAGGGCATTGCACAGGCGGCATGTCACTCTGGCAAAGCCTGCGGCAGCGACTGATTGGTCGGCGACTGACCAGAGAGCGACGCCATCAGATTCGGCAGCTTTTTTGTGCCAGCTGATTCAAGTCACCTTGTGCCACGGATGCTTGGCACATCAGGCTCGCAATGCTGCCGCAGGCCTACCTGTAAAAGGGCAGCATCTGGCCGAGGTCCACAGCGTTGCCATGGCTGAACAGGATTGTGCGTGGCGTCTCCCGCCCCGCGGACGTGAACGGAATGTACGCTGCAATGATCTCCTGCCCTGGCGCGCCCTTCCTGCCGCTGCCGGAGGGTATGCGCAGCACCGTGCAGCTGAGCACTTTGCGGCAGCCCCTGCGGCCACGGTGCACAGCGGGTGAGCATGGCGGCCTCAAGCTGGATGACGCATCGTTGGGAGTGAGACAGGGCGTTTTTGCGTGTCAGAGGCAGGCGCCCACAGCAGGGATGTACGAATGTTTGAAGTACACAAACAGAGAAATGTGAACGCTTGCAAGCGAGGCCAGGTGCAGACTACGGCAGCGGCACAGGCGCGCACTGGAGCAGGGGCTGAATATACAGCTCACGGCAGCCGTCCGCGTGCTCCTTGATCTGCACGCAGGTTCATAACTACGAGTCTGCCCTTGATCTGCTGCGCTGCATTTGCCGTGCATGCCAGCTATGCTGGTGGGCATCCGGCCACAAGCGCCGATACATACCAGACGCAGGAGCATGACGTGCGTGACAAGAGGACGCACCTGATAAGTCGCTGGCCGAGGAGGAAAGAACGCTAGCTTGGAGCTGATGTGGTCTACGACCTTCGACAGCGGCCCCATCCTCCTCTTTCTGCGTGGCTTCACTGAGCCAGAGCCATCGAGATCCGCGCCAGGACCCTTGCTGTTGCAGCTCACGCAAGGCGTCCAGCCCATGTCATGCTCGCTGCGGACGCCGCCTGATTCAGCTGCCGCCGTGAAGGTGCATCGGGGTGGTCGCTACTGTCAGACGTGACTTTCTATCGCGTCTCGTGCGTACATCAACAACCGCAAGCTTCCCACAGCTGTTGAGTACGTCGGGCTATCCGATCAAGAACCTGCCAAGCTTCGCGCGCTGCCGGCTGAGGCGCGCCAAGTAAGCTAAAAATCTGGTTGTTTTTGTCGCAGGTCCGAGGTTGCTTGCCAACAGCGCTGGGCGGCTAGACAAGCTCGAGCGGCACCCAGAGTCAAAATTGCTCTGCAGCAGATGCAAGCTGGAGGCGAAGTGCGAGTTCATGTGAGATTGCCAGGTAATTGCACGTCGATGTCGTGCAAGTCAGAATTTGTGCCGCCTTTTTCGATGCAGGGCGGCGAAACGGCCCAATCGATTGCGTAACCCGACCGACTGTTGCCGTTTTAGTCGCTGAGCTCCGCGAACCATTCGCAATCTCAGCACACCCATTTTTTCAAGGATCGCACTTGCTGCAGCCGTACGCACCCACGGTCGGGACGCCTGAGTTCGAATTGCAACTGCATTCCCGACGGCTGGCTTTCGGAAGTGGCGTACCGAGGTCCAGCACGTACGCCGTTCTACAATGTGCGTAAAAGCATCAAAAATTTCACATTGCCGGTAGCACGGACGCCACAGTACATAGATACGGCTGTGGAACCACTGCGCATGAGGCCGGCGGCGGCAGCGCGTCATGCGCAGGCGTGAATAAGAAGCCTTTCAGATGGCTCTGCGGTTCGAGGGCTGCACGCACTTCCGGCAGCGCCTGGTGTGCTCCACGCTCTCGGGACGGCCCATCCGCATCGACAACATCCGGGCGTGCGACCAGAACCCGGGCCTGCGCGATTTCGAGGCCTGCCTGCTGCGGCTGCTGGAAAAGGTTACCGACGGCTGCGTCGTCGAGATCAACGAGACAGGTGCCTGCTGTGTTGTTGGGAACTGAATGGCCTGATGCAAAGGCACGCACACATGTCGATGCGCATTCCCCTGCATAGAATGGCCACTGGCTGGTTTGCTGATGTGACACGAACTCCCGTGCTCAACCCACCGTCGTACCTCAACCTTACAGGTACCAGTCTGCGCTACAAGCCGGGCATCGTGACGGGCGGTGCCGGCTTGGTGCATGAATGCGGCACGACTCGCGGCATCGGCTACTTCCTGGAGCCGCTGATTGTCATCTCCCTTTTCGGCAAGAAGGTGGGACCTGCCTGATTGCCAATCAAAGTGTTGGCGCAGCGGCAAGCGGCACTGGCAGGATCAGTTCTCGCTGGCTATTGTTGCTTTGGTGGGTGGAATTGACATTACTTCAATTGCGGTCCACTTGCTCGGCAAAGGTCTGGCTGACGGCACCGGCAACTTTCATGCAGCCGCTGAGCATCACGCTGCGGGGTATCACCAACAGCCTCGAGGACCCCAGCGTGGACGTATGGCGGGCGGTGACGCTGCCGCTGCTGCGGAAAACTCTTGGCGCGGACGGCCAGCTGCAGCTGAAGATCGCACGAAGGGGGGCGCCGCCGCGGGTGCGGCCAAACAAATTTCGTCAATGCACATTTGGATCCCGGCACTGCCTGGTGCCTGGTTGTGTGACTGGCGACTGGACAGGCCCTACCGTCCGCCATGCCAAGCAGCATGACCTGGAGACGCAATGCTCACAGGGTCGACATTGCCCATGGTGTAAAAATCCATAGGAGCACAATATATCAGCGCCACATGCTGCAGGGGGGCGGGGAGGTGCAGCTGAGCGTGCCGACAGTGCGGATGCTGCCGCCAGTCAGCCTGCTGCAGGAGGGCATGGTGAAGCGCGTGCGTGGCGTGGCCCACTCCATGCGCGTGTCGCCGCAGAGCAGCAACCGCATGGTGGGTGCTTGGCCCTTTTTTGTCGTCACCTGTTGGAGAGCTGCGGCTGAACCTCCTGCATGACTGCACCAGCACCGCTGCAGAGCCTGGCAGTTCTTCATCTACTACGACTGCCCAGTGCATCTCAGGACATGTCGTGCCCAAAAAGCTTGAAGCTTGAAGCTGACCTCGAAATTTCATTGCGCGACTGACAAGTATAATCTCTTGCAACTGAGCCGGCCAGGTGGACCGCGCGCGCGGCATGCTGAACCAGCTGCTGGCGGACGTTCAGATTTCATCGCGCTGCTGACCAAAATGCTGATTACACACACTTGCCATGCCGCTGCCAGGTGAACGGCGCGCAGCAGGACCAAGTCACCTTACGAAGGCTGTGAAAGTTTGCTGCACTGCAATGAAACCTTGCCACTGCCCTCGCCAGGTGGATGGCGCGCGCGGCATGCTGAACCAGCTGCTGGCGGACGTGTACGTGTTCACGGACCACATGAGCGGCCCGGAGGCGGGCCTGTCGCCGGGTTACGGCATCATGCTGGTCGCGGAGACCACCACCGGGCGCTTCATCTGCGCAGAGGCGGCTGCTGCTGCGGACACCATGGTACGAAGCTTGTGTATGTGAAGGAGGTTGCACTCACGTGGGTGGAGACCGTTGGAGATTGCGGGGCCGATGGCTCGGAAGACACGTCACCTGAGCTTGGCACTCGGGCTGGTTTTCGGGGCGCGCCGCTCACTCAGGCTGCGCCTTGGGACCGGAAGACTGCAGTTTGGTGCAGTCCACACATGCATTGGAGAAACGGTGTAATGCTGCCGCTGTTGCGGAGTGACAGTGGGCAACAGCGGAAGCTTTAATGGCAGCAGAAATTCAAAAACCGAGAAATTGCTGTTGCAAATCCGCAAACTCACTGCTTGCAGGGCGACGAGGCGGCGGTGCCGGAGGACATCGGCCGGCAGGCGGCCAAGCGGCTGTTCGAGGAGGTCAGCCGCGGCGGTGCCGTCGACAGCGCGCACCAGGTGAATTTTTTTTGTCTGCGTTGTTTGGGGCATGCGTGGCATTGAGACCAGTTTCTTGTGTTGAGGGCTCAGTCGACAGCTCGCACCAGGTGCTGGGCTCATGCCGCCGTAATGCCACGATTCATGCTCAGATCCTCAGCGTCAAGGAGTGTGCACAGTAAGACAGAGGCATGGCATTGCAGACGAACTCCTGCATGCATGGCTTGCAAGGGGGACGGAGTCCACGAGAGAGAGTCCTCTTGCAGTGCGCTGCAATTCGGATTGCGATGCATGAGCAAATCATCTGACTATGCCGTGCCGCAGGGCCTCATACTGCTGCTGTGTGCCATCGGGCCGCAAGAGGTGAACGAGGTGCGGCTGGGACTGCTGACACCGTACGCGGTGCAGACGCTGCGGCACGTCAAGGACTTCTTTGGCGTCACCTTCAGCATTAAGCCGGAGAAGGAGAGCCAGACAATCTTCCTGTCGTGCATCGGCGCCGGCATCAAGAACACGTCAAAGGCGGTGACGTGATACGAGTGGGCAGCGGTCGCGGCGGCGGGTGTTAGTTGTCAGGAAGGTCCCTAGTTGAATGCTTCGGAGTGAGGGTATGCATGCTCAGTTGCAGAGCGTTCTGAGTTTTCAAATGCTTAGAAACGAAGTGCCACTCTATCCAGTCATCCATTGGAGCCGGTGCTACGCCCTTTCGACCGGTCCCTTGCGGTCTCCAATCAAGGTCACGGGACGCTAATCTGGCGTCCCTCCCAAATGTCCCTGCGACGGCCGGCCCATTTCACTCGAGCACCGCGGCAGTGCTCGCCCCTTTTGCGAGCTCCAAGGCGAAGCACACGGCCCGTTGAGCAGCAGCTTGTCGTCGCCAAGATGCTGAACGACGAGAACGAGCTCGTTGACCTGTACCTGCCCCGCAAGTGGTGCGCATCATCTCCGGCTCAGGCCCTGCTTGCAGCGGCCCTGGGGAAAAATGGAAGCAATGGCTCATGACACGGCTCTGCAAACACTATAGAAGCGTTGGGAGCTGCCCGCTGGCTGTCGGAGGTCGAGGCCTGCAAGCCAGCAGCGAAAGGATGTCCCCAGCTCAGACGAGCTGCATCCTACTGAGCCATGACAGCGACTGGCAGCAAACGTTGATGCAGTGCTGAGACGTTGGTGTGTCCATTTGCTGCAGCTCCTGGACCAACAAGCTCATCACGTCGAAGGACCATGCGGCGGTGCAGATTAACATCGGCCACCTGAACGAGGAGGGTGTGTACACCACCGGCCAGTTCTCCACCTTCGCGCTGACCGGCGCCGTCCGCGCTCAGGTGGGCATGGCTCCTCCCTCCCGTGGAACCACGGTGGCATGGTGGTGCAGGATGTGCCGCGGTGGGCTGCGGCAGTCGGTGGATGCGCGTGGCGGCAGCGCTTCATCGTGGGCTCTGCGACCTCTTAACCTAGCATGTCGCCGGCTACAGAGTGCTCAAACTTCTGGATATCGTTAACGAATTCATACTGAGGTGGCAATTGAGTTGCTGCGGAACAAGCTCGCACGATTGCTCTTCCACAAAGCCTGCCTCCATGTTCTGTCTGCTGGCAACAGGGCGAGGGCGACTCTGCCATCGACCTGCTGTGGCAGAAGCGGCGGCAGGACGCGCGCCAATAGGACGGCCGGCATGGCCATTCGGACAGGCTGAAGGAGGAGGCACAGCCGTAAGGGGCAGAGCCGCCGCCGGCAGCCATGCCAGCAGCTGACCAGCATCGGGAGCTGCGCACGGTGCTGGAGCAGCGGCATGCCGCCTGGAGCTGCAACGTGCAGTGCAGCGGCCAGCAGCGCGGCCGTTGCGCCTCAGATGCTGTCGGCGTCGGAGATTGTGCTTGAAAGCGAGGGCATGGCTTGCCGTGCCTGCAGCACTGTGACGCGATTGTAAGTGGGGCTGTATCATCCTTCCCCTTCAGCGCCTCACGGATTTCCACAACAAACCCTCTGGCCAAGCATGAAGCTCTGTCTTGCATGTGTCACCGCGCCCGCATGCCGCCGGCTGTGTGGTCTGCCGCCTGCATCTTGTTCATATTGGCACAAGGCTTCATGTACTGGATCACTTGCAGTGCCGCAGTCGATGCTGACCAGGGATAACGCAGGCCTGCACTACCGACATTCCCATGTGAACCTTCATCATCAGCTTCCTGCCGCCGCCGCTGCAGAGCTCCAAGCCAAATTTTTGGCGCATCGATCGTCATTTGCGCACGCCCGATATCAAACAATCTGTTCGACTGTTATTTGTGTCATGCACACGCCATCTCGCGGCTTCGGGGAAGACCGCTGACCCGTCTCCGGAACGGAATCATGCTGGTGGCCGGCTGCTACGAGAGGTTCCTGTTCGGCTTCAAGTACTCGACGGACGAGACGGCAAGTATTTGCATTAGTTACAAAGCCGAGCCTGCGCGGTGTGGAGATGAGCCGTGCTGACAATAGCTGCCCCAATGTGCCGCGCAGAGTCCAAGCATTGTCAGGACCTTCAACTACCCAGCGCACAAGGTGATGGCAGACAAGTCTCATCACGCAATATATGAGACCTGGCGATCATGCGTTCGATCCCGGGGTCTGACATGCATAATCACGACACTGCAGGGCGCCGTGAAATGCCTCGCGGCGGCCGGCAACATCATCACATCCGGTGGCGCAGACGACCTCATACACCTGTATGACGTCCACGTAAGGGATTCCTCACCACAAGTGCCTCGGATCCACTTCAAAGATCAGGTTTTGATGACACGATTTTCATCAGGGGAAACGAGTGGTTTAAAGCACGTCATGATGCTCGCACGTCCGTCTGTGGCTGATCATCATATTTGCCGCGCAGACCGGCAGGGACCTGGGCTTCCTCATGAACCCGGGCGACGGCGCCGTCACGGCGCTGGCGTTCCACCGCCCCGCCGCCAGCGCCGCGCCCAGCCACCTGCTCAATGGCAGCTCCGACGGCAGCATCAGTGTGTGGCAGGTGGGCTATCCTCATGGCGGAGCGTTCAATGTTGAGTCTTTGTATGCAAAGTCTGGCTGAGACTGTCTGTATGTGTCTGGCAGGCGGGCAGCTGGGACTGTCTCAAGACGATGCTGGGGCACAAGGGCGAGGTCAACAGCATCGCGGTGCACCCCATCGGCAATGTCGCCCTCAGCGTCGGCAGGTGGGCATTGGGACCGCACGTAACGTTCTGGGAGCCAGGCTGAGAGCCGCCAGAGCCTGCCTGAGCAGGCTGCGCAATCGCATTCGCGAGCTGCTCCGCTGCACGAGCTTGGCGCTGTCTCCTGGCAGCCCTGCAGCAGTTGGCAGTGTACCACCATGGCTCTGTTGCGTGCAGGGACCGGGAACTGCGGGTGTGGAACCTGGTCAAGGGCAAGGTGACATACCACAGCAAGCTGGCGGCGGAGGCGGACCTCGTCAACTTCCACCCCTCCGGCAACACGGTGCGCGTGAAACCCTATAATCCGCTTCACCGACTGGCGGGAGCTGTGGAGCAGATGCGGCGAGGAGTGTCGCTTGCATCCACTGCTTGCTGTGCCTTGCGTCCGTCGAGCACCGTAGCGCAGTGAGGTCGCTGCTTGGAGCCTTGTTCGTCCTGCTGGGAGAGGAATATTCCTCACACAATCGGTACTGCCACGCCCACGACACACTGGCTTTCGTCGGGTGCTGCAGTATGCGCTGGTGGTGGGGCGCACGGTGAGCATGCACTCGCTGGCGGACGACGGTGCGCAGCTGGCGGACATGCCGCACCCCTCCCGCGTGCTGTGCGCCTCCTTCTGCGGCCCCCACGGCATCCTCACCGGTGAGTCACTTGTGGGCGCCTGACCCGAGTTTCTGTGACTTCTTTGACATGACGCCTCCTGCATAACCATCTGCAAAGGGCTGCAAAGGGATCTTAGGAGCCGCTGTACCGGCGGCAGACCAGCTGTGCCGCACAGGGGCGACAACCGACAGCCTCATCATCGTTACCGAACGAGAATTACCCAATGTCGCAGGCTGCGAGGACGGCAGCCTGAGGCTGTGGGACTCACGCACCAGCCGGCCGGTCGCGGAGGTGCCGCGGGCGCACGCGACGCGGGTGCGGGGCGTCGCCGCGCTCGGCGCCGCTGCCTCGGGCGCTGCGGGCGCCGCCGCGGCGGGCGGCGGCGGCGGCGAAGGCAACGATGCTTCCGGCGACGGGGCGGCGCCGCTGGCGGCCTCGGCATCGTCGGACGGCACCATCCGGCTGTGGGACCTGCGCACTGCAACGAGTCACAGGTGGGGTGATTACATATCTGTTTCTGGATATCATACTGAAGCTTCTGGCAGCCTCCGCGTTATCGGACGGCACCATCCGGCTGTGGGACCTGCGCGCTGCGGCCAGCCACAGGTGAGGCGACAATGAAAGCAACTACTGAACATGTCTTCTCGAAGTTGTGCTTTCAAGCTCCTGACCTGCAGACCAGCTCTGGGCGCCTTGTCAATCACGGCGGTGCAGTGCCGTTCTGACTCGCCGACTGATGTTCTCGCCTGCTGGATCGGGCTGGAGCACATGGCATCTCTGCGGCGGTGTCCATTACCTTTCTGTCCACAGGGGTCAAACCGAATCCGAGTGCCGATAAGCCGTCCGCATGATCGCAGGCCGCTTGCAGAGGTGGCCACCTCAGCACGGCTTACGTGCCTCGTGCACGCGTCGCCCGGCCCGCCGCCTGCAAAGCAGCAGGCGCCAGCCCAGCGGCCGCGACCCGCCAAAGAGGCAGCACAGCAGCCTAGAGCGGCAAAGCCGTCAGCAAAGCAGCAGCGGCAGCAGCAGCCGGAGTCAGAGCAGCCAGCCCAGCCGAAGGCCAAGCAGAAGATTAAGCTGAAGGCGAAGCACCAGGGCGGCAGGGAGGCAGCGCCGAGTACCAAGCAGCCCCTGGAGCAGCCGGCATCAGGTACCAAACAGTCCACATGCATGTCACTGCTTGCATAGTTAACAGCAAGCGGTGACTACAAACTATCGACTGAGGTGTTCCATGCCTTTCATTGCTCCCTGTGAGGCCTTGCCGATGTTGCAGAGAGACCACATCACCTGGGGGCACCATATTCGCGAGCCAGGTCTAAGCGTCACATTTTCTGCTCCGGGATGCAGGAGGGAAGGTGAAGAAGCGAAAGCAGCAGGCAGCGGAGGGCGCAGCACCAGCTGCGACCAAGAAGTCTGCCAAGAAGGGCAGCAAGCGGGACGCGGCGGCAGGCGGCCAGCCGCAGGAACCGGAAGTGGACAGGGGCGTGGTGAGCAAGTTTGAATTTCACTCGTATTTTCTTCTCATCTGCGTGTGCCACGAGAGAGAAGCGCAGCACGCTGAATTGGATGGTTGGCCTGCTGCTGCTCGAACCCCCTCCTGCTTCCCGATTCTCATTACAGCACACAGCCAGCTGTGCGGTGAAACGGTGTTGACGTGCTCTTACTCTGAGAGCAGCTGAAGCGCGGCCGCGGCGAGAGTATCGTGGAGTTTGCTCCGGAGGACGCTGAGGCAGACGAGGGGCCCGCAATGCAGAAGCCGCAGAAGCAGCAGCAGCAAGCAGGAGGGAAACAGCGGGGTGACGGCGGCGGCGGCGGCCAAAAGGCGCCCAAAAACCCGCAGCTGCGCAATCTGGATCGTTTTGACTAGCAGTCAGGTCATTCTTGTTCCTGGCTTTCTTCTTCTGATTGGATTTCTCGGCTGCTGCAGCTGACAGTTGCAACATACCTACCGTAGCTGGTTGATGACAGTTCAGACAGTTGAACTCACAAATGACGCTCCACACAGTGGAGGTGAAGCGACAATGTCCGGGGTTCAGAGTAGCGTCTAGGTTCCTGGCGTGCAAACCGGCAATTTCCGATTCCTCATTACTACCACCATCATGGCAGTGTCTGTCTTGAGCATCACATTGAGCATCACAGTGCATAGAACAATATTAGACGATTTGCAGCAGCATTACGTCGCCGGACATTTGAAACACCTCTCCAATTGTCGCGTCGCAGCGGTTGGCCAGCGCAATGCCGCGAGCCAGCGCATGTCGAAGGAGCATGCATATTGCCTTTGCTGTTCTTCCTGACATTGACATGGAGCCGCTGATTGGCGGTTGGCGGCTAGCATGACTGGATCACAGATGCGAGGGGTGAGTATTGTCCTGTGCTGTGCAAGTGTGGCCACCACCAAGCATGCTGTGCCTGGAGCCGCATTGAGTGCTGTGGGGCTGGCGTTTACAGGGAGCATCCACAACCACAGGCGTCACTGCGGCTCAACAGGCAGCTTGCTGACGAGCTGCGGCGATGAAACGCGGCCCCGCGAACGACAGCGGGTAGGCATGCAGGCGATTGAGGAGGCCAGGGGTTGACCTAGTCGAACAGAGAGAAGCCCATGTCGTCATCCTCCTCCTCCTCTTCCTCGTCCTTCTTCTCCTCCTCGGCCTCAGCGGCCGCGCCGCCGCCGCCACCGCCGCCGCCGCCGCCCGCAGCGCCGCCCGTGGCGGGCGCGCCGCCGCCGCCTGCAAGTCGGCATGACGGGAGCTCGCACGAGGGTCACATGGAGGCTTCATGGCTGGGAATGGGAAACTTGGGAAACTCTCGAGTTGCCCTCGGAGGGCTGTGCATTCTGACCCTGAGGGCAGCGCCTTGGAGTGCAATAGGATTGGCTGCGGCCTGCTGGCAGTCCGTTGACGTAAGATGTTAGGTCGCTGCAGATTTCCTTCTGCATTTCTGCTGCCACTGCCCGACAATGCCTCCGCAACTGCTCCCGAACTGCCGCCGCACCTACTGCCGCAGCCGCAGGTGCTGTGCACCGCTTTGCCCGCCAGGACACGAAACCGCCTGCTGGTGAGCTGCAGCCGCCACCAGGCTGCACAATGCTTCGGCTGGCTGGGGTGAGAAGGGGACGCACCAGCGCCCACGTTACTGATGAGGTCCTCGATGGAGGTCTTCTCAAACAGCTTGGCGAACAGGCCCGGCCAGTAGGGGTCGACCGTCACGTTGGCAGCCTTGATCAGGGTGCTGATGTTGTCAGCCTGCGCATGAAGAGGGCTGGCACGTTTGCAAGCTACATCCGTGAGCACATAAGGCAAAGCAAACGCATGTCCTGCGGCGGCGCCTGGCTATCCACCAGCCGTTGATGGGTGCAGCTGCACACGCGGCGTGCAGCCCGGCGTCCTGGCAGCATCCCAGGCTGCAGCTCACCGTGATGTCCACGCCGTCATCGTGCAGGATGAGGGACGCGTACACGCAGGCGAGCTCGGCGTTCGCCATCCTGAAGGGTATTAAGCAGCTGGCACGCGAGTCCAATCTGCACCAACAGGAAGAGGGCCTCGCTGCGGCCTTGCTGCGACTTTTGGTGGGCGCCGGGACTGGCTGCGCAGATTAGGGCACGCTAGGTTCCCAGTGCTGCTTCTGGCTAACCCGCTGCGATATCCGCCGAATCCATCACAGAATGCGGCTTCGCCATTTGCTGGATCAAGCAGGACGAGCATGACGATCCCCCTACCTCCACATTGTTCCCAAATGAGGCACCTGCCTACCTAGGTGCCTGTGCCTAGCGTACCTAGGCTGAGAAGCGTACCTACGCCCGTCATCATAAGAGGGGGCATGACGCACAGACGCGTCACATGCATTTCGACGGACAAAGCAGAATGACTTGCAGCTGCAGGTGTTCCCGGTTCCTCTAGGGCGTCATGCGCCGGTGCCTGTGTCTCAGGAGCTTCAGGGCCGCTGCGCAAGCCATCTGACAACCACCTTCAGGGACGGTCAATTGCAGTCGCGGCTGTCTCTAGACTGCGGCTTCCCGATGGACCTGCTGCTGACTACGTCCGCATCTCCGTGTTCGAAGGCTAGGTATCCCGGCTGCTGCTTCAGCTGGAGTTTCTCCGGTGATGCTTCCCCGCAGCGCTGCGCCGCTGAGCGTCCAACGCCCAACCATGTCGCGTGTTGCTTCCCGATCAAACCCTGACAGTCAGGACTCCTGGCGCAGCGTCGCCACCAGCTGCCGCAGGGAGCGCTCGTTGTCGCCCGTCATGGCGCCGACGGCGACGTAAAACTGCAGGCACCGCTCCACTGCGGCGGTCACCGGCGCCAGGCTGCCGCCCGGCAGCGCGGCCGCGGCCTGCCGACGCAGCTCCGGATCGTCCGCCACTATGAAGCCCAACAGCATCGCCGAGTACGCCTGCGTTCGAGGTCGAAAAGGGCCCTTTTAGGACGTCATTTTCAGCCGAGGTTTGTTTGTCCGCCACTAGAAGCCCAACAGCTAGCTGCGCCGAGTACGCCTGCGTTTATTGACATGTTGACATTCATGAGCACAAGTGGGCCTTGTGGCTTTGCACTTGAATGCCGCATCAGGCTCAGCAGCAGCGCCGAGCAAGCCTGCAGTCGTGCCACACCTCAATCGTGAACACAGCTCTTGCGCCCCTCCTGCCGGCAGCCTCAGCCAGTGCACGGCTCTCACGCCGGGGCAGGGCGCTGGTAGGTGCTGTCGCGCACGCTGCGCTGTGCTGAGGCATGGGCTCCATGCGGAGGTGCCAAGCTGGGACCCTTTGCGATGTTGGGCGAACATGTATCGAGAGCTGTGCACCTCGAGGATGGAGGCGGCGCCGGCGGACTCGGCGCGCTCCAGGTGGTCCGTCGTCAGCTCGCCGCCGCTCGGCGACCGCAGCCGCGCCACCGGCGACGGCGTGCCCTCCGGCCTGCACAATATCATTTGAATTTCAGGGTTCTTGTAGTGATCCAGATTTGATGTTCTGTTTGATGCCGCTGCAATCCATGGCCGGCACCAAGCAGCCGCGCCACCGGCGACAGCGTGCCCTCTGGCATGCGCGACACGGAGCTCCAGATTCCCCTTGCCAGTGCAGAGCACACGCAGCCACTACACAGCAAATGCAGCACGCCACCTGCCTGCACACACCAGACACAGCGGACAAGCACACGTGGGCCTCCTGGTGTGCACAAGCTCAGCGGCACCACTGCGGAACACGGGCTGCCACGGTGCAGACGCTTGAAAGGCACACGACAGCGGGAGGCGCTCACTGTGCCATGCGGGACATCAGGCCGCACAGCAGCGACACCAACGTCGCCGGCGGCGCCCCGCCGCCGCCGCCGAAGCATTCCACGACCCCCACGCCACCGGCCGCCGCGCTGGCAGAGTCGCCGAAAGGTGGCGCCACGGGCGCGGCGGCCAGGCGGGCGCGCAGCCCAGCAGTGCCCTCCGCGAGGTTGATGAGCACGCCCAGGCCGCTGGACAGCAGCTCGGTGTCGCCAAAGCCTGAGTGGCCGCCTGCATTTGGATGCAAAATGAGCTCCCAGGGCTTGAAGAATGCAAGGTTGATGAGCACGCCCAGGCCGCTGGTCAGCAGCTCGGTGGCGCCGAACCCCGAATTTGCCACCTGCACTTGAGCCGGATATCGGATTTCAGGGTTGAGACATGCAGTTGTGATAAAGGGTGGAAGCTCCGCATTGGCGCCCGCATTTGCTGCCCCTTTAGCACAGCGCATGGAGTTTGTCATTCTAAGCATAGGTTTCGTGAAATCGGCGCTGGTAGTCGGAACGAATCTTATGCGCTATAAGAACCCTGAGAACCTGAAGTCTCCGAGGCCGCTCACCCTTATCCATGCAGGCGGCGGCAAAGACGGAGACCAGCTGGACCAGCGCCTCGAGGCCGTCGTTCGCGGCGACAGCGTCGCGCCCCGCCTCGTTGTTGTGCGTCACGTTCATCAGCACCGACAGCCCCGCCTGCACCCACGCCTTCGGGCAACAAGCAGGAAAGCACTTCACGAACTGGCATCGGCGGTGTTGACATCGCAGCGGCCTTTCAGAAAGCGGCGAGTTCCACGCATTTGCATCAAGTGCGGGGAGCGGCAACACGGCGTTGTGCCCCGCTCGGTGGGAAACACGAAAGAGCGCTTGTGCGGGGTGGGCCTGCACCTGCGGGCCAGCTGGTGGGCTGGGGGGCGGCTGCGCGGCGGCATCACATACAGCGCTGCGGGTCAGGTGTCCGACCAGCCACTGGGGGAACGGCAGGCCGCCGCCGTCTGTGCTGACGGAGCCGCCGCTGCCGCCTCCCTTGGCGCCGCTGCCGTCGCCACCCCCGCTGCCGCCGGCGCCATGCCTGCCAGAGCCGGGTGACGCGGACGGCACGGACAGGCTGACAACGTGGGCCTCGTTCTCGGGCGACGCAAAAGTCGCGTGCTCCAGCACCAGCATGCTCTGGTGCGCCAGCCAGCGCAGCCTGCAGCATGGAACCTTCGGATGGTCAGACTCCGCATTCAGCGCCGTAACTGGGCCATCAACCCGAGCAGCTGTCTAGCAAAACTGCATTATCGTGACTGTTTAAGACGGGTGTTTCTGCTGTGCTCTTCAAGTAGTGCCGTCACGAGGTCTGCCAAACCTGTTGTAATCACATGAGCAGCAGTCTCCGAGTTTGAGCACGTCTATGCACCTGTCCTGCTCGGCTGCGCCAGCGCCGCTCAGCTGCGATAGGCCGCGCAGTGCTGCATCCGCGGCGAGGGCCACGACCTGCAGCAGCCCTGCTTCCCGCATTGCGCGCTTGGCAGCGTCCGCCGTCGCCGGCGCCCTGTGCGGGTCCAGCGCCCCTGCACGAGGCACAACACTGTCATTGCGAGATACTAGGTGCAGAGATGCAGACCAGCTGCTTCCTGCTACTCCTGCTGTTGATCAGCCGTCAGCGTCAACGACTTCAATATCTGGCTGCTCTCCACTGCGTCTGACCTGCAATCGATGTGAGTTGCCAATAACACTCGCTGCACTGCACTTCATGGCGCACCTGTCAGGGTGGCCAGGGCCAGGCAGCAGGGGGCGCGCAGGAACGCGGGCAGGTGCGCTGCCTCGCAGGCCGTGCGTAGCACACGCTCTGCCTGGGCCGCCGACTTGCTGGCACCGTCGGAGGCCGCTGGCAGATGTTCCGTCACCTGCGGCAGCGCGGACACACTTTAAGATACTCGTGCACAAACACTGGAGTGTTTGACACAGGTGGACATGTTGCATGTGGAGGTCCGACCACAAGCTCATGCGAGTGCAACAGCTTTCTGAGCCTGTCAAGAAGCAACAGCTTGCTGAGCCTGTCAAGAAGCAACCGCCCACTGGGCAGACCTGCTCGGAATCGCCGGGCAGGATGCCTCGCAAGCTGTGCACACTGCAAACGTCCACAGCTTCCAAACTGCACACCAGCAGCTTGCCGAGCAGAGATTTAATGTGGGGTGCTCGTGCAATATGAAGAGCGACAAGTACCTGCAACAGCTTGCCGAGCAGGGACATGGCGCGGGGCGTCGCGAGCACTGGCTGGTCCAGCGGCTGCCGGGCGAAGCACAGCAGCAGCGCTGCCAGGGCGCTCGCCACCAGCGGGTCCCTCGCCAGCGGCAGCCCGTCCGCCGCCTTCAGCACATCCCCGATCGCGCCGTCCGACCTGCACACAGTTCGAGACACATTTGAACATTCCTGGCCCAACTTACTGGTCCGTGCTTATTTGCTGCCAATGAGCGCCTCCTGTGAAAAACTGAAAACTGCACATCTGCGCTGCCGCCGGTTGACGGTCATGGCTCACAGGCACACTGAGCCAGTGCGATCTCAATGCAATGCAGCAGCGCCCTAAAAGTTCCGAGTGATGCAACACGGGTCTCGAACGGCTCGGACCTGAGGGCCATGCGGCCGCGCTGAGTGAGTGCTGTCTCGGCAACAGCGACCGCGCTCTCGTGCTGCGTCGCCGCCGGCAGCCGCGGGTTGAGCCCGTCCAGCGCATACATCAGGTCGTCCATGATGCGCACGCTCTCGCCGCTGTCCTGGGCCTGCAAGGAGGCACCACCATCGAGGGTACTGTAATGGCCAGGGTATTGAAAGCATTCTTGTACCCAGCACCTGCAAAACGTGCTGGCGACGCGCATGATGAAGACATCTCACAGAGGGACTTGGACCCTCAAGGAATTTCCGCGGCGCTGCTGACTTCCAGTCCAGCGACCAGTCGTTATGCAACAGCCCAGTCCTGCAGTCGCCACCTCAACAAGGGTGATGGCGGCGATGCGGTTGCCAGATGCCAGCTCGCCGGAGCCCCTGGATGCCAGGCTGCCGCCGCTGTTGCGTTGGCTGCCGCCGCTGCTCCGCTGCACGGCAGTGGCCAAACCGCTGCTGGGCCGCTGAGCGGTGCCATTGAGGCCTCCGCTCGGCCGCTGCATTCCGCCGCCAGCGGACCGCTGTACCGCGGCACCGTCGCTGGAAGTGCCGTTCGGCTGCGCCGAGACGGCGCCGCTGACGGCAGACAGCTTGCGGGGCGCCGATGGATCCGCAAGGTCCGAGCTGCTGGAGGGCTGCTCCTTGCGCTTGCGAGGTGCCGGCGGCGGCTCCGCCGAAGGCGCAGCGGGCAGCAGCGGCCCGTCGCTCGCCGCCGGTGCCGCCTGCGCCGACGCCTGCTGTGCGCGCGCCTTCACCCGTCGCCGCTTCGCAGGCTCATCTGGACATCGCTCACCGGCCGTCCGCTCTCGCCGCTGCGCCGAAGTCTCCTCCTCAGCTGTGTCTTGAAGCTTTGCGGCAAATAGCGAGCCCGAGCTCTTGCGCTGCGGCAGCTGATGCGCCCCTGTGGGCGGCGCTTGCGCTGGCGGCTGGGTAGCGGCGCACTGCGCCTGCCGTGGAGCTGGCTTCGGGATGTCGGGTAGCGGTGCAGCTGAGGCCAGCTTTGGAGAGGGCGGCCTTGGCGCGGGCTCCACGAGCAGCTGGTCGAAGTCGTTGCTGACTGACTGCTGGCTATCTGGCAGTTCGCTCTGCAAGCAAGTGCGCAAGTGCAATCCTAAGTACCCTCGATCCGGGCAGTGCATGAGCAAATGAACGGCGCCGACGTCACCGCGCATGTGCGGGCAGAAACCTATCATGATTGGACTGCTTTTGCCTGCACTTTTCAGTGATGGCGCACCTGTGACGCTGTCCAGTCCTGGCTGGAGTCTGACGCGTTCTGCGTGTCCCGCAGCGTGTCAAAGTCCACTGGCGAGGGCAGAGGCGCCTTCTTCGGCTTGCGGGTGAACGTCTTGACGATTGCCGCCGACTTCATCGCTGCCTTGAAACGCTGCCTATGGTTGCAACCAACCCCCGGCGGGGCTGCCTCGCTGACAGGCAGCCGTTGATTTGACTGCCTGGGTCAGAAGCTTTTTGAATCCTTCGTTTGCTGGGCCCAACACAAGGCACTCATGCGTGCTGAAGGACTTCAAATTGCGATCAAGCTCACATCGCAATACCCATTTACATCAGGTTCGTCCCCTGCAATCGGCTCCTTCAAAAGCGATCCCGGGAGCACAGCTGTCGTAAACTGACTTTTGTTCCTTGATCTGCCTCGTGCTTGTTCAGCTGACACGCACACTGCAGGCCTGCCGACACACACGACCAGGGCTTGACACGGGCGCTCAGAACCGGCAGAAGTGACCGTTTCTATGCAATTTGCCAGGCCATGCACGTGCAGAAAATTAGGGCGCAAAGAGTTAGACCAGTGCATTTAGATCAGGTTTCCACTCCAGCCTTCGCCGTCGTGGGCAGCAAACTGCATCCCTCGAGTCAACAGCATCATTCGCAATTTTGCAAAGGCTGTTCTCAACGAATATTCGATGCCCGCGACGCGCTATGAACCGATCTGCGAACTGTTCATGTCAAGCTGCGGCGCCCTCGCCCAGGAGGCCTCAAAAGCTTTCGGGGGCCTCCCCAATTCAGGCGTGCCGTGCGCGACATGCTGCCGATACAAATGCCTGTCACTTGACGGAGTTGAGGAACAGGATGACGACGACGCCCACGCCGATGATGATCGGAGCAGCAGAAACCACATAAAGTGCACCATAGCCGACCCATTCCGGCAGCAGGTCTTGAATGCCCTGCACCCACGAGCAGACCGATACACTTACCACTCGGTGCAGTAGATGTCTGCGGAAGGAGGAACACAGGGTTTCGACACTTGCAGGTGTCAGAACGTGTTGGCTGCATGACCGTCCACCTGCCCTGTGATTGACAGCCTCGTCATTAAATAGGTGCTATTGACGAGCGCTGGCACAGGTACCCTTGTATGCAAGGGTGCTGTTTATTCCTGCCCACCTGCGGCGCCTCGTTCTTGTCGCGGCCCAGCAGCTTTTTTGAGCGCAGGGTTTTCGGCTCCAGCTCTGCGAACGGAAAGTCACACATTTCATTTCCATGACTAGTGCCGGCAATGTTGCACGGGAAGCGGCAGCCTTGCAGGTCGCCGCCGGCCAGCGCCGTTGTGACCGCAGCCGCCGCCGTGCTATGCAGCTGGTGCACTTTTTCCGCCGCACGCCTATAACAGAGCGTGAAAACGCAAGCAGCTGCAATCAGTACATGGCCATGGTCACTCTCAAATGGACGTGCAACCTTCAGCTGGGCCAGGCGGCTGTTCCTTGGAACAGGTCAGCAGGAGGCTGCAGCGTGCGACTGCAGGACCGTTGTGATCCCGCCTGCCACCGCATGACATCTCAAAAAAGCACCTGCGTCCTTGAGCTGGTCCAGGCGGCTGTCGTTGGAGAGGTCGGCGTAGGGCCACTCCGCCATCTCGCGCGCCAGCTCCCGAAGCGCGATGCGGTCCTTAGGGATGCGGCCCTCCGCCACCTCCGTCAGCGCCGCCGCCAACTCGTCCCGCGAGACCCCGCTGTCATCCTGCACGACACGAAGTCTCACTGTTGCAAAGTGCACAACGCTGCCCATTTTGGCTGATGCCAGGCTCAGCAGCAGCCCGCCTTGCCGCCCTGCACGGCGGGAATCATGAGCAGTCTCACGGCTGCAGAGTGTTGGAGCCGCATTCCGAAAGTTGTGCGCTGTTGACAGCAGTGACGTGCCGCCGACTAAGCAGGATCAGCCAGAGCCTTCATCAGGCCGTCGGCCGCAGCTATCCAGCTCAGAAGCTGATTGCCGCTCAACGGACCCAGCTGCAGTTTGCCTCCTGCATCCGCCCCACCTCGATGCCGAGGTTCTCCCGCCGCTCACGCGCCCGCGGGTCCTCAATCATTACGGTGAGCTTGATCTCGTTGAAAGCCATGTCCCGGTTGGACTTCAGCAGCTTGATCATGTCCCGCACTTGCGTGCAGTAGTACTTCGCCTCCTGCAGACGCAACCCACTGCTCGGGTTAGGCTCCTGAACGCTGCCATCTCCGGGTCGCAGTCCGCAGCTTCGCTTCCATAGTAGCTAGTCTGTGTGGCGTGAAAAGGATGCCGCACAGTGCATTGAGCGCTGCCGGTCATGACAGGGCTTTGGCTCCTGGGACTGCACCCTTGCTGTGGCTAGATGCGGCTGCAACCGAGGTTCAACCCGTCCTGAATGCGAGAACGATCTCGAACGAGATGTGGCGCAGTCAACCAGCCTCGCCAGCCACTAGGGCCGGGCGACGCAACATTCCGCGCCTGAGGGAATTTCGTGTCGCGTGACACTGACATGTGATGGCGCCATGGGCTGGGCACTCCACAATCAGGTATGGCCACGCTTGCGGGCCGCTTCAGCGAGCTCCTGCCCTGTATCTGCTTGCATGTGTCTTCTGTCTTGCAGGTATACGCACAATATATGGGAGCCAGGGGGTGTCAGTCTGGCTGGGCAACGAGGTTAATAGCAGCACCTCATCCGTTACGTCGTCTGCGCCCAGCACTCTGCTGCCTGTGGACGCTGGCTGCACGTATGCTTCGCCTGCATAGCGCAGTTGACATCCCTCCAGTCACATGGGCCTTTCGCCGTTGTTCACTACTCCTTGCTGACTGGCTTGAACACCCTTCCGACTTCCTGAACTCTGCCAGGCTGCCGACACAACAGTCGCAAGCCGACGCACCGCTCTCCTGCAGCGCCTGCTGCTGGAGGAACTCTTGCATCTTCTCCTCCAGGGCCTCCTGGCTGAGGTTCTGGTCGTCGCCATCCAGTGACGCCTCTGTGCTGGTGTCGCTCGCCGCGCCGTTGGTTGCGCGCAACCTGATACATCAAAAGCAATTGCCACCTTGACCAGCAGGTGGCAATTGACTATATAAGCAGGTTCGCACGTCACGGAACGTTGAGTGCAATGAATGCGCAGCATCTGCATGCATCACAGCGTAAGCGCTTGCGGGGCCGCACCTGTGCGCATCTGACACTGCGGCTCTGTTCTGCGGTGCCGGCTGCCCGAAAGATCTGGTTTGCCGGGCATGCAACGACCTGCCGCAACGGCTACGTGCGCAGGCGATAGGCGCTCTGCAACGGCCCCACGACGTCAGTGGCATCGGCATGGATGCCAAGTGCTGTCAACGGGATGTCCGCCGCTGGTGCCGTAACAGGGGTGCACAATCACAAAATTGTTGTTCTGCAGACTACGCGCGGCTGGCTGCGAACTTACAAGTGAGCTGTGCGGCGACCGAAAGCGGCAATCTGATTTTGCATGATCCCAGGCGGATTAAGTGCTAAACCTCGATACTAACCTCGATACACCCTAATCATGAACACGTAATTCCTTAGCCAAACACTCAAGCTCTCGTTCCGGAACACCGCGTCCATCAGCCGGAACACACCCTTCCGTCGCAAGTATCAGTACGATTTCTGGATGCCTTGACTGGCCTACAGCAGGTTTTGCAGCATGAACACGCTGTATTCATTCAGTTGTGGCCTGCATGACGCCCCGCAACCGTGAGGTCCGTGTACGCGCTGCGATCCAGCTGCAGACTGAAGCTGGACGCTACGTGTCTCGCACTGGCGGTACTTATGCTGTACGGCGCGAGGGCTGCGTGAGTGGCTGCCTCGTCGCCTGGTACAACTCGCAACTGCAAATATCGTGTGTATTGCTGCTGCTCAAGCACACAAGCCGCCCGTGCCTCCCGCACTTGTCCTCATATTCTTTCTGGCACAAACGTACGTACTCAGACTATGCTTCCTCGCGTTGCTGCGCTCGATCGCGGTGCATGCATGCATGGTTTCGCGTGCATGATTTGTATCATGCACGGACGAAATGTACGTGCGTGTCGCGTGCACGGATGTGAGGGCCAATTCCACTTTGTGAAGGATGGTCGTGGAGGGCAGCGACGCCGACCTCGCTAAATGGCGACCGGCCCATTTATGTGACGTACGGCACCAGTCCGTGCGGGACGGTCAGCAGACCAGCACCATACAGGCGCTGGGTCAGCTGCTGCTGCAGCGCAGAGGGTGCCATGGCACAAGCAGCACCAACAGCACAGGCTTTCTCCTGTCCGGCAGCATGGGCTCTGCCTTGCCGCCAGCGGAATTTGCCGGCTACGGCGCCGCCGCCGGTGGCACCGCCAGTTCTGGCAGCATGGCGGTTCTGCACAGCCTGCCGATCAGCATGCAGCTGGGCGGGCAGTGGCAGGCGCCGGTGCAGCGCATCAGCGGCGCAGTGCAGGGCTCAGCCACGGCACCCGTCAGCCTGCTCCAGCTTGCACGCGGCATGCTGCCTGACGCGGCAGACTGCAGTATGGCACTCGCGCTTCCGCAGCACGCCGCAAACGGCCGTTCGCAGTTGCGGCTGCACCACTCATCGAGGCTCGCATGCCCAACGCTGGGCCAGACGGCGCAGCAGGGCGCCTACCTGAACTGCCCTGCCGCAGCCGGACGGCATGCGCCATCGCATGCAGAGCAGCAGGCAGCCTTGTACTACAGCACGATCGCAGCCTACCAGCGGGTATTTCAGCAGGCTCACCAGCAGATCGCCGCCACCGCCGCGACGGCCAGCGGGCCGGCCCAGCAGGACGGGCCATCCAGCGCAGTGAGCAGCTTCTTCAGCCAGCCGCACTGCGGCCAGCCGCACAGCAGACCAGGCATAGGCGTGCCCTACAGCAGCGAATCTACAGCACGGCAGTTCAGCAACCCCTACGGCGGACGCCAGGCGGACCTGGCGAGCGCCGCAAGCCAGTTCAGCCTGTCCCCTTTAGCGGGCGACTGGCGCTCGGCCTCTGACCCACCAGCGGCAGCCAGCCAGCCGTCGGCATGGCTGACAGCCTACCGGCTGCAGCATCAGCAGTGGCGGCAGGCGACTGCGCCGGTCACTCCCAGGGCCACGAGTCTGCTTGGCGGCGGCAGTGGTAGCGGTGGCCGCGGCGGCGGCGGCGGCGGCATGGACGGCTCCGCTGCGCCGCCTGCGTACTGGTGGCCCGGCAGCGGCGCCTTCCCTGCTGGCGAGCCGGCGTCTGCGGTCCTGCTGCCAGACTTTGCCTGGAGGTGGGCGCTGTGTTGCAATAATGTCAACTTGCTGCCGCAGAGCGCACACCTGCCGCCCGCATTTAGTCAAAATTGTGATCCAATGTCTGCCTAGTCTACTCCCTGCACTGTGGCCTGTGAAGCCCGAGAGAGGCGTTGGTACCCGGGCTGAGAACAATGGCAGGCGTCACTGACCTCTGCTGCTGCACCGTAGCTGGAGACGCGCATCACCAGAGCACTGTGCTGTGGTGCGCAGCCGGCCGCCGCTGGACATCGTGCCGCTGCGGACGCAGCCACCCGCCGCGCCGGACCCCTTCCGGGCGGTGGCACAGCTCGCGAAGCTGGCGGGGCCGGCGGCGGCGGCGTCCGCTGCAGAGCCCAAGCCCAAGCGCAAATGTGTGCCCCTCTTCCCCACAGCACCCGCCTGTATGCTCAGTGGATTGCCGTCTTCTGCTCCAGCTCTCTGTTTCATTTCTTTTTTGCTGCAGCTAGTGCCAAATCAGCCAGCGAGGTGGTCACTAGCACATCGCTCCCCTAACAAGTCTGTTTCATGTGCCTTCCTTATACTGCCGCAGGGGCAAAGAAGGCGCGCATCCTCAGGGACGGGCAGCTGACGCTGACCACCTGGGGCGCCGACGAGTCCTTCATCTGGCTGAAGCGCATCAGCGAGTTCCAGTGCGCCGTGCGGTGCGGCTGCCTCTGTCCTGCAGGATGCTGTGCTGCAGACACAGGGCATCATCTTGAGCTGAGGGTCAACTGAGGTGTCCAGGCGAGTGGAATGCACAGCATGCGAGTTGCACGACTTGCAAAACCTGAAGATTGCTACTGCGCAAAGTCCATCTGGCTGTCTCATGTGTGCAGGGGCGTGCTGGGCGACCGCAAGCCGGGGCTGACGCCGTGGGGCGGCTCCGTTCTGGACTCTGTCGTCGGTGCCTTTTTGGTGTGTTTCCTTCTCTATAGCCTGAGTCGTCTGCACTGTCAGAAGCCTCCGAATGTATGACAGCAGACACAGGAGAGCAGACTTGATGGATTCCTGCTGTGTTGCCATCCCTATGGCAGGAGTGCGTTGGATTGTTGACTCCTGTGACGCCAGTTTCTCCCTGCACATTGCAGACACAGAACGTGACGGATGTGGCCTCCAGCAAGGCCTTCATGACGCTAGCCGCCCGCTTCCCCGCCAAGCGGAACCTGCTGTCGGACGAAGACGAAGGTCTGATGCAACACCTTTCAGCTGAAACCGCAGAACAATTGCGGTTTCTCAACCGCAAGAAACGGCAATTGTTCTGCCAGGCAGAGCACGCGACAGTCTTGCCATGCATGCTGTGAACCTAGAGGCCTGTCCACTGTCTCTAATGGGTTTGCATCTGACACAGGCTGCGAGGACAGGCTGCATGCCGACGTCATTGACTGGGAGGCTGTCAGGACCGCACCGGCCAGCGAGGTGGGACTTAGGGCCTGCGGTGGATGACTGCCGCGCCAGTAATGTTGACCAAATGCCAAAGCCATGAGATGTGCTGCTGGCGTGAGCGCAGGTGGCAGAGGCGATTCAGTGCCGCGGCATGCACCTCATGCTTGCCACCAGGATCCAGGTTAGAAGTGGAACCTTTGAGCATGGTCCTTCTGCCTTTCTCAGCTCCGCTGTGTTGTGCCATATTGTGTCCTACCTGATTGACAAGGGTTCGGACGACGCCCAATCCGCCATTTGCAGGCGTTGCTGAACCGGATTCTGCGCGAGGCGGCCGCCGTGCTGGACGCCGGAGACCTGTCAGTAGCTGGTGGTGATGCCGCACTGCCGGTCGCCCGCGGCGAAGCCATCTCGGATGCACAGGCGGCCGCCGCGCCGGCTGCGGATGCTGCCGCTGCGGTGCCTGCCAACGTCAGCAGCTCGGCGCCAGCGGCAATGCGGCAGGCGTCGACAGCAGACCCTGGCCACAATCCCATGACAGCTGTGGACGCCGCTGGGGACGCGGCTGCCAGCCTGGCGCAGCCAGCGGGCGCTCCGGCAGCACCGCCTGCCGCAGATGTGGCATTGCAGCGCGAAGCTGGGCAGCCCTGCGCAGGCGGTGGCGGCTTGCCGCGGAGGCGGCGGTCTGCTGAGCTGCGGAGAGCCCAGCCTGTGTGGCCGGTCGCGGAGCTCGGGGCTCCACGGAAGAGGCAGCGGCTGGAGGCGGCACCAGGCGAGGCGGCCGCCGCGCAGCTGCCGGCGTGTGCGGCCGCAGCGAAGCCGGCAACATCTGCGCCCTGCGCCGCGAACATGCCCGCAGACCAGGTCAGGATCACTCACAGTTCAGGCTTGCTCCCGTCTCGCCATCCAGAAAGGATATCTCGCTTAACTTCGGAATCTGAGGTCATCTGAGGCATGCCTCCTGCACTGTCTGTCAGTGGGTGGTCGGAACTATGTGTGAAGAATGGTGCCTTGACTGTAGCTGAAGCGTGTCCGATTCCTCGACTGCCTCTTCGTTCAGGAGGGCTTGGAGGCGGCAGCCACCGCAGCGGAAGTGCCGGCAATCCCGAGCAAGAAGCAGCGCCTGGGCCTGGCGGTGGGGCCCTGGAAGGCAGATGCTGTGCACTGCTCAGGGAATGTGGGCGTTGCGCCGGCAGACAGGACTGTGGCGGCGCAGGCAGCGGCGGAGACGGCAGCGCCGAACGATGAAGAAGCTGCTGCCTGCACGCCACCAGCCAGCCCATCGCGGCAGGGCATTGCGGCGGCCTCTCAGAAGCTGCCTTCCGACCCGCTGGAGCCAGCAACGCCGGCGCAGGCGCCGCAGCGGCCGCAACTGCGATGCAGCGGCAGCAGTGCACACCTGCCGCCCCCGCCGCCGCTGGCATTCTGTGGCGCGCCGGCGGCAGCAGCAGCGGAAGCAGCCAGCAGCCGGCGATGCGGCAGGGACGGCAATGCTGCATCCGGCAGCGCCCCGCCTGGCGGGTGCGTTGCAGAGGATGCCGACGGTCCGGCCGGGAGCACGCATGCAAGCGGCGGCAACTGCAGGAGCAGCAGCGGCGGGTGTGGCCTGCCTGGCGGCAGCCCAAGTGGCTGCAGTGGTCGCTGTGGCGCCAGCGCTGCAGACGGAACCCCCAGCAGCAGCAGCCTGGCCGGTGCAGTGTGGCGCAGCATCCAAGCGGCTGCCAGCAAGCTCACTGCGCAGCCGGCACCATCACAGGCGCCACCGCAGGCTGCCCAGTTGCTGCCAGAGATACAGGCACAGCAGTCGTCTTTCGAGGGCCACAGGGAGGCGCACACGCCGCCCTCCCTGGCTGCGGCGTCTGCCTCTGCCGCTTCCACGACAGCGGCGGCGGCGGAAGAGTCGGCTGGGATGGAGGTGCCGGCAGCGCCGCCCGCCGCCAGCGCAACCGGCGGCGGCGGCCCGCCCCCGGTCGAACAGCCGCAGGCGACAGTGGCGGCCGCCGCTGACGCGCCCGCGCCCAAGGGGCCCATTGCCGACGCGCCCGGGCCCGAGGCCCAGCCGCCCTTGGTCGAGCAGCCGCAGCCGCAGGCGACGGCAGCGGCCGCAGCCGGAGCCAAAGCGCCAGCACCCGAGAATCACCCGCCGCCGGAGGCGCACCTTCCGCCGGGCTGGCTGTCTCTGGAGCGGCTTCGGGACTGTAGCGCGGACGAGGCGCGGGCGTACCTGATGAGCATCGACGGCCTGGGGCGCAAGAGCGTCGCCTGCATCCTGCTGCTGGCGCTGCGGCTGCGCGACTTCCCGGTGGACACCAATGTTGGCCGCATCTGCTCCCGCCTCGGGTGCGCTGCTGCCAGAATGCTGACAGCAATGCGACTTGGCGCGTCAATCTATCGGAATAGCAGAGCTTGGAATCGATTCTGTTGCTCCCCGATGCCAGTGCAGATACTGGTGCAACTTGGCTGGCAGCTGTAGTTTGTCAGGAAATGCCTTACAACAGCTTGGACAGGGTTGTCCCGCCATCCCGCAGGTGGATCCCGCTGGACAGCGAGAAGGCTATCGAGGCAAGGCCCCTCCGCCTGTGCTCATGCCGTCGCGCTGACTTTCCCTGTGCCTGCTGTGTTGTGTGGCAAGACCTGCTGGCAGCTCTACGGCTGGAGTTCAGCTCTCTCGAGAGTTGACAATGATACCTGAACTCTGTCCCACTTGCAACAGGAGCTGGATGACTACGCGGCAGAGCCGGAGGTCCACAAGTACCTGCACTCCAGGTGCCATGCCAAATCGAGGGTTGATATGTGCAACATGCTGCTGACCACCGACCTATGCAATGGACGAAGGCACTTTTGGCGAAGGGTCCGCCTGTGTGAGGCAGCAAGTGACTGCCGGCAAGTGCTGGTGGCTGAACCCCTGATACAGATGCATATCTGCTGCTCACTGGCCATGATAACGAGGGTGCAATGCGGCAGGCTGCTGAAGCTGGACGTGGAGGCGCTGCACGAGCTGCACTACCAGATGATCACGCTCGGCAAGGTAATCATCATACGCATTCCAGATGATCACACTCGGGAAGGTGACCGCCTGCTTGCAACACCTGCACACTTGCACAACACACAACCAAGCTTACGGCATCATACCGGGCGCACAGCAGACCCGAACACAAAGGCAGGCACCTGACAATGCTGGCAGGGTTTACACCCACGCCCAGTTGCCATCGATGTGCTGCAGGTGTTTTGCACCAAGGCGCTGCCGGCGTGCGCCGCCTGCCCCCTGTCGTCCATGTGCGAGTACTCGCAGCAGGGCGGCCGGCGGCTGGCGGCGGCCACCGAGCCTGTCGCGCCTCCGGCCGCCGCCACCGCCACCGCCGCCGCTGCTACGTCTCGTGCGGCAGCGGACGGTCCGAGCGCTACGGCAGCTCAGGCGGCAGAGCCTGCCGCAGCGGGTGTGGCGTCAGCGCCTGCCGGCGGCCCCTGCCAGAGCCGACCAACAGAGCAGCACATGCTGCCGAGCGCGAGCGGCGCGCCCCCGGCCTCTGCAGCGCAGGGGCCGCCGCCTGCTACCAGGGTCTTCTTGGAGGCGGCGGCGACGGCGGCGCCGCAGCCGCCAGCGGCTGCAACGCCACACTTGAGCCCGTCGCACCTTGCGGACAACATCGAGGACTCCGCCGCGGGGTGCGCTGGCGGCATCGCAGCCGGAGCCGCCACAGCGCCGCCCAAGCGGCAGTGGCGGGCGCAGGAGGGCGCCGCTTCTGCCGCGCCTGAGCCGCCAAAGCCGGCGCAGGTGGAGGCGCCGCAGGAGGCGCCGCAGGAGGCGCCGTACGAGGCACAGCCAAAGGCGCCCGCGTGGACGGAGGAGGCGCGGTCTGCTGAGGTCCAGCGCATCCTGGCGGCGGGCGAGTGCTCTGCGGCGGAGCCGGAGGCGGCGGCGGGGCTGACGGCAGCCGAGCAGCTGACCTGGTGTGGGAGCTCCCACAAGACACCTCCTTTTGCATTGCCCGCGTGACGCTGCCGACAACTTGGAGTTTCCTGCCTCATCACCTCGTGCATATAGACAGAAGTGGTATTGACGTCATCAGGAGCAAGAATCTGAGACACAATTGCAACCACCACGATTTCTTGAACCCTGTTTCTGCTGTGCACAGGGCCTTCAAGGTGCTGGGCATGCGGCAGGCGCCGCTGGCGGCCGCCCCGCGCGCCACCACGGCAGCAGCGGCGGCCGCTGCCGCCCCGCACCCACCGCAGCAGCAGCCGCTGCTTGCGTGCAGCGCGGCGCAGCTGCGGTGCCTGGAGGGGGAGCTGCGGCGCAGGTACCGCCAGCTGAGCGTGGCGATCCACCCGGACAAGTGCCGCCATGCCCAGGCCAGCAAGGTGCCCCCTCACTCTTTCAGAATGCATATCTTGGCAAGGCTGGAGCATTACTGAGCTCATTCTACCACGTTCTCGTCAGTGTACCTATTGTTGCAGTGCTTGGAACTGTAGGGTTATGACCCGACACTGGATGACAGCTGTCACATTCGTTGACAGGGCAAGCCGAACCTCACAAACAATGTCGAAACCCTGTGCTCTGTACTTGTGCAGGCCTTTGCCATGCTGTCGGAGGCGCACAGCGCGTTGGCGCCGCACGTCGCCACCCTCCCGCCGCGGCCTGCTGCTGCACACGCGCCAGCACCTTCCTCAGGCGCCGCAGCCGCCAAGCCGGCTGCTCTCGGCCCCCGGCACGTCGTGCTGCAGGTGCAGGCTGAACCCCTGCGAAAGCTGAGCCAGACTAATTATTGCTGCTCACAGGGCATCCCGATGCCCATCGACAGCAAGTATGTGCCTCTCGCATGCTGGACCACGGCAATGCTGACAGCCGCCTCTAGCTTGGCCCCCGTCAGCACTCACACCTGCAGCCTCTGGATGCGTCTGCAGGACTACTGCAGATGTTGCAGCGCTCATTCCCAGCATCTCCACAACAGTTTTGAATGTGCTGGATGCTTCGAAGGGACCGTGAAACCCTCATCACTTTTCGTCACAGGCACACGAGGTGACGTCGGATCTGGAGGATGCGCTGCCGTCGCTGCGGAGCCAGGAAGGCGGAAGCGGCGGCGGCCGCCGCCTGCTGCTGCGGCTGCCGGACGCGCTGCAGCCTGGGGCCGGCAGCGCAAGTGGCGGCGGCGCCGGAGAGGCGGAGACGCTGGCGATGGCGCAGCTGCTGCCGGTGCGGGCGGCCATGCGCGGCAGCTTCCCGCTGGCGGGCACCTACTTCCAGGTTCTGGTCGTCGATCAGCTCACATGCAATCCTCCAGTCGAAGGCTTTGAGACGTGTGGCATGCACTATCGAGCGATCCTAAACGCCTACAGACTCGCCAAAGTGTCGCATTTTTGTGTGGCGCAGATCAACGAGGTGTTCCTGGACATCGACACCATCACCACGCCTCTGCAGGTGCAGCCATGACAATTTTCATTTTTGGAGCCAAATAATGTCATTACGCCAGCAGCCTGCCTGCCAAATGTCAGCCGACACCCCTCAACTTTGCGTTCAGCTTGACAGGTGCATTCGATATTTCACGGCACTCAGGGTTCTGCATGCCGAGTCGGCAGTATGCGTGTGGACAGGTGCCGCGGTCGCTGCTGGGCGGCGCCCGACATGTCGTGCACTTTGGCGGCCACATCGGCGGCATCTGCCGCGGCATGGGCCAGGCGCAGGTGGCGCGGCTGTTCGCCAAAGAACTCATCTGCGTGCGCGCATACACGCCTTTCACAGGTGCGTGACCTGCCAACCGCGTAATGCTAAGTCAGAACTCGAAGCCCTGACTGTTCCGACAGCTGTCCCTGAACCCACTGAAATTGAGCTCGTGGTAGCATACATTTACGCCTGCAGAATCTGATGACAGACATGCCAGAGCGGCATGGTGTGTCCCATTGCAGGCATGCCGGCGCTGCTGCCCTGCTGGCTGTGCGCGCCGCCGAAGCAGCCCACTAATCCCGGCGCCAATGCTTCCAAGAAGGCAGCGGCGAAGGCGTTGGCGGCGGCGGCGGCGGTGGCAGCCACACGCGTGGTGCCATTGCAGCGGCCACCTGTGGCCGCCGCCACCGCCGCCGCCGCCGCCCTGGGAGCGACCGCAGCCTCTTTCTCGGGGCACAAGCCGCCGCCATTGCCGTGGCCGGCGGCGGCGGCGCCAGGCCCGCCGCCGAAGTCCGAAGTCGGCGGCACCACGCTGCCCTGGGCGCCGCTGCCGGCAGCGCCGGCGAAGAAGCCTGCGTTCCGCAAACCGGTGCCCGAGCCGCAGACGCCGAGCCGCGCCGATGCGATGGGCGGCGAGCCGCACATCAAGCGGCGGCGCTCCAACAAGTATGGCATCATCCGCAACGAGGAGCGGTGCGGCCAGTGCAAGACGTGCCTCAACCGTGCCATGAAGAAGGCGTGCCTCACGCGGCGAGCGGAGCTGGAAGCCATGGCGGGGGCGGCCACCATGCCGGCGGCAGCCGCAGTCACGGCGCCGCACATGGCTGCTGCTTTTGCGGCGGCGGCGGCGGCGGCGGCGGCTCCGGTGGCAGACACCATCGCAAACTTCGCCAGGTTCGGCTGAGTCCGCTGCTGGACGGTGTACCAATAGTAAAGAGCAGCTGGACCTTCGTCCCCTGCCGCAACAATGGTCCTGCCGGGCCAGCAAGTGCCGCAGAACTCGACGGCGGCAAATCACTCTTGCGGGTTTTGGGGACCTGGAGCCTAGCGGCTGCGGTGCCGCTGTTTCACAGCAGCCGCTGTGCGTGCTCATGAATTGCGACTCGATTCTAGAGGGTGACTTTGAGTGCGTGATGACTAGACGCCTTTGATGATTTCTTTCTGCGTGCTGTTTTTCTATTTTGTGTGCGTGACAATGTTGCTTGTGTTTTGACCCTTATCTGTGTGCATGCTCTCTGTTCGGTCGTGCTCTTCGTTCGTCTTTCGTGACCGCCGCCAAATATTGGAATGGCCAGCAAGGACTCCAAACCCAATGGGGTGATTAACTTTGTTAATCACAGGTAGTAACCCCAATATTGATTGACCGTGCACTTTCGAATAACCAGTTGTCACGCATTGCCACAAGCAGTTTCATTCAGGCAACAGTGTACGAGGTCTCTGGCACCGAAAGTCGCTGTGCGCCGTGAGCTGCTTTGTGACAGCTTTGGGCTGGCCATCTGTACGGTTGCTGACCCCGCAGTGCTGATCCTGCACCGACCCCGCGTGAATACTGAGTAATTCAGGCGTAGCGTGGAAACACCAACAATAGTTTATACTCTACGGTGCGAACGGATCTACGTTGACGTTTTGTTTTAAGAACACATTCCGACAGCAAACATGATGGTGCAGAGCCTGCGATCGTGGCTTCCGATTGTCATGCATCGACCAGCAGTGATGGTGTGCTTCTTGCAGGAGGCAGCGGTGCTCGTCACCCGCCCGCGCTCTGAAGTCTTGCTCCAATCAAGCGGTACCGCAGTGCGGCAAGCAGGTTTGGCCGCATCTGCATGCCGTGCCGCCTGCATGGCGTCGGTATCCACACTTGGTTCCGGGACGTTATCGATGCCATGTCGCACAGGCGTGCCCCTTCAGGAGGAGGAGTGGATGGGAGAGTGCTGGCAGCAATCACGGCAGCCTGGGTGGTGATGCCGCGCTGACCAGGCTGCTGGCGGCCGCTCGAGGAGGCATATCAGCCTCCGTACAGCCCCACTGCGGCTTCGGCGGAGGCTCGTCAGCATGGACGGAGCAACCGCCGCCGCCGCCGCGGGCGAACACGGCGATAGCCGCGCATGGAAAGTGACGGTGCTGCTGGGTGTCATGGCGGCCATCTGGGCCGCCACATTCGGCCCCAGCGTGCTGCGTCGCGCGCGAAAGCTGCTGCGGGAGCAACGCAAGCTGGACCAGCCTAGACATCAGGCGAGTGGCAAAGTTGATTTCGGATTGGAGGAGCAGCTGCAGGACGCCGTTGCCGCCGGCTCGTCAGCAGCGGGCGCTGTGGCGGCACTCCGCCGCCAGCAGCAAGCGACGCAGCGCAGCTAATATCCAAGGGCATGCAACGACTGCACCTCACGGACCGATCGGCGGGATCTGATACTCACACGCGGCTGGCAGCCATGTCGCCGCTGGGTGCTCGTCAGTCCAGAGATGGCTGCTAAATTTTCTAGCGGGACCAGACTGACATTCTGATTCGTCGGCCTCGACAAGTTAGCTAGCTTTTGCACAGGGTGCCAAGCAGTGGCCGCGCATGGCGGCAGCTATGCGCCTCAGTTCAGTGGGTATACATAGGCATTTATTCTTTCTGCTGCAGCAACAGTCGCTGCCGCAAGGGTTTTGTATGCAACAGAATTTTCGATAATTACGACGTTTTTGTGGACACCGACACCCTTGTGGGTACCTAGACACTGCGGCTTGTCGTCCATAAAAAATCAGGTGCTGCTGAAAACCCAGCAAGAATGGCAGTGACCGGCATCTGGAGTCTCAATCTGGAGTCTGAATGGTGTGCAATGTGCAATGACGCATTGGCATGTCGAGGTCCACCGTTTCAGTCCTTGAGCGCAAAGGGCTGCATCGCCTTCCTCGTCTGCAGCAGCAGCAACATGGAGCGTCAGCATGCTGCGACATGGCTTGCATGAGAACAGGACGGGCTACAGGCTGCTTCATCTCCAGACATGGCTCCAGGAGCCATTGTTCACATCCAAACATGGAAGCAGGGTGCGTGCTGATGCAGCCGCAATGGTCACGCAACCAGAGGACAGCAGCGCACTCGACAGCATCCATGAACCAATTCAATGTGACGAGCAAAACGACATGTACTTTAGATGTAATCGGCACTAGAAAAATTGACCTGCTCCAGCGTCAGGAAGAGGGCCACGTTGTACACGCCAAGGCGGCCCCAATTCGGCAGGAAGCCTGGCAATGACACCAGCAAAGCTTAGCCAGTCTTCCCGCAGTAGGTGCATCCATGGGTGCATGCGGCATGCAAAAACGACCGCGTTCACGCGACTGATTTTCAGCACACTGAAGTCAGCCCTCACTGCAGGAGGTGCTGCACCAATACCCATGGGTACAAGCTGCATCAGGACGCATCACAAGAAGACTTTGTTCATGCTGACTGACATTCAGGCAGTTGCCCACATGCTGCAAACACCCTATCGCTGCGCACCGTTGTAGAAGGCGGCCATGCCGTCGTTCCTCAGGGTTTTCGCGAAGCAGTCCAGCACGCCCTTGTACTGCCCCGTCGCGTCGCCTGTGATACACAAATGACACTCATACACGACCCACAACGCGTGACGTCGCTGCTCTGCTCTCAGTTGTAGCTACAGCGAATTGTACACGACTGTAATGCTGTCCTCAAGCCCATTCATGCCGTACCTACTACTGTCAGAGCCAGCTTAAAAGCTCCGTTTAAGGTGCATTTCGTTTGAACGCTAAGGAAAGAGGATGAAAAAGCCGTACTGGCAGGTGGGCGTGGCGCAGTCAACCAGCCTCGCCAGCCACCAGGGGCCGGGCGACGCAACATTGCGCGCCTGACGGAATTTCATGTCGCGTGACACTGACATGTGATGGCGCCTGGGCACTCCATAATCAGGTATGGCCACGCTTGCGGGCCGCACCGGGATGCACCGCATGCTCGCATGGCCGTGTTCTGCTTCTACCAGCTGCATGCGACACTTCCTAGATACCTTCTTGCATGCAGGCTGACGGCAGCTGGCACCCCGGCCACTGCGGGAAGCGTGGTGCCATGCCATGGGTGCGTCTTGCACTGCAGCGTCCGCTGCCGATATCGGAAGTGCCGAGGCAGGAACTTGCTCAGATTCTCTTGGCGCTTGAGACAAACGAGGAGCTTCCACGAATCAAGCTTGTCCTTCGATGATTTGGCAATTTCATCTGATAATTCTCTCGTCATGGCTTGACGACGTTGACGGGCAAGCCGCAGACGACGGCAAAGAAGACGTTTGAAGTGGTGAGAACTATAATGAAGCGTCTTTTGCTAAAATGGCAGGTAGTTAGAATCCACCGCTTCCAAGTTGTTCAAAACAACACAGAGTTTTAACCTTGCTGATATTTTCTTCGAAAACCTGGAGTGGTTTAATTCTACTTGGAACAATGAAACTTGCGACCTTGCAGGTTGGCATTTCGTGCCTACTAATGTTTTCTGTTGTTCAAGACTCACTCATCATGCGCGACTTGGCGACGTCGACGGCGAGCCGCACACGACCGCGAAGAAGCTGCTATGCATTTGAGCTTTAGGGTTAGGATTTAATGTAGCCTCGACTGATTGGGACTCACTCATCATGCGCGACTTGACGACGTCGACGGGCGAGCCGCACACGACGGCGAAGAAGCCGGCGCCCAGGCCCGAGAGGATGTGGCAGTACGCATTGTCGCCCACGATGCCGCTCGCCAGCAGCGACTCCTTGATCTGTGGTTCCAGTGGATTTAGTGATTGTTTTTACACTTGAGCACCAGATTGCCGTCCCTTGCACCGAAGGCTCAGGTGCAGTGTAGCACGTGAGTCGTGCCACGGGTGCAGCCAATCTGCATTTCCACAAGGTCTGCAGTGTGCAGGACCAGCTGGCTGTAACACAGCCGACTTTCGATGCCATAGACTTTCGATCCCAAAGTGTGAATCGCATGCACGTGCCGACCTGGTCGTAGCTGGCCAGCTCTGCCGCGTTGATGATGGCGTTGCGGGCGATATTGGGGCCCACACCCTTCCACATTCCCTTCAAGCCCTCTTCCCTGCGGCGAAACGCACAAGGGGCGTTGAGCTCGCCGTTGACGTTTCCAATGACGGCACGAAACGAGTCGTCCAAGCCATGCAGGCTGGGCATCAGGGAGCCACCAGCCAGGGAAGCAATACGAAGCATGTGACACATACACGTGACATGTGTTGTGAACGTGTATGAAGAGTTTGTCGAGTCAGGGTTGTGGGCACCTGACGATGATGCAGTACAAGTGCTTTCAGTGATCAACAAATATCCCCCAAATCTCTCGAGTACCCACTTGATAATGATGCCGTAGGCGGCCATGGCGCTGGGGTATCGCCTGGGCGTGCCCGCCGGTAGCTTGCCCTCCGCCTGCATCCGCACCTGCACATGCCAGGGTTCTACGATCCATTTTCAGGTCTGCATGGCGACGGCATTGGAGCAACAGCTCCATCATCCACGTTGGGCGAGTCCCTCCGGCAGCTTGCCCTCCGCCTGCCTCCGCATCTGCATGCGACTGCGCCGACTTGTCTGCACACTTTGTGGCCGTGCAGCAGCAACATCCACATGTGTGAAACGAACGAAAGAACACTCGTTTGCGATGCTGTCACACCTTGACCAGGTCGGTGGGGCTGGCGATGGCGATGGCGACGGCACCGGTCGTCATGCCGGCCGCGATCTTGATGTGCAGCGGCGCGACCGCGTTGACATCGCCGCCCATGAAGAAGCGCTTGACGGGCTCATACAGCCCGATGCGCAGCCCTCCATACAGCACCTGCCTGTGCAGCCCTGCGGATGACATGCAAACACCAGTCGCCGGTGAGTCTCACATGCAAAGGTTCGCTGCGTGACACGAGTCAGGGTCATCCTCAAGCAAGTGCCTCGGCGATGATGCGATGCGATGTGTGCCGCATTCCAGGTAGCGTCACGCGCCACAGCAGGTATGCAGCCAGAGCAAGTGTCCTTATGCAGCCGCCGCCGCAAGCTGTGCGGGGATGCTAAACCAGAGCCTATCACCCGCACCTGGCTCAAGGCCGCTCCAAAGTGCCCGGGCGCCCTCCTCCCTCGCTACTGTCAAGGTCGTCCCCACAAGACCCCTGGCATTGAGGATTCGATAAGGGTTCATGCCAGTACTTGAGCTCAAAAAAGCTTTTGACGGCGACACAGACATGCACATAACATGCAGTGACGGAGCGGCCACGGCACATGGAGCTGCGAGTAGCTTGAGACCATGCTCACTTGTACTTCGGTGTGACGGCGCCCTTCGCCTGCAGCTGTAGCCGGACCTTTGCTGTGTCGAGCGGCAGGCTGATGACCTGCATAACACATGCTTCGAGCCGTCAGGCGTCATCGTACACTTATTGCATTCTGGGCGTCGTGTGCACAAGACCATGCAGTGGGACATGCACAGCAAAGTGTGTGTGCCCCATCTCGTTGCACTCCCTGATTGCAGTCTGAAACGTGCGTGGTGCGCTGCCATCATGGTGATGGCCATGAAATGCAACATGACCACAGCATGTCCACAGCGACCGTAACGCCATCGTGTGATGTATTGTCTACCGTGAAGTAAGCAGATCTGCGACAAACGATCAGGAGTCTCACCTCGGCTGTGCAAGCTGCGGTTGCAGAGGCGATCAAATTTGCCCAGGCGGGAAGCGGCTGCGTCTGGGGCGTCGACATAGCCGTGCAGTTGCCGCACACCCAGAATGTACTCGCAGCAGATACAGACTGCAAATTGCGGTTTGCAAGCCGGCGCGCCATTGAAGCAGCGCCGTGCGACCAATCGAGGCGCAGAATCTGGCCACTGCCGAGGGAGCGACGACTTTTTCGGAACGAGCTTTCAAGGGGAATTGAAGCGATTTAATACAGTCCTCGATTGCAGTTCTCGTTTCTTGCATCAGAGGCAGACTACAGCAAGAGCAGCTCTGAATGCCCAATACAGCGAGCGCTGGCCGTTTCAGCCCTTCTAGGATCGGCATCCAAGTTCAGCCTTGTGCACCGTCGAGCTTGCAGCTGCTTTGCAGGCCTTATGAGAAACACAGACTGTAGGCAGGAATGAGATCAGAATCGTGACATTCTAGATCGCAGCGTCACTATTTTGGCTAGCCCTTTTCAGACAAGTTGGGCGTTGGCGGGCGCTGGGCGCATCTATAGATCATCCAGTTCGAGAACCCCGCCAGCACAGGCCCGATTGCAGTAGCAGCAGCAGCAGCAATATCTTAGAGCAGCAGCTGACTGTGGCTCGTGCGCATCGGCAGCTGCTGCATGACGGCGGCGGCCGCGGCGCCTGCTGCCATGCCGGCACCTGGGCGCGGATACCAGCACCGTGAACTTGCGGCGGCATACGAGGGACAATCCTGATACAACATCGACCTAGACGGCAGCAACAGCGGGGCGGCATGGGCACGCGCGTCGTGTTCACGCCGCTGTCGGGCGCCGACGCCGCCTCGCCGCCGGCGTACCTGCTGGAAGTCAACGGCTTCACCTTCCTGCTGGACGCCGGCTGGGACGAGCGCTTCGACCCGGCCGCCCTGGAGGCACTGCGCAATGCGGCGCTGCGCGTCGATGCGGTGCTGATCAGCCACCCGGACATCGCCCACCTGGGGGCGCTGCCCGTTCTGGTCGGTCGCTTCGGCCTGCAGGTGAGACGTCCTTCGAAACAAACTGAAAATGTCAGCGCGCCCATGGCCTGTTGAGGTTCATCGGCTGCCGAAGTTCCAGGCATGCTGTGACGGCGGCGCAGCGTCTTCAAGTCACCCGTGCATCATCTGTGCTAATATGGGCACCGCGTGGGTGGTGGTGCGTCTTGATAAATCATGTCGACAACATATATCGCTGCTGCATTTCATCTGTGACAGACAGCGACGATACTCTTCTGTGCAGGCGCCCATCTATGCTACAATGCCGGTGCACCGCATGGGGCAGCTCGCGCTGCGGGAGGCGTGCCTGTCGCGGGCCGCGGAATCCGACTTCACAGCCTTCAGCTTGGCCGACGTGGACGCCGCCTTTGGCACGATCACGCAGCTGCGCTGGCGCCAGACGGTGTCGCTGACAGGTGTGCTGTGCCATGCGACATGCATGCCGATGATGCACTTTGGCGCGATGATACGGCAGGTGTAGGCGGTAGCTGTGCCGGCTCGTCCGAACTCTGCCTCAGACACCACCAGGCCATACTCTGACGGTGCCGGGCGGTGCAGGCAAGGGCGAGGGGCTCAGCATCACGCCGTACGCAGCGGGGCGGCTGGTCGGCGGCAGCGTCTGGCGCATCTCCTTCCAGGGCGAGGTGGGATAGATAGTGGGGACTGCAGATTGGGCCTCAATGCTGAATGTGTGGCTGGGGATGCAGCTGCTCTGCTTTGCTGCATCTTGCAGCACCATATGGTGATGAGGCTCTGAATATCATCAGAATACAATGGCATGTCATCTGCTGCATCCCATGTGTTCGATAGAGCTGACTCCTTCCTTCACAGGACTTCGTGTATGCTGTGGACATCAACCACCGCAAGGAGCGCATGCTGAACGGCGCCGCCCTGGAGTCCATCGCCTCGCGCCCGGCGCTGCTGATCACAGGTACCCATGTAGTGAGGTCCCATTGACCTAGGTGCTGCCCGTCAACTGCGTGCAGGCCCAGGCCTGGTGCAGTAGCTTGCTGGGCCTCAGCAGTTGATCTGTGGCATGGTCAGGCAGGTGGCGCGTGACTGACACGCATCTGCCACATTCACCTGCATCCACCCGGAGGCATATGAAGCAGCGATAAAATGCATTTGGTTTGTGTGCGCTGCAGATGCGTACAACGCGCAGCAGATGCAGCCGGATGTGGGCAACTGGGAGGCGCAGCTCATGGCTCAGCTCAAGACCGCTCTCCGAGCCGACGGCAAGGTCCGTGTCCACCTGCGCTACAGGATGCGCTGCCTGTGGTGATGACAGCTGTTGTCGGTACGGCCCGGTTTCCCCAGGGGCTTAGACATTCAAGCATCGCCACAACTACTTCATCTTCCAAAATCCTGTATTGACAGGTGCTCACAGCGGTGGACGCGGCGGGGCGAGTGCTGGAGCTGCTGCTGGCGCTGGAGCGCAGTATATTCAGTACTGTTGGCCTTGTCAACCACCGCCACTGCCTGGTTGTAAATTCTGTCTCTGACACACCTGTTGGAGTGCAACAGGTGCTCATAGCGGTGGACGCGGCGGGGCGGGTGCTGGAGCTGCTGCTGGCGCTGGAGCGCGCCTGGGGCGGCGACCAGCAGCTGCCGTACCCGCTGGCGCTGTGCTCCGCGGTCGCAAAGCCGGCGGTGGAGAACGCCAAGGCGCAACTGCCGTGGCTGGCGGACCGGCTGCAGCGCTCCTTCGAGGCCGACCGCGACAACCCCTTTGCGCTCAAGTGGGTCCTTCACCTTCCATCTCCGTTTCTGACATCTCCATCGTGCCTGGTGACACCTCACGCAAGTGCACAGCAGCTGGCGACGGGCGCTGGTGCCTGCAGGCTCGTGCCGTTGCTGCCGCCTGCCGTCAGCAGAAATGCAGTGGGGGCAGTGTGAGGGAATGATGTGACAAGACCATGTCTTCCTGCCGCAGGCACGTGCAGCTGCTGCAGCGGCTCGAGGATGTGGAGCGGCTGGGGCCGGCAGCGGTTGTGCTGGCGCCCGCGCCGTCGCTGGCGGCCGGCCCGGCGCGCGCGCTGCTTACGCGCTGGGCCACCGACGAGCGCAACCTGATCGTCATCCCGGGGCGCCCGCCGGTGCGACGCATGCCGCGATCTCTGGCAGTTGCACGAGTCACATTCCGTGTTCCAAGCTCAGGCATACAGGGACCACGCTGGTGGCAGGACCCGGTATCCTGCGTCTGGCAGCAGCGTACGACGGCGCATTTGCAGAGGGCGCTCAAGTGCGTCTCACATTGACTACAGCCGGATCTGTGCCCACGAGGTTTTCACTCAGGGTGCGGCAAGTCTATAGACCCAACACAGTGTCACACTGCAGGCGTGGTCGCTGGCGATGGAGGTGGTGACGCCTCGTGAACATCATATGTTTGTTATGAGCCAATGATTCATCTTAGCTCAACAGATACGTATGACTGCCCCTGCAGGCGTGGTCGCTGGCGGCTGAAGTCGTGGCGCAGGCGCGGGCGCGCGACGTCGGCGGCGGCGGCGCGTCGCTGCAGTATGTGCAGTCGCGGCGGGTGCCGCTGCGGGGCCAGGAGCTGGCCGACTACGAAACAGCTGCCGCGCAGGATTCGCAGGTGAGTTTGGCCACCGCCATGCAGTATGCTTTCAGAAAATCGAAAGGTTTTGTACCACGCGTCATGCTCAGACTGCGAGGCAGCTGCCGCTCGCGACATCCAGGGGGGGTCTTGCCACTAAGCAGGGTTGCTTCGGATGATTCACACTCTTTGAATACGTACTGCCGATCAGCGGCCCCTTTCTGCGTGCCTGCTGCCCCACTAAAAGTTGCGGGATTTCCCTCTGTGACCCGGCTCTGGGAACGAGCTTGCGTCGGAACTGCATGCAATCCAGCCGCCCCTTCATCTGCTGTGGTGCTTATGCTGGGTTGTGCTGCATCACTGCATTTTACTGGTGTCACAGGAGGATGCGGCGGAAGCCGCGCCCGGGTCGCCGGCAGCCGCCGAGGCGCCATTGCGGCAAAGCACCGACACCATCGCCAAGGCCGGCGGCGACGGCGGCGGCGCACCGCAGGGCGACGCGGCAACAAGTGCAGAGGCGGAAGAGCCGCCAGACGCGGACGCCGTGGCCACGGCGCCGACGCGGCATGAAGTGCTGGTGGAAGGCTTCACAGTGCCACAGGTGCGCCAAATGCAAACACAGACCGCTGCACACAAACACTGAATCTTCACGTCGTGGCAGCACCACCACAAAAAGAAACAACTGCAGCGCTGGCCATTCTACAAGGTTTTGCTGAGGGGATACTGTCTGCCCATTAAAAGTCCGCCGAGGGATTTCGTCGGCCCATGAAACTCAGTCAGTCAGTCAGTCAGTCAGTCAAGCAAGCAATCAATTAATGGCTTCAAATCCCGCAGGGCGCGGTGGCGCCCATGTTTCCCGATGAAGACGAGTGGGAGGGCGTGGAGTGGGACGAGTATGGCGCCGCGCTCGACTTGGCTGCCTTTGCCGCTCACGACGCTGGCGGCGCAGGCACTCGCCTGCCCAGCTTTTGTTGTAGCTACTGAAAAGCAGTGTGTTGCGTTGTTGGCGGCGGCATCACATGTTACGGGTGTCTGGCTCGCAAGAGGTTGCACATTCTCCTCCTTTGCGTCCCCTGTGGAGGCGCCGTGTGCCAACTTCCGACTTTCACTTGAGGCTTGACGTTCATCTGAGGCAATCGTTTCTGATGCCTTCAGAGGCGATGGATGTGGACGGAACCGACGGCGAGGGGCAGGCGGCCGCGGCGGACGTGGAGCGGCCCACCAAAGTCGTCACCGAGAACATCGACCTGCTGCTGCGAGCCAAGGTAATTGTAGCTAATTGCAGGCCAGTGCGGGCCAGCGCGCCCTAATTGAGCCCAAACGAAGCCTCGCGGAGGCCACCCCCCAAAGCTGCACCCTGCGTCTGCGTCGCTCACGCTGAGCAAAGTGGCGCCCTTGACCTACAATGCACCACATCACCTGAATGCGACCTTAAAGATTCTGCAAAGCGGCTTGCTTCGCCTCTGGCCAGGTGCTGCACCTGGCGGCGCTGGAGAGGCGCCATCGATGGGGGATGTGACGATGCTCTCCTGCTGCGTTCACCTTTCTTCTGTCCCCCTTGATATGTTCGAAGCCAATGATGATTGGAATATTATGTCAGGTGCTGCACCTGGCGGCGCTGGAGGGGCGCACCGATGGCCGCAGCCAGCGCACCATCATCGGGCACCTGGCGCCTCGCCACCTCGCCATCGTGCGTGGCTCCGACGAGGTGCGTCCACGTGTTGGGCTCATCCCGCCTGATCCTGCATGCCGATGGCTCCCGCGGCCGTTGCGTCTATTGCATGCCACGCTGGCCGCACGCACCTACCTCAAAATGTTAGAGCCGCCTCCGGCCGCGCCGCTGCGGATTCCGCAGAGCAACAGCAGAGGGCTCTGGTGCGCCCTGACACTCGACTTTTCTGATTTGCCAGTGCCAACTCTGTGCCTGCCTGCCTGCCTGCCGCAGGCGCGCGGCCCATTGGCGGCGCACTGCAGCGGGCGGAGCTTGTCGAGCAAATATCTCCAAGGCGGTCCACAAATCGTCACTGTCTGCCGCAGGCGCGCGGAGCGCTGGCGGCGCACTGCCGGGCGGAGCTGGCTGCGGTGCGCTGCGCGGTGCACCTGCCCGCGGCGGGGCAGGCGCTGGACGTCTCGTCCGGCTGCGCCTCCCTCAGGCACGTTGCATATGACAATACCAGGAAAAGCTTCCCCACAGCTGGCTTTGTGGCTGCTGCCGTGACACCCCCATGCGGGCAGCGGGCCGGATGCTGGGCGTCTCCTGACTGCTGCTGTGGTACCCCCACGCCAGCGGCGGGGCAGGCTGCGCCTCCATGAGTCGTGTTGCATGTGGGGCTGCCAGATGCTTCCCCACGCCCGGTCTGACTATCGCTGTGGCGATCGCATGCTGCTGCGAGGCACTGCGGCTGGCGTTTGGCGTGGGCGTTGTCAAACCTGTGACATCATTTGGGTCAGCCTTCACCTGCACTTGCGCCCACCTTCGATGTCAGAGCCAGTGCGACTGGAGGCGCATGTGTTGCTGCAGTGTGGCGCTCAGCCCGGAGCTGGCGGCGGGGCTCAAGCTGCGGCCGGTGGGGGAGTACCACCTGGGCTGGGTGTCTGGCCTCGTCGGCCCGCCGCCGCCGGTGCGCGCCCCTGGCCACACAACTTTGCAACTGCGCATCTTCGCACCTGCTTGGGTCCGAAAGCGAAGTCCAACGAGTTGTGTGTGACACGCACCTGCATGCAATGTGCACGTCTGCTCGAAGGTGCCGCAATTCTCAGAGAGCGCGACAGTTGTCGCAGGAGGGCGGCCCGGCGGAGCTGCTGCAGGCGCTCGGAGGCGGCGCCGCGCTGTCCAGCGGCCAGGGCGGCGTCTTCATCGGTGCGCCCTGCCCTCCTTCGTTGCGTTTCCCACGGCACTCACTGCGATGTGAATGAGGTTGTCAAATCTCTGTGGCACAGCTCCTCAGCAGCCGCACTCATAAAGTGTAGGGCTTGTGCTTTGCTTGAATCGCGCTGAATGTGCTTTGCTTGCATCGCATTGCTGGCCAGATCGTCAAGGTGGTCAACCCGCCTGCTGTGCCGAAACGTCTTCCCTTGCTGCAGGAGACGTGCGGCTTTCGGACCTGAAGCGCGCGCTGACGCAGGCGGGCATGGTGTCCGACTGGGAGGGCCCCGGCGCCCTCGTCGCCGCGGCGGGCCGTGTGCGCGTCCGCCTGGCCTCATCGGCGGCGGCAGTGCAGCCTGGCGCAGGGGGAAGCGCCGGCGCAGCAGCCACACAGGGGCAGGCGGAGAGCAAGGGGGCGAACAGGGTGGTAAATGGGAATTTCGGACCGGGGGGCGGGGAGACGGCGCCAGAGAACGCGGCGCTCATGTTGGAGGGGGCGATGTGTGCGGAGTACTATGCCGTGCGGGACCTGCTGTATGGCCAGTATCACGTCTGCTGACGTGGGTCAAACGTGCGTCGCTCTTGGATGGCAAGCTGTCGGTCGTGGCGATGCCAGTGCTTTGGTGTTTTGACCCAAGTCTGCGCTCCAGACTTGTGTGGCGCAAATTTGAGATGCTCTAGGCATGCTGTCTCGATGTAACATCGACGCGGTCATGTAGCAGCGCTGACAGATGAGCGCTTTGCATTCGAGAAGCGACCCCATAATGTGTCTCATGTTACCACCGCTCCAGGAGGTTCAATGCAGCAAAACAGCTGCTCACCACCAATTGTCTTCGACTGCGGCACAAGACATTGGATGATCCGATCAACAGATGTGTCAGCAAGCAAGAAACAATCGATCCACGCTTAGATCCCGCCGAATGCCGGACGACAGCACATGCTTTCTCTGCCCTTCCCTATTGGTGCGGGCAGGACTGGTACGGGCAGGAGGCGACTGCACTACATGTGGAGGGGGATGTGCAACATCCTCACCTGTGCGATTTGTGAAGCTGTGTCGCGATTCGCAGAACTGCAGCCGATGCCGCACAGATGGCCGCTGCTGCTGAGACGCTTGCCGCTGCCGCCGCAGCGGTGGAACTCCACCTGCTGCATCGACGCTTCCGCCTGGCTGTCCCGCTGACCCTCCGCTGCAGTTGGGTCCTTCATGACCGTTGCCATCCGCGCCTGGAAGCCGCCTCACGTAACCATGCCATGCCGCCTGCAGCCCCCGAGGGTGCATGAAGCACACAAGGGGTGAGCTGGAGGTCTCGAAAAGAGAACCCCAGTCAGCAAGCGGGGGGTCGGGGGTGTGGGCTTTGGCAGCAGCACGGCGAGGGGATCCGCGGCGTCAGGTGGTGACCGCGGCGGGCGCCGCACTGCAGCGTGAGCGGCAGCGCGGCGCAGAGGCGGCGGCAGGGGGGGGGGACGGCGGGGGGCTGATTCCTGTGGCAGACTGCCGGGACGGGGCCGGCCGGGGCCCAGTGGTCGACGCGGGCAGCCTAGAAAGCTGCGCCGCACCAGACCACAGGCCGCGGGCTGGTCAGAACCATGACGTGTGACCGAGATCCGTGGATCACGGTCGGGGGACGGTGTCGGGCCCGGGGGCCCGAGCACCGAACCCCCAGGGCCGTCATGGTTGTCGAGGCCTCCCTGGCGGGCCCGGAACGACCTGGATGACCGAGAAAACACCCAGCTGGGTGATTTGTGGGGGTCGGGAGGCGGTCGTTGGGGCCCGGCCGGGGCCGTCCCCGTCGGCACGGCGGCTGCCGCTGTTTTTACGAGCGGCGGCGGCTGGCCGACCAGGGGTGGGGTTCTTCATGACTGGCACGCTGGCATCGTGCATAGGGGTTTCGCGTGTGAGGCGCAGGGGGAGGCACTGAAGCTGGGGCGGGGCGGGCTCTGGTGCACCGGTGGGCGGGTGTCCCCGCGCTGGGAGGTGCCGGCGGCGCTGGGAGGCGGCACGCAAAGCGGGCCGGGCAGCGCTATGCGCCGGCGGGCGGGAACGGAGGCCGTCCTTAAACGCCAAGCGGGGAGGCGCTGGCGCGGCAAAAGAACTCGCCAAAAGGACGTGCACCTTTCGGTAGAAGGCCCAGGGGCCAACAGGAAGACCCAGCCGGCTGGGCACGGCTCTCCGGCATGTGCTGGAGAGGGGGCCGGCTGTAGAAGAGGGTCTTCCTGCTCTGCCCCGGTGTTGGGGGCATTGCCGGGCGCCAAAACCAGCGCGCGGCGCTGTGCCGCGGGGCCGCCGTGCTGCTGCGGGAGGAATGGAAAAGGGCTGGCTCGGGTGGAGGCTGCAGGTGAGCCGGCTCGGCCACTTGCCTGGATCTGGGGGACGGGCGTTGGGGTCGGGTCCAGAGCGGCAGCGGGGTCTTGGCGCATGCAGCGCCCCGCCTCGGCCAGATCTGCCGCACTGCACCGCTCCACCCGGCTGAACGGTGATCACGACGGTCGCATCCACCGCCGGCAGCGATCGCGGCTGCGGCGGACACATCTCGGTTCAGTATGCATGGATTGAGTCATACGGTCATTGCGAGCCTTTCATCGACCAGGCGTGATATCCTCAGGCCGCAACAGCTTCAGCAAGAAGAAGATGGCAATGCGTACATATGTGATTGTGAGCAAATGCTGGCAGCATGCCAACTTGGTGCAGTCAAGTTGTTCTGGTTCAAGCGTCCTTCTTGGTGGTCCCGCGAGGTGGCCAATGCAGTGTGCTACCGTCTCAGACCTCGCAAATGGTCACCTTCAAGCTTCGGCATGTCGTCCTGGGCCGACAATGGCCGTGACTTGTCGGCGGGCAAAGCCGCCCGTAGCGTCAGCGTGACCAAGCTGACGCCGTCTGCCACATTTGCCGTCTGCCGAATGACAGGACGGGAGGCTTTGCGCGCACAGCCTACTGAGACAAACCGGCGCGGGCCAGCGTCACTTTAACCGCAAAATTTGTGCGGCGGGGCGTTTAGAAGTTGCAAAGCGAGGGCTTCGAATTACGTACGTCTTCTAGAAGCTTCTAAACCCCAGGAGGAGGAGGATATTTTCAGTCCAGGAGGATTACATTTATCCCCGCTGTTCAAACTTTCGGCTCAAGAAGGTTGCTCTGAAAGCACTGAACGGGCGCGCAGAAAAGGAAAATCGCATCGACAGAATTTCACAGCGGATTCTCAGGCTTGTGCAGCCAAGTCGTCAGATCTGGTTCCGACCGAGTGCATTCCGCCTGCGACCCTGATTCCTAGAACCTTCTATTCTGTTATCGTAGCGGCTACAGCGTCAGACCCAATTTGTAGGTTTCGTAACAACGAAAACTCAATCTAATAATCACCAGCCGCGGCGCAGCGGCGCCACGTTGCCAAGCTGCCGCCAGGCGCCCTGCCCCTGGCCCCAGCCGCGCCCCTGCTGACGCTGGTCGTGCTGCGCCGCCGCGGGCGGCGGCGGCGCCGGGCGCAACGGCACGGACTGAGCGCCTGCGTGGCGGCACCGGGAGCAGTACCAGTCCCCCGGCGGCACGCCCTGCAGTCCTGCACAATTGGAAGTATGAACATGCTTCAGCATCGATGGGCTGGGACCAAGACGCTGACATGAGAGTCTCACCTAGGTGTGCGACTCATTTGTTGAACAGCAGCTTTGTGGTGTCACTCTCCACTGTAGTTGCACGGCAAGCACACGTTCCCTGAAAGCATGTGGCCTCATGACGCGCAGCGACGGCCGCCTTTGCCGCCGCAGCTGCAGCCGCTGCACATTCAACTCAATTGGAAAGACGATCCCGACTGGCTCCCCTAGCTGCATTTGTCCACATCTGTCCGAGCCTGACTGAAAAAGTTGCGCGCACCGACGCAGGCCAGGTGGAACGCGCGGGGGCAGGCCTCGCAGCACAGCAGGTCGCCGCGGCCATCGCAGATCGCGCACTCGTCGTCGTTCACGCCGCTGCCGCCCGCGTCGCTGTTGCCGTCTGCGGACGCACACATGATTGCATCAATGATCGGCAACACGGTGAGGACATGGCAGCAGAAGTGGCAACTGAGACCGCTGTGTCAAGGCAAGCCACCTCAGATACTGCACCTTTACAAGGGGAATGCTTCGACCTTTGTGCAGTAAGCACAATGCCACCAATGCCAAAGGCGCGGAGCATCACTTCCATGCCCATTCCCATGCATGTGGATCCATCAGAAGTCATCAGGAGCATCTTCAATATTCACAGTCCCAGATTCGCTGCGCCTCGCTCACACCGCATAACTCTGTTTCTCGCAAGAAGTAGTTCTTGCGAGACATCTGTTTCTCGCAAGAAGTAGTTCTTGCGAGACAAATAAATTGAAATTGAAAAGGCTGAAAACCAAACGCACTGGGGACCAGGAAGCCGTCGCTCATGTCGTACTGGCTGGCAGGGCCGTGGCGGGAAGCGCAGGGGGTGTCGGGCGGCACCCAGCGCCCCGCCCTGCATGCGCCGCCGCCGCGCACGGCGTATGGCCGCGGCGCAAAGCCCGCCGCCGGCGACGGCAGCAGCGTGCGGTACATCGCCAGCTCCTCCTCCGGCCGTCTATGAACCAAAGAGGGAGTATTTCCGACAAGTGCTTGGTTGTGCAGGACAGTCTGGATCATGACAACTCCGCACAGGTGATCTGCCAAGCTCCCCAGGACCTTGACGGCGCTATCGTGAACAGCAGCAGCCAGGGTATGCCGCACCTGGCGGCGGCGGGGGTGGAGGCGATGGCGCCGCCCTGCGTCGCATCGCAGATGAAGTCCGCCTCAAAGCCGTCCAGCCCCTCCTCATCCTCGTCCGCTGCGGCCGTCAACATACAAGGAATGTCGATAAGCGCACAGCGTTGCTTCTCTCTGAGCACCTGTATTTAACAAGCATTTCAACACCAAGTAACTTTGCCATTGGCTATTCTGCCTGGCGGTGGCGCAGTGACATCGCAAGCTGCTGGGACCGTTGCCTGAGAAATCTCAGAAATACATGTACCTGAGACGTCCTCGTCGGAGCAGCCGGCCTCCATGTCCAGGTACCGGGCTCCCCGCAGCCTGCAGGAGGGCGTTCAGATGTCAGGGCGTCCTGCTTTGCTTCAGTGGTCACCTCATCTTGGTAGGGCCACTCGACATCGCCTCCAAACGAGGCCCAGGGAATTCTCGATGGTAGAGTGCACAGCTGTACTTCTATCTTTGAATTTGTGTAAAAGTTGCTTGTGAAACGCACCGCTTGCGGCCGCGCTGCTTTGGCTTCTGGGCAGCAGCCTGCGGCGCCGGCGAAACCTCAGTCAGGTGTTCTGGCGAGTCCGCCAGGCCCACCGCCTGCGTCCGCCTCGCCGCCACCGGAGTCGCATCGTCCTCTACGTCAGGTGCGATTTCCTTATTACTACATGCTCATTGCTGGCAGGAGCAAAACCGGCGGGGCAGCAGGCATGCACGGCAGGTTTGAGTATGCAGCACAGGATCTGGTCGCCCGTATACAAGAAGGTCAACCTCGCCCTGTGAGCATCGCTGGGAGATCAAGCTTGGTAGTTCGAGCCTCACGAAGAGCTCTGGCCGCACCTGAGGACAGCAGGACCGGGCGGCCCTGGCGACGCTGCATCCGCATCGGCGGCGAGTCATCGTCCTCGAGGCTGCCGCAGGCCTGCCGCGAGGCGGCACCTGGGCCGCCCGCCCCTGCGTCGCCCTCCGGCGCGGTGTCCAGCAGCACGCTGGCGGCAGCGCTGCGGCCGCGCCGCACGAAGTGTGGACCTGCATGCAGGGAGTGTGTCAGCTTGCTTCATAAGCCTTGGCGCAGGCCGCAAGCTGGGGCGCATCCCAATCCGTTTCTTCAGTACAGGTTCGAGGGCTCAAACCTCGTGAAAGCACCTGGCGCAATGGTGGGCACCTAATCTATGTATATTGCAGCACCAGCAGGAGGTATGTTGGCGCAGGGTCTTGAAAGTGTTTATGGGTTTGGCAGACCCAGCTGCGCAGATGCCAGCAACTGTCAACCAGGGCGAACGTGCCACCTGGGGAGGGCAGGTCATCGTCAGGGGAGGCGGTGCTGCCGCGCAGCTGGCGCTGCGCCGCGGGCGTGCACGGCAGCGGCCTGGCCGGCGGCGGCATCTGGGCCGAGGCCGCTGCCCTCGCCGAAGCCCCAACCGGACTGGCCACCGGGGTCGCAGCCTCGGCCGCGCCGTGGGACTGCTGCGTCCGCTGTGTGGCAATCAGGCTGCTGCCCGCAGCGGCAGCCGCGGCTGCGGCAGCCGCCTGCGTGCCCGTGCGCAGCGTCGCAGGCAGCTGGGTGGCAACCTGCGTGACAAACTGTGTTGCCGCAGGCGCCTGCTGCTGCGGCGGTTGCGCCAGGGCCGCTGCCGCAGGGCGGTGACCAGCGGCGTGCATCCCTGCGCTGCCGCCTGCAGGCTGCTGCTGCTGCTGCTGCCAGCCGGAGACGCACAGAGTGGGCCCCGGCAGCTGCACCTGAGTCGGCGGCGGCACGCGCTGAGTCGGCATCTGCACGTGCTGTGTGGGGGCTATGGCCGCCGGCTGAGGCCGCCGCTGCAGCGCCGGCGGCGAGACCCAGCCTGCCAAGGCGGCTTCATCCTCGTCGTCCTCTTCATCGTCGGCAAATACGCCGGAGGCAGTAACGAGCGGAGCGGGCGCCGCCGCCGTCGCAGTGCCAGCGCCGTTGGCAAACACCCCCAAAGCCGAAGCCGCTGGCGCTGGCGCTCGCGCCGGCCAAGCTCCTGCTGCAGGGGGCACAGACGCTGGAGGCAATGCCGCCAGCCACCGCTGCTGCTGCTGGGTCGGGCCCGGCCCCTGCAGCTGCGTTGCCAGGTGACCTGCTGGCTGCTGGTGTTGTGTTGGCATCATCTGCTGCGGCAGCCGCTGGTGCCATGCCATCGGCTGCATCGGGGCGTCGTGGCCCAGCTGCCCCTGCGTCGGCGGCGGCATCCGCTGCAGCTGCGGCTGCTGCTGCTGCCAAGGCGCGTGCTGCTGCAGCTGCGCCTGTGTCGCCGGCAGCTGCGCCTGCGTCGCCGGCACGGGTGGCTGCGCCGACCACAGCGGCTGCGTCTCGGCAATAGCGTTTGCAGCACCCGGCAGCAGCTGGGTTGGACCGCCGCCCCACGGCGCGGGCGTATGACCCTGGCGCTGCTGCATGCCGATGTCGCTGCGGCCGACAGCCTGCGTGCCGACAAGCTGCTGCTGCCGCTGTTGCGGTGGGCTGGTCTTGCCAGACGAACGGCGGCGTGGCAGCCGCGCCAGCAGCGGCACATCCTCGACCGCCGCAGTTGTCGCCGAGGTGGCCACGCAGCCGCCTGTAACCCGGTCGCCAGTTGCGTGCTGTGGTAGGGACCGCCGCTTCAACAGTGGCTGGTCCTCAATGTCGTCTGCCGCCGGCACCACCAAGCCGCATGCGATGGTGCCCGGTGCCGGCTGCTGCTGGACCTGAGCCAGCAGCTGCGGCTGCTGCGGCGTCCGCTGCTGCAGCGGCGATGGTTTGGGGACCTGCTGCGTGGGAGGCAGGCGGCCTGCTGCAGGGCTGACAGACTGCTCTCCTTGCGCTGCGCCGCCGCCGGGCGCACTCCTGCGGCGCTTGACGCCGCTGCTGCCCTTCTGCACGCTCGCCCACACACTCAGCGGCACCTGCAGCATGCCACACACACAGCGCTGACGAGTTTTAACAAAGGCTGAAAGCGCAGGGCGGCCCTGCTCCCTGGAGGCGTGCACGTCGCAATGAAATCCATCCAGGCACTGCTGCAGGTAATGAGAGCGAAACACCGCAACAGCTTCTGGAGATTGTGCTGCTTTGACACATACCTGAGACAGGGGCATGCAGTTGTCCACGGACGAGCCGCCGCCACCGCCGCCGCCGTCGCAGCTGCCGCTGCCCGCAGGCCGCCCAGCTTCACCCTCAGAGGACCGCCGCCTGGCCTGCGCCTGGCTGATGCGCGCCCGCAGCGGCACCTGCGACAGCGCGTCGTTTTCTCAGGTTATCATAGAAAACTTGGTCTACACTTTACCTTATCAAACATAGCAAGTTACGATTACATTGTGCAGCACCTGCGACAGGGCGGGTTCCGCCTGGCCGCCGCAAGAGAGCGCCGCCCACGCCGCTGCCGCCGAGGAGCCGGCGGGCGGCGGCGAGATGGGCGTGGACGGCGTGTCATTGCAGCCGTTTACAACTTCGCTGGCGGTGGCAGCCGCCTGCTGGCTGGGCCAGCACGCTGACACGGCTGCGGCCGGCGTTGGTGCCGATTCTTCCGCTGCGGTCGAGGCCGGCTGCTGCTGCACGGCCGCGGCGCCCGTGTTAGCCTGTAGGCGCAGCAGGCGCCGAGCTGACAGCGGCATGTCCAGCTCGCCGGCGTCGGCGTCAGCCGGGCGTGGCGCGCCAGGCCGCGGCTGCCCCTGGTGCTGCGGCGACGGCGTTTGCGCGGCCGATGCCGCCTGTGCGCCACCCCCTGTGTGGCCGGCCAGGTCACGTCCTCTGCTGGGGTCCCGCTGCGGCGCGGGCGCAGCCCAGGCGCTGTGCTGAGGGGCCGCCTGAGCTGACGCTGCCTGCCGACCCTGCTGCGCGCCAGCCGACTGATGGTGCGGCGGTGGCGGCGCCGCCTGGGCCGACGGCTGCGCCTGCTGAGGCGCCTGGCCAAACACGCCATGCTGCCGCGACCTGGCCACAGCGCCCATCCTCCGAGCGGAGCCCAGGGTAGCAGGGCAGTTGCCAGTTGCTGCGCGGCTGCTGCTGCCGTCACCTTGCTGCGGCAGCTGCTGGATGCTGGCAGCATCATGGGGGGCGAGCGGGTGTGCCGGGGGCGGCAGCGTCTGCGCTGGCCGAGGCGGCTGCGCAAACATGCCGTTCTGCCGGGACAAGGCCACAGCGCCCATTCTCTGCGCCGCACCCAGGCGCTGAGGCCCGTTGGCCGCCGCTCTAATCAGACGGGCGCCGCCTGCTGGCGCCAGAGGCTGCGCTTTCATGTGCGGCAGCCGCTGCCGCAGCGGCAGCTGGGAGCATGACACCTCGCCGGGCGGCGCTGTGCCGGCAGCCGTGCGTGCCGTTGCAGAGCCGCCAGCAGGCCACTGCGGCGGCGGCGGCGGCATAGCTGCAGCCGCTGCGGCCGCGGGCAGTGCGGCACGGCCAGAAGCCGGAGCGGGCGGCGGCTGGCGCCGGATCCGCGCCCTCAGCGGCAGCTGCGACAGCTGGATGCCGCCGGCGTCAAGGCCGCTGACAGCGGGCAGCGGCGGCGCAAAGCTAACGTGCAGCTGCTGCGGCTGCTCCTGAGGCGGCACCGCAGCGGCGGCAGGTGCTGGCTGCTGCTGGAGGCACTGACGCTCAGCGAATGGCACCTGCGCAGGGTGGTGAACACTTGAGTTGAGAGGCGTCTCACACTTCAAACTTCTTTCCCATGGCAATGCTCCCTGACATCGTTTGTACCTCACATCCAGGTTCCAACGACAAGATCATGCCGCAGGCATAGGCCCTCACCTGCGACATGGATATGCCGTTGCTGGTGGCAGCATTATCCTGCGCGTCGTGCGCCGCCGCTGGTCCAGCCTCCTGCTGCTGCTGTTGGTATGCGGACTGCCACAGCGCTACACCATGCTCAGTGCCATGGCCGCGGATCTCCGCATCAAGGAAGGCGTCGCCGCCGCCAAAAGCGTCGTCATCGCCCACAGGGTTGCTGTCCTCCCACTGCGCGGCGCGCTGGCGGGAGGGGCTGGGCAGCTGCACCAGCGGCGACTCGGGCTCCGCCGCAAACGCTGCTGCGTCACTGCCCCCGTCCGCGAGGCCGGTCCAGCCCCCCGCGGCGCCTGCTGCCGCCCCGGCGGCAGGCCCCCACTGCAGCCTCGCCAACCGCAGGCCGCCTGCCGGCACCGCCGCCGCCAGACAGCGGAATGTGGCGGCGGCGGCGGGCGCCGCGGCACCGCCCGGGTGCGTGGCCGCCACCACATCGTCCTCATCATCGCTGTCCAGGACGATGCGCGCCAGCGGCTTCCGCGCCGGCGCGGCGGGTTTCCACCGCTGCTCGGCGATCTGCGCCGCCCCTGCCGCACCAGGCGCCTGCGGCGACGCGGCTGCGGCCGGCTGCGGCGCGGCGGCTGCCGACCGCGGGGCCGGCACCGCATTGCCAGTGGCGCCGCGTCCGCGCCCGCGGCCAGCCGCCGGCTTGGCGGCGGCGCCTGCATGCCCCAGCCGCACGAGAACCTCAGCTGAGATTCGTTGAGGACTGACAGCACTGGCGACATGCTCAACCCAGCGCAGAAGTAGCCATGCGGCCTGATACACAAGGACGAACACTGAGTGAAACCAGAAAGTTGTCTTTTGAGCAGAGGTGTCACGGCAGCTGATCGCAAACAATTGCAGTCATCAGGCACCTGTGCCGGCGGCGCCTGCGGCGGCCGCCGCGCCCCTGCCTCGCCCGCGCCCCGTGGCGACCCGGCTACGCGCCTTGGGCGCCGGCCCTGCCTGCGACTTGACGCCTGTTTCCACGTCCAGCCGCGTCGGCGTGTACATGCGCGGCAGCATGCGCGGGTTCTGCTCCGTGAAGTCGAAGGCGCCTTTGCGCAGCAGCGCCTGCAGGCTCCTCGCCGTCTGCGCGCAAGGCCAAGAAAGCCCAAATTATTATTTTGCGTCATGTGACTGGAATCGTCTATTGTTTCAGTGAATGGGAAATCCTATCGTTTCAGCCCTCTTGTAGGGAGGGCGCTCATTTGCAGCACCTGCAAACCGTTTTGCGTCTGCACACAGAGAATGCGAGACACGGAAGAGCAGCCTCGAAGAAAACGGGCATTCAGCAAGTTTCATTGCCAGTGTGCGTCATGACTTCGAGACAGCGGGGTGTTGCAGGCCCGGCTGTTGAAGATCCGGCGTGCAATCAACAGGGGCAGGGGCTTGCCATGGGAGTTGGGCGTGGATGACTTCGGAGCACGACAGCATTCGGAAGCAGAAAGGCTCCGTCAAGTTGACGCACCGAGAGGGAGCGCTTGTACTTCTCCACCTCCTTGCCGGCGGCCAGGACGTACACGATGCGGCCGACGCCGTGGCGCCCGGTGCGGCCCATGCGCTGGATGTTGCGCCCCGGGCTGGCGCTGGCGTCGTAGCACACGATCATGTCCACCTGCAGGGTTTGGGGTTCCACCCTAAGCGTACGGTGCAACATAGAAGAAGCACTCGACTGCACAGCAGGCTGCAGCTGAGCTGTGCCCACGTCGATGCAGCGATCCAAGAACACCAGCCATGCTTTAGCCCGCATGCCGGCCACAAAAGCCCAGCGGATGGCTCGCGGTTGCATCAACTAAATGCGAGTCGAAAACGGGTGCAGGCGCACCTGGGGGATATCCAGGCCCTCCTCCCCGATGCATGTGGCGACCAGCGTGTTGAACAGCCCCGCCCGGAAGTCCGCCAGCACCTGCACAAAATCATTCACGCTTCGTTGGAGAGTCCTTGCACCCAGGATTGACGCATTAGCACCCGATTCTAGTCGTCTCACATGCTCAGCCACTCCTCGGAGCGGACAGCATGTTGAGAAGTCGGAGAACACATGCATCTATGCGATGCATGTGTTGCTTTCATGAGCTGAGAGCTTTTGAGTCGCACCTGTTTCTGCTCCTTCTGCTTCATGCCGACCTCGCCGCCGCTGGGCTTGGGGACGCCACCCGCAGCGGCGCCTCCGGACGCCTTCTTCGACTTGGCGCCGGTGCCCGGTCCCTGGCCCACAAACATCCTGCGCACAGCCGCATGTGCAAAGCGCGTGGACCTGTGCCCTGGTGTGCACGATCGGCAGCCGGCACTGTGTGGATAACATGAATGCCGCCAGCTGTCTAATTGCGCTGTGCAGCCAGGTCCAGGCAGCTCCCACTCGCGGCCAGGCAGCATCTCGGTTTCCCTTGCAAGCCTTGAAACCTGGTGAGCTATCGACCTTGGCTAGCTTAGGACCCCAAGCACCTGGGCGTGATGAGCGGCGACTTCTTCTTCAGCAGCGCAACGATGGAGGAGACGCTCTCGCGCAGTGTCGTGAAGATGATGACCCGCCCACCGGCCTTGCCGAGGCGCTCCGCGGCGCCCTCCTCGCCTCCTCCCCTGCAGGCAAGGCCCCCACAGCTCTGTGAAGGCAGGATCCATCTGCGCTCCCAGGTACGAGCACTGCAGCACATTTCGCTGGAGCTGTCGCACCCTGATGCGAGCCCCCGCGGCCAATAGAGTGATGCGGGGTATGCACAGTGACTGCCCACCAGGTATACTCCAGGCGACTGCGGCAGACGCTAATGAGCACGCATGAGCAGGTGGATGTAGCGACTTGACACGTGCTCTTGTTGCTTTGCGGGCCGCACCCTTGGGCGGCGGCGTCGCGCAGGGCCGCGAAATGGTCCGTCAGGATGTCCTGCAGCCGCGCCATCTTGGGGTGCACCGCGCCCGTCTCCAGCATCCACTCCAGCCGCTCCTTGAACTGCAGGTTACAATTGGCGACAGTCAGACGGCAAGTCGGCAACAATCACGTCTTCTGATTGAAGTCGTCGTCCGGTCCGCATCTGTCTCCGGCATCCATGCCAGCCGCTCCTCAAAACTGGCATGCAAAAATCAACATTGAGCACTTTGAGATGCTTTGTATTCAGCGAACATAGTGTGACTTGTGTGCAGCCCAGCTGGCAGGCAGGCAGGCGCGCACCATCCTCTCTGCTGAACGCAGAAGTTTGCCTACATGCCACATATGATTTCAGGAGCTTGTGAATTGAGGGACTCTGTGCTGGGCTGACCTCGACGAACTCGGGACTGGCCCGGAAGAGATTGCGAATGCCGCCATCGTTCGCATTGTCGTTGAGGTTAGCGGCCGCTGCGGCGATGCCGTACATCTCCAGCAGCTCCCGCAGCGTGACGAGCTTTATGGCCTGCGCGAGTGGGAAAGAGTGTGAGCAACCCCTATTAAACTCCATCACAAGCCGCCGCGGCAATGCCGTACATCGCCAGCAGCTCCCGCAGTGTGACGAGCTTGATGGCCTGCATGAGATCGCTATTATATCCATCAATTGACTTGTCGGGCTCTGAACTGAGGAAGCGTTTGCCCTGACCTTGAGGTAGCATGTGCGCCTGACCTTGCAGTCACACACCTTCACCAGCCACAGGCTCGACCTGCACAGCGCCTTTATGTGCGTGCCTAGGACTGCAGCTGTCCTTCTCAGGTGCGCCAGTGCGTGCCTCCAGCATGTCCACCTGATTGACCATCTGGGCGGCGGCGGGGTCGGAGTTTCCTCCCTGGGCCTCCCACTCCCTCCTCCCGGTGTTTGCCTGCAGCAGCTGCATCTTCGCCAGCGTGGCGCCGCCAGCCGTGATCCAGGGTGGGAGCGCCTGCACGAGGCGACAGCGAACACGATTTCTTACCGATTGCTATCTGGATTGCACGATCTTTTGTGTATAAAACCTTCTGCACACACTGAGCGTGGGCGCTGCAGGACTGGCCGGTGAACTGCTGTCGGCGCCAAACGTCACGGCCAGCGGCTGAAACCCTTGGAAGGCATGGCCGTGTCTGTTTCGACAGCAGCATGGACTTGAAGCAGGCCTCGCAGGTGAATGTAGCCGCACCCGTGCGCTGCGGCAGCGCGTGAGCAGGCTGTCGATGGTGGCAATCAGGCACCGCTTGCAGTTCTCCAGCTCCTGTGTCGGCTCCACTGCCACCACCTGTCGCAGGAGGATCTCTCAGATGATGCTCGCGGGCTGACGCTGGCGGCATCGCATCTAGAAGCATCTTCCGAAGCGCTTCCAAATGCTCCTCCGAATGCGCTTCCGAATGCTGGAGGCGCTCACATGGAGCAGGGAGGTTTCAAGCGCAGGGTGCCATGGAGGCGAGAGCCGCGAAGCACGAATGCGCACCTCGATGTTGCGGCCGTGCGTGTAGGGCGTCACGTCGGGATCGTCCTCCGCGCGGAATCCCAGGCGCGCCGCCCCCAGGTTGGTGATCACCTCCTGTGCTTGTGGACACCGAGCTCTCAGAGCATGACATGGATCCTGCTGGATGTTGATGGATGCACAGTCG